>Ga0209536_100001033_pt1 | contig 46169 bp, 38 predicted proteins | sample DeeMarSeWOR28_12_FD_187461 | JGI IMG/M metagenome (GOLD analysis project Ga0209536, IMG submission 187461) | Marine sediment microbial communities from White Oak River estuary, North Carolina - WOR-2-8_12 (SPAdes) (version 2) | ecosystem: Environmental > Aquatic > Marine > Intertidal zone >...
AACAAAGGGGAAATTTTCGGAATGAATAAAGGAATTATCAAACAGGTTATTGGACCCGTGGTCGACGTTGAATTTCCGGAAGGGGAGCTACCTCCGATTTTCACGGCGATCAGAATTCCACGAAATGACAGTGAACAGTTAATCTTAGAAGCGCAGCAGCATCTTGGCGAGAATATTGTCCGGTGTGTGGCAATGGACAGTACCGACGGTCTGGTGCGGGGCAACGAAGCCATCGACACCGGCGAGCCAATTACGGTTCCTGTCGGGGATGAAGTTTTGGGAAGACTGATCAATGTCATTGGCGAACCGATCGACGCCCTTGGGCCGGTGAAAGCGAAGATGAAGTACCCGATTCATCGTCATGCCCCCAAGTATGAAGATCTCAGCACGGAAACCGAAATATTAGAAACGGGTATTAAAGTTATCGACCTCCTGGAGCCTTATTCGAAAGGTGGAAAGACCGGTTTATTTGGTGGCGCTGGGGTAGGCAAAACGGTGCTGATCATGGAATTGATCCGGAATATTGCGACTGAACACGGCGGCTATTCCGTGTTTGCAGGGGTGGGTGAACGCACCAGAGAAGGGAATGACCTGTGGCTGGAGATGAAAGGAAGCGGCGTATTGGAAAAAACCGCGATGGTCTTCGGACAGATGAATGAGCCTCCGGGCGCCCGGCAGCGTGTTGGACTGGCGGCGCTGGCAATCTCCGAATATTTTAGGGATGAAAAAGGTCTCGATGTGCTGTTATTTATCGATAACATTTTCCGCTTTACCCAGGCCGGGTCGGAAGTTTCCGCTTTGCTGGGACGCATGCCTTCGGCTGTCGGGTATCAGCCAACCCTGGCTACCGAAATGGGCGAGCTTCAGGAGCGAATTACTTCCACCAAAAAGGGATCGATCACATCTGTTCAAGCTATTTATGTTCCTGCAGACGACCTGACTGACCCTGCGCCAGCAACCGCATTTGCACACCTCGATGCGACCACAGTATTGTCAAGGAAACTTACTGAATTGGGAATTTACCCGGCGGTAGACCCCCTTGATTCAACATCGCGGATTTTGGACCCGAGAATTGTAGGGGAAGAGCATTACAATGTTGCTAAATCGGTTCAGCAAATTCTTCAAAAATATAACGACCTGCAGGACATTATCGCAATTCTTGGATTAGATGAGTTATCTGACGAAGACAAGATTGTCGTTCAGCGAGCAAGGAAAATCCAGCGATTTCTCTCGCAACCGTTTTTCGTTGCAGAGGAATTTACGGCGCACGAAGGCAAATACGTTCCTCTCAAAGATACCATTGCGGGGTTTAAAGGTATTGTGGAAGGAGAATACGACCAGCTACCCGAACAGGCATTCTACATGGTGGGTACGATAGAAGAAGTAGTCGAGAGCGCCAAGAAAATGCAAGACTGATACCAGGCAAAATGAAAGTTAGTAAAATTTATCCGGTTTGTCGGGTAAAGACTTTATGGGTGCAGGGAATATGAACCACGAAGGGCACGTAGAATATCAAGAACCATTGAATCAAAATGAAAGAACAGGTTCTTCTCTTTAAAGAAGACGTATATGCAATTATTGGTGCGGCAATCGAAGTTCATAAACAATTGGGTCCCGGATTTTTGGAAAAAACCGAAGTATCGGCGTTTCAGCAGGCAGGCGTGCTTCTTCGTATCCTTGGTGGTTGAAATCTATTAAAGTCAAAATAATAACTTACGATAATTCTTTTAAATTCTAAATGGCAGAGAAATTTTTTCATATTGAAATTGCAACTCCCCAAATGTACCAAGGTTACGAAAAGGCATCGAGTTGCTCTGCTCCAGGTGCGTTGGGGCGTTTCCAAATTTTGGTCGACCATGCGCCGTTTGTGAGTCAACTGAATGTTGGGGAATTAAGAATTCACGTGCCCGGGGAGGATCTTCAGTTTGCGACAAGCGGTGGATATATACAGGTTTTGGAGAATAAAGTGTTACTACTGTTGGATTCTTGTGAAGCCGCAGACCAGATCGATGTGCAGCGAGCAGAATCCGCCGCAGATAGAGCAAAAGCACGCCTAAAGGAAAAGGGAACAGACATAGATGTCGAACGTGCAAAGTCGGCGCTGTCCAGGGCACTGAACCGTTTGCACATAGCTGGAAGATTTTCTTAAAGAGCCTAAAATTATATTGTTTTTACCCAAATTCATTTTATATTGCACTTTGAAAAACAAACTTGGATTGAAAATGGCTCGAATAATTTTTTTCCTTATTATCTTGTGTTTTTTTCTGCTCCTGCCCCAATATCCAATCGCCCAAACATCCAACAGCCAGAAGATTGAGAATCTTGAAAAACTCGTTGAATACACTTCCGAGATTGAATTCCAATATGCTTTAGAGGACTATGTTGAAGGACTCTTTGTTAATTACGGAATCGAAAAAATTCCTCAAGAGTACTTTTTGATAAGTTTGATGCAACTGATTAATAAGGAATATTCCGGTCGGTTGGAAAATCCCGATAGAGCACGTGAGAATTATTTTTCTGAATTGAAGACGATGCTGGATGAGATCCACATACTGAAGCAAAGGCTCCGCAATGCAGGAATTAATGAATTGAGCGGCTTTATTTCGGATTTGGATGCGCGAATCAGATTTACCATTAATTCTGCCGAGATAAATTTCAAAAAGAAAAAGGTTTTTGAGGACGCTCTGCAAATGCTATATGTTGCTGAAGAAATGATCAAACTGGATCAATTACAGTCACCTGAACAGACGGTGAGTCTAAATCAAAAGTTGAGCGAATCAAAAAAGGATATATTGACGGCGTTTGGTGAGGTTTCTGCCGGCGATGTGATGAGCACCGGCGCGCGTTATACCATTTACGACCTTTTTACGGAATGGAAAAAATTGGACCAGAAGAAATACAGCCTGCGTTTAACGGATGTCAAATTGGCGCGTCAAAACTTGATTAAGGCGACGGATACCGAAGGTGTTTTGCGCATGCTGAATGCCGAATTGAAAATGGCATATGATTATTTTAACCGAGAACGATATGATCTCTGTGAACGGTTGCTTGCGGATGTAATTGAAACATATCCCAGCTACGGGATTAGAAATCTGGATGATGTTTATTTCTACAGGGCGGAATGTAATTTTGCATTAAGTCGGCTGCTGCACGCCGAAACTATGTTTCAAGAAATGCTTCAGGATTATCCTACTACTACTTATTCGCCGCAAATCTATGAACGCTTGGTGCAAATAAATTATGCCCTGGAAAAATATTCAAATACAATCAATTACTCCGGTCTTTATCAGAGTGTGTCGACGCAGGCGGATCCGGATTTCTTTGACGTTCAGTTTCTGTCGGCAATGGCAAGTTATCAATTGGGAGATTTTCGCAGGGCAATTGATTTGTTAGCAGCAATTCCCAAGGATCACCCCTACTACCAAATCACGCTTTATTTTGCCGCAAATGCTTATGCAGCAAGTCAACGATATGATGATGCAATAGCACTCTATTTGCAATTATCGGGTGAAAAAAATATCTCTCCCTCACTGTATCACCAGACGTTGTACAAGATTGGAATCATCGAATTCGAAAGGAAAAATTATTTCGCGACAATCGAGTATCTGTCTAAAATTCCGGAAACCTATGTCGGTTACGATAAAGTATTAAATGCATTTGCCTGGGCATATTACGAATATGAACAAACCAAGCCTGCAAACGAACCCCGTGATTTATATTATACAAAATATTATGCAAATCGATTGATCGATGAATTTTACGCTTCACCTTATAAGATGGAAGCAAGGAGTTTGTTAGCCTATATCAGTCAGTTGGAAGACAGACCTTCAAACGCCATGGGTTTGTACCGGAACATTTATCAGACCAAATTAACAAAGTCCAAAGTGAGCGAATATCTCACCGAGAGGAGACGCTACGATCAAATGTTTCAGGAAGCAAGTAAATTGAAGGCGCTGGCATTTGAAAAAGGTGACAAAAAGCAGTATTTGAGAGCAATAGACCTTATGGACGAATTAGAAGCCGAAATGATGAGGATGGACTTAACAGAAGTGAGCGGGCTGGGATTGAATACTTATAGTGAACTCAATTCAATTATCAGCCAATTGGAGGAATTGAATCGGCTTAGAGATGTTGCGGAACTCAATGAAGAATACGAGGCGATTCCAAGAATTGACAACTTGCGATTACATCTTCTCAGTGTACTGGATAGATTCCCGGCAGAAATTCTTAGAGGCGCAGAGAGGGTCAATCTTTTCGATGAATACCCGATTAGCAAATTAATTGCTGAAGAGGAAAGTCAGGCGGAGCAGTACAAGGATAATCAGCTGGAAATTAACGAGGAAATTAACAAGATTGAAGCACAGTTAGCGGATTTGGAAAGAGATATTCAGCAGGCTAAGGATAACAATGATTATAAAAAGGTCTCCGAATTAGAATTTCAGCGAGACCGGTTCCTGGAGTTACAAAAGGATAGCGATAATCTTCTTTCCGCAACTTACATGCTCGATAGACCGGACAATGTTTATCCCGAGTTTAGCAAATGGGGAGATTTTGGCGCTTTCGGAATCATCAATGTGCAGTTCTTCCAGAAGCAGCAAATGAAAAGATATATCACTGACATTGCCTTGGGGCTTGATAAAGTCAATAAGGATTTGGAGCTGCGGAAACAGATTATTGAAGATAAGATCAAAAAGATTGAAGCTGAAGTTCGGTTCATGACAATGAAGGCTCGCGTTGAGGAGCGGGCTCGACTGCGAGCCGAAAGAGAACGAGCATTCCGCGAAGGATATTTTGACACCAGAACCAGCGAAAGCGAACCGGAATAATTTTCTTAGGATAATACTCAGGTTAGCGTAATGAAGTTATTACCTCGAATTTCTAAATATTTTTGTTTAGCGTTACTTACTTATTTTTTACTTGGCGCCAAGTTGTCCGCTCAGGTACCGGAAATTAGCGATTCTTCCCTAAATAAACTTTCGGTGGAAGAATTAGTTAAGCTTCGCAAACTGCTAGCGAAACAACGGGACCGCTTATATGAAAGGCAGGAAAAAAGCCGCGAGCGGGGCGTGGAATTGTCAACAGAATTCCTGGATAAAACAAGAGAAGAGAATTCCAACCAGGACAAGATCTTAATTCGGGTCGCAGAATACTATATTGAAGAAGAAGACCTGAATTTTGATAAGCGGTATAATGAATTCGAACGCGCTTATGATGAATATGAACGCCAGCTGAAATTGTACGAAGAGGGCACATTAAAAATACCGCCGACGGAACCTGCACTGCCTCAAAGAAATTACGATGACGCCATCTTTATCTATGATTTGATCATAAATAATTTTCCGGAATCTTATCTTATTGATGAGGCCTATTATAATAAAGGCTTCTTGCTACAAAGAATGGGACAAGATTCGGTCGCTCAGAAAATTTTCCAGAAAATTATCGATCAATACCCCGAAAGTCCCTATGCACCGGAAGCATACATGCAGTTAGCTGAAAACTTTTTTTATCCCGAGCCGGGGGATACAAGAGAAGAAACTATCCTCAATCTGAAGAAGGCCAACCAGTTATACCAAAATGTCCTGGCATATAAAGGTTCAGCGCGTTACGACGAGGCCCTCTATAAACTGGGCTGGAGCTATTACCGACTTGCCGGGGAGAATCCCGAATATTATACAGATGCTATTATCTACTTCACTGCAGTTGTGCAGGATATATCAAGAACTAAGGAATTAGATGTTACCGGGGATATTGTATTAGTGGATGTTGAGCCTGAAGCGATTGAATATATTGCTGCATCTTTTACCGATACCGCTTACAGCAAAAGCGGGGTTGATAATTGCCGCGGATTTATAGAGAGGTTGGGTAAACCCAACTTCGGAAAAAGGATTATGGAGGACATGGGAGACCGATATGCTAAAATCACGATGTGGGGAAACAGCCGTCGGGCTTATCGCGAGCTTTTGGAGATGTATACGGATTATCCGTGGGCGCCCCGAATTCAAAAGAAAATTGCCGACTCTTATGTTGCAGAGAGTGAACTTGATCGAGCGTTCGAGGAGAGAAGGTTGTTGTTTGAAGCCTACAATCCAAAATCGGAATGGTATTCGAAATTAGAACAGAGTGACATCCGCGATCGGATTTCCGCTTTGGATGAAGCCTATACCATGAGCGAGGAAGGGCTTCGCACAAATGTCCTGTACTTGTATAACTCGGCAAAGAAGATTGAGGAAGAAGAGGGAGATCCCGCGGAATTATACAGTCGATTCTCAGAGGCCAGCAGATTGTATCTGGATAACTTTCCCACCGATGAAAATGCTTACGATATTAACTGGTCACTTGCCTTGATACTGGACACAAAACTTCACCGCTTTCCCTTGGCATTTGAAGAATATATCCGCGTCAGCAATGATTATTTAGAGGATGAAAACAGATTTAATGCCGCCATAAATGCCATCGCCGTTGCCGATACTTTGGCGCAAACTGATACTGCACTTGTGGACACAACGGTTGTCGAGGGAATTGACATTGTGAAATTGCCCCCCACGGAGTTAACCAAGGAGGAAGATATGTTGGCAGAAGCCTATGACAACTTCATCAAATTGTTTCCCGCTTCTGCTGAGACACCCAGAATTTTGGCAAGCGCCGGGGCGCTCTATTATAACCATCGTCGGTTTGATCTTGCCAAGAAATACTATAAAACAATGGTTACGAAATTCCCTGAAGCGCAGCAAAAGAATATCGGCTTAATATCCTTAATGAATTCGTATTTTTTCCTTGGGCAGTATCGTGATGCGGAGATTGTTGCAAGGAAGATTCTTGAAGTTCCAGACATTCCTCCAGACCAGGTCGAAATTGCCAGGAAAAAATTAGGGCAGTCGATCTACAAAAATGCTGAGAAACTGGAGCAGCAGGACCAATTTGTTGAGGCCGCAAGAGAATATGTTCGGGTTTACCAGGAAGCGTCAGAATATGTGACTTTTGCAGACCTGGCATTATTTAAGGGCGCCTATAATTATGAGCAGGCGGGCGAGTGGCAAAAAGCGATCAACACTTACGAGGTATTGGTGAAGAACCTACCTGAGTCAAAACAGGTTCTGCCGGCGTTGGGCAATATTGCCGAAGACTACAAAGAATTGGAAGACTATGCCAGCGTAGGAAGGACCTACGAGCGAATTTTTAATCGATTTCCCGGAAGTGAAGATGCCGAAACAGCACTTTTTAATGCCAGTTTGTTTTACGCCAGAGCGGAAGAATGGCGCGAAGCGATCAGGACGAATAATGTCTATATAGCAACTTACCCGGAAAACCCGGAATCGAAAGACTTGCTTTTTGAGAATGCCAATCACTATTTGAAATTGGATGATCTTACCGAAGCGAATCGAATTTACCAGGCCTTTGCCTCGCGTTATCCGAATGACCCCCGTACTGTTGAAGCGTACTATAATCGTGGGAATTATTATTTCAAGCGGCAAGAATTTAATTTGGCGAGGGCCGAGTTTAACCGCGCAATCGAAAAAAGCAATGAATTCGAAAGAACCGGCCAGGATCCCAATCTTTTCTACGCTGCGGAAGCCAATTACAAATTGGGTGAAATTATATATGAGGAGTACAAGGCCATTCAGCTAAGTTATCCTCCTAGTCAATTGAGAGCGCAGTTGCAGCAAAAAAGTCAAAGTCTGGAGCAAGTGCGGAGCGCTTTTTCACGCGTTATCCAGCTTGGGTCACTCCGTGGGTTTGAGGCAATGTACAAAATAGCTGAATCGTATGAGGAGTTGGCCAATTCAATTGCCAACCAAAGGCTGGCCCCCAATTTGTCTAACGAGCAGCAATTGGTGGAAAGGAACCGCGTGTTCCAGGCATCATTAGCCGCTTATGACCAGGCCGTTGACGAATATAAGTCTGTCATTGTTAACATTCCCAAGTATGCCGAAAAATTGGATGTTTCCATGGATGAAGATACCTCCGGGGCAGAATCGAAATTAGCGGAGTTTGACACGAGCGGCGTCATCCAGAAAGAGGCTGAAACGGACAGTAGCGCCAGGATCGCTAGAAAATGGTATGATATGGCCAGGGTTAAGGTTTCGTCTATTGAATACAGCGTTGCCGAAAGATCCGGTGATTTCATTACAGCTTATTTGCGGACTCCAAATCCTGAAACCGGCGTAAAGGCAATAGCTTATGACGGCTTACTTCTTCAAAATTTAATTGAGCCGTCCGTGCAAACGACCATTCAGGCACATCTGAAAAATCTACAGGTATCCAATGAGTTATCATTAGAGAATAAATTTGTTGACGAATCCAAACGAAAAATACTATTAACCAGTAATATCACGGCTGATGAGTACGCCAATGTTTTCCATAAAGCTGCGGATCTTTATAAGAGTTCGGTACCCGTTTTGGAGGATCTCATTGAGAGAGGCGGTACCGCTACCACTCCGGAAGGAATGGATTATTATGATTATCAAGACAGCCATATGATGCAGTTGATTTTTTATATGAACAAGGATTCAAAGGCAGCCTTAAATCATTATATTAGGACTCTCCAATTTGCCAAAGAGAATAATATTCAAAACGACGCCAAATTGACCACCGAAGAAAAGATTTTTAATTTTGCTTATGAAGCAGGAAATACCATGAGCACTTTTGCGGATTCGGCGAATGTAAAGATTGAGTGGTACCTCGATCAATTCGATAAGACCTCAAACCAAAATTATCAACTGGCAAGTTCCTTCTTTGATGATCAAGCTATTGATATGACCAATTACTCTAAGGAAATATTTGAATTAGCGTATGACCTTAGTAAAGAGTATGAAATCGAGAATATTTGGACGCAGTTGATTTTGGCGAAATTGGTAGAGCTGGATCCATCTTCATATCTGGCTGATTTGCCCCGGGAAAAAATGGCGGTTGAATCCGATACGACCTGGCTGGCGACCACTCTTTATGAACCGGGATGGAATTACATGGATTATGATGACAGCAAATGGGAAAACGCTAAGATAGTCCAGTTATTACCTAGTATGCGATTTGTTCTGTTTGATTCACTGGGGATTTCACCGGCAGCTATTTGGGCGGGGAAAATACTACTTTCGGGGCGGAAAGAATCATCAACTTCTCTTGAAATGGAAGATGCGAATATTCTGGAAACGGATTCGCTCGCACAAGATGCACTAACATTAACACAAGGACCCATTGAGGAACCGGATACTCTGACGGCAAATTTCCGGAAAGAATTCGATTTATCATCATTGCCTGTTCAGGGAAGAATCGCCATAACAGCTGACAAGACATACCGATGCTACCTGAATGATGTTTATATTATTGGTGTTGATGGAGATAATTTTGAAAAGGTGGATTTGGTGCCATTCGAGGCTTTTGGTGATGAATTGAAAGTCGGGAAAAACATACTTGCATGTTCCGTAACCGATTATGACGGACCGCCACGATACGGACTTCGTTTCGAGGTGCTATTGGAGTTTTTGCCGATTGAGCTGAGTGATGCTGTTAAGAAGATTTCTGAAAGTCATCAGGAAAATGTTGATTTGGAAAAGCTTCGTCAAGTTGTTATTTTAAATAAGAACAGAATTATAAAATAAAGAACGGTAACTATGATGTTAAGCAAAATCATTAATTTATTATTGTTATTAATTTTGAGTTGTTTCTTAAACTTATCGGCGCAGGACACGCCCCAACAAAGCGCTACTCAACAGCGTGAGCAGGTCTTGGATTTAGGAGAAATTAAAATCGATGCGCGTGTGGAACTGCCTCAAGTACAAATTCTTAATAAGAGACTTCAACCGGATTTTGAGGACATCAAGGCAGAAAAGAGTTTTCAGGCAGAACTTAGCGGGGCATCGGAACAAATGAAATTTACCGCAATCACCAGTGGAAAAGTCAGGCCAATAAAAGACATTAATGCACTCTTAAATAAGAAGAGATTTTAACTTACTTTGAAAAATTAATCAATTTATTTTAAGGAGGTTTCCGATATGACTTCTACATTCTGGCAGGAATTTTTTGGAAGTTTCAGTATTGACTCTTATGGGTTTCTTTTTATGATTGTTATTTTGGGAATGTTTGTGTTTGCAGTAGCAATCGCCGTGGAGCGGATATACTATGTTATGGTTCGATCGAATGTAAACGCGGATCAGTTCATGGTGGAAATACGGAAATTGGTGACGAGCGGAAATGTGAAGCGCGCCATCGAGCTTTGTAATCAAGGTAAACAAAAAGCCTTGCCGTATGTCGTGCTTGCGGGTTTAAAGCGTGTTGCAGAAAGCGAGACGCTCGATTTCCGATCCATACAAAACGCGGTGGACGAGGGTACTCTGGAAGTTATACCCAAATTACAGAAGCGCACCAATTATTTGTCAATGATCGCGAATGTTGCCACACTGACCGGGTTAATGGGCACCATATACGGTCTGATTATCTCCTTCTCGGCTGTCGGTAGTGCCGAAATTCCCGACGATCAAAAAACACGACTCTTGGCAAGAGGTATTTCAGTAGCAATGAACACAACTATTTTCGGGTTGGCTGTTGCAATTCCTACCATCATCGTCTATAATATCATCCAGAACAAAACCGCACAGATTATTGATGAAATGGACGAGCATTTGGTAAAATTAATTAATTTGATTACTGGAAATCGTTAATAATTTGTAGAGGTAATTATGGCATATAAGCCCTCTATGCGCAGGCATATGCAGGTGGAAGAAATTCCACTTGATATCCGGCCCGTAATGAATTTGATGGTCGTTTTGATTCCGATATTGTTATATAGCGCTGAATTCGTGAAACTTTCAATTCGAGAATTGAACTTGCCTCCCGCCAGTTCCGGCGAGGGACTTTCCGACGAGAATAAGCCGCGTGAGCAGGAAAAACGATTGTATCTGACGGTTCTTATATCCAAAAAAGGATTTTATATTGGCACAAAAGGCGGGTACTTGAGCGGCGAAGGTAAATCTGAAAGCGAACCCTCGATTCCTCTCAATGAGGACGGAAGTTATAACTATGCCATGCTACAACAAAAATTAATAGAGCTAAAAGAGAAAATTGCGGATCAGACTTTTGCGGATGAAAAGAGCGCTATAATATCCGCTGAGGCGGATATTCAGTATAAAGATATTGTGAGAATCATGGATTACATTATAACCTATCGAGATGAAGAAGGATTTGACCGGGAATTATTTCCACAAATTAACATTGGGCAAGTTATATAATACATAGAAGAGGTTAAAATATGGCGTTTGCTCCATCACGAAGTAAAAAGCACATTACGTTTGGGAAGGAAGGGCTGAATTTGACATCCATGATGGACGCGATGACTATCATTCTACTATTCCTTCTAAAAACATATTCAACCCACGGTCAAATTGTTTCTCCTTCAAAGGATTTGATACTCCCCTACTCCCTTAGTAAAGAACCTCCTAAGAAAGAACTGACAGTCTCCGTAACGAGAGAAAATGTCTTGGTTTCGGATAAGGTAGTGATGCCGGTAAGCGGAATAAGGCAAAATGACGTGATGATCCTGCCTTTGTATCAAGAATTAAGGAAGCGAGCCGAGGAAGCAAAGCAGAATGAGATATTATATGCCATTCCATTTGATCATGAGATCATAATTCAGGGTGACCAGGAAATTCCCTTTCAGTTATTGTTTAAGGTGTTATACACCTGCGGTCAGTCGGAATATAATAAATTGAGACTGTTGACTATTCGCGAAAAATAATCAGGAACGATCATTTTTTAAATGTCAGAATGAGGTAGAATAAATGGAAGCAAATATTAACAGAACTGGAGGCCCCGGTTTTCGATTAGCCGGATTTCCAAAAGAATTTGAAAGGAATTTTTGGGAGTCTTTAGACAAGCGATATTATTCTATCCTTCTAATTTCATTTTTTGTAATGTACAGTTTGGCATTTCTTTTAGCCTCCCGTGACTGGCAGTTGAGTGAAGCCGATCTTTCCAAACTTAAAGAGCAAGTTCGGGCAATGGTATATCAGGCTGAGATAATTACCCCTGAGGTTGAGACGCAAATTGACTTAACTATGTTGGAAACGGGTGGCGGCGAGGAAGATATTGGTGAAGAAGGTCAGAGGAGAGTATCCGAATCTGCCACAGAACGATTGCAGCGTCAGCGCGAAGGCAGAGCCTCCCGATCTGCGCGTACGCGACAAATGGAACAGGATGTAGCGGGCTCCGGTATCCTTGCCATAGCAACGGCTGCCGGTGGTGGTGGTGGCCTTTCATACGGTGATGTATTAAAAGGACTTGCCGGTGGCGCAGGGGGCATCGGTGACGTCGGGCAGGTTGTCGAGGGCACGGCCGGCATTGCTGCCGCTTCAGGCAGCGGCCAGAGAACCCGCGTTGCAAAAGGAGGCGGGTATCGGGGGACAGGTGATGGTATCGGCATTGATGACCTAATTAGCGGCGAAGGCGTTGGCGGCGGCGGTAGTTTTAAAAGACGGGGTGATGTTACCATTGGTGAAGATGTGGAACTCACTGGTTCGGCGGCAGGCAGCGGCTCCAGAGATGCGCAGAGTATTTTAAGTGTTATCAATCAAAATAAGTCTTCTATTGAATACTGCTACCAGAAGTACTTAAAACTCAATCCAAGCTTGAGTGGTGATATCTATTTGGAGATCGTTATATCCCCAGAAGGCAGAGTCACTTCGGTCGGCGTTATCCGATCCACTTTAGGGGACAAGCAACTTGAGAATTGTATTACCAGAACAATCAATCGCTGGCGTGGATTTGGACAAATTGATCCCGCAATGGGCACCGTTAGGACGCGCTTCAAATACATTTTCTAATTTAAGTCGGTTAATTGTTAAGAAGCCTGCAAACATCTGCAGGCTTTTTTTTTAGTCATTAGATAATCTTGCGCGGATGTTTTTGCTTATATACCTTGATTGATAATTCCGATTACACTAAATTTTTTACCTTATATAATCAGCAACCTTGGAGGATTTTATTGAAATCAAAACGAACCCACACATGCGGCGAATTGAATCGTGATCATTTGGGAGAGCACGTGATAATAAGCGGATGGGTGAATAGTTGGCGGGACCTCGGCGGGGTTATTTTTATAGATCTCAGGGATCGATATGGGAAAACACAAATTCGATTCGCCCCCGAGCAGAAGGAGCTTTATCAAACCGGCAAATCACTTCGCAGTGAATATGTTGTTGCCGTGTCGGGGACCGTACAGGCACGGCCGGAGGGAGCGATTAATCCGGAAATGAAAACCGGGGAGATTGAAGTTGCTGTTGACGAACTGGAAATATTAAACGTAAGCAAGACAACTCCTTTTGAAATTAAGGATTTCTTAGATGTTTCTGAAGATCTTTTGTTGAAATATCGTTACCTTGATTTAAGAAGGTCCAGATTGCAGCGCAATATTATTTTTAGACATCAAGTTACTCAAGCCTCCCGTGAGTTTTTCAATGAGCAAGGGTTTATTGAAATTGAAACTCCATGCTTAACCAAAAGCACTCCGGAAGGCGCACGCGATTATTTGGTGCCATCCAGAATTCACAAGGGTAAGTTCTTTGCCCTCCCCCAATCTCCTCAAACTTACAAACAAATTTTGATGATTTCCGGATTCGATAAATATTACCAGATAGTCAGATGCTTTCGCGATGAAGATTTACGTAAAGACCGGCAGCCGGAGTTCACGCAAATTGACATTGAGATGTCTTTTGTTGATGAGGAATCCATATACAGTTTGATGGAGAATTTCATTCAGCGCTTAATAAGAAAAGTGTTAGGTAAGAAGATGACCATCCCTTTTCCTCGCCTATCATACCGGGAAGCTATGGACAGGTTTGGCAATGATAAGCCCGATATGCGCTTTGATATGCAATTAACAAACTTGACCGAAGTCTTCAAGAACACGCAATTTAAGGTATTTCGAAGCGTCGTTGAAAACAATGGGTATATCGGTGCCATTGTTATTCCCGAAGCTGCAGAATATAGCCGAAAGCAGATCGATGAGCTAAATGGCTATACTCAAACCATTGGGGGGAAAGGATTAGCTTCGTTGAAATTTGTATCTGATAATTTTGAGGGCGGAATCTCAAAGTTCTTAAGTAACAGCGAAAAAGATCAGCTTCGAAAGCAACTAAATCTTACCCAGGATTGCCTCGTTTTGTTAGTAGCTGACCGGAAGACAGAGTTGGCTCAATTCATTTTAGGCAATTTACGATCAAAGCTAGCGCAAAGCCTTCAACTGATTGATGAGAATGTGCAAAAATTTCTCTGGGTAGTGGATTTCCCTCTTTTGGAGTACAGCGAGGAAGAAAAGCGATATGTAGCTAGACATCATCCTTTTACTTCGCCTAAGTTGCAAGATATCAATTTGTTAGAAAAAAAACCGGAGGCGGTGAGAGCGCGCGCCTATGATTTGATTCTCAATGGCAATGAAATTGCAGGGGGGAGTATCCGTAATTATCAGAGAAACATGCAAGAGAAAGTCTTTGAAATACTGCAAATAACTCCCGAGGAAGCCGAGAACAAATTCGGTTTCCTTTTGGAAGCTCTTGAATATGGCGCACCGCCACATGGCGGTATTGCCGTTGGTTTTGATCGATTGGTGATGCTTTTAGCAGGCGCTCAGTCTATTCGTGATGTTATTGCATTTCCCAAAACTACCAACGTTCTGGGATTAATGGAGCAAACGCCAACGAATGTGGCGGATTCACAGTTAAAAGAATTAGGCATAGCAGTAATAAAATAAAAGTGCAATTATAATTATCCTTGACAAAAATTGGCATTTTTGTTATAATAGATGCAATCACAGCATAACAATGAGGAGACCACAGATGAAAATTGTGTCGAAAATTAGATGGATGATACTTGTTGCCAGTGTTAGCGTGTTTTTTGTCATGTCCACTGGATGTTCAAGACATCCCAATGAAGAACAAATCAGGGTTATGGAAGAAGCTCGCTCTGCTGCCTTGGCGGCGGAACAGAAACTAGCCGACAAACGCCAGGAATGTAGTGATCTGGAAAGCCAATTGGCGCAGAAAAAAAAGGAGCTGGATGCGGCAAAACAGGAACGCGAAGACATTAAACAACGGCTTGCAAACTGGACTGGTCAATAGGAGAAATAAAATGAGAGCAAACAAAATTATCCCGATTTTTATTATTTTAATCTTATTTTTGTCTGTTGCCATATTTGGCCAAAGCTACGATTACAAAGCCATGAAAATGGATGAATATAAAGCAGAGTTGGCAAAATGGCAGCAAAGAGAAGCGGACGCGAAGGCGGCCCTGGCTCAGGAAGAGGCGAGATGTCAGCAGACTCAGGATGAGATGGCCAGCACCCAACAGCAGATTGATGAAGTTTGGAACGAGATTTATGGTCTTTTAGGAACTGATGAGGCCGGTTATAAGGATTTTCTATCTCAATTAAGGAATCTGGAAAGTGAGCTGAGCGGTTTTGTAGCGCTGAGCCCGGAAAATATTTATGCTCGCAAGAATGAAATCCAGGGATATAAAGACAGATACCAGGCCTTCCTGAAGGACAAGCGAAGCTTGGGAAATGAAGCTCAAGGAATTTTAGCGAGAATTAAGAATTTGATTGATGAGGCTGAAAATAAAGCCCAGCCTGCCGCTGCAGGAAGATATGAAGTCATAAGAGGAGATTACCTCTGGAAAATTGCCCGGAAGCCGGAAATATATGGCGATGCTTTTGCGTGGATTCGAATTTATACCACCAACCGCGATCAAATTAAGAATCCGGATTTGATCTACCCACGCCAGGTATTCCGAATTCCCCAGGTAGCCGGTCCTAACGAACATTGGGTTACGCGTGGCGAATATTTGACTAAGATCGCAGGATATTCGCAGGTTTACGGAAGTTCTTTTCAGTGGCAAAAGATTTATGAAGCTAATAAGGATGTCATTTCCGATCCTAATCTGATTTATCCACATATGGTGCTGCAGATTCCAAGAAATTAATGAACGATAATCTCTTTTGAAATTGTAAGTTTCAGAAATAGGCTCTTAGCATTAGTTAAGAGCCTATTTTCTTTTCTATGATTCACGAATTTGGATGAAAATGAACAAAATAAGGGAAGAACAAGAAAAGCTTTTTATGGTCGATAAAATCGATCCGTTTATTTTGTACGGGATTAACGATGCCAATCTAAAGATCATTGAAAAATACTTTCCTATTCAGTTGGTTGCACGAGGGAACCAAGTAAAAATCATTGGAAGCGAAACGTCCGTCAGAGATGTTGAGAGTATTTTAAGTGAGCTAATTTTTGTCGCAAACAAAAATCAAAACGTTTTGCCCGAAGATGTTGAAACGATTGTCCATATTGTTAAAGCAGATTCAACGGTTGATGAAGAATCACGAAACGAACATCAATTGCACAGCAAAGATGAGCTAAATAATGTTGTGCTTTTCACCAAAAATGGATTTGTCCAACCCCGCACCGCAGGGCAAACTGAAATTATCAATCAAACCAAGAACTGTGATATCGTTATAGTGATCGGCCCCGCCGGAACCGGCAAAACTTACCTTGCCGTAAGCTTGGCCGTTGCCGCCTTAAAGAATAAGGAGGTTAAAAAGATTGTCTTGGCACGTCCCGCAGTGGAAGCAGGGGAAAGCTTGGGATTCCTGCCGGGCGATTATCGTGAGAAAATCGATCCGTATCTGCGGCCTTTGTATGACGCCTTGGATGAAATGATCCCTCGCGAGCTCTTAAAGAAATACCTGGAACAAAGTATCATTGAGGTCATCCCGTTGGCTTACATGCGCGGCAGAACGTTAAATAATGCATTTGTGATCTTAGATGAAGCTCAGAATGCCACCTCAATGCAAATGAAAATGTTCCTGACCCGATTGGGAGTTAACTCAAGGGCTATTGTAAACGGAGATATAACACAAGTGGACTTGCCCAGCAAGCCCCAATCGGGATTAATCGAAATTCAAAGAATATTAAAAGATGTTGAAGGAATTGCTTTTGTTTATTTAGATCGAAAGGATGTTGTCCGCCACCGCTTGGTAAGGGACATTATCCATGCATATGATGAGCATAAGAAGTAAAAGCATAAAGAGGTATTAATCATGGCAAATAAAAGAGAAGTTATCATTGCTTCTGCTGTGCGGACTCCGATCGGAAGTTTTAATGGGAGTTTGTCGTCGCTACCCGCTCCGAAGTTGGGGAGCATTGTTATAGCTGAGGCATTGAAACGCGCCAATGTCTCCGGTGAAGGTGTAAGTGAGGTGATTATGGGAAATGTCATTAGCGCCGGACTTGGGCAGGCTCCGGCCCGCCAGGCATCCATTTTTGCCGGAATCCCTAAGACCGTAGGCTGTACAACAGTTAACAAAGTATGCGGTTCGGGTTTGAAGGCAGTAATGTTGGCAGCGCAGGCAATTCAATTAGGTGATTCGGACATTGTTGTCGCCGGCGGGATGGAAAGTATGAGCAACGCTCCTTACTTGTCATACAATGCTCGGTTTGGGTTAAGGATGGGACACGGTAAGTTGGTAGATAGTATGATTAACGACGGATTGTGGGATGTTTATAATGATTTTCACATGGGAAGCGCTGGGGAGATGTGCGCGCGGGAATGCAATATTCCCCGTGAGGCGCAGGATGAATTTGCGATATTGAGCTACAAACGAGCTCTTGAAGCCCAGGAAAAAGGATATTTCAAAGACGAAATTGTTCCGGTCACCATTAAAGGAAGAAAAGGTGATGAGGTGGTAGAAGTGGATGAAGAACCTGCTCGAGTTAAATTTGACAAGATTACTTCCTTACGTCCCGCTTTTGATAAAGAAGGGACCATCACCGCAGCCAATGCCTCCAAGATAAGTGACGGCGCCTCGGCTCTGGTGGTGATGGGGACGGATGTCGCGGAGAAAATGGGAGTGAAGCCCATCGCAAGAGTGATTGGCTATTCTACGGCTGCCAAAGAACCGGAGTGGTTTACGACTGCTCCTGCGGATGCCATCGATTTGGCTCTGAAGAAAACTGGATTAAGCAAAGATGACATCGATTTGTTTGAAATTAATGAGGCGTTTTCCGTTGTAACGCTTGCCGTTAACCAGATTTTAGGATTGGATGTAAATAAAGTGAATATCGCAGGCGGCGCGGTCGCATTGGGGCATCCCATAGGGGCAAGCGGCGCGAGAATTTTAACCACATTGCTTCACAATCTAAAACGAATTGGAAAGAAAAGAGGGATTGCTTCACTATGCCTCGGCGGTGGAGAGGCAGTTGCACTGGTCGTTGAAATGATTTAGATGAGCTACTAAATGGCTAACGCTGACCGTTTTGAGGAAACACCGGGAAATTAAATGCTTCCACGGGAGATGGATTGATTTAAATTTTTTTAAATTTTCTTTAATTTTAAAAACGATGTCATCACGTAGATTCGCTCGCATATTGGCTCTGCAATGTTTATTTGCAAATGAATTTCTAAGGGAAGATCCCCAAAAAGTTGCGCTGCGTGTGGCGGACAGCCTTAATGAACAGGTTGATGATTTTACTTTGGAGCTAATTAAAAAAACAACCGGAAACGAAAAACAACTCAATGATTTAATTACGGGACATCTCCGAAATTGGGAATACAAACGGATCTCCATTTTCGACAGGGTGCTAATAAAAATGGCTGTAGCAGAAATGTTATTTTTCCCAGATATACCCATAGAGGTTTCTATTAACGAAGCTTTGGAGATTAGTAAGGGATTTTGTAACTTGAAAAGCAAGAGATTTATTAATGGAATGTTGGATTCTATCTATAAGAAATTGAAAAAGACCGGTCAAATTCACAAGAACATTTCGGTTAAGGCTGTCACCATGTCCCGGGGGCACAACGTGGCGAAAAAGAATAATTCACAACGAAAAGGCAAGTAAAGTGAGATATGCAATTATTTCAGACATACATTCAAACTTAGTAGCGCTGCAAAATACTCTGGATTACATAAAAACCGCAAAAGTCGATTCCATTATTTGCCTGGGGGACGTCGTCGGCTATGGCCCCCGGCCAAATGAATGCGTTGAATTGGTGAAGGAGAATTGCGAAATCTGCCTGATGGGGAATCATGATCATGCTGTTATCGGATTAACGGATATCAGCTATTTCAATCAATATGCAAGGGAATCGGTTTTGTGGACCCAACGAACTATATCGCCCGAAAATAAAACCTTCCTGAAGGACCTGCCATTTAAGCATGAAGTGGATAGCACACTCTTCGTTCACAGTACCCCGATAAAACCTGAAGAGTGGGATTATGTTTTTTCGGAAAATGATGCGCGCCACCATCTCGATAGTATATCTCAAAGCCTGGTATTTATCGGACACTCTCATATTCCGGTAGTATTTCCATACGATAAATCCTCTTTTTTTGAAGAGCAGTTCCAGCTGGATCTGGAAAAGGAGCGTTATATTATCAATGTAGGAAGTATTGGTCAGCCTCGGAACGAAGATCCACGCTCATGTTTTGTCATTTATGATGACCAGGAACAATCGGTAAATTATGTCCGGTTAGAGTATGACGTCAAAAAAACTTTTCAGGATATCATCGAAAAAAAACTTTCTCCATTTCTCGCCATTAGGCTCCTGCATGGATTTTAAGATTCGCATCACCTACCACCCGACGAGTCAATCCATCGGCAACGATGATCTTTAGCAGTTCAACCGCTTCATAAATCAATTGCAATAACTCGTGCAGCAGACTATTTTTAGCGTTGAACTTTTTTCAAAACCATAAGTAATTAACTCTGAATTTGGTCAATTAAACAAATTGGAGATTGGTATCAAATGTTATCAAAAGTCCTTACCAAAATTTTCGGGGATAAGAACGAGCGGGAAGTAAAAAAGATAATTCCCATTGCAGAAATGATCAACCAATATTATGAGGAATATCAAAAACTAAGTGACAGCGAACTTCAGCAAAAGACACCCGAATTCAAAGAGAGATTAGCAAGCGGCCAAACACTGGATGACATATTGCCTGAGGCGTTTGCCGCCGTCAAGGATACCTGCCGCAGGTTAATGGGCAAACGATGGATGGTGACAGGGCGTGAGATCGAGTGGGATATGATCCCGTTTGATGTCCAGTTGATCGGCGCTGTTGTACTTCACCAGGGTAAAATTGCCGAGATGGCAACGGGAGAGGGTAAGACGCTCGTTGCAACTATGCCTCTCTACCTTAATGCCTTGGAAGGGAAGGGTGCTCACCTCGTTACGGTGAACGATTACCTCGCTCAGCGCGATTCGGAATGGATGGGCGAGATTTACAAGTTCTTGGGACTGACTGTCGGCGTTATTCTAAATGAAATGAATTCCGCTCAACGCCGAGAAGCATACAATTGTGATATTACATACGGAACCAATAATGAGTTCGGATTTGATTACCTTCGCGATAATATGTCCGTTTCCCCCGAGGATATCGTGCAGGTAAGAAGCCATCATTATGCGATCATTGATGAGGTGGACAGCGTTCTGATTGATGAAGCAAGAACCCCGTTGATTATCTCCGGACCGGTGGAGCATTCAACCCACGCCTATGATCAGGTTCAGCCTATGGTGGAACGTTTAGTGAAGGTTCAAACCCGGTATGTGAATTCATTAATTGCAGAAGCAGAAAAATTGCTTGAAGAAGAAAATCACACCGATGCTGGTTTAAAATTGTTAATTGCCCAGCGCGGCGCCCCCAAAAACCGGCGGCTTAATAAGCTTTTTCAAGAGGGGGGAATCAAGAAGCTCGTCTTTGATATCGAGAGCGCTTTTATGCGGGATAAAAAACTGAATGAGGTTGATGAGGAGCTCTATTACGTTATTGAGGAGAAAAGAAATCTGATTGACCTGACTGATAAAGGACGAAATGAACTATCTCCGAATAATCCCGAAGAATTTGTTCTCCCCGATATTACCGAAGAGTTTAGCCTCATCGAAGGGGATGAATCCCTGAGCAATGTTCAAAAAATGGAGCAAAAGAATAAACTGCAATTAGAATATGCTCAGAAGAATGAAAGACTGCACAATATCTCACAATTACTTAAGGCATATTCTCTTTTTGAAAAGGACGTTGACTATGTTGTCACGGAAGGCAAGGTGCTGATTGTCGATGAATTTACCGGACGCATCATGTATGGCAGGCGGTACAGCGATGGATTGCATCAGGCTCTGGAGGCAAAAGAAAATGTCAAGATTGAAGGGGAAACGCAGACATTAGCGACCATCACGCTTCAGAATTACTTCCGACTCTATGATAAACTGGCCGGGATGACCGGTACTGCTGAAACAGAAGCCGGAGAGTTTTGGGATATCTATAAATTGGAGGTCGTTGTTGCTCCGACCAATAAACCCATCCGCAGGGCGGACAACGAAGATGTAATTTATCGAACCAAACGGGAAAAATTTAATTCGGTGATTGATGAAATCGAAGAGCTGCACAAGTCAGGGCGCCCGGTTTTGGTTGGTACGATTTCTGTCGAATCCTCCGAGACATTGAGCCGGATGTTGAAAAGAAGACATATTCCCCATGAAGTATTGAATGCAAAATATCATCAGCAGGAAGCGGGAATTATCGCCAAAGCCGGTCAGGCCGGCTCAGTGACCATCGCGACCAACATGGCTGGACGAGGAACGGATATTAAGCTGGGCAATGGCGTGGTTAAATGCGGACGCACCTGCTTTACTGAGCTGTCTCAGGAAAAAATAAATTTCAAGAATAAAAGTATTGGTGAATGTAAGGAAGATATCCTTTGCGGACTTCATATCGTTGGAACGGAGCGGCATGAGTCGCGAAGGATTGACCGGCAGTTGAGAGGACGCTCCGGCAGGCAGGGTGATCCCGGTGCAAGCCGGTTCTATTTGAGCCTGGAAGATGACTTGATGCGCTTATTTGGGTCTGACCGCATGATTAGGGTAATGGATCGTTTGGGCGCCGGAGAGGGTGAAGTGATTACCCACGCCATGGTAACACGCGCCATTGAGAAAGCCCAGAAACGGGTTGAGATGCAGAACTTCGCTATTCGGAAACACTTGCTGGAATATGATGACGTCATGAACAAGCAGCGGGAAGTCATTTATTCCAGGAGACGAAAAGCTCTGTTAGGTGAGCATACCCGGGAAGACCTTCAGAACATTATGGATGAATTCCTCGACGCCCAATTTGAGAAGTCTATAGACGAACGGCAGCATCCCGAAGATTGGGACTTGACCGGTTTACAGGAAATTATTCTGCGCTCATTATTAGTTGATATAAATCTCCTCCAAGACAAGATTTATTCCATGAGCATGGATGAGCTGCGAGACTTCATTACAGGGGAAGCTTTTAAACTTCTTGATTTCAAGGAGAAACAAGTTGGCTCTAAACTGATTGAAGATTTTGGCAAATACGTTAGTCTACGGATCATCGATGACAATTGGAAAGATCACCTCCACCAGATGGATTTATTGAAAGAGGGAATTAACCTGCGCGCTTACGGACAGAAAGATCCTCTGGTTGAATACAAACAGGAAGCCTACCACATGTTTGTGGATTTGATCGACACCATCAATCAGAAAACATTGGAGATGCTCTGGCGAACTGAATTTGTAGAAGCGCCTCAGACCCACCGCGGCGCTCCCCGGCAGGTTCGACTCCTCCATCGCGACTCCACTAATTTGGGATATCAGGAGGGAGAGCAATCTGACATCCAAAAAGCCGGACAGCAGCGCGGAGACAAGCCCCAACCGGTCCGGGTAACGGAGAAGGTTGGCAGGAATGATCCCTGTCCCTGTGGCAGCGGGAAAAAGTACAAGAAGTGCCATGGGGCGGGAGTGTAAAAATTGTTTTCCAGCAATGGAACATTGATGGCACGGATTGGGCTTATTTACCCGGAAGTTAAGCGTGATTTTTTCGATCCCGTTAGGGACGGTATGTTTATAGCAAAATAATCCCAGATTTTTATAGTCCCATAAGGACGAAATATTAATTTCGCGTTAAAACTTATCCAACTCGTCATTCACCATATTCAGCATAATAGACTTTGCGCGGTTTGGAAGGAATGCGCTCTTGAATCCATCCACAATCATTGATTTGATATCATCAAGGTTGAAATTGAGATGTTTTGCTGCGAGGTAATATTCGTTGGTGACCGTGGTATCGGATATGAGCCGGTTGTCGGTGTTGATTGTAACTCTCAAGCCGTAGTCAAAATAGAAGCGCAGGGGGTGCTTCTCCAAAGAAACCGCGGCTCCGGTCTGCACATTGCTGAGCAAACAGGTTTCAATGGGAATGCGGTGGTCATTGACATAATTTAACAAGTCCCCATCTTCGTAAAGCCGGGTCCCGTGACCGATCCGGTGTGCTCCGCAGTAGTGAATTGCCTGGTGAATGCTCTCCGGTCCGAATGCCTCGCCGGCATGGGCTGTCGTATTGATATTATTATTCAGAATTAAGTAGAACGCTTCTTTGTGCTTTTTGGCGGGATAATTTTCCTCCTGACCGGCAAGATCAAACGCAACGACGCCCTTATTCTTGTAGGCAACGCAAAGCTCCGCTAATTGGAGTGATGTTTCCGGGTTAATGTTTCGCATTCCGCAAATGATAACTCCGGTCTTGATATTAAATTTCTTCTCTGCCTCTTTTAGCCCCTCTGTTACCGCATCAACGATGGCTGTGAGCTTCATTCCTTTCCGGGTGTGAAGTATGGGCGAGTAACGCACTTCCATATACCAGACATTCTCCGCCGCTGCATCTTCACCGAGTTCATACGACACGCGGTATAGAGCTTCTTCATCTTGAAGTACGGAAAGGGTAATTTCGAAACCACTCAAGTATTCTGCCAGATTCTTGCAGTTTTTGCCGGTCATCACCAGTTGGGCAAGTTCCTTTTCGTCGAAGGACGGCAAATCGGTATTCTGTTTTTTGGCAAGATCTAGGATGGTGGGAATTCGCAGCGAGCCGTCTAGGTGAACATGCAAATCGGTCTTGGGTAATTTTTCAAGAAGCTCAAAAGGAATTTCCATTCTAAAATGTAACCTGCGTTTTAGGTCTCAAGTTTCCCCTTCTTAATTCAAATCCAGCTTTGGCTTTTTCTCCGTTGTTGTATCGGGGGGAGCTGGTTCCGGTTCCGGGGCTGTTTTAATAGTATCTGGCGGTGCAGTGGTTTTTAAAGTGTCCGCTTTAGCCGGTTCTTTCGCTTTATCCATTTGTGGTGTCGGGGACATGAGCGTATCCTGCTTTGCCGCATCTAATCTTTCTCTCGCTTTTCGACTTTCAATCATTGCCTGAAGGAGGCTGGTTTTTTCCTCCGCCACGGATGCCCATTGTTGTGCTGGATAGTCATCTATAGTTTTTTGAAGTTCTTGTAGCGCGCTGTCATACTCGGCTAACTTTATGTATAAAGAGCCAATTTTATATTGGGAATAGCTTTTGGCTTTTTGATCTTCGCTGTTGGGATAATCTATTGCCTTTTGATAATATCCAATTGCTGTCTTGTAATCGGTCGATCCCTCGCCGGTGAGTTCTTCCGAAATGCCGGCGCTTCTTTCATAGAAGTCTCCAATCACATTGTAGATTTGCGGTACTTTTGAGGGAATGAGATTTTCCTTTAGAAGATTATGCAGCATGTCGAAGCTCTTTTGATAATCTTCGAACTCACCGTAGCACCTGCTCAATCCTATCGCAGCATCGATATATTCCCGGCTGGTCGGATATTGATCGAAAATAAGACCATAGGCAAGGAACGCGCTTTCGTAGTCGCTATTGTTAAAGGCCCCGTCCGCATAAACAAGAAGCTCTTCCGGCGTGTTACCTTCAACCGCTTTAGTATTCTTCTTGGAACATGCTGCCAAAAGCAAGATTAAAATTATCGAAACGATGGAAAACCAACGCATGATTACTCTCCTCAATATTTAGGCGATGCGTTTAATTAACATATTGCATTCTTCCCATGCTTTGCGAACTACTTCCTCCTCATCATACGCTATGGGAGTACCATTTTGAACGACCCAATTGCCGTCGACCATGACGTGTGTGACATCCGTGGCGTGTGCTGAATATACGATTTGTGAATAGACATTATCGGCTGGGACAGTATGTACTTTATTCAGGTTCATGAATGTCAAATCAGCATATTTGCCCGGTTCAATGCTGCCGATTTTGTCCTCCAGTCCGACCGTTTTTGCCCCGGATATTGTGACCATATCAAATAGATTCTGCGCATTAATGGATGTAACTCCGTTGTACGGCTTGTGAATCAGAGCTGCTAGCCGCATATCCGTAAAAATATCCATGTTGTTGTTACATGGTGCACCGTCCGATCCAATGGACACATTAATTCCTTTTTGCAGCATTTTCGGAACCGGGGCGATTCCCGATCCTAATTTCAAATTAGCCGCCGGACAGTGGAGCACGTTTATTTTATATTCTCTTAAGTATTCAATTTCTTTTTCGCTGACCCAGATACAATGAGCCAAACATAATTTAGGGGAAGCCAGTTCCTTTTCCACGAAAAATTCTACATTATGGAAGCCGGTTTGTTGTTTAACCAGTTTGACTTCCTTGCGGTTTTCTGAAGAATGGGTATGTATGATTAAGTCATAGTCTTTGCCCAATTCTCTGGCGCCTTCCCACAAATCATTGCTACAGCTCGGTACAAACCGCGGCGCTATTGCGTATTGAATCCGCCCATTCGATTTGCCATGCCATTTTTTGACCAGTGCTTCGGTCGAGTCCAAAGCATCCTGTGTTGTTTCCTTGTAGGGCTGATCGCCGGAATCCATCATTACCTTACCGCTGAAGGCCCGGATGCCGCTGTTCTGTATCTCTTCAAAAATAATGTCCATATTAAAGGCGCTGCCCATGTCCAAAATGGTTGTTACTCCGGTTGACAGTATTTCATAGAGGCCCAATTTTGCCGACGCTTTTAACGAGGACTGATTGTGTGCCTTTTCCATCGGCCAAATATTCTGCGCCAGCCATTCCAGCAATTCCAGATCATCTGCTAAATTGCGAAACAACGCCTGACAAATATGAACATGAGTCTGGATTAAGCCGGGGATGGCTGTTAACCCGGATAAGTCCATTTCTTCAATGCCCGGATTGGCTATTTTTTCTCCGATCTCTTTAATCCGATTTCCTTCAATCCAAATATCTCCGGCTAAAATATCCCTGTTCTTATTCTGTGTTACAATATTTAGGTTTTTTAGCAGAATATTCATGTAGTTAAATTATTATTTTCCATATATTTTTTGCAAAAATTTAGCTCGCTAAGTGCTGATAATCAAGGGAATTTCAAGGAATTGGGCTTAGAGGAGCATTTTCGATGTTCCAAAGTGAGATCCTGTCGAAGAGATGATTGATGATTTTCAAAATTATGCCGATCTAAAATGAAACCAATAATTGAGTCAAAATAGATTAATCCGCAAAAACCAAAAGTAAAAGTACCTTGCAAAGATTTTCGCCTCAATTTATATTATAAATTCAAAATTTGTTCAAAGCTTACTTGTAGAAGGATTTATTCAAAAGAAAAATAATCTTAAATCAGAGGAGAGAATTATGGCTATGAAAGTTGGGATTAATGGATTCGGTCGAATTGGTCGCCTGGTTTTTAAGGCGATGCAAAATAGTGCTGACATCGAAGTGATGGCGATTAATGACATTACAAATGCCAAGACGCTGGCGCACCTTTTAAAATATGACTCCGTTCACGGAAGATATCCGGCGGCTGTGCGAGCCGAAGGCGACACACTGGTTGCCGGAAATCGGAAAGTTAAGATTCTTGCGGAAAAGGATCCCGCCAAGTTACCCTGGGGTGATTTGGGGGTTGAGATTGTCATCGAATCAACTGGTATTTTTCGCTCCCGAGAGACTATGGGTTTGCATGTAAAAGCCGGGGCAAAGAAGGTGCTGCTCTCAGCTCCTGCCAAGGACGAGATGGATAACACGGTAGTAATGGGCGTCAATGATGATACGTTAAAGGCTGACCATATTCTGGTATCCAACGCCTCCTGCACTACCAATTGCCTGGCGCCAGTGGCAAAGGTACTGCACGATAGTTTTGGTATCAAACGAGGCTGGATGACTACCATTCACGGCTACACCAACGATCAAAGATTATTGGACTTGCCTCATTCTGATCTGAGACGCGCCCGGGCTGCTGCTCTCAATATTATTCCCACTACCACCGGCGCGGCCAAGGCCGTAGGATTGGTCATACCGGAATTGAAAGGGAAATTGGACGGCGTTGCCATGCGTGTTCCGGTTGCTGACGGTTCGTTAGTGGATTTAGTGGCTGAGTTAAACAAGAATGTTACCGCGGAACAAATAAACTCCGAGATGAAAAAAGCCGCCGAAGGTAAATTAAAAGGCATTCTGGAATATTGTGAAGATCCTATTGTTTCCTCTGATATCGTTGGCAACCCAAGCTCGAGTGTGTTTGACGCAATATCAACCAAGGTGATGGATAATAATCTTGTTAAAATCGTCAGCTGGTATGATAATGAGTGGGGTTATTCCAAGAGAACGGTTGATTTAGCCAAGAAAATGGCTTCGTTGTAATTAAGCCTTTAAATTCAATAAGATTTAATTCCTCTGAGGAGGGATCATGGAAAAACTGACCATTGATGATCTGGATCTAAGCGGGAAAAATGTTTTTGTCCGGGTCGATTTCAATGTTCCTCTGGATGATCATAAAAACATTACTGATGATCTGCGAATCCGCTCGGCGCTGCCAACCATTAAAAAAATAATTTCCAGCGATGGAAGGGCGATTTTAAGTTCACATTTGGGACGACCAAAAGGTGAGCGGAACGATAAATTTTCGCTCCGGCCAGTCGCTGCCCATCTTTCGTCTTTATTGAATCAGCAGGTACTTTTTGCGGACGACTGCATTGGCGAAAGTGTGAATGAGATGAAACGCAATTTAAATGACGGCGATGTGCTACTTTTGGAGAATGTTCGATTTCATGCTGGGGAAACCGCAAACGACGACCAATTTGCGAAACAACTCGCTGAATATTGTGACCTGTACTTAAACGACGCTTTTGGCAGCGCCCATCGAGCCCACGCCTCGACTTCCGGCATCACGAAATATTTTGATCAGTGTGCCGCAGGATACTTAATGCAAAAGGAATTGGAATTTTTAGGAAAGGCACTGCAGAATCCGGAACGGCCTTTCGTTGCCATTTTGGGCGGAGCGAAAATTTCCGGGAAAATTGAGGTTATCAAAAATCTTTTGGGAAGGACTGATGCGCTGCTGATCGGGGGTGGAATGGTATTTACCTTTTATAAAGCACAGGGATTGGAAATCGGGAAATCTATTTTGGAAGAAGATCGGCTTTCTGTTGCGAAGGAGATTCTTCAGGAGACAGAAAAGAGCGAAACAGACTTTATATTACCGGTTGATGTCATGATAGCGGATAAATTTGAGGCCGGGGCGAAAACAAAAACAGTCCCTACCGGCTCCATCCCTCCGGAATGGGTGGGCGTTGATATCGGTGAAAAGACCATATCAGAATTCAAGGAAATTTTGTCCGGTGCTAAAACTATCGTTTGGAATGGTCCGATGGGCGTTTTTGAAATACTGGATTTCGCAAAGGGAACGGAAGCGCTCGCTCGTTATCTTGCCGATATTACGACAAGCGGAGCAACAACCATTGTAGGCGGCGGCGATTCGGCGGCCGCGGTAAAAAAATTTGGCCTTGAGGATAAACTATCGCATATTTCGACCGGCGGCGGCGCATCATTGGAATTTCTGGAGGGCAAAATCCTTCCTGGCGTTGAAGCGCTGACTAATAAATGATATTCCATTTATAAAATCATAAGGATGGAGCAACCAATGGGTAAAAATATTATTGCAGGGAATTGGAAAATGTTTAAAACAAATTCTGAAGCCCTCAGCCTGGTGAAGCAGTTAAAGACCAAATTGAACAAGAAGAAAACGGAAGACACATTGGTGATTGTGTGCCCGCCTTTTACCGCATTAAGCAAAGTGAGTGAGGAACTCAAAAATAGCAAAATGGGGGTTGGCGCTCAAAATATGTTTGTTGAAGAAGAAGGAGCGTACACCGGTGAGATTTCTCCGGCAATGATCAAGAGCGCCGGGGCAAAATATGTAATTATCGGTCACTCCGAACGACGTCGCTATTTCAAAGAAGATGAAAAATTAATTAACAAGAAAATTAAGTTGGCCCTGAAGCATAAATTGAAAGTTATTTTCTGCGTCGGAGAGACGTTAGAAGAGCGAAAGCAAAATTTAACCCAGGACATTATTGCTAACCAGATAGAATGGGGCTTGAAAGGGATAAAGATTCCGGAATTGAAAAATGTCGTTATAGCCTATGAACCGGTGTGGGCAATAGGAACCGGCAAAACCGCTACACCTAAGCAGGCGCAGGAAGTACACGCATTCTTAAGAGTTGTGTTAGACGCCCTTTACACCGACGGTACCGGGAAGAAAATGTCAATTTTGTATGGGGGAAGCGTCAAACCTGATAACGCTTTAGGATTGTTGTCACAACAAGATATTGACGGCGCTCTGGTGGGCGGCGCTTGCTTAGTTGCCAAAGATTTTTGGAAGATCATTCAAGCAAGTGAAAAGGTAGGTTGATTAAGAATTTCAGTATTTCGATTTCATTAGGCCGATTCCACGATTCATCAAACTTCTCCAAACGCGCTCGATCTTATCGTCGAAAAGGGGATCAAATTCTCTGAGGGTTTTTATTAAGCATTCCAACCATAAATCATACATTTCCGGTTCAATGTCCAATCTCCTGCTGCTATGGAGATCAGCGATTTCCTCCAGATATCGCTGCCCCTTGGCATTTCCCTGAGCGGCAAGCATCATCATATAGAAAGACGATTTTAGTACCATCTTTTGCTTTTCGAAATCAGTATTTTTAAACTTATCACTGACTTCCTTTGACGAAGCAAGGAATAACTCATAGAAACGGTCAAGAAAACCGCGCTTGTTTTGACACCGTAAAAAACTCTCATTAAATATGGCAATGTGTGCTTGAATCATGATCTAACTTCAGGAGTATTTCTGCTTGTTAAAGCATCGTTCAGATTTAAGGAATAATTAATTTTTTTCGCCCTCTGCCCTCAGGCTGGATTACCAATTACGAATGTGGAGGAATGAAATATTTTCCTAATTTGATTCAACTATAATCAAATTACAGGGAAAACTTGCGTGACGAGGCACACAAAAAGCAGAATAAACTCTCAAAAATTCTATTTGATAGAGCAATGTATTATGTTATTTTTTTGACCGAACTGCACAATTGGTTTACTGAGGAAAAATCTATTATCCAATAATAACGCTTCAAGTGAAAGTGAAAGCCATCTCGCAAAGATCAATTAATGAAAAGAAGTCTCCACAGAGGGGGGGGACCAAGAGATTGACAACTCCAGGTGTAAAAGATAGCGACGCCCATTCCCCTCACGAAGTTGCAAGCCGCAGGGAAGTTTGGAAAATGTTCGATCGTATCGCCAATCGTTATGACCTGCTGAACCGGTTACTTTCTTTTGGGCAGGATGTGATTTGGCGAAGAAGAGTGGGCGGGCATCTAAAAGATATTCCCGATCAACTCATTCTGGATTTGGCAACCGGAACGGGTGATTTGTTAATAACCGTTTGTCAAAAAAATCGACAGGTCAAATCAGGTGTCGGAATTGATCTGGCTGAGAAAATGCTTGAGATCGGGAGGCGCAAAATTGCTGATAAGAATTTGGTCTCTCAACTTAAGCTGGAAATTGGGGATGCAGTTAACATTCCTTTTTCTGATAGCAGTTTTGATGCGGTGATGGTCGCGTTCGGTATTCGAAACCTTGAAGATATTCACAGGGGTCTGCTTGAAATGAACCGAGTTTTAAAAGACGGCGGAAGAGCAATCATTTTGGAATTTTCGCTGCCCGCTAATCGTATCGTTCGATCCTTTTATGTTTTTTATTTTCGCCACATTCTGCCCAGAATCGGAGCTTTAGTTTCGGGGGATGCGTATGCATATAGCTATCTGAATGAAACTGTCGAGGCATTTCCCTATGGTAGAGATTTTGAGGATTTGATGAGTCAAGCAGGTTTTAGCAAGGTTAAGTCGACACCACTCACTTTTGGAATAGCGACTATTTACCAAGGCGATAAGGAGTAATGATCTTGTCAGATACGAGCACCATCAATATCACTGAGGATTTCTTAAAGCTTAAAAATTCCCTCAAGGAAAAAATTCGACTCGCGACGGAGCGGATAAATTTCCCGGAGAGAGGGGGTGTTTTACGAATTGAAGAACCAATATCCAATCTCGATCCGCTAAATTGGGTTTGTCAGCAAAATAACAGTGCGAAGATATACTGGTCAGAGAGAGATCATGACTTTGAAATGGCAGGTGTCGGTTTTGCAGATGTTGTCTCCGGAGATGTGGCAGAACCATATGAAGCAGTTTTTGCAAAGATGCGATCTGTCTTAAATGGAGAAAATACTGGCCTCCGTTACTATGGAGGGTTTCGTTTTGATCAGAACAGGCCAGCTGATTCTATTTGGAAAGATTTTGGTTCGTACCGGTTTTTAATTCCACAGCTTGAAATTGTCCGTGAGGGCAATAACACAAAGCTTGCTTTCAACATAAAATTTGATCCGCGCTCAAACTCATTTGATAATCTAATTGAAGAGGCTATTAGTAAAATTGAGTATCAACCGGCCTATAAATTCGAGAACCATGTGGAAGTGAAATCCAGATTGGACATACCCGACAAGAAAAATTGGTTGCAAAATATTGAAAATGCGATGGCGAGATTTCATGAAAGCGAATTGAAGAAAATTGTGTTAGCGCGCAGAGCGATGTTTAACTTTTCCCGGACGATAGATGCAACGCATATTATGGCAAGGATGAAAATTTTATCTCCGAATGCATTTCATTTTTATTTTCAGCCAGCGAAAGATGTTGCTTTCATTGGAGCAACACCGGAATTATTGTATCGGAGAAAGGGCAATAAAATTTTCAGCGAAGCGGTGGCCGGAACGCGCCCGAGAGGGAAGAATGATGATACGGACGAAAAGATTGGGAATGAATTGTTAAATTCACCAAAAGACATTCATGAGCATGCTTTAGTCTGCCAGTGGATAGAACAGGCGCTGATGCGCTTGTGCGATTCATATGAATCCGATGAGAGAGTTCAAATCTTCAAATCGAGTCAGGTACAGCATCTTTACAGACGATACCGGGGTGTACTCAGTGAGTGCGACGATTCAGGAATTATTTCCATGCTTCATCCCACACCGGCAGTTGCCGGAACGCCTCCGGAAAACTCACTGCGGGGAATTCGCGAATTGGAAAGGTTTGATCGCGGCTGGTATGCCGGACCTGTAGGATGGATTGGTTCAGACTCGGCAGAATTTGCGGTGGGTATTCGATCCGGATTGGTGGTTCAGAATAAGCTCTATCTTTTTTCCGGTGCCGGTGTAGTGCCTGATTCGGATCCAAAACAGGAATGGCAAGAGCTTGAACATAAGATCAGCCATATCCTAAAATGTCTAAAGACAAATGACAATAGATAGCTCAAATATTAATACTCTGTGGGGATCAATGATTATTGAAGAGCTGATCCGCAGTGGGGTTGATTATTTTTGTATCTCACCGGGATCCCGATCCGCGCCTCTGGCTGCTGCGGTTGGCCAAAATCAACATGCCAGGCATATCGTTTGTTTTGATGAGAGAGGCGCGGCTTTTCATGCGTTGGGATATGGAAGGGCCACCGGAAAGCCCGCGGCCCTAATTTGCACTTCCGGTACTGCTGCAGCCAATTATCTTCCTGCTGTTATTGAAGCATCGGTTGATAGGATTCCTATGATTCTTTTAACCGCAGATCGTCCGCCGGAACTGCGCAAAACCGGTGCAAATCAGACTATTGATCAAATCAATTTATATGGCAAATATCTGAATTGGGAATTCGACCTACCCTGTCCCGACGAGAAAATTCCACCGCAGGTTGTATTAACCACTATCGATCAGACAGTCTTCCGAAGCCGCCGCATGCCAGGCGGGCCTGTTCATATCAATTGTATGTTCAGGGAGCCGCTAGCCCCGATAAATGAGCCCATTCGAGACGATTATTTGCAGCCAATTTCTGATTGGGAAGGAAAAACCGACCCGCTCACAAAGTATGAATTTCCCAATCTGAAGCCGGAATCTTTAGTCATCAAAGAAATGAGCGACATTATTGATCATAGCAAAAAGGGAATCGTTTTGGCGGGGAAGTTATTTTCGAATTACCAGGCAGAGGCCGTATTACAGCTCGCACAAAAAATAAATTGGCCGATCTTTCCGGACATTAATTCCGGTCTCCGGTTTCAATTGTCAAAAAAGAACATCATTCCTTTCTATGATCAGATGTTGCTGGTGGAGAGATTGTGGGAGAAATTTGCCCCGGACACGATTATTCAATTTGGAAACAGGATTGTCTCAAAAAGAGTTGTTCAATTCATTGAACAGGCAAAACCAAAGAATTTTGTTCAGGTGATGGACCACCCTTCCCGTCATGATCCCACGCATCGCGTTTCCCTTCGAATCGAGGCCGGCATCGAAACATTCTGTCAATCACTGCTGAATGAAATTCAATCCAAAACAAGAACACCCTGGCTGGACAGTCTGATTGAAAGCTCCAATGTGGTTGATTCGGTATTGAACGGGTATGTTCATCCGGATCAGAAAGTTAGCGAAATATCTGCCGCCCGAATCGTATCTCAGCTCATTCCCGAAAAAGGCGCCTTATTTTTGGCGAGCAGTATGCCGGTGCGGGATATGGATATGTTCGCCTCATCCAACGGAGCGATGATTCCCGTCGCGGCAAACCGTGGCGCCAGCGGCATTGACGGCACTTTGGCATCCTCGACCGGATTTGCGGTTGGACACAATCTTCCTGTTACGTGTATCCTGGGCGACTTAGCAATGATTCACGATCTGAACTCGCTTTCTATACTTCGATCCGTCAAACAACCGTTGATCATCATCATAATAAACAACAATGGTAGCGGGATATTCTCCTTCTTGCCGATCGCGGAGTTCGACAATATTTTTGAAAAATTCTTCGGCACCCCTCATCAGTTGACTTTTGAGAAAGCGGCGGAAATGTTTGGGATTGATTATTGTAACCCGCTAATCAATAAGGAGCTTCAAGATGCTTACCAGGAAGCTTTGATGAATGGAGAATGTTCTATTATTGAAGTCAAAACAGATCGAAAAGAAAACTTCGATTTTCATCAGAAAATTCAAGAACGAATCCGAATAGCATTTCAATCATGACCCAGACTGAACTGTCTCAGTTTCATTATCAAACGTGTGGCAATCCCCAAAATCCGCCTGTTTTGTTTTTGCACGGCTTTTTGGGAAGCGGAAATGACTGGAATGAGGTGACACAATTCTTGTCTTCCCGATATTATTGTTTAACTGTCGATTTGCCCGGGCACGGTGAAACCGTAATGGCTGAAAGCGTCCATTATTCTTTTGAAAAAATCGCCCTTGCTTTGATCGAATTCATAAAACAATTAGATTTCAAAAAATGCTCTTTGGTGGGATACTCGATGGGCGGCAGGCTGACGCTCTTTCTAACCCTCCGGTATCCGCAGTTTTTTTCAAAGACCGTTTTGGAGTCTGCATCCCCCGGCTTGCGCACACAGAAAGAGCGGGAGCAGCGAATACTTCAGGACGCGGAGATTTCCACGGAACTGGAAACCGGGAATTTCAAATCTTTTTTGAAGGAATGGTATAGTCAGCCAATCTTTGAGGGATTGGCGGCGCGCAAAAATTTCGATGGATTAATAACAAGCCGTCTCCAGAATAATCCGAAAATTCTGGCGCAATTGCTCCGTTTTTTGGGAACAGGCATTCAGCCTTCGCTATGGGAAGAGCTCGGCCAAAATAAAATCCCCATTCTTTTGCTGGTTGGTGAGAATGATATTAAATTTCAATCAATTGCTCAGGAAATGACCAAAGCGAATCGGTTTGTTCAAACTAAAACTGTCGAAGGGTGCAGCCACAATATTCACTTCCGGAGACCGGAGCAGTTCGCTCGTTACATCATAGAATTCTTCACCGAAAATTAATTCCGCGTTGCTGCGAGTCCGGGTATGTTTTTTATTTGTGGCTGTCCTGGAGAGTACTAACTTTAAGGGTTCAAATTTGATTGTAAAGAGAGGAGATGGTAGTATGGAATGGAAAGGCGCAATACATTTTACCGATATCAAATATGAAAAAGCGGACGGAATTGCTAAAATAACCATTAATCGCCCCAAGGTAAGAAATGCATTTCGTCCTTTGACCGTGAGGGAAATGATTACAGCTTTGGGAGACGCAAGGGACGATGCGGCGATCGGCGTTATTATTTTGACCGGCGAGGGCGATAAAGCGTTTTGTTCCGGCGGCGATCAACGGGTCAGGGGTGAAGCCGGCTATGTGGATGATGAAGGCGTGCATCGTTTAAATGTGCTCGATTTTCAGCGGCAAATCCGAACCTGCCCGAAACCGGTTATTGCTATGGTTGCCGGTTATGCTATTGGCGGGGGACATGTGCTGCATTTAATGTGCGATTTAACCATAGCCGCGGAAAATGCTATTTTCGGTCAGACCGGCCCCAAAGTCGGCTCTTTCGACGGCGGGTATGGCGCTAGCTATATGGCGCGAATTGTGGGGCAAAAGAAAGCCAGGGAGATTTGGTTCTTATGCAGGAAGTACAATGCAAAGCAGGCGCTTGAAATGGGATTGGTGAATACTGTGGTACCGTTGGAAAAACTTGAGGAGGAAACTATCCAATGGTGTAAGGAAATATTAGCTAATTCATCAACCGCCATTCGGTTCTTAAAAGCTGCGCTGAATGCCGATTGCGACGGACAGGCAGGCCTGCAGGAACTTGCCGGAGCCGCCACCATGCTCTTTTACATGACCGAAGAAGGGCAGGAGGGGCGCAATGCATTTTTGGAAAAGAGAAAGCCGGATTTCGGCAAGTTTACGAGGAGACCCTGAGAATGCGAAATTCTAAACTTGGAACCATTTTGAAAATCCCAAATCACAAATCCGAAATCAAAAATGCTTTTGCCTGAATCAAAGCTAAAAATCTGGACGCTTGCCGCCCGACCTAAGACGCTCTGGGCATCTATTTCTCCGGTGATTATCGGGACCGCTTTGGCATACGAGGGCGGAAAAGCGCATTGGCTGTCGGCGTTTATCGCGCTGTTCGGCGCAATTTTGATCCAAATCGGGACCAACTTTGCTAACGATTATTTTGATCACACCAGGGGTGCTGATACTGAAGATCGGTTGGGACCGCAGCGTGTGACTCAGGCAGGACTGGTCACCCCCACCGCCATGAAAATTGCTTTTTCGGCTGTCTTTGCTCTGGCATTCATCTCTGGTCTTTATCTAATTTGGCGTTGCGGATGGCCTATTTTCATTGTTGGCGCTTTATCAATCATTTTCGGTATCTTATACACCGCAGGACCTTATCCGCTTGGGTATAAAGGGTTGGCCGATCTATTTGTTTTAATCTTTTTTGGCCCGGTCGCCGTTGGCGGCACCTATTACGTTCAGGCTTTGGAAATCAATCCCATTGTAATCATTGCCGGATTTTCACCCGGACTGATTTCGACCGCTATATTAACGGTTAATAATCTCCGGGACATTCATACTGACAAGAAAGCCGGAAAACTTACCCTGGCAGTTCGATTTGGTGAAACTTTTGCCCGTTTCGAATATTTACTCTCGCTTCTTGTAGCTTGTTTAATCCCGATTGGATTATGGCTTCTGACCGGAGATCATTTTTATTCGATAGCTTCGGTATTTATTTTTATCATGGCTGCTCCCGCTATTAAAACTATTTTTTCCAAAATAGATGGGCCCGCTTTAAATAAAGCATTGGCGGACACGGGAAAACTACTTTTGCTTTATAGCGCGCTTTTTTCTGTAGGTTGGATAATTTGATGATAACGGAATTTGAAATATTTCGTTATGATTTGCCCCTTAGCGCGTCTGTTCAAATTAACGATATTCAGGTAAAGAATCGGTCCGGTCTGCTTATCAGAATTTGCGATGAGCAGAATATTTTCGGGGTTGGAGAAATTGCGCCGCTACCCGGGCTGCATAAGGAGAATCTGGAAGATGCACTGAAGAATTTGAACGAAATTGCGTCCTTCCTCCCAAATTCAGAGGTTCCTTTACAATTAGAAAAATTGGAAAATGGTTTTGAAAACTGGATCGGTAGAAGAAAGATTATGCCATCGGTCAGGTTTGGATTGGAGATGGCAGTTTTAAACTTGCTGGCAGAGAGCACCAGCCAGTCTTTGGGTAGAGTTCTTTCTGAAAATTGCCAGGAAGAGATTGAAATAAACGGACTGGTTATTGGGGAGAAGAATGAAATTATTAACCAGGCAAAGATATTAATCGGAGATGGTTACCGAACACTCAAAATGAAAGTCGGGCGTAAATCTATTGATGAAGAAATCGAAACCGTGGAAGAGTTGCGCGAAATCATAAATGGGAAAGCGCAATTACGTCTCGATGCGAACCGCCGCTGGTCGTTTCCCGATGCAGTGAGGTTTGCCAAATCTGTTGGTCTGGATAATATTGAATACATTGAAGAGCCATTAGGGGATGTCATCAAATTGAAAGATTATTTCGATCAAACCGCAATGCCGGTTGCGCTTGATGAGTCATTAAGCGAGCAGCCATTAGACAATCTGGAAAATTTGAGGGGGCTGAAGGCGTTCATTATTAAACCATCTGTTATAGCTGGGTTTGAACGATCGATGAAGCTTGTCCGCTATGCAAAGGCTCGCGGAATTTATTCGATTATCAGCAGCGCATTTGAAAGCAGTTTGGCGCTAACAGCATTGGCAAATTTTGCGGCGAGTTTCGGCCCGCGGGATACCGCAATGGGTTTGGATACAAATCGATGGTTTGCAAAAGATCTGCTGGAAACCGAGATTAAGACAATAGATGGAAAATTGGATGTTGAATCGGCCTATCAGGATAGCAGGAAAATAAATTATGAATTGTTAAGAAACATAACTAATCAATGAGCGGATCAGAAGAAGGATGTCATCCAGCATAAGAACATTTCGACTCTCCGACGTTGCCTCAAAGTTTGCTGACTATCCGGCAATCATTTCTCAAAATGGAATTATAGCCTATCCGGATTATGTTTCGTTGGTGAACACTGTTTCACGAAATCTAAAAGAAATGGGATTTGGTGCAGGAGACCGTATCGGGATTTTCTCTGCAAATTCTTTTGAATATATTGTGCTCCTGCTGGCAATTTTCGGGATCAAAGCAGTCGCAGTTCTATTGAACACCCGACTTCCCCTGAATCAGGTTCTGAATGCTTTAGACGAAGTCGATTGTCGTGCTGTTTTCTATTCAAATAAAAATTTTGAGAAGCAAAAGTTAGGTGAAATTGATTCTTATGATATTAATGAAATTACCAGTTCGCTGGCAGGTAGCAATCATATCGGGGCTGAAGAAGAAATAGCTTTGGATCAAGATGCTACTATTGTGTTTACCTCTGGTTCGACATCAAATCCCAAAGCGGTATTGCATACCTTTGGAAATCATTTCTACAGTGCTCTCGGCTCCAATCTCAACATTCCCTTTGACACGGGAGACAAATGGCTGTTATCCCTACCCCTATATCATGTCGGGGGCTTAGCCATTGTTTTCCGGGCACTGATAAATGGGGGGGCGGTTATCACCACCGAGGAGAGGATGCATCTATTGGATTCAATGGCAAAATTTCAACCGACCCATATCTCGCTAGTGGCTACACAACTCTATCGCCTGCTGAAAGAAAATACGGCAATTGGCATCCTTCAAAGAATGAAGGCGATTTTGTTAGGTGGAAGCGCCATTCCGCCTTTATTGGCCAGGGAATCGATCAAGCATCAACTGTCTATATTCACCAGCTACGGCTCAACTGAAATGGCATCGCAGATTACGACTACTCGCCCGGGTGACAACACCCAAAAGCTGTTTACTTCAGGAAGGTTGTTAAACAATCGCCAACTCAAGATTTCAGCCGACGGAGAAATTCTGGTTAAGGGAGACACGCTTTTTAAGGGATATGTTCAGCGAAATGGGATAAAATCATCCCTGACTGCTGATGGATGGTTTCCCACCGGCGACATGGGCAGGCTGGATGGAGAAGGGTATTTGACGGTCACGGGCAGAAAAGATAACATGTTTGTTTCGGGCGGCGAGAATATTCAACCTGAAGAAATAGAACAGGAATTAAACGAAATCCAGGGTGTCAAAGAGGCAATTGTGGTTCAGGTAAAGAATGAGGAATACGGTGAACGACCTGTCGCGTTTATTGATATAGAGGGTGAATTTCCAGGAGATGTCTTTTTTCAAGGGTATTTGGATGGCAAGATTGCCCGCTTTAAAATACCCGATCATTTTTTCCCCATGCCTGAAGACCAATTGAAGTCAGGCATTAAGGCGGAGCGCTCACTGTTAAAAAAAAGAGCGGAAGCACTTGTTGCTGATATATCATGATTCTATTAATCTTGGATTTACTTGAATTTGTTCAGTGAGGCTATCAAGTCTTTCGGAATTTTCATCTTTTTTCTGTTTTGCCTGTCGATAACGGCATGAACGGTTTTTGCATTCCCAATGATTTTTCCCATCTCATTAAGGAAATCATATAAAATGGTAAATGAATGTTCGGATATATTCTCGACCTGGAGCTGCACCGTTATTTTATCGCTGACCGATACCGGGACATAATAGTTTGATTCGGCATGGACAATTGGGATTAAAAATTCGGAATTCTTTAAAATCGAGCTGATGGTAAACCCGGCAGATTCCAGGAATGCTTCATAAACATCGTGGGCGATCGTGAATAAAGCGCCAAAGAATAAAAAACCGGCGGCATCCGTTTCGTGCATTTTGATAGTGATTTGATAGGTAAACATTCGTCGCCTCAGATTTTATGGGACAGTAAAATAGAGATTTTTAGGTTGCCTCACAACTGTCTTTTATTTTCAAATTAAATTTTTTATTATTCTTCTATTGTTTCTTAAATTGAAAAAATGATTGTCTTGGAGAAGCGCATGGCTAAGTGCATCATCTTTCTTGGCAGTATCAACGCGTTCTTTGCGGTTGGTTTGGGCGCATTCGGAGCTCATGCATTGAAATCACGAATTTCGTCTGAAATGCTTGATGTTTATCAAACTGGCGTACATTATCATATATTTCATGCACTTGGACTAATCCTTATCGGGATCATCGCCTATTGGTTGAGCGAATCAAACCTGGTTCTGTGGTCAGGAGGCTTAATCTTGGCAGGCATCATTGTCTTTTCGGGGAGTTTATATATTTTATCCATATCGGGAATTCGTGCTTTTGGTGCAGTGACCCCTATTGGAGGCGTGGCATTTTTAGCTGGTTGGATCTTACTGGCGTATGCCGCATTAAAAGATTTTTAAAACGGTTGTTTTCGTAGGCAGGAATATTTTTTATCTTTATTCCCTCGAATGATAAACGCTTGATCGCAAATCATAAGGAACGATTATGAGTTTTCGATTGAAACCGATAGCGCTGAAATCAGAAATTGTTTATCGCTACCTGTATTTATTTTCCGGCTTTTTGCTTGTGGGGATTGGCGTGTTGGGTATTTTTTTGCCGGTGCTGCCGACCACCATCTTTCTGATTCTTGCCTCCGCTTGTTTTATGAAGAGTTCGCCAAAGGCCAACGAATGGTTGAAAAACAACAAATGGCTCGGACCTTACCTGAGAAACTACCAGGAAAAAGCCGGATTGACGATCAAATCGAAAATAGTATTAATATCGATACTCTGGATTTCAATCTTGTTTTCAGCATTTGTCCTCACAGATAATCCCGCCATTCGAATCCTGCTATTGTTAATTGCCTTTGGGGTAACTATTCATTTAGTAATGGTGAAAACCGCCAATGAGTGAAATGTAATTTTGGCGCGACCTTGTAGCCGCTATTCTTTGTATTATCTACCAGGCATGACTCTATGTTTTCATCTGTATAGAATCGTGCTTTTCTAAACTTCATGTCAAATTCAACTTTTAAAAAGGTCTACCGTTCTTTTTGATCCTTGTAACGCGCAAGGCGAGCGGCCCACCTTTCCCCATGATTTCGATGTTCACGCTGCTGGCTGTTACCTTTGCCACGTTTGCACTTGCGCCTACTGTTAGGAAGTCAATGATATCGCTCCCGGAGCCCTGGAACCGAACCGATTTGTTTTTACTTTGGCTTCCAAGAAAGACAAACTCTCCTGCTCGGTACACATTCCAAGCTATGAAGTATCTACGGTGCTGCCATTCTGAAAGCCTTGCGACAGCTTTTGCAACCGTCATCAAATTGCTGATCCCAATCCCTGAAAGCTTAGGTGCACGTATAAAATACGTGTCTTCCTCCTTGAAATCGATTTTAAGTTCGGTATTAGCCTTTATGTCTACATGTGAAAGGTCGACCTGGGCGCCGGCTTGAAAGACCATAGACGATACGCCCCTGGCTTGAAACTTGAGTGACAGATCACCACCAAGCTCTCTCCAGCGGAAATTTACACCGAAATCGCTGAGATTTGCGATTGACTCGAAAATCCCGTCCTTGAGCTGAAGGACAGCTCCAAGATCTATCTGGGTTCCTGGCAACCATACTGCCCGCAGGCCAAGGTTATTTTTCAGCCGGTCGTCGAATTTCTTTGGTAGGCCCATCCTGCACCTCCATCCAGTTTATACTATCCAAATTTATTGGGTTGGCCATTTTTGACCATAAAGTTATCCCTAATGTTTCGGTACAGCGGCGGTGATACGCCGTCCACGGGAACCCTTTCCTTTGTTATCTGCTTGATGGTGATTTACTTTAGTTCTTCAGAGCCTGTTGAGGCTTTGAATGAAAAAATTAAAATAGCGAGACCAAGAACTAGCCCTGATAGACCATCTCCGAGGTATACGATAAGAGGAAGACCAATAGAAAGTCCGAAAATAAACGCCATAAGACCAAACAGAATTAATCCAAACGCACCCAAATTCAACATGGACCCGTATTTTAAGGGATTCCTGGCCAAAATGATGAAAAAGACACCGATTAGTCCAAAGACGCCAAAAACAACTTTGAAAAAGTAGATTGCAATCGGCTCACCAAGAAATGATTCAACTCCGAACCAGGAACCTATACTTTCAACCACAGCCCAAGGTAAAAAGATGAAAGGAACTGAAGTTAAACATCCGATAGCTGTTACCCAAAGTGCGATTTTGAGACCTTTCATTATTTACTCCCTTTTCAAATAACGTTCCGGTTCAGCGGCGGCGATACGCCGGCCGCTGGAACCGGTTGGTAGCACACTCTTTTTTCGCCACCCTGTCAGAAGCCCTCGAAGACGTTAATATCAAGATCAGGCAAGGTCGAAGCGATCAGCGTTCATCACTTTGTTCCAGGCGGTCACAAAGTCACGCACGAACTTCTGCTGTGAGTCCTCCTGAGCATAGACTTCCGCTAAAGCCCGGAGTTGGGAGTTCGAACCAAAGATGAGGTCGACACGGGTGCCGGTCCACTTGAGTTGGCCAGTTGCGCGATCACGACCCTCGAACACGTCTTTGTCTTTCGCGGTCGGCTTCCAAGAGGTGCGCATATCGAGCAGATTCACGAAGAAGTCATTGGTGAGCGTCTCTGGTCGCTTGGTGAAGACGCCATGTTGGGACTGCCCGGAGTTCGCGTTCAGGACGCGCATGCCGCCAATGAGAACCGTCATCTCAGGTGCGGTCAGCGTCAGCAGTTGCGCACGATCAACTAGCAGTTCCTCCGCCGTTACTGCATATTTCGCTTTTTGATAATTTCGGAATCCGTCTGCAGCCGGTTCGAGCACAGCGAATGACGCTACATCGGTTTGCTCCTGCGACGCATCCGTGCGACCCGGTGTGAAGGGAACAGTTACTTTGTGACCGGCATTCTTCGCCGCTTGCTCGACAGCTGCGCAACCGCCAAGAACAATCAAGTCAGCGAGCGACACTTTCTTGCTGCCGGATTGCGCGCCGTTGAACGCCTTCTGGATGCCCTCGAGGGTTTTGATCACTTTCGCCAGTTGCTCAGGCTGATTGACCTCCCAGTCCTTTTGCGGCGCCAGGCGGATTCGCGCCCCATTCGCCCCACCGCGTTTGTCAGAGCCGCGGAAGGTAGACGCCGATGCCCAGGCGGTTGAGACCAGTTCAGAGATAGATAGATCCGAAGCAAGGATCTTGCTCTTGAGGTCGGCGATGTCCTTCTCGTTGATCAGGTCATGGTCGACAGCGGGAACGGGGTCCTGCCAGATCAGCTCTTCTTCAGGAACTTCCGGGCCGAGATAGCGCGAGCGGGGACCCATATCGCGGTGGGTCAGCTTAAACCACGCCCGGGCGAACGCATCAGCTAATTCCTGCGGGTTTTTGTGGAATCGCCTGGAAATCTTTTCATAGATCGGGTCCATCCGCATTGCCATGTCTGCGGTGGTCATGATCGGCGCGTACCGTTTCGACGGATCATGGGCGCCCGGCACGAGGTCCTTGTCGGCGACATCCTTGGCCACCCATTGATGCGCACCGGCGGGGCTTTTGGTCAATTCCCACTCGTGGCCAAACAGCGTGTCGAAGTAGCCATTGTCCCACTTCGTCGGGTTGGGAGTCCAGGCACCTTCGATACCGCTGGTGATCGCGTCATCCCCCTTGCCGCTTCCATGTTTGCTCGTCCAGCCAAGACCCTGCTCTTCGATGCCGGCGCCTTCCGGCTCGGGGCCAAGTAGGGCGGCATCACCGGCGCCGTGGCATTTACCGAAGGTGTGTCCGCCCGCTGTAAGCGCTACGGTTTCCTCGTCGTTCATGGCCATGCGGGCAAAAGTCTCGCGAATGTCGTGTGCTGAAGCAATCGGGTCTGGATTGCCGTCCGGCCCTTCCGGGTTTACATAGATCAGACCCATCTGCACCGCTGCCAGGGGATTTTCGAGGTCCCGGTCACCGGAATAACGGCTCTTGGGCTTGTCGCTCGTAGCCAGCCATTCCTCTTCTGCGCCCCAGTAAATGTCCTCTTCCGGCTCCCATATGTCCTCACGCCCGCCGGCGAAACCGAAAGTCTTGAAGCCCATTGACTCCAAGGCACAGTTGCCGGCGAGGATCATCAAGTCAGCCCAGGAGATCTTGTTGCCGTACTTTTGCTTGATTGGCCAGAGCAGCCGGCGCGCCTTGTCGAGGTTGGCATTATCGGGCCAACTGTTGAGGGGCGCAAAGCGCTGGGTACCGGACCCCGCTCCGCCGCGACCGTCCCCGATGCGGTAAGTACCCGCGCTGTGCCACGCCATCCGGATAAATAGCCCGCCGTAGTGACCGTAGTCAGCCGGCCACCAATCCTGCGAATTGGTCATCAGCGCATAGAGATCCTTTTTGATGGCCTTCAGATCGAGTTTCTTGAATTCTTCAGCATAGTTGAACTTCTCGCCCATGGGATTGGATAAGGGAGAATTCTGGTGAAGCATTTTGAGGTTCAACTGGTTCGGCCACCAGTCCCGGTTCGAGGTGCCTCTGCCTGTTGCCGGGCCCTTGATTTTTTCTTTCATTATGTTTACTCCTTTCGTTCGTGATTTAATAACTGCGAGTAAAATAGTTTTCAGAGCTTCTATTATCAATAGAAACTAAAATTTTTACTGGTCTTCTCAATGATATTTTCCAACTCCAACTATTGTTCCGGTTTTGCCAGCAGGGTTTATTTTTACAGGTTGGAGACAAATAGTGGTTTGTGCAGACTAAAAAATTAATTTTGATGAAGTAAACTTGACAATTTTTTAATCCTGATTTTCACCTCGCCAAAAGGGCGCTTTTGACCTCTCTAAATTCACCAGCATGCGATTGGTAAAAATGTTAATACATCGTTTTCAATCCCGTCAGGGATGGTACGTTAATAGACAGTATTTAAATTAACCATCCAAAACTCCGTCAGGAGTGATATTGTAAATCTCGCTCCAATCAACATCATGGCGATTCACCGCTATGAACCCAATCAAATACATATCTTTCGTCGTAATCTATGTTGAACTTTTTGAGCAAACCCAGATATTCTTCCTTAAAGGTTCGTTTGGCATGGTGCTTTTCCTGGTTTTGTATATACTTGACAACAGCATCAATCTGCGAATGTCCATAAGAAAATGCGCCGTACCCTTTTTGCCAACTGAATTTTCCTTGAACCCATTTCTTTGTATTGATGAAGGCGGATGAATTATTCTTTATATCTCGCACTAAATCAGAAACCGAGATGTTTGGTCTAATGCTGACGAAAATATGGACATGATCCGGCATACTATTAATGGCATAAAGCTTCTGGTCTTTGTTTCGAATAATACCGGTAATGTATTTGTGTAATTCTTCTTTATGCTCCTTCCTTATTAGGTTATGCCTGCCCCACACAGCAAAAATAATATGGATGTAAATCTGTGTAAATGTGTTCGCCATTATATTTTCCTCAAAGGGATAAACATGTCACTCCTACGGAGTTTTATTTGAATGATTGATATAAATTAACTATTAATATATCACTCCTGACGGAGTTCTTGATCATAATAGATTTTATTAAATAGACCTGTCTTCCCCCATCCAAAATTTTATAAATCTTTCACCTCGTATAAAATATTGAAAAAAATTGAATGTCAAAACATCTGGTTAGGTAATGCATCTTTTCTAATCCCATTAGGGATGAAATGTTAATAGACAATATGCGAGGGCAAGCCATCCAAAACTCCATTAGGAGTGATATGTGAACCCAATTCCAATCAATCTCCCAGCAAATTATTCCGAATGTGTTTGACCATTAAACCTACCCAAATGAAAAATAATATGCCACTCTTACGGAGTTGAATGGTGGTGTAAATTTTTTAACTATTAATATATCACTCCTGACGGAGTTCTTCACCCGGTAAAACGACGGACTCCCCTTCTCTACCTTTTTATCAACTTTCAATGCAATCATAAAAAAAGCCCGGCTTAATTTGCCGGGCTATAATTTATCTTGCTGCCAATTTAATTTTGGTTTGTATTTCTTTCCCGTCTCGTGTGTAAACGAGATCAACAATATCATTGGGCTTGAATTTTTTCAAAGCATCCGAGTATTCACGAAGATTAGTGATGTCGTATTCGCCCAATTTTATAATGACGTCGCCTTTTGCCAGTCCGGCTTTTTCAAC
>Ga0209536_100001035_pt1 | contig 46135 bp, 48 predicted proteins | sample DeeMarSeWOR28_12_FD_187461 | JGI IMG/M metagenome (GOLD analysis project Ga0209536, IMG submission 187461) | Marine sediment microbial communities from White Oak River estuary, North Carolina - WOR-2-8_12 (SPAdes) (version 2) | ecosystem: Environmental > Aquatic > Marine > Intertidal zone >...
GTCTGAAGTGCCGCAGCTCGAGGATCGGGTTGCTCGCGCGGCTCTCCCTCCAGAGAAAGAGGGTGAGAGAGAAGACGAAGCCTGCGGCCAGGCCTAGATGGGCATCCGAGAACGCCACTCCCGGCGACCTGCCGACACGGAGGAGGAGAAGGAGTGCCAGGATCGCGAGGCAGAGCAGCAGGGCACCCGAAAAGTCAATCTGCTGCCTCACGCGGCGAAAAGTTTCACCGTAGTATCGATGAATGAGATAGACCGCCGTCAGCGCCACCGGCACATTGATGTAGAAGATCCATTGCCACGCAAGCGAGAGAACAACGGTGCTCCCCACCACCGGGCCGAGTACGCTGGAGACACCCCACGCCGAAGCCAGCGCCCCGATCGCCTTTCCCCGCTCGTGCGGCGGGAACACCGAGCTGACAAGCGCGAAGGGAATCGAGGCCAGCCCGCCGGCACCTACCCCCTGCAGGCCCCGAAACACGATGAGGTGCGTTATCGTCCGGGAGAGTCCGCAGAGAACCGATCCCAGAATGAAGACCCCCACGGCCACAAAGAACAGAACCTTCCTTCCGTAGATGTCGCTCAGTTTGCCCCAGATCGGCAGCGAGATCGCCGACATGATCATGTAGATCGCGAACACCCAGCTGTAGAGGTGAATCCCGCCGAGCTCATGGGCGATCGTCGGCATGACCGTGGCAAGAGCCGTGGTGTCCAGCGCCGCGAGGAACGTGGCAAGAATACAACCCGCTATGGTGTAGCCGCGTGCTGACGGCAGGGGTTCAGAATGGGGGGGAGTCTGTTCCAGGAGGCTCATGAAGACGACGAGAGGAAGGAATCGGCCGACGGGCAGAGCTGGCGGACGGAACAGGAGGCGCACTTCGGCTTCCGTGCGGGACAGGTCTTTCGTCCGTGAAGGATGAGTATGGAACCGACGTCAATCCAGTCTTCCCGCGGGAAGAGGGCCATCAGGTCCTCCTCGACCTTCTCGGGACTGTTGTGAGGGGAAAAACCGAGCCGCTGACTGAGACGGTGCACATGGGTGTCCACGACGACTCCCGAAGGAATCCCGAACGCCTGTCCCAGCACCACGTTCGCCGTCTTTCTCCCCACTCCGGGAAGCTCGACCAGCTCGTTCATTGTCTCGGGGACCCGGCCTCCATGGCGCTCGACCAGAGCCTTGCTGCACCCTATGATGCTCCTGGCCTTCATCCTGAAGAAACCGGTGGAACGGATCTCCTCCTCCAGCACCGGATTGCTGAGCGCTGCGAACGATCCGGCGTCAGGGTATTTTGTAAAAAGCCCCGGCGTCACCATGTTCACCCGCTCGTCCGTACACTGCGCCGAGAGGATTGTCGCAACCAGCAGCTGAAACGGGTTCTCGTGGCCGAGCGCGGTTTTTGCCCCGGGGAACTCCTCCCTCAGCGTGTGAAGGACCGCAAGCGCCCTCTTCTTCTCGTCATCCGAAGGGACTGTCGCAACGCGTGACTTCATCGACATGGTTCGGACACCTCCAGTATCACATCCCCGCGGATCCGCGTGAGGCAGGCGGCACGTTCGTCCCGCGAAAACTCCTTCTCGTCCATGAGCATCCGCTCAAGCTGCGAGACGGGTGAGAGGTTCGCGCTCCCATCCAGGATTCTCACCCTGCACTCCCCGCAGGTTCCCTCGCCGTCGCACGATTGTTCGATACGGATGCCGCTGCGTCGTGCAGCCGCGGCGATCGAGGAGCCGTCCCGCACTTCACGGGACTCTTCCGAAGGCATGAATCTCACTCGCGGCATTCGGTCACTCCCCCGTCTCTATCTGAATGTCTCCGAGCACCAGAGATGCGCGGATGCGGAGCTTCCTGTTCGCCGTCTCATATCCCGGCGACCTCGCCTCCAGCGAACCCCCGAAGGCGCTCTCCTTCCGGCTCCCGACTTCCGTGTCTCCCAGAAGGTTCGAGGCAAAGACCGCATAGGCGGTTCCCGGCGCCAGTCGCACGTCGATGTCTCCCATGACACTGTTGAGGCGGAGCGACTGCTCTCCATCGGCGAGCCCCGCAGTCGTCAGATCCAGGGTGATATCGCCCAGGACCGTGGAGACATCCCCACCGGCGAAACTTTTTGAGGAAACCGTCAGATCAACGTCACCAAAGACCCTGGATGACTCGAGACGATCTCCGGATGTGCTCCCCTTTGCGTCCCCGAACATCTGCTCAGGGCCGAAACTGCCGAACCTGAACCCCCTGTGCCACCTCCGCCGGCGTGGGAAGAGAAGCGCAATACCCGCGACAACGAGAAGAACAGGCCAGTAGTCGTGCAGAAGCTGACCGAAGTTCGCCACGCCCAGGGTGTCCAGGAGGAGAAGCCCGCCCAGGGCGATGAGCAGCATACCCAGCCATGCGGAACTCGAGAGTCTCATATTAGCCTCTGATTCTGTTCATGATCTTCGTTACCTCAGCCGCGGTCCTGGTGTTCAGCACGTCTCCCTTCTTCAGCCACCCCTTCCTCGCGATCCCCACGCCGTAGGAGACATCCCTGAGTCCGTGCACGTTGTGGGCGTCCGGATTGATCGCGATGAGCACCCGTTTTTCGCTGGCGTACTTCAGGAGCCGCCAGTCGATGTCGAGCCGCATCGGATGCGCGTTGATCTCAATCATCTTTCCATAGTCTGAAGCGGCGTCGATGACCTGGACCATGTCGACGGGATACGGCTCGCGGGAGAGGAGGAGGCGGCCCGTCGGATGCCCCAGCATCGTTACATGTTTCTTCGTCAGGGCGCGGATGATCCGCCTGGTCATCTGCGCCTCGGCCATCTTGAACGAACTGTGGACGGAGATTACCACGTATTCGAAGAGGGAGAGAATCTTCTCCGGCCAGTCCAGCTCCCCGTCCGGGAGAATGTCACACTCCGTCCCCTTGAAGACCCTGAAACCCCTCATGCGGCTGTTGAGTAGGTCAATCTCCTCGACCTGCGCCCGGGCCTCCTGTTCGGTCAGTCCGCCGGCATACCGGGCAGCCTTGCTGTGATCCCCGATCCCGAGATACGACCAGCCCAGCTCCTTTGCCGCATCAGCCATCTCCTGGAGGGTGTTGAGCCCGTCGCTGGCGGTCGTGTGGCAATGGAACGTCCCCCGTATGTCGCTCTCCTCCAGGAGTGCCGGGAGCCTGTTCTGTTCAGCCGCCTCGATCTCCCCCAGATTCTCCCGCAGCTCCGGAGGGACGTAGGCCAGCTCCAGCGCCCGGTAGATGTCCCGCTCATCCCGGCACCTGACAACCCTCTTGGTCTTCCCCCGCTTCCCTTCATCGCCCAGCTTTGAAAAGCCGTACTCGTTCAGGCTCCAGCCGTACCTCTTCGCCCTCGCCCGCATCTCCACGTTGTGCTCTTTGCTCCCGGTGAAGTAGTTCAGCGCGAAGGGGAACTCCGCGTCCGTGACGATTCTGAGATCGCACGAAATCCCTCCACTCAGGAGCACGCTCGATTTCGTCTCGCCGTGGGCGACGACCGACGCGACACGCGGGTGGGAGACAAAGACCTCCATGATCCGCCGGCGATGCCGGTCTTCTGCACTGGCAACGATGTCGATGTCACCGATGATCTCCTTCTTGCGGCGAAGGCTGCCGGCGATCTCACACCGCCTCACCTCCTTCATCCCCTGAATGGCCGAGAGGATCTCCTCGGCGGCCTCCAGCGCCACGGGATAGAGCGACTTGTCGGCGCTCCTCTTGAGACTCTCCAGCCCCTGGAGAATGTTCTCCTGAGTCTTCCTGCCAAACCCCTCCAGCGCCGAGAGCCTGTCGGCCCTCGCAGCCTTCTCCAGCTGGCCCAGCGTCTTGATGTTCAACTTCTCAAAGAGCGCCTTTACCTTCTTCGGCCCCAGGCCCGGTATCGCCAGCATCTCCAGCACCCCATCGGGGACGCTCTTGCGGAGCGCCTCGTACTCCTTTGAGGTCCCCGTTCGCAGGAGCTCCCCGATGATCTCCGCTATGCTCTTCCCTATCCCCTTTATCGAGGTGATCTCTCCCGACTCCACCAGGCTCCCGAGGTCCTGCGTGAGCGCATCAACGGCCCGCGACGCGTTCTGAAACGCCCTCGACTTGAAGGGATTCGCGCCCTGCAACTCCAGCAGCGTTGCCATCTCTTCCAGAACCGCTGCGACCCCTTTCTTGTCCATTGCCGTCGACTCTCCGTCAGGGGAGATCACACGTATGCCAGGAATTTCTGCAGGTACTCCTCAATCGGCGCCTGCTCGGTGAACTCCATCAGGTCCATTCTGATCTTCGCGATGTGCGGAATGCCGCGGAGGTAGCCCGCGTAGTGCTTTCGAAGCTCAACCACACCCTTCCTCTCACCCTTGTACTCCACAGCGAGACGCAGGTGCTCCAGCAACAGCTCCACCCGCTCCTCGAGCGCAGGCCCGGGCAACAGTGTCCCCGTTGCAAGAAAATGCTTCGCCTGCCGGAAGATCCAGGGGTTCAGGACCGCTCCCCTGCCGATCATCACCGCATCGCATCCGGTGGAATCGAAGACCGACCGGACATTCTGCGGGCTGACGACGTCCCCGTTCACGATGACCGGGATCGAGACGGCATCTTTGATCCGCGGTATCCAGCTGTAGTCCACAGATCCCCTGTGCCCCTGCTCCCTCGTCCTGCAGTGAACGGTAAGGGCGGCGATCCCCACCCTCTCACACATCTTCGCGACGTCCACAATCTTGATGCTCTTCGCGTCCCAGCCGAGACGGGTCTTGAGGGTGACCGGCACACTCACCGTCTCAACCACAGTCGCGGCGATCTGCTCCATCTTCGGCAGATCCCGCAGCAGACCGGCCCCGGCACCGCGCATGGCAACATCCCTCACCCAGCATCCGCAGTTGATGTCTATCAGGTCCGGACCGAGGTCCTGGGCCATCCGGGCGGCCCCCTCCATGGAGGAGACCGCTCCGCCATAAATCTGTATCCCTACCGGGCGCTCCTCCTCCCAGAAGAGCATCTTGTTCCGGGTTTTTTCCGAACCCCGTACCAGCCCCTCCGAGTTGACGAACTCCGTGTAGACGATATCCGCACCAAGGCGCTTAGCGAGGACCCTGAACGGGAGGTCTGTCACGTCCTCCATCGGCGCCAGGAGGATGCCGTTCTCTATCTGGAGACTGCCTATCTGCACTGCTACTGTTTTCCGGCCAGCTTCTTGAGAAACCAGAGCAGGCCGGTCATGTTGTACTTGAGGAGAAGAAAAAGCCTGTGCGGCAACAGCGGCCCCAGCGAGCCTCCGGGGGGCTCAGCCGGTCGTCTCTCGCGCACTTCCGAGAACTCTCCCTTCCGCGCCACAAACGCGTGCTGGGCCGTTATGCCGTGCAAGAGATCCTGCAGATCGTAGTGGCAGACCGCGAATCCCACCTCCCGCAGGAGGGCCATCAGGTCACGCCCGTAGTTCCGGTACGCCAGCGTCTGCCCTCCGCCGCCGTGATACTCCGGCTCCAGGAGATGAATATCCTCCTCCCCGCTCGTGTCCACCCGGGTCCGGGTCTCGTGCCTGTCGTGGTCGTACGGCACGGTGAGGAGGAGGGCTCCCCCCGGCTTCAGGACGCGCAGAACCTCACAAAACCCCTTCCGGTCGTCCCGGACATGCTCAAAGACCTCCGAAGCGATGACCAGATCAAAACTATTGTCCGGAAACTGGAGCTCCTGGAAGTCAGCATACTTCATTGGGTTCCCGCCCGACCTGATTTTTTCCGGATCATACTCCGTGGGAAGGTAGTCGAACTTGTCGGCGAGCATCACGGGGTAGGGCCCGAGAGCACTCGACTCCAGTATGGAGACCGACTTGTCCGACGGCCACTCGAAGAGCGGAAGATCCCCCTCTCCCAGCACATGGCCGAGAAGATGGACCAGCGCCCGCATCCGGCTGGATGCGCCGCAGTTGCCGCAGAGGAAGCCTTCCCGCTCCATATCCTGCCGGAGGAACTCTCCCTCCCAGCCGCATACCGTGCAACGTCCTCGCAGTGGTTTCATGGAGAAAAAGATACGAAGAATCTCCCTATTTGAAAAGGAAGGAAGACCGGGGGGGGGAGAGGCGTGAAGTGGAGGCCGGGTCAGCCGCAGGACCCGACGGACGTTGCGCGCAGATGCGGTCAGCTCATCCAGGAAAACAAGGAGACCGTGATCCGAGAGAGAGATCTCACCCGGCCCCGGTACACCGTTCCTCCCCCCGCCGAGGGGGGATTCCGCTACTCCGGCAGCGGCGGATGCAGGAGGTGAAAGTCGGTTGCGTCCTGGTAGACTTTCGAGACCGCCAGCAGCTCGGCTTCGCCGTAGAGTTGACCGGTGAAGCTTATGCTCGTTGGCGACCCGGCTTCGTTGAAGCCGTTGGGAAGGACCACGCAGGGATGGCCTGTGAGATTGGTCAGGAGGAGATTCTCGCCCTCCAGCGAGGGAGCAACGTAGAGATCCACCGACTCCATACGGGAGGCCATCTCCTCTATGAGAAGCGTCCGGATCCTGTTGGCCTGAATGTACTCGACGGCCGGGATGAACCGTGATTGGCGAAAAACGTTCGGCCACGCGTTTTTGATCTGACGCACCAGAAGATCATCCCTTCCGCTCCGCGTCAGTTCATCGAACGCAGCCCCGGCCTCTGCCGTCAGAATAATGCCGAGCGGCTTGACCGGGTAGCGAGGGATCTCCAGAGGGACGAGCGTCGCCCCGAGTCGTTTCAGGACATCGAGCGCAGCCAGGTCGTTCTCCCGGCTGGCCGAGCTGTCTATGTCATCCTTCAGGTACCCGATCCGAAGACCCTCGAGTGACCCCCGGGGAGCATAGGCGAACGATGCGTTGACGACAGAGGGGTCTTTCCCGTCCGGGCCGCGGATCGCATCAAAGACGAGCGCGCAGTCCTCCACGGTCCGACAGATGGGTCCGATCTTGTCCATGGACCAGGCCAGCGCCATGACCCCGTACCTGCTCACCCTCCCGAACGTGGGCCGAAGGCCGGTGACCCCGCACCGGCTGGAGGGTGAGACAATCGATCCCCACGTCTCCGTGCCGATGGAGAACGCCACGAGGCCGGCCGCCGTTGCCGCGGCGGAGCCTGCCGAAGAGCCGCTCGAGCCCTGATCCAGGTTCCACGGGTTCCGCGTCTTCCCGCCGAACCAGACGTCACCCCATGCCAGCGCTCCAACAGAGAGCTTGGCCACAAGAACGGCCCCCGCATCGGCAAGCCTCCTCACCACTGTGGCATCCTCGTCAAACACCTGATCCTTGAACGGCTCCGCCCCCCATGTTGTCCGAATCCCCCTCGTCGAAAGGAGGTCCTTCGCCCCGTACGGTATCCCGTGCAGGGGCCCGCGGTCGGTACCGCTTGCGAGTTCGGCATCCGCCTTCCGGGCCTGTTCCATCGCAAGGCCCTCGGTCAGCGTAATGACGCAGTGGAGCTCGGGCCCGTACCTCTCCAGACGGTCGAGGTACATCCGGGTCAATTCGACAGAGGTCACCCCTCGGGATCTGAGAAGCGCCCCGAGTCGACCGATGGAGGCAAAGGCGAGCTCCTCCAGGTCACGCGGGCGGTCAGCCGGGCCTTCCTCGCTCTGGCGGAGCCCGATCTGAACCGTGTCCAGCAAAAGGTCACCCGGGATCGGATCGAACAGGATTGCCGGAGAGGTCCCGTTTTTCAGCGGAACCGCCCTGAGAGCTTCGTAGTTCTCCCGCTGCTGCCCGAGACCCTCGATCATCGAATCCCGTTCGGCTTCGGTGAACTCCAGACCCAGCAGAAGCTCGGCACTCTGAACGTGGTTCACGGTAATCGACTCAGCATCGGGCAGGTGCCCGGGAAGGGCCGCACAAGCCAGAATCGCAAGAGGGAGTATGGCTACCGGCGGTCTGAAGGGTTTGCGCTTTCGCATCGTAGGTTCCTCACGCTTGGAGAGAGATGGGGTGTGCTGCGGTGAGGGCACTTCGCCGCCGGGGACCGGTCAGCGGCTCTTCCCCCGGAGCTCGGCCAGACGTTTGCTGGCGTACTCGATGTGCTCGGAACACTCGTCCGATTCAATCTCGAGAAATTTCCTGAAAGATGCCGCGGCTTCTTTGCTGAGCCTCAACCGATCCTCGCATCGCGCTCTGTTGAGCCACGCAGACCGATTGAGCGAGTCAAAACGGGTGGCCTTGTTCAGGCAGATGAGGGCCTCCGGAAACTGTCCGAGCGTGTAGAGGGCGTTCCCCCAGTTCATCCAGGCTGAGGCGTTGTGGCGGTCCGTCTTTGTGGCATTCTCGTAGCAGGTGAGCGCGTCCTCCACCCTCCCCAGTTTCATGCAGCAGACACCCCGGTTGTTCCAGGCAGCGCTGTTCCTGGGCTCCAGACGGAGGACCCTGTCGTAGAGTTTGACCGCATTCCTGTGCTGGCCCAGACTGGCAAGACTGAACGCCTTGTTGTAGAGCTTCCAGGCCTGGACCTCGGTTGTACGCCTGGGGGTTTCCACCGCCCCACCGTGTCTCCGCAGGAGTGCTGCCAGATCTCGCCTGAGGATCTCGAATGTCTGATACCGTGCGCTCTGCTCCTTCTGGAGACAGCGCGTGATGACGGGATAGAGGGGTGAGCGAAGGGGCGGGACGGGAGCCTCCGCATGGAGACGGTACATCTCCTTCCAGACGTTGAGAGACCGTCCCCTGAGGCCTCCGGGCCGGAGCTCCGGGCAAAACGGGAGCGGCCCGCCGGATGCCATCTGATACAGGACCACCCCGAAGCTGTAGATGTCACTCCGGGCGTCACACTGCGCGGGGTTCCGGAACTGCTCGGGAGGCATGTAGTTGGGTGTGCCGAATCCGTACTTCTCCTCCCCCCTCCTCCTCGTGCGCGTGAATCTGTCGAGGCCGCCCCTGCCATAGACCGGGTCAAACACGTCGGCAAAGCCGAAATCAGTGATCTTTACCGCCTGATCCCTGGTAATCATGATATTGGCCGGTTTGACATCCCTGTGACTGCGAATGCCGCTTGCGTTGGCGTACTCCATCCCGTGACAGAACTGGACAGCCCAGCGAAGGCACTGCTGGAGCTCCGGTCGGGACCTGCCAAGGAGATCCTCCAGGGAGTTGACCCCCTCCTCGTTCGGCTCGATGTACTCCATCCCGATGTGGAGCCGGCCTGCGAGCTCCTCGATGAAGTGCGCGGTGACAATATGAGGATGGTGCTCCAGTCCGAGCCATGCCTCGGCCTCCTTCCGAAACTGCTTTCGCGTGTCCCTGTCTTCCAGCAGCTCCTCACGAATGGTCTTCAGCGCGTAGACCGATTCCGTCTCGTGTGAGAAGACCAGGTAGACGACGCTGAAGCCTCCCATGCCCAGCACACCGAGGACTTCGTAGGTCTTCCCGATGAACTCACCCTTCCGGTAGGGGGCCCCGGGGCCCTCCATCTGTCCGTTCGCCGACGGGAGACTCCGGATCTTCCTCTCGGCCGCGATCGACCTGCGGGAGCGACCGTTGTTCCCCGCACCGGCGAGAACGTTGACGAGTGAGCGGAGAGGTATCACGGGTGGGAGCAAGCGTACGGTGAGACATGCGTGTGTGAAGCGTACTGGGAAGACGGCATCGCTGCGCCTCCGACTCTAGTAGAGCACCTCCTCCAGGAAGAGGCCATGCGGAGGTGCCGCCATGGCCGCCTTCCTTCGGTCCTTTGCCTCCAGGATCTCAGAAAACGCGGAGACAGGGAGAAACCCTCTCCCGACATCAACCATGGTTCCTACCAGTGCACGAACCATGCCATGGAGGAACCTGTTTCCCCGAATCTCGTAGACGAGTTTCCCGGGGGATTCTGTCCAGGCGGACTGGTAAATGGTACAATGGTAATGCTTCACATCGGCCGCATACTTGCAGAAAGATTCAAAATCGTGCTCCCCCACAATGCGGGAGGCGACCTCGTTCAACAGCTCGATATTGAGGTCGTACTTCACGTACCATTCGTACTGCCTCCCGATCGCACCCGGCCGCAGGGTAATGAAGTACCGGTAGTATCGTTCACGGGCGTGGTAGCGGGCGTGGAATCCGTCGGGAGCCTCCTCGACGGAGTGGATGGTGATGTCTTCGGGGAGCAGCCCGTTCAGGGCCGCCAGAATGGAGCCCACGCCCAGCGTCGAGCTGACGCGGAGGCCCGCCATCTGGCCCCTCGCATGGACGCCGGCGTCGGTGCGGCCGGCACCGATGAGGTTCACCGGCTCACGCAGGACCTCCTCCAGGACCCTGGAGATCTCCTCCTGGACACTCCGTCCGTTGGCCTGCTTCTGCCACCCGACGAACTCCGTCCCGTCGTACTCCACACGTAGTTTGAGGTACCGCATGGCGCAGGAGTCACAGCCCCTTCTTCACCGAGAGCAGTATGCCGTGCGGCCTGGACAAGCCCCCCATGAGTGAGGCCGAGAACTCCACGTCCTTCATCACCTGCTCCAGAGCATTGTTGTGTGATACGGCCGCACGCGCCGCATTGATCGCGCTGGCAACCCGATTCACCACGAGGGCCGCAACGACGAATTTCTTGTTGTTGTACATGTTCTCGCTCGCCAGACGCTGATCCCGGTAGGCCATCCGGTCGATGTCGGCGCTCCAGCTCCAGGCATACCCCGCGGTCGCATCGTAGAGCTTTTCCGGTTGGCGGTCGCGCAGCTTCTTCTGGTTGTAGTCGTCGATGGTCATGAAATTGCCGACGTCAACGTAGAACTGATCGTCCTTGCCCGCAGGGTTCACTCCCGCCATGGCAACCGAGTAGGCGCGGGCATCGTCGCGGAGCGCGTTGCCCTGGAGCTCAAAGGCCAGAAGCGTCAGCCAGAGCACACCGTCGGCAACAAGGAAGTACTTTCCCGAAGAGAAACCGCCGGCGTAGAGCTCGCCCATCCCGGGCAAGACCAGCGAGTAGAGCGAGGCGAGAAAAGGTGATCGTCTCTCCAGATCTCCCCCCTCCGGCAGGCCCGGCAGAGCGGCGTGAAGGCCGGCAGTGATGGGCGCACCAGGAGAAAAGAGATGGAGCTTTGTCTGGTGGGCGGAGGAGATCAACGGTGCCGGCCGATCCGCCGTGAGCCGCTGTGCCGCCAGTGGGGATGAGAGAAAAGGCAGGATGAGGAAGAGGATCCAGCGCGATGGCATCATGGTGTTCCCAACCTGTGCTACTTCAGTTCGACACGGGTGTCACTCATCGTAGCCGTCGTGCGATCCTACGTTCCTTCCTGTAGTGCCGTGAACACGTCCGACCAGCTTCCCCCGAAGACGAGGACGGGGACGCCGAGTCGGTCTTCCAGTTCAGGGAGAGTGCTGTCGTCCAGGAACTTCCCGTCTGCGTTCAGGACGTCGGGGGGAAGCAGCAGGAGATCCCCCAGTTCCTTCCCCTTAAGGGCTGAATATACACATTTGCCCGATAGAAGTCCAGCGACCGTGACGCTGCGGCCGTAGAGGGCGTTGGGCACCACTTCGATGCGGACCTCCAGGCCGTGCATCCGCTGGAGGCGCGGGGCGATCTCGTCCCTCATGAACCACTGCGCCAGCTCCCCCGTGGCCAGCGTCAGAACCCTCGGGTGGAGGAGCCGGCGGGGCAGTCCGCGCGCCTGGGTCTTGAACTCCTCGTGGAAGTGTCTGACCATCCCCACGCCGTTTTCGATCTGGGGAAAGCCGTCGTAGTACTCCTGGCCGGGAATGGCCCGGCCGGCGAGGAGGAAGAACTCGTCAGAGGGATAGATGAACCCCCGGCCGAGTTTTTGCCGGAACTCTGCCTGCCACCCGTTGATCGTCCCGAGCAGCTCCCTGGCTCGGGCGCCATCTACCTTCTCCAGCGCGTGAAGGCCGTTCCGGTGATCGGTCAAGCCCACCGGGACCACGGCAAGCGAGAGGATCCTGTCGCTGAACCGGGAGAGGTCGCTGACCGTCTTCTCCAGCGCCTCCCCGTCATTGATGCCGGGACAGAGGACGATCTGCGTGTGCATGTCGATGCCGTTGTCATGGAGCAGCTTGATCTTCTCCAGTATCCGGTCGTCCTTCCTCAGCCCCATGAGACGCTTCCGAATCTCGTAGTCGGTCACGTGGACGGAGATGTACTGGGGAGAGAGGCGCTGCTCGATGATTCTCCGGAGCGTCGCCGGCCCGGCATTGGTCATCGTGGTGTAGTTGCCGTAGAGAAAGGAGAGCCTGTAGTCGCCGTCACGGAAGTAGAGCTCACCGCGCAACCCGGCGGGGTTCTGGTCGACAAAGCAGAAGATGCAGTCGTTGCCGCAGGAGAGGAAGCTCATCTCCTCCAGCACGAGGCCCAGCCCCTCGTCTTCTTCCTTCTCGATATCGTAGAGGATCGCCTCGCCCTTCCGGGCCACCTTCAGCGTCAGCTCGGAGTCGGACTCGAAGAATTTCAGTCCGATGCTATCCTGGACACGCTGGTTGTTGATCTCCAGGAGCCTGTCCCCCACGCAGATGCCAAGCTCATCGGCAATGCTCCCCTTCCGGACGCCGGTGATCTTCATGCCACGCTCACGGGGTCAACAAGTGTACCGCGACAGAGATCTCCTTCGACCGAGACGATCCTTGCGCTCCGGATCTCGTTCTCCTCCAGACCCGCGGCGGGGAGACCGACACGCACGTAGTTGTCGGCAAAACCGCTCCTCAGGTCCCCCTCCACATCCGATTCCGTAAGCACGGGGAGGCTCTGTCCCACCATCGACTCGTAGAAGGCATGACGCTTCTTCTGGCTCAGTATGCGGAGCCGCCTGTTCCGCTCCTGCCGCACCCGTGGCTCGACCTGGAAGGCCGCTTCGGAGGCGGGGGTGTTCGGGCGCTCGGAGTAGGTGAAGACGTGAAGATAGGAGACGGGGAGCTCGTTGAGAAACCGGTAGGTCTCTTCGAACTGGGCCTCGGTCTCGCCGGGGAACCCGACGATCACGTCCACACCGATGCCGCAAGCCGGGATCTGCTTCCTGATCCTGGCGATCGTCCCGGCGTACGCCGCGGCCGTGTACCGGCGGCGCATCCGCCGCAGGATGGTGTCCTCCCCGCTCTGCAGGGGGATGTGGAAATGTCTGCAGAGAACCCCGGACGATGCGACAAGATCAATCAACTCATCGGAGAGAAGATTCGGTTCGATCGAGCTGAGACGGAGACGACGCAAACCCTCCACGCGCACCATCTCCCGGACCAGCCTCAGGAGATCCTCGCCCGCCTTCCGGCCATAGTCCCCCACATTGACTCCCGTCAGGACGATCTCCTTGTGTCCCGCCTCCACCAGGTGGCGGGCCTGCAGGAGGCACTCCTCCAGAGGCTGGCTCCTGCTCACGCCCCGCGCAAGCGGGATGGTGCAGAAGCTGCACGTGTAGTCGCATCCGTCCTGCACCTTCAGATAGGCGCGCGTGTGGCCGCTCTCGGAGCCAGAATAGCCGGGACCGAACCCCCAGGAGTCGTCCGGCTCCGAGACGCAGACCCGGGGAGTGGGCTCCCCGGCCAGAGACTCCAGGTGCTGAAAGACCTGGAACTTCTCCTGGCTTCCGAGCACGAGGTCCACCCCTTCGATAGCGGCGATCTCCTCCGGCTCCAGCTGCGCGTAGCACCCCGTGACGATGACGTAGGGGTCGGCGGAGCTCCTGAGCGCCCGACGGATGACCTGCCGGCACTCCCTGTCCGCCCGTTCGGTCACGGTGCAGGTGTTGATCACGCAGACATCAGCCTGCTCGCCGAACTCCACCAAGTCAAAACCCTTCTCCAGAAACTGCCTGCCGATGGCGGCGGTCTCGGCGTGGTTCAGCTTGCAGCCCAGTGTATGGAGGGCAACGCGAGGCATGGTCTCTCCAATATGCAAAAGAGCCCCCCATCCGAATGAGGAGCTCTCCTGGTGCTCTGTCCTTCCGATGTGTCAGTTCTCCGTCGGGATCGACGTGTCGCCCTCCGGGGTCTGTCCGGTGATGGTCGCAGACTCTCCCACCGTGATGGGGGGGAGCTTGTGTGCGTCGGTGTACTCGCTGACCACCTTCGACTCCTTCCCCTTCAGGTACTCGACGGCAGAGAGGACGATCTTCTTGGAGTCCTTGTCGAATTCCACCACCTTCAGGGGGAGGGGATCTCCGACCTTGAACTTCTCGGGGATGTTTCGCACGGGGGGCGTCGCGAGCTGGGATGCCGGGACGAACCCGTCCACACCCAGCGGCAGTTCGACGATCACACCCTTCTCGATGATCCGGACGACCTTCCCCTCCACCTCGGTCCCGACCCTGTAGTCCTCGCCGAAACGATCCCACGGATTCTCCTCGATCTGCTTGTGACCCAGGGAGATGCGCCTCTGCGCAACGTCAACGTTCAGGATCACGACATCCAGCTCATCCCCCTTCTTCACGATCTCGCCCGGATGCCTGACCTTCTTCGTCCAGGAGAGATCGGAGATATGGACGAGGCCGTCGACGCCCTGCTCCAGCTCCACAAAGACGCCGAAGTTCGTCAGGTTGCGAACCGTTCCCCTGTGCCGCGAGCCGACCGGGTACTTCTCCATCAGCGTCAGCCACGGATCCGGCTCCAGCTGCTTGATGCCGAGGGAGAGCTTCTTGGCATCCTTGTCAAGGCTCAGAATCACGGCGTCCAGCATCTGCCCCATGGAGACCACCTGGGACGGATGTTTGATGTGCTGCGTCCAGCTCATCTCCGAGATATGGATGAGCCCCTCGATACCCTTCTCGATCTCCACGAAGGCCCCGTAGTCCGCGAGCGATACCACCTTGCCAAGGACCTTTGTCCCCACGGGGTACTTGTCCTGGATGTTCTCCCACGGGTGAGGCTGGAGCTGCTTGTAGCCGAGGGAGATCCGCTTCTTCTCCTGGTCAAAGTCGAGCACGACTACGTTGATGGTCTGATCCAGCTTGACCATCTCCGAAGGATGGTTGATGCGGCCCCAGGAGAGGTCCGTGATGTGGACAAGTCCGTCGACACCACCGAGGTCGACGAACACGCCGAAGTCCGTGATGGCTTTCACCGCCCCCTCCAGGATCTGTCCTTTCTCCAGGCTCTCCAGGATCGCCTTTCGCTGTCCGGACATCTCCTCTTCGACCAGAACCTTGTGACTCACCACAACGTTTTCGGAAGGGTGGTTGATCTTCACCACTCTGAAATCCATCGTTTTGCCGATGAACGCGTCGAAATCGCGAACGGGTCGCACGTCGATCTGGGAGCCGGGGAGGAACGCATCGATACCCATAAGGTCCACCACAATCCCCCCTTTGATACGGCGGACACACCTGCCCTGGAGCACCTCGCCCGTTTCGAACGACTTGGTCACGCGATCCCAGATTCTCATGAAGTCAGCACGCTTGCGTGAGAGGACGAGCTGACCGTCCTTGTTTTCCACGCTCTCCAGGAACACTTCGATTTCCTTGCCGATCTCCAGCTCTTCCCCCGCGGGGAATTCATCGAGGGCCACGGTGCCCTCGGATTTGAAGCCGATGTCTACGGAGACGTCCGATTCGCCGATCGCCACGATGCGGCCCTTGATAATCTCGCCCTCGTTGATCTTGCCCAGCGTCCCTTCGTAGAGCTTGAGCAGTTCGTTGTATTCGGCCTCGTTGTACTCGTAATCCGTCACCGACGACTTCGCCGGTGGTGCATTCTCTGATCGCGGTACACCGGTAGTGGTATTCAATTCCTCAGCCATTCGTCCTCCTGTTGTGGGACATACTCTCCGGGGAGATCCCCGGATCGCTCACCGCTCCAGCACGAGCCGTCGTCATCAGAACGGATTGCCGGGACGGAGAGGTGCGCATTGGTTATGTCGTACTGTGAATTAGTGATGACGTGGACATCTTCTCTACGGCCTCCTTCACCTGCTCCATGAGCCACTGCGGGGTTGACGTCGCGCCGCTGATACCAATGGTCTCGGCGTCTTCCCACCATTCCGCGCGCAGCTCGTCCTGGTTTTCAATGAGGTGGCTTCGAGGATTGGCCTCCCGGCAGACGTCGAACAACACCTTGCCGTTGGAGGAGTTCCTGCCCGCCACGAATATCATAACGTCCTGGGACGCGGCCAGCTCGCGGAGCTTCTTGTCTCTCCCCGAGACCTGCCCGCAAATGGTGTCCTTTGCGTGAAAGTCGATTGCCGATTCCTCAAAAGACCCCACCACAAACTCGCGGATCCTCCTCCGGAGAATGTCGGCGATCTCATAGAAGGTCGCCTTGTCCATCGTGGTCTGAGAGAAGAGAACGGTCTTCCGGCCGGGATCCACCTCCTCCGCCTCTTCAACTGTCCTGATGACCTGCGCCTCGTTGTTCGTGTGGCCCACCAGCCCGATCACCTCCGCGTGGTCCTTCTTTCCGAAGATGACGATCTGGTACCCCTGGTCGTAGAACTTGCGGATCCGCTCCTGAACTTTCGTGACCACAGGGCACGTCGCATCAACGAGTGTGACGCCATGCTCGCGGGCCATGCGATAGGTGGAGGGAGGTTCGCCGTGTGCCCGGATGAGCACCTTCTTCCCCCTCAGCCTGGGAAAATCATCACGCGTCACCGCCTCCAGTCCCAGCTTCCTGAGACGCTCGATCTCCATCGGGTTGTGGATGACCGGTCCCAGAGAGTAGAGGACCGGGTCCGCCGACATCTCCCCCTCGGCAATCTCGATCGTGCGGACAACGCCCCAGCAGAAGCCGGCCTGCTGATCAACAGTGACCTTCATGCTCGTTTTCCCTCTCCGCGTTTCCGTTGGACGATCTCCAGAACCATCTCCACCTGCTGATCGATCGTGAGGTTCGAGGTATCCACCTCTATGGCATCATCCGCGCGCTGAAGCGGGCTCTCCGAGCGGGTGGAGTCAATCCTGTCTCGCTCCTCGAGCTCGCCCTCCAGCTCCTCCAGGTCCGCGTCCACACCCCTCTGGCGAAGCTCTAGAAGACGACGACGCGCTCTCTCGCCGATGCTGGCTACGAGAAAGAACTTGAGATCCGCATCGGGAAACACCACGGTCCCGATGTCCCGCCCCTCCAGCACGATGCCCCCCTCTTCACCCATCCTTCTCTGTTCACGGACCATCGCCTGGCGGACCGCCCGGAGACTGCTTACCGAACTCACGGCCCTGGTCACCTCGGGAGTCCGGATCTCTTCGGTGACGTCCACCTCATCGAGCAGGACACGAAGCGCTCCCGCGCGCTCCTCGAGAGCGACGCGCGTGGACTCCATCAGGCGCCCGATACGCTCCTCCTCCAGGGGGTCGAGCCCCGCCCGGAGGACCTTCAAGGTCACGGCGCGGTACATAGCCCCGGTGTCCACATGCACGTAGCCCAGCCGTCGGGCGAGGAGCTTCGCCGTTGTGCTTTTTCCTGACGCAGCTGGGCCGTCTATTGCTATTACCAGGTCTTTTTGCCCCGGGACGGTCTGGCACAAGAGATGTTAAATATAAGGAAATCCAACCGGACGCGCAACTTCTTGGATAAGTTCGCAAACCTCTCTATATTCAGCTGGTCTGCACGATTTGGACGGTTTTCGCCTCCCGTGAGAAAACTTACACACGACGAGATCAACCTCCACCGCCTCCCCAGGGATGAGGCTGCCAGCGCTCCACGGGCTCCCATCATAGGGATGCTGGAGAACATCAGAAGCCTCTACAACGTCGGCTCCATGTTCCGCTCGGCCGACGGTGCCTTCATCGAAGCCCTCTACCTCTGCGGCTACACCCCCAGGCCACCCCGCAGGGAGATCGAAAAGACCGCGCTGGGAGCGACCCAGACGGTCCCCTGGCGCTACTTCCCCGCCCCGCTCGAGGCCCTCACAAGAGCCAGAGAGGAGGGGGCGCGGATCTGCGTCCTGGAGCAGACCACCGAAAGCTCCCCCTACACCGGCATCACAAAGGCCGATTTTCCGATCTGCCTGGTGGTCGGAAGCGAAGTCACGGGCGTCTCACCCCGGATCATCGCGGAGGCCGACCGGGCAATCGAGATACCGATGTACGGCACGAAGCAGTCGCTCAATGCGGCGGTCGCCTTCGGGATCGCTCTATTTGAGCTTGCCAGAATCTGGAGGGCCGGATGACTCCTTCATCACGTCGTAGGCGAGCGTGAAGTAGTCGGTCTTCTCCATCGTGTGAATCCGCAGCACCCCGGCCCGGACGAGCGAGACCAGGATCCTCATCGCCCTCCGGTCAGAGATGTTCACCAGATCGCAGAACTCCCTGGCCGTGATACGCTCATGGCCCTCCAGGTACTGGAACAGACGCCGTTCCCGTTCACCGATCGCTATCCGGAGAGGGGGCGCGTCCTCCCGCTCATCCCGCAGGATCTTCACCACCTCCTTGCTCGCCATGACGGTCTTGTCCTTGACCCGGATGAACACCTTGGTCTGGTCCCCGTTCTGGGTTCGGCCGTCGCTGTTCCCGCTGAAGTAGTGCGGCTTGTCCTTGCTCTCCTCCACGTAGGCGACGATGACATCCTTTCCGTTGAACGGGACGATATCGATCTCCGGCCGAATCTCGGGAAGACAGAAGACGGTTCCCGCTTCATGGATCAGATCGACCTCGCTCTTTTCGCTCTCCACACCGACGATGGATCCGTCGTCATCCACGCCGAACAACATGTGCCCCCCCTTTGTGTTCGCGAAGGCAATAAGCGTTCGTGCAATCTTCTCGGGGGCCGATACACGACGCTTGAATTCCACCTCGAATCCCTCGCCCTCTTCGATCAAGATCCGCACATCTTTGTAGTTCATCCTACTTCACCTCGTTCCGTGCCGATGAGTCCTGTTGCCTGTTCCCCGCCGCCCCTCCCGAAGAGCTAGCCCCCTCCCGCTGCATCTCCCCCTCATCGGGGGCTTCCCACGGAGGCGTTCCCTGTCGGCCGAGCATGTTCCTCTCCCGCATCCTCTCCAGTATGAGGCCGGAGCGGTACCGCAGGTAGCGGGACAGCCTATCGGGTCGATGCTGGCGCGGAGCGGGAAGGACTGCGGCCAGCGCTACCGCTTCATCCAGCGTCAGACGGGATGCGGACTTCCCGAAGTACGAGCGGGAAGCGGCATCGACGCCGAAGATCCCGTCCCCCCACTCGATGAGGTTTACGTAGAGTTCCAGGATCCTCTCCTTTGTGAGATGGTGTTCCATCAAGAGTGCAATAATGACCTCCTTCGCCTTCCGCAGCGGGTCTTTCGAGGTCGAAAGGTAGAGGTTCTTTGCAAGTTGCTGCGTGATCGTGCTTGCCCCCCGCACGATGCGCCCTTCCTGGAGGTTCTTGGCGAGGGATTCACGCACTTCGTACCACTCAACCCCGCCGTGGGTGTAGAACGTTCCGTCTTCGGCAACGATCACGGCCTGGAGGAAGTAACGGGGGAGTTGCGAGAGAGGGATCCAGCGATGATGAATCCTGAGGGACCGGCCTTCCTCTTCCGCCTCCTCCTGGCGCTGCCTCATCAGGGCCGTCTCCGGCGGATCTGCACCCTGAAGCCGTGCGACGCTGAACCAGGGGATCGACACAAGCTCCGCCAGTGCAACGGCAGACAGGAGCAGGAGGATGACCCGGAGCTTGTGGGTCATCACCCAGCGGGCGAGACTCTGCCAGAGGCTCGGCCGCAAGGGCTCCCGATCAACGATTGGTTCAGGCGTGATCGGCTGTTTGTCAGGTTGATCGATCGAGATACTCCTGCAGCATGAGGGAGGCCGCCATACGATCAACCCTCCCCTTCTCCTGCCGCTTCTTTCTTCTCATCCCACCCTCCTGGAACGCCGCCCGGGCCTCTTTGGTGGAATAGCTCTCGTCCCATGTCTTGACAGGTACCTCCAGCAGATGGCGGAGATCCTGAACGAACCGGTCAACTTCCCTTGCCTTCTCTCCCATTCCCCCATCCGGCGCATACGGCATGCCCACCACCACCTGGACGACCTCCTCTTCGGCCGTGATATCCCGGATCCGGTTGATCAGCCCCGCATCGTTTGTGAGCGTGCAGAATGGGCGGGCCAGCAGCCCGAGCGGGTCACTCAGGGCAATCCCGACCCTCCTGGAGCCGTAGTCAATCCCGAGAAGTCTTCCGTTGGTGTTCATACGCCGGTGGGAAATCCCCGCGAGCGTCCGCCGGGGTCCGGGAGGCTCACTCCTGAAACCGCTCCGCCCGCTTGATGCCCTTGACTTTCCTGAGCCGTTCGATTAGGCCGACGAGGTGCTCCTTGTTCTGGACATCCAGGACCAGCATCCCCTCGAAGATGCCGCCCTGGGAATCGATGTTGACGCTCCGTATGTTCGTGTTGACGTATGAACCGATGGCGGTCGTAATATCGTTGAGCAATCCGGGCCTGTCGTCTCCCGTAATGCGGACGCCGGAGACGTACATCATCCCGTCGTCCGCGGGCCAGCCCACCTCAACGAGGCGGTGGGAGTCGGACTCCATGATCTGGCCGACGTTCTTGCAGGAGCGCCTGTGGATCTTTATCCCCTCGCCGGTGGTGACAAACCCGACGATGTCATCGCCCGGGATCGGGTTGCAGCACTTCGCAAAATTGTGCATGAACCGGTCCCTGGACCCGTCCAGGACGATGCCGCTGGAGACGCCCCGGGCGGAGGTAATGAACCGGTGGAAAAGGCCTTCCAGCTTTCCCTCTTCGGTCACCGTCGGCTGCGGATGCTTCTGATGCTCGCGTATCAAGGCGACGATCTCCTCCGCATCGAGCGCTCCCTGACGGATCCCCAGGTAGAAACTGCCGATGTTATCGATTTTCCTCTGATGGAGGAACTTCTTCAGGTCATCGTCGTTGATAGCCAGCTTGGCCTTCCGAACGCGCTTCTCCCAGAGATCCTTTCCCTCCTCGACAGCTTTCCGCTCCTCCTCCCGGATCCACTTCCGGATCCTGGACTTCGCCTTGTGCGTGATGACGAACTTCTCCCAGTCGGGATTGGGCTTCTGGTTCTTGGAGGTGATGATCTCCACCTGATCCCCGCTCCGGAGGGTGGAGTCGAGCGGGACGATCCGTCCGTTCACCTTGGCCGCCAGGCAGTGATCGCCCACCTTTGAGTGAATCTCGTAGGCGAAGTCCACAGGGGTCGAACCGCTGGGGAGGATTTTCAGGTCGCCCTTCGGGGTGAACAGGTAGATCTCGTCCTGGTAGAGATTGAGCTTGAAACTCTCCATGAACTGGGCGGTGGGGATCTGCCCCTCAGCCGCGGTCTCAAAAATCTCCCTCACCCAGGTGACCCAGTTGTACAGCTCCTCGTCAACCGCGTGGGTACTCTCCTTGTACATCCAGTGGGCGGCCACCCCCTTCTCGGCCACCTCGTGCATGGAGGTCGTCCGTATCTGCACCTCCACCATCCTCCCTTCCGGGCCGACGACGGTGGTATGAATGGACTGGTATCCATTCTTCTTGGGGACCGAAATGTAGTTCTTGAATCTCTCCGGGTTGGGGATGTAGATGTCGGTGAGTATCCCGTAGACGGCGAAGCAATCGTTGCTGTCCTCGGTCTCCAGGATGATCCGGACGGCGAACAGATCATAGATCTCGTCCAGCGGCTTGTTCCGCTTGACCATCTTGTTATAGATGCTGTAGAGGTGCTTCGGCCTGCCGCTGATCTCGAACTTGAAGCCGGCCGCCTTCAGCCTCTTCTCGATGGGTGAGGCAAAACGTCGGATGTAGTGCTCACGCTCGCGTCTCCGCGCTTTCAGGTCCCTGGCCAGCGCTTCGTATTCATTCCTGTGGACGTGCTTGAAGGAGAGGTCCTCCAGCTCCCACTTGATGTTGGCGAGCCCGAACCTGTGGGCAAACGGGGCGTAGATCTCCAGCGTCTCCCTTGCCAGACGCTCCTGCTTGTCGGCCGGCAGATACTCCAGCGTCCGCATGTTGTGGAGCCGGTCGGCAAACTTCACCAGCATCACACGGATGTCGTTGACCATCGAGAGGAGCATCTTCCGGTAGTTCGCCGCCTGCGTCACCTCGTGGCTCTTGAAGATGTCAGAAATCTTTGTCGCCCCGTCCACGATGTCGGCAATGGTGTCCCCGAACTCCGCGCGGATGTCCTTGATCTGATACTCGGTGTCCTCGGCGACGTCATGGAGAAGGGCGGCGGCAATGGAGATGTCGTCCAGCGGGATCTCCTTGGCAACTATTTTGGCCACCTCGTAGGGATGGTCGAAGAAAGGCTCGCCGGAGGCCCGTATGTCATGCCGGTGCGCATTGAACCCGAATTCGAACGCCCGTCGAATCAGGCTCTGGTCTACGCTGGGGAGATTTCTCTGACAGATGATGAGAAGATCGTCCAGCTTCTTTTTGTACTTCGGACTGGTCATTTTCCCTTCGCGCCCGGTCGAGGGCGCTCTCTACCACACACTAACCCAAGAAAAATATAGATGGTTCGGAGAGAAGAGTCAAGGAATGCTTCCGCCAGCACAGCCCGGGGGGTCAATAACTCGGCGTTTCACCCGGCAGTGGTGCCTCAGGTCCCGAAGAGCCTGTCGCCCGCATCACCCAGGCCGGGCACAATGTATCCGGCCGCATCCAGCTTCCGGTCCAGAGAAGCTGCGTAGACCGTCACATCAGGGTGGTCCTTTGCGACTTTGCCGACGCCGCGAGGCGCGGCAACCAGGGTAATCAGGCGGATCCGCCTGGCCCCACGGCCTTTGAGGAAGGTGATTGCTGCATCGCTGCTCCCACCCGTCGCCAGCATCGGGTCAAGAAGGAGCACGAGGCTGGACTGAAGGTCCCGGGGAAACTTCGTGTAGTATTCAACAGGCTCGAGCGTCTCCTCATTCCGGTAGAGACCGACATGCCCCACACGCGCCTCGGGCAGGACACCCACAAACCCCTCCACCATCCCGAGACCCGCCCGGAGGACCGGGATGACCACCACCCTCTCCGAGAGGGAGTACCCCCAGGTGTTGGTAAGCGGCGTCGCGACAGCCTTGCGCCTCAGCTTGAGATCCCGGGTCACCTCAACGGCCATCAGGGAGGAGATGCGTCTCATCGCGCGCCGGAAGGCGTCCCCCCTCGTCCTGCGATTCCGGAGGATGCTGAGCTGGTGCTGAATGAGCGGGTGATGCAGAACGACAAGACGTGATCGGGTTGTCATGGTGAATGACCTTTCAGCCGAATCTCCTGCGGGCCGCGTTCGCCGCAATGAGGATCGGGTCCCAGAGCGGTGCGAAGGGGGGTGAGTAGGCGAGATCCCAATCCTGGAGATCGTCGATCCGCATCTGATGTTGAATCGCCACAGCCAGGGTGTTCCCCCGCAACACGGCGCCCTCCCCTCCGTAGACGTTCGCTCCCAGAAGCCTCCGCGTCGACTCCTCGGCAATGAGCTCCACGGTGATATCGCTCCCTCCGGGCATGGCCGCCACCCTGGAGCCGGTCGTGACCTTTTCGGTCACGACCCGGAAGCCGGCATCTTTCGCCTCAGCGGAGCAGAGACCCGCGCGCATGAACTCCATGTCGAAGAGCCTGAGAGCGACGGCACGGAGCGCTCCCCGGAAGCGCGCCCTCCCCCCCGCGGCGTTCTCACCCGCCGTCCGGCCTGCCCTGGAGGCAATCGTCGCAAGAGGCGCGTAGATCCATCTGTTCGTCACCAGGTTCTTCACCTCGCAACAGTCACCGGCCGCGAAGATGTTGTCCCGCGAGGTCTCCTGGCGCTGGTCAACCAGTATTCCGCCGTGCCGCCCGAGTCGTATCCCGCAGCTCTCTGCAAGCTCTGCATTCGGGCTGACACCCAGGGAGAGGAGGACCACCTCGGCGGCATAGGAGCCCTGCGAGGCGATCACGCGCGCAACCCTCTCCGGTGCGCGGAGATCAAAGTGGCTCGCCTCAGCCTCGGGCACAAACTCCACGCCGTGAGCCTCCAGTGTCTCCCGGGCCTTCTCCCGCGCCCCCCTCTCGAACCCGGGTAGCGGAAGATCATAACGGTGGAGAAGGGTCACCCCCATCCCCCGGGATCGAAGGGCATCGGCCATCTCCATTCCGATGTAGCCGCCACCCACGATGAGCGCACCCCGGGGTCGCTCTCTCTCAAGAAACCCTCTCATCCGCTGACCATCTGAGAGCGATCGGAGAAAGAAGACATTGTCCGCCTCCTCACCCCGCACACCCAGCCGTTTCGGCTGCGCCCCCGTCGCCAGGATGAGCCTGTCATAGGGCTCCTCGGCAAGACTCCCCGTCTCCGCGTCCCGGACGCGGACGATCCGTCTGTGCGGCACCACCTCCTCCACGCAAGAGCCCAGGCGGACCCGGACACGCTTCTCACGGTGCAACGACTCCGGGGTGTGGACCACGAGATCCTCCCCCATCACTTCGCCCGAGATGTAGTACGGGAGTTCGCAGATCCCGTAGGAGATCGCTCCCCCCTTCTCGAAGAGGATCACCTCGGCTGCGGGGTCCACCCGGGCAGCCTTGCTGGCTGCACTCGGGCCGGCGGCAACCCCCCCGACAACCAGTATTCTCTTCGCTTGCACGGGAACGCCTACTTCCTCTTGAACGACAGAACGAGGGGAACTCCCCGAAAGCCAAAATGCTCGCGAATCCTATTCTCCAGATATCGCCGATAGGACTCTTCCACCAGCTTTGGCTCGTTGCAGAAGAAGGCAAAGACCGGAGGATCGGTCTTCACCTGAGTCACGTACTTGATCTTGACCTCCTTGCCCGACGCGCTTCGCGGCGGGCGGCCCATGATGTCATCCCCCAGCCGGGAGTTCAGTTCTCCTGTCGGAATCCGGCGGAGTGCCTCCGCCCGCACACCTCTGGCCAGATCCAGGACCTTGTAGAGACGCTGCTTCGTCACGGCCGACATGAAGAGCATCGGGAGGTAGTCGTACATCCTCAGCCTCTTGCGGAGCGAGCGTTCGAAGATCGCAGCCGTGCGGTGGTCCTTCTCTATCAGATCCCACTTGTTCACGGCCAGAACGGCCGGCTTCTTCCTCTCCATCGTCGTCTCGACGATCCGGAGATCCTGGTGCTCCAGCCCCTGTTGCGCATCCAGGAGCAGGACAGCTACGTTCGAGCGGTCTATGGCCCTGAGCGTCCTGACGGTGCTGTAGAATTCAATGCTCTCCCTGACCTTGCTCCTGCGCCGCAACCCGGCGGTGTCCACCAGGACGATCTCCTCCCCGTGGTACTTCATGACCGTGTCGATAGAGTCCCGGGTGGTCCCCGGGACATCCGTGACGATGTTCCGGTCCTGCTGCAGCAGCGCGTTGACAAATGAGGACTTGCCGACGTTGGGCTTGCCGATCACCGCAACCCTGAGCCGCTCATCGATCGGTTCCCCGCCGGCGGGTCCCTCCATGCCGTCGGTGACCGTATCCAGGAGATCCCCGATCTTCCGGCCCACGAGCCCCGAGGCGGAGACGGGGTCCCCCAGACCCAGGGAGAAGAACTCGCCCGCGGCCGCCTCCCTGGCTTCAACGTCCACCTTGTTGACCACCAGGATCACCTTCTTGTCGGAGCGACGGAGAATGGAGGCAATGTCACTGTCGATGGGGAGGAGTCCCGACTGCGCGTCAACCACAAAGAGGACGAGGTCGGCCTCTTCAATGGCGATCTCCGCCTGCTCCCGAATCGCGGCCTCAATCACATCGGAGGAGGAGGGGACAAAACCGCCCGTATCCACCAGAGAGAAGCTCTGTCCCGCCCACTCCGCGGTGGCATAGTGCCGATCACGCGTCACACCCGGGGCGTCATCCACGATTGCGTGCCGCTCGCCGATGATCCTGTTGAAGAGGGTAGATTTCCCGACATTGGGACGCCCCACGATGGCAACAATCGGTTGATGCATTCGAACGGTACCCTGCAGTGTAGTCACATCTGGTGAGAAGAAGGTAGAGAATCCACACCTCTTTCTCAACAACTTGCCCTTTTCCCCCCCTATCGTTAGAATAGGCTTCTGTGAGACGAGAGCACCGCCAGTGATCCTTACCGTGCACCCCCGAAATCCGGAGCCCCGATCGATACGGAGAGCGGCAGAGATACTCTCGGCCGGGGGCATCGTCATCTATCCCACCGACACGGTGTACGGGATCGGATGCAGCGTGGAGAACAGGAACGCCATCGAGCGGATCTACCTGATCAAGAACCAGCGCTCCGACAAACCCTTCAGCTTTGTCTGCTCCGACCTGAAGAACATCAGCGAGTACGCCCGCGTGAGCAACGCCGCCTTCAAGATCATGAAGCGCCTGATCCCGGGACCGTACACGTTCATCCTCCCGGCAGCCCGCATGAAGCAGTTCCCCAAGATCCTCGTCTCAAAGCGAAAGACCGTCGGGATACGGGTTCCTGACAGCAAGACAACGCTGGCCCTGGTGCGGGAGCTGGGGCACCCGATCCTGAGCACGAGCGTGACGAATCAGCAGGGAGAGCTGGTCAACGATCCGGAAAAAATCGTGGCTCTGTTCCGGGACAACGTGGAGTTGATACTGGACGGAGGGGTGCTCGTCTCAGAGCCGTCGACCGTGCTGGACCTTACCGGGGAGACGCCGCACGTCGTGCGCCCAGGCGCAGGAGACGTCTCCTTCCTCTTCTAGGTCAAAGCCCCCTCGAGCCGCTGGAGCTCTCGAAAGAGATCTGTCCGGCTCAGTGTCGGCCGGAGCACGGTCAGGAGTCTTTCGTTGGTGAGCCGGCGGGATCTCCTGGTCTGCTCCCCCGTGAAGTCGATCTCGCCCAGATACCCCCCCGCTCTCGCCCAATCGTAGATCTCCCGCCAGCGCCGTGGCGTGCCGTCGGTGACGATGAACTGCTCGCCTCTGAGGGGCGATTCCAGCGCCCGGCAGATGACCGCGGCGAGGTCTTCGACGTGCACGAGGTTCAGGAATTTGTTCGCATCTGCGATCCGCCCCCGCCTCAACCAGTCCAGCGGGTTACGCCCGGCCAGCCCCCCGACCGGTGGGCCGTAGATCCCGGCGCTCCGGAGCACGATTGCGCCACGGCTCCGGAGGAACTCCTCTCCCCGAACACGCGGCGTCTCCATATCCAGCGGGGAAGCTTCGCTTATCAGCTCATCCTCCCGGGACTGCCTGTAGGAGGAGGTGGTACCGATGACCACGAGGCGGGTGGACCGGCGAAGGAGATCCGGCAGGAACTCTTCGACAGCCTCGGGAGGCTCGGCGGGAAAGAGCCAGACCACCTCAGACCGGGAGGGGAGGTTCTGCCAGGTGTCAGGACGCGACAGATCAAAGGAAAAATACGAGACGGCGGGGGATGAGGCCGGAGGAGCCGATCTGCGCGCGGCACGGAGGGGAACGCCTCGCTCGGCGAGCCTCCGGATGAGCACCTGACCTGTGTATCCTGCACCCAGGAGTGTGACCACTACGAGCCGAACTCCTGCTCGTAGTCGGCCATCGCGGCTTCTACAACCTTCAGGGCGTGTTCACGTCCGTAGGCACTCACGACCGAGGCAGGAGCGTTCGAACCGGGTATCAGCTTGTAGGTGGCAAAGTAGTGGCGCAGGCGTTCGATGAGGATCTCCGGAAGGTTCTGGATGTCGCTCACATCGTTCCAGAAGTTGTCGTTCTCCAGTACCGCGATGATCTTGTCGTCGGCCTCCCCCCTGTCGATCATGTGGATACCCCCAACGACGCGCGAATTGAGTATGACCTCCGTGCGGCTGATCGGTCGTTCGCTCAACACGCAGATGTCCAGCGGGTCTCCGTCCCCCCTTGCCGCATGCTCGGAAAGGGCGCGCACGCGATCCCAGCAGTAGGTCCGGGGGATGAATCCGTAGAGGGACGGGGGGAGGGATGAGCTCCTCTGCGGCCTGTCCACGCGAAGATAGCCGGTGGCCTTGTCCACCTCGTACTTCATCAGGTCAAAAGGGGTGATCTCGATGAACGCGTGAACCACGGCGGGAGGATCAGGACCGACCTCCAGCCCGTGCCAGGGGTGGGGTCTCCATCGGTAGAACGGGCTCGGAAAACTCATGAGCGAAGCCTCAGAACAGTTGACGACACCGGGCAACAAAAAAGCATCGACAGAATCGATGCCTTGTCTGTCGGGGCGGGGGGATTTGAACCCCCGACCTCTTGCTCCCGAAGCAAGCGCGCTAACCGGGCTGCGCTACGCCCCGAAGACATCTCCCCTCCGCCTGAGCGGGCGTCGGGGACTGACGAAAAAATATACCAAACTCGGCGCCTGAAAGCAACCGGACCCCGGTCAGTAGCTCAGCACTCGCACGCCATCGGCAAAGAGGGTCGTCCAGAAGATATCCATCTCGCTCAGCTCCACACCCTTGGGCAGTTCCGATGCCTTCATTCCCCCCACGTTCTTCATACACATGGGGCAGATCATCACCTTCCCCCCATCGAACATGAACGCTTGGAGCTTCTCCAGAGGCGTCCTGGCATCCCCGTACATGTTCTGAATCGGCTCCTTGTCCACAAGCCGGACGCCATCCACGTTGAGCCAGATGGTGACGGGGATCTTCTTCTCGGTCAGCACCCGGTGGGCGACGGTGATCGCCATGGTCGCCCGGTTCACCTCGTCGCTCGTCAGGTTGACAAAGAGGCTCTGCTTCGGCTTCCCCTGCCCGAGAAGCGGAAGGGTCGCAACGAGCAGGGCGAGAAAGACCAGCAGCAATCGGCGTGTGTTCATTGTCTTCTCCTTACTCCTGTTTGCGTTGGACAGCTGCGAAGAAACAGATCTGTGATGTCACGGGCAACCTCAGAGGGGGTCCTGTTCTCGGACATGGGGATCCAGCGGACCCGCCTGTCGGAACGAAACCAGGTGAGCTGACGCTTCGCGTACCGTCGTGAGTTCCGCTCGAAGAGCCGCAGCATCTCGGCATAGCTGATCTCCCCCCGCCTGAACGCGAAGGCTTCGGCATACCCCACCGTGTTGAGCGCATTGAGCGGCGGACGGTAGCCGCGGCGCTCCAGCTCCTCCACCTCCCGGAGGAGACCCTCCTCGATCATCGCGGCACACCTCCGTTCGATCCTCTTGTAGAGCGCCGCCCGGTCCCACTCCAGGCCGAACTGAACGGGAACGAAGCCGATGAGACTCCGGTTCCTCCTCTGGAGAACGGAAATAGGTTCGCCGGTCGTGTGGTAGACCTCCAGAGCGCGGATGATCCTACGAGGCTTCGTCGGGTCCGCCTTCGCCGCGCTCTCCGGATCGACAGCCCGGAGTTCCTCCAGGAGATCCCCCACACCTCCCGACTCCGCCTTCCCCTCTAGGAGAGCGCGGAGCCGCCTGTTCCGCCCCGGACCTTCAAATATCCCGTCAATGAGCGACCGGACGTAGAGCCCCGATCCTCCCACCACGATCGGTCTCCTCCCGCGGGCCAGGATCTCCTCGATGACCTGCCGCCCCTGCTGGCCGAACTCCCCCGCACTGAACTGCTCATCGGGGAGGAGACTGTCCACAAAGTGGTGGGGAATGGCCCTCCGGATGCGCAGCGCCGGCTTGGCCGTTCCGATATCCAGGTATCGGTAGAGCTGGCGGGAATCGGCAGAGAGAATCTCTCCCCCCAGCGCACGCGCAAGGCGAAAGGAGATCTCCGTCTTGCCAGAAGCCGTGGGCCCGACCAGAACGAGAACCGATGGTCTCTGGGGCTCTGCCGGAGGCGCGATATCACGGGAGGGACCGGGCACGAGCCAGACTACCAGCCCATTTTTCCGACGAGAGGAACAAACTTGAACCCGCTGATCTCCCGCCGGTCGAACTGGTCTCCCTTCCGCGTGATGACAACCATGGTCTGCACATCAAGGTCCCCCACGGGAATCACCAGCTTCCCCCCCTCGGCGAGCTGGCTCATCAACGGTTCGGGGATATCGGGTGCACCCGCCGTGACGACAATCCCGTCGAAGGGGGCAAACTCGTTCCATCCCACCGTCCCGTCACCCGCCTTCGAGGCAATGCGATGCCCGAGCCTGTCGAAGATCCTGCGGGCGCCCGCCAGAAGGTCGATGTCCCGCTCCACCGTGAAGACGCGCGCGCCGAGCTCGGCCAGAAGCACGGCCTGATACCCGGAGCCGGTCCCCACCTCCAGCGTCTTGGCCCCGGGGCGGACCTCCATTGCTTCGGTCATGATGGCGACGGTGTAGGGCTGCGAGATGGTCTGCCCCTTCCCGATCGGGAGGGCCGAATCCTCATACGACCGGCTCGTGAAGGGCTCGGGGACGAACAGGTGTCGCTCGACCTTCGCAAATGCCCTGAGCACGGCCTCGTCCCGAATCCCCCGGTCCCGAAGCAGTGCCACCATGTCCTGACGTTCGCTCTCGTGGCGCCCCATCCGGTTTCCCTATCCGCTTGCTTTCAACAGTTTCCACGCCGTCGCAAAGGAACGATCCGACTCCACGGCAAGACGGGCGCGCAGCTCCCTCCTCAGTCCGGTCGGAGTCAAACCACGCTGAAGCGCCCCGTTCTCCGCAATGGAGATCGTTCCGGTCTCCTCGGAAACGATCACCACGACAACGTCGGCCTGTTCCGACATGCCCAGCGCAGCCCGATGACGCGTCCCCAGAAAATGACCCGCCCAGGTCGTGGTGTCGGACAGCGGAAGCGTGCACCGCGCGGCCTCGATGAGACGGTCCTTGATGATGATCGCCCCGTCGTGCAGGGGCGACCGCGGGTTGAAGACCGACAGGACGAGAGACCTGCTCACGAGGGCCTCCATCTTCGTCCCCGTCTCGATGTAGGTCCGTATCCCCGTCGCGCGGACGAAGACCACCAGCGCGCCGATCTTCTTCTGCGTCAGCTCGGTGGCCGCTGCCACAACTTCGTCAATGGACTCATCGACGTCCATCTTCACGAACATCCGAACAACGGGATTGCGGCCGACGAGAACGAGAAGCCTGCGGAGCTCGGGCTGGAAAAGGATGATAAACGCGATGACCCAGATGTCCGTGAGAATCCTCAGTATGGAGCTCATCGCCTTGAAGTTCAGAGCCTGGGCGATGAAGGAGAACGCCAGGATGATGAGCAGTCCGGCCAGGATCTGGATAGCGATCGTGCCGCGCATCGCTAGGTAGACGCGATAGGAGATGAACGAGACCAGTGCCACGTCGAGCACATCGATGAGCCCGACGGAGAGGAAGCCTATTCTGAAGAGTTCCATGACGGAGTTCTCTGCTCCAGCTGTTCGGCGAGCATCGTCTCCCGCAGGGCGTCGGCAACCTGCACCGCACGCTTCACCTCCCGGACATCGTGCACGCGAACGATGTCCGCGCCGGAGAGGATCGCAGCCACGACCGCGGCAAGTGTCCCCTCCAGCCGCTCCTCCACGGGGAGATCCAGAATCGCACCCAGGAATGATTTTCGAGATGGACCCACCATGATGGGACGGCCCAGAGAACGAAAACGCCGGAGGCCGACCAGAAGCCGGAGATTGTCCCGCGGCGTTTTTCCGAACCCTATCCCCGGATCAATCACCATCTCCCGCACACCCTCTTGTTCGCCGAGGGCGAGCCCCTCACGCAGGTACTCGCCGATCTGGCCGAACAGGTCGTCGTAGCTGACATCCTGCTGCATCGTCTTCGGGGGCCCCTTGGTGTGCATCACCACGGCGCTGGCGCCAGCCTCGGCAATCACCCGGGGCATCCGGGGATCAAACCGGAATCCGCTCACGTCGTTGACCATAACCGCGCCCGCCCGGAGCGCACCTTCGGCCACCTCCGCTTTGGTGGTGTCAATGGACAGGGGAACATCGACGATCTCCCTCAGACGCTCGATAACCGGCAGGACACGACGCAGCTCCTCCTCCGCCGGGATCGGGTCTGCTCCCTCGCCGTAGGCGGAGCTGCGCGGGCGTGTCGACTCTCCCCCCACGTCTACGATGTCCGCCCCCTGGCGGACCATCTCACCGGCACGCTCCACGGCCCGCCCCGTCTCGAGGTACCGGCCCCCGTCAGAGAAGGAATCGGGCGTGACATTGAGGACGCCCATGATGAGTGTTCGCTCGGAGCAGTCGTAGAGCCTCTCACCGATGCGGAGAGTTCTTGAACGGGAGGAACGGTCGGACATCGTGTTCCGGGATGATGCGAAGAGATCGTTTGTGCACTCCGGCTCCTACTGCAGGTACCCGTCGCTGCGGATGATCCGCTCGACCTCCTCGAGCCGGTCGAGCCTCGGCAGCATTGCGGTGAGATAGGCGTTGAGCATCTCCAGGCGGTCGTTCTCGGACTCGCTCTCCAGCAGCTTCTGCCGCCGCAGCAGGTCCATCCCCGCCTTCTGGGCCAGCCGGAACGAAAGCCCCTCGTCGCAGGTATGCACGTCGACCCGCGCGACCTGGTCCCTGTAGACCTTTGAGACAAATTCGTTGTAGAGCATGATGGTGTCCGCGGCAAGGACCTTGTTGACCTCCTCCCCGGAGGTGGCCAGAAACCTGACGTGGCCGAGAAGGTAGGGAGCCCTCCCCTCAACGGATTGCTCGAGCCTGTACCGCCTGGTCCCCTGGACGACGATATCCATCCTCCCGTCTTCGTACCTGTGAAGAACAGTCGAGACCCGTGCCGCGCAACCCACCTTGAGGAACTCGTTCTCGTGGATCAGGTTGACGCCGAACTCCTTCTTCTCGGCGATACACTCCCCTATGAGGGCTTTGTACCGCTCCTCGAAGATGTGGAGCGGAACGGAAGAGCCGGGAAACAGGACAATCTGCAACGGAAAGAGAGGGAGCACGTTCTCGTTCATAGAGCCACCCTCAGTCACCCCGGATGATACCCAATTTCATTTCCAACATCAAGAAGAAGACCCGCCCGGCGCGAGCCGAACGGGTCTCTCGAGGTGACGGCAGCAGGTCAACCTTCGATCTGGTCGTACCAGGCTGCCTGGATCGCCTCCAGGGTGGCATCGGTTGCCGCTTCCGGGTCATCGGCGAAGGAGGGAAGCGCGTTCACGATCCGCTTCAACTCCCGCAGCGGCACCGAAAGGGGATCGGTCTCCGGGTGTGCCTCAGCAAGACCGGCGGCGATCTCCTGCACATCTCGCCATGTCCATTGCACGGTTCGGCCTCATCAGGATGCTATTTCGCGTACCTCTTGAACCGGTCGTTGATCCGTCCCCAGTGGAGGTTCGCCAGGAAATTGTCGATGTAGAGGGCACGCTTCGGCCCGTCCTTGTGGTAGTAGGCGTGCTCGAACACGTCCACGGGAATCAGCGGGATCCCCCCCCAGATGGCGCCGTAGTGGTGCTCGTCCACCAGAACGTTCAGCAGCCGCCCCGAGTAGAGCATGTCAAAGACGAGGACTCCCCAGCCACTCAGCTTGGCGGACACCGCCGCGGCCTTGAAGTCCGCCTTCCACGCGTCTATCGAACCGAACTCCTTCTCGATGGCGGCCTTCACCTCACTCCCCTTCGACGGGTCTCCGTCACCCCCCAGAACGTCCCAGTAGATGTCGTGCAGGACGGTCCCGGCGTGATTCCAGGTCATCCTCCTCTTCAGCTCTCCCACCTCACTGTAGTTCCCGTTCGCGGCGCTCCGATCGGTTGACGCCAGTCCCTTCTCAATCGTGTTGAGGGCCTTGACGTACCCCTGGTGATGGGTGTTGTAGTGCCAGTCGGACGTCTCGGCATCGATGACCGGCGCGAGGAGTTTCTTCGCCTCCTCGTCCGAGTAGGGACGAGGTTTGAATTTCCACTCGTAGGACATTGGACTGATCTCCTTCTGATGGTGTACTGATGAATGGTGTTGTGCTGCATGTCCCAGGCCCGGCACCATCGACACGAGTCCCGAGGCAGCAATGGTTTTTACGAATGATCGACGCTTCACAGCTGCTCCTTCTGATGAGTCACGCAACGGGAGAAGGTACTCGCCTACACCCCGAACGAACTCCCGCATCCGCACGTCCGTGCGGCCTGCGGGTTGTTGAAGACAAAACCGCGGCCATTGAGGCCGTCGCTGTAGTCCAGGACCGTCCCGGAGAGGTAGAAGAGGCTCTTCTGATCGACGAACACCTTCACACCGTGCGATTCGATGACGGTGTCCTTCTCAGCGGGTGCGGCATCGAAGCCCAGCACGTACGAGAGGCCGGAACAACCTCCTCCCTTCACCGCGACCCTGAGACCGTGCTCCTCGGGGATACTGTTCTCCGCTCTGAGCTTTGCAACCTGGCCTGCGGCTTTCTCCGTAAGCGCGATTTCCTCGTTGAGGACCGGTTTCTCGATCATGCTTTTGCCTCCTGTTGTGTCGCTCATCGGTCTTGGTGGTCTACATGAACCCCAGCTCGAGCCGTGCGGCTTCGCTCATCATGCTCGGGTTCCAGGTCGGCGTCCAGACGAGATCCACGTGCGCTTCCCTCACCCCGGGGACGGCCTTCGTCTTCTCCTCCACCTCCCGGGGGAGTGACTGGACCGCCGGGCAATGGGGCGAGGTGAGCGTCATCGTGACGGTCACCGTTCCGCCCTCGCTGACCTTGACGTCGTAGATGAGGCCAAGGTCGTAGATATTGACCGGGATCTCCGGATCAAAACAGGTCCGCAGGGCTTCCGCCACCTGTCCTTCGATGAGCTTCAGCTCGATCGGATTGAGTACGTTCTCTTCCATGGTGTGGTCTCTGTTTTCGTTCTCCTCACGGAGGATCACTCCGTGCTCACCGCAGGGTCTTCCGAGGTGAGCGCCGACCGGAGCGCATGCCACGGGAGGATCGCGCACTTCACGCGGGCCGGGAACTCCTTCACTCCCCCGAATGCGGCCAGCTTGCCATGGGTCTCCAGCTGGGCCTCCCCCTCCATCTCACCGGTCACCAGCCTCCGAAAATCTTCGAACATCTCCAGGACCTCGTCCCTGGATTTCCCCCGGACCACCGAGGTCATGACCGAGGCCGATGCCTTGGAGATCGCACAGCCGGCCCCCTTGAAGCTCATCGCCGCGATCTTCCCTCCGTCCATCTTGACGTAGACGGTGTAGTGATCACCGCAGAGCGGGTTGTAGGCTTCCACGCTCCTGGTCGCGTCTTCCATCTCGCGGAAGTTCCTGGGGCTCCTGTTGTGATCCAGGATGACCTGCTGGTACAGCTCCCTCAGTGGGGCCATCAGGCGAGAACCTCGATGACTTTCTCGAGCCCCCTGGCAAGCGCATCCACCTCCTCCTTCGTGTTGTAGAACGCGAAGGAGGCCCGCGCGGTTGCCGGGACGCCAAATCGGATCATGACCGGCTGCGCGCAGTGATGGCCGGTCCGTATGGCAATTCCCTCGTGGTCCAGAATCGTGCCGATGTCGTGCGGATGGATCCCCTCAATGACGAACGAGAGAACGCTCGCCTTCTCCCTCGCCGTTCCGATGATCCGCAACCCAGGGATCCTCCTCAGCGCGTCGGTGGCGTACTTCAGGAGGTCAGATTCGAACGCGGCCACCGCGTTCAGGTCGATCTGGTTCACGTAGTCAATGGCCGCCCCCAGGCCGATGGCACCGCCGATGTTCGGCGTCCCCGCCTCGAACTTGTGGGGTAGGTCGTTGAATGTCGTCTTCTCAAAGCTCACCGAGCGGATCATGTCCCCGCCGCTCTGGTAGGGGGGCATCGCCTCCAGCAGATGGGTCTTCCCGTAGAGGATGCCTACCCCCGTGGGTCCGAACATCTTGTGTGCCGAAAACGCGTAGAAGTCACAGTCAAGGTCCCGCACGTCCACCTTCATGTGCGGCACCGCCTGCGCACCGTCGAGGAGGACGGGCACACCCCGTTCGTGGGCCATGGAGACCAGCCTCTTGACGGGATTGACCGTGCCCAGGGCATTGGAGACGTGGGCGACGGCCACGAGCTTCGTCTTCGCGGTGAACATCCGCTCGTACTCCTCCATGAGGAGTTCACCCGCGTCGTTGATCGGTATGACGCGGAGCCTCCCCCCGCGTTCCTGGCAGAGCATCTGCCACGGAACGATGTTGGAGTGGTGCTCGAGCGTGGAGACGATCACCTCGTCCCCTTCCCCGACGGAGCTTCTCCCGTAGCTGCCGGCGACCAGGTTGATTGCCTCGGTGGTCCCCCGCACGAAGATGATCTCGCGGTCATGACCGGCGTTGATGAACTGCGCCACCTTCGTGCGGACCGACTCATAGGACAGGGTCGCGCGTTCGCTCAGGGTATGGACGCCACGGTGAATGTTGGAGTTCTCGTTTTCGTAGTACCGGATCATCGCGTCGATCACCGCCTGCGGTTTCTGGCTGGTCGCCGCGTTGTCCAGGTAGACCAGAGGTTTTCCGTTCACCAGCTGCCGCAGCAGTGGAAAATTGTGCCTGCACCAGGCAAGCCCCGGGACCAGACCGACGAGATCGTGGCTCACGCTTTCCGTCATGGCTACCCCTGCATCTGTTGCACCACCCGCCCCAGCTTCAGCCTGGCGTGGAGCATCCCGTCGAGCTGCTCCCGCAGCGGGTCGATGTGTACTTTTTCGATGACGTTGCTGGCAAACGCGTAGGTCAAGAGATCTCTCGATGCGACCTCCCCGAGCCCCCGGGACCGGAGGTAGAAGAGCTGCTCCGGATCCAGCTGGCCCACGGTAGCACCGTGCGTGCACTTCACGTCATCGGCGAAAATCTCCAGCTGCGGCTTTGCATCGATGGTCGCCTCGTCGGAGAGGAGCAGGGTCCTGTTGGTCTGCTTTGCGTCCGTCTTCTGGGCGTCCTTCCGCACGATGATCTTCCCGCTGAAGACCCCGCGCGATCTGCCGTCCAGAATCGACTTGTAGAGCTCGTGGCTGGAACAGTTCGGCCTGGCGTGATCGATTGCCGTGTGGTTGTCGATCAGCTGATCGCCCGTGGCAACCGACAGGCCGTTCATCGTACACTCCGCCCCCTCGCCGTCGAGAGAGGAGGAGAGGTCGTTCCTGACAAGACGCCCTCCGAACGCTATGGAGTTGGAGACGAAATTGCTCGCCGCGTGCTGCCGCACCTGTGTCGTGCTGACGTGGTACGCTCGGGCGGATTCTATCTGAAGCTTGTCATGCTCCACGACCGCGTTCTCACCGAGGACAAACTCCGTCACCGCGTTCGTCAGGTAGGAGCCCCCCGAGAGGCTGGCAAAACTCTCCACGAGCGAGAGAGAGGCGTTCCTCCCGGCAACGATGAGATTCCGCGGGCCGGCGAGCAACGGCTGCTCTTCGCCCGTCGCGAGAAACAGAAGGTGAATCGGCTTCTCCACGACCGTGCCGTCGGGAACGTAGACAAATCCCCCATCCTGAACGAACGCAGCGTTCAACGCGGTGAACCCGTTCCTGTCAAAGGGGACCTGCCGCAACAGATGCTCCAGGACGATATCCGCATCGCTCTCCAGCGCCCCGGCCAGGCTTCCCACCTTCACACCGCCCGGGAGCGAACCGAAAGCGGAGAGCGCCGGGCTGAAGCTTCCGTTGACAAACACGAGCCTGATGGAGTTCATCCCGTCAAAGAGAAAACTCCCGATCTCCTTCTCCTCCACCGGGGGCGTCTCCCCGAGGGGGGCCGCCAGAAAGGGAACAGCCGCAATCGGCGAGACGTTTGTGAACCTCCACTCCTCGTCGCGCGTCGTGGGAAATCCCCGTTCCTCGAACCAGGCAATGGCCTCTCTCCGGTATCCGTGGAGCGGTGAGGCTGTCTCCCCATTCAGACTCCTCTCAAACAGATCGAAGCGCTCCCTGTACCACTCCTCTGTCCTGCGGGCCGTCTGCGTCATGGCGTTACCGTGGCCTCCCTGGAGCCGTTCCTGACCCAGTCATAGCCCCTCTCCTCGAGACGGAACGCGAGATCCTTCCCGCCCGATTTGACGATGCGGCCGTCGACGAGGACGTGAACGTAGTCGGGAACGATGTAGTTGAGAAGCCGCTGGTAGTGCGTGACGACAATGACGGCGTTGTCGGGCCGCCGGAGCTTGTTCACTCCGTCAGCCACGACCTTCAGGGCGTCGATGTCCAGCCCCGAATCGGTCTCGTCGAGGATGGCAAGCTTTGGATCCAGAACGGCCATCTGAAAGATCTCGTTCCGCTTCTTCTCCCCGCCGGAGAACCCTTCGTTGACCGATCGCTGGAGAAAGCCGGGATCCAGATCCACCAGCTTGATCTTCTCCTTGACGAGCGCCAGAAAGTCGACCGCGTCCAGCTCCTCCTCCCCCCGCTCCTTTCGGACGGCGTTCAGGGCGGCCTTCAGGAAGTAGCTGTTGCTGACCCCGGGGATCTCCACGGGATACTGAAACGCCAGGAACAATCCCTCGCGGGCCCGCTCTTCGGGGTCCATCTCCAGAAGGTCTTTCCCCTCGTAGGAGACCTCTCCCTCGGTCACCTCGTACATGTCACGCCCCGCCAGGACCGATGCGAGCGTGCTCTTCCCCGACCCGTTGGGTCCCATGACCGCATGGATTTCTCCGGGCCGGACCTCCAGCGAGATCCCCTTGAGAATCTCCTTCCCTCCGATCCCCGCGTGCAGATTCTTGATGTGCAGCATACCGTCACTTCCTCCATTCCTATCTGATTGCGTTCTCTCTATCTCTCTCGTGCTCCCAGGGATATCACCCCACGCTTCCCTCGAGGCTCACACCCAGGAGCTTCTGGGCCTCGACGGCGAACTCCATCGGGAGCTCCTTGAAGACCTCCTTGCAGAATCCGTTGACGATCATGTTGATCGCGTCCTCCGTCGAGAGGCCTCGCTGCTTGCAGTAGAAGATCTGGTCTTCACCGATTTTGGATGTGGAGGCCTCATGCTCCACGCTGGAGGACCTGTTTTTCACTTCGATGTACGGGAACGTGTGCGCCCCGCACTCATCGCCCAGCAACAGCGAGTCGCACTGGGAGAAGTTGCGGGCATTCAGGGCGCTCTTTGCGATCTTCACCAGCCCGCGGTACGAGTTGTTCCCCCGGGCGGCCGAGATCCCCTTGGAGACGATGGTGCTCCTGGTGTTCTTTCCGATGTGGATCATCTTCGTCCCCGTGTCAGCCTGCTGCCTGAGAGCGGTGAGCGCCACCGAGTAGAACTCGCCTACCGAGTTGTCTCCGATGAGGAGTACCGAGGGGTACTTCCAGGTGATCGCCGAACCGGTCTCCACCTGCGTCCAGGAGATCTTGGAGGACACTCCCCGACAGGCGCCCCGCTTTGTGACAAAGTTGTATATGCCACCTTTGCCGTCCTTGTCTCCCGGGTACCAGTTCTGCACTGTGGAGTACTTGATCTCCGCGTTGTCCAGGGCAACCAGTTCGACGACGGCCGCGTGGAGCTGGTTGTTGTCCCGAATCGGGGCGGTGCATCCTTCCAGATAGCTGACATAGGAGCCCTCTTCGGCGACGATGAGAGTCCGCTCGAACTGCCCGGTGTCCAGCGCATTGATCCGAAAGTAGGTGGAGAGCTCCATCGGACAGCGGACGCCCTTGGGAATGTAGCAGAAGGAGCCGTCGCTGAAGACTGCCGAATTGAGAGCGGCGTAGAAGTTGTCGGTAGCCGGGACGACGGAGCCGAGGTACTTCCGGACCAGATCCGGATGCTCCCGCACCGCCTCGGAGAAGGAGCAGAAGATGATGCCGAGCTCGGAGAGTTTCTCCCGGAAGGTCGTGGCGACAGAGACACTGTCAAAGACGGCGTCCACCGCCACGCCGGCAAGGCGCTCCTGCTCTTCCAGCGGGATACCCAGCTTCTTGTAGGTCTTGAGCAGCTCCGGATCGACCTCGCTCAGGTCCTTCGGGCGATCGGCCTTCTGCCTGGGAGCGGAGTAGTAGATGATGTCCTGGTAGTCGATCGGAGGATAACTGACATTCGGCCACCGGGGCTCCTCCATCGTCAGCCAGTGGCGATATGCTTTCAGCCGCCACTCGAGCAGCCAGTCCGGCTCCCCCTTCTTCTCGGAGATGAACCGGATGACGCTCTCTCCCAGGCCCCGGGGAGCCGCATCAGAGTCGATCTCCGTGACAAAGCCGTACTTGTACTCTTTGTTTGCGAGGGCTTCAAGGGCGTTGTTGTCTCTGCTCATTGCGTTCCCAGCTTGCGCTGTTGTTCTTCGTGGCCGGATCCGGGTTGCGAGGAGGTCTCCTCCGGCGAGGATGCTTGCGCGACCTCACCCCCCGGCCGGGGAGATGCCGCTGATGGTGCTGCAGTCGGTCTGGCCGCCGGTTTCGGTTTTGCCTCGGGCTTCTTCGCCTGGGGCTTCCTGAACTCAGGGTAGTTCACCCGCCAGGACTGGCCATCGATCGCCGTGAATATCTCTCTCCGCTCCGCTTCCTCGACAAACCTCCGGGCGAGCTTCTCCGTTTCACTGTAGCTCAGCTTCGAGCCTCTCTCGCGAAACATCATCTCAAGGCCGTACTGAACGTCCCGGAAGAAGACGTTGGAGAGATGGTAGACGGGGAAGCGTGACCGTAAATAAGCCAGCACCTCTTTCTGGTGTTCCTGAACGTAAGTCTGAGGGTTCATCGCATCTCACCTTCCAGTGTTCTGTAGTTTCTCTGCCGGCCTTCGCTGGCGCTCAACGACCTCCGCGAGCCGCCCGATGGTATAGTCGATCTCTTCCCCGGTCGTGAACCGACTCAGTCCAAAGCGGATCGAGGCGACTGCCTCGGCACGATCTAATCCGATCGCCCTGAGGACGTGGGAGGGCTCAGGCGAAGCGGAGCTGCACGCCGACCCCGTCGAGAGTGCAATCTCCTTCATCTCCAGAATCACCCTGTCGGCCTCTGTTCCGGGAAAGGTCAGGTTCGCGTTGTTGGGCAGCCGGCGCTCCGGGTGCCCGTTCAGCCGCGCATCGTTGATCCGGGAGATGATCCCCTCAACCAGCCGGTCCCGGAGAGAGGAGATCCTGTCCATTTCCTCTTCCATCTCCAGCGCGGCGACGGCGGCCGCTTCCCCGAACCCGACGATCGCTGGCACGTTGGCTGTACCCGAGCGGACTCCACGCTCGTGGCCGCCTCCATCGATCTGTTGCACGAGCCGTATCCTGGGGGCGGAGGAACGAACGTAGAGCGCGCCGGCACCTTTGGGGCCGTGCATCTTGTGGGCGCTGAAGGAGACGAGATCAACGGGAACGCGCGAAACATCGAAGGGAATTCTCCCGACCGCCTGGGTCGCGTCACTGTGAAGCAGGACGCCTCTGGAGCGACAGAGAGCGCCGATCTCCTCCAGGGGAGCGATCGTCCCGATCTCGTTGTTCGCAGCCATGATCGAGACGAGAATCGTCTCGCCGCTCATCGCTCGCTCCACCTCGGAGGGCGAAAGGAGGCCCTGGCCATCCACGGGCAGCACCGTGACGGAGAAGCCGTGTCGCTCAAGAACACTACAGGTGTCCAGAACGGCCCGGTGCTCGGTGGCGGCGGTGATGAGGTGGCGGCCGCGGGATCCGTACGCTTCGGCAATGCCCTTGATCGCCAGATTGACGGACTCGGTCGCGCCGCTGGTGAAGACGATCTCTTCGGTGCCGGCACCGAGAAGCGCCGCAACCTGCTCCCTCGCGTTCTCCACCGCGCCGCGCGCAACCCAGCCGACCCCGTGTTCACTTGCCGCGTTTCCGTACCGCTCCGTCAGGTAGGGAAGCATCGCCTCCACAACCCTCGGATCGGGCTTCGTCGTGGAGTGATTGTCCAGGTATATGGGCAAAGTCTTGGACACTAGACGATCTCCGAAAGCATCATGGTGCTGAAGGCGCGTTCAATGTTCAACTGGACCTTCGTCAACGGTATCTTGATCGTGCAGACCTCAAAGACATCACAGCTTGCGGGTCCATCCGAGAGGCACTGGGCAATCACAGGCCTGGCACCCTCTATCGCATTGATGATGGAGGAGAGAGGAATCTCCGCCGGGTTTCCGGACAGCGAATAGCCGCCGTGAACTCCATGGACCGAGATGATGAGACCGGCTTTGCTGAGTCGCTGGAGCACCTTTGCCAGCAACTCGTACGGGATCCGGTAGGTGTCGGCAATCTCCTTGGCCGTCACGAGATCCCCGCCGCGTCGCGTGGCAATGTGCCTCATGGCAATCAGGCCATACTCAACTTTCTTTGAGAGTCTCACCATCGCAATGAGGTTCTCTGCCCGGGTGAATGGATTCGGAGATAGATATGCGACCTAATTAGTCCGATTTGTCCCCAAGAAAAAAGCACGACTTCCTGGCGTGCCCTCTCACTTCAAAAACAAACCGGAGCGAAGATCGGTTCCGGACTTCAGATCGAATATACCGCTTTTCGCTTCTGGTGTCAAGTCTCGGCGGGGCGATCGCCGCAGGCATGAGCCGGTAAAACCTCTCCCCGCTTGGATTTGCATCAGAAGGCGCTTTTCGATATCATCTCTGGCAATGACCGCAATCCTCTGCCAGTCCCTCTCCAAAACCTACCGCTCCGGCCTCATCCGGCGGCGCGAAGTCCATGCGCTGAGTGATTTTTCGCTGGAGGTGCAGGAGGGAGAGATTTTTGGCCTCCTCGGACCCAACGGGGCCGGCAAGACAACATTCATCAAGATCCTCCTCTCCATCGCCCGTCAGACAGCCGGGTCTGCCTTTATCCTGGATGAGAAGGTGCCCGAGGCAAAGATCAGGTCCAGGATTGGATACCTACCTGAGAACCACCGGTATCCCGGATACCTCTCGGGAGAGCAGGTGCTCCGGTTCTTCGGCCAGCTCTCGGGTGTCTCCTCCGGAGATCTCTCCTTGCGCATCCCCTCCCTCCTGGAACTCGTGGGACTCGCCCAGTGGCGCACGGTAAAGGTGAAGCGCTACTCAAAAGGGATGATGCAGCGGCTGGGTCTGGCCCAGGCTCTTGTCAACGATCCCGAACTCCTCTTTCTGGACGAGCCGACAGACGGCGTGGATCCGGTCGGCAGGAAGGAGATTCGCGACATCCTCACCGGTCTCAGAGACAGGGGAAAGACCATCTTTCTGAATTCCCATCTCCTCTCCGAAGTGGAGCTCATCTCGGACAGGGTCGCCATCCTGGACAGGGGGCGTCTCCTCCGGGTGGGGACGGTGGACGATCTCACCTCTGAGGGGTCGCATTACAGATTCACGCTGGAGGGGGGCCTGTCCGAGGCGCTGCTTCAGGAGGCACGCGCCCGGGCCTACCACCTGCAGCAGGACGGGGAGAAGGTGACGGCAAAGTGCGCCGATTCCCACGAACTGAATCAGCTCATTGATATGCTTCGTCGGCACGGAGTCCTCATCAGATCGATTGCTCCGGAGAGAAGCAGCCTGGAGGAGTCTTTCATTCGGCTCATCAAGAACGAGGAGGCCGGATGAAGTTGCTGGCGCTCCTCCTCCACGCGTTTCTCGAGCTGAAGGCGAAGATTACGCTCATCGTGCTCGCCGGCATCTCCACACTGGTCCTCCTCGTGGTGTTGCTGGCACTCTCCTCCGGGCAATCCGAGGCGGGAACGACCCTCTTCATCTTCGGACAGCCGGCAAGCCCGCCCGTGGCTCCCGATGCTCTCGCCAAACTGGTCTCGCAGATTCAGGGAGAGCTGGCCGGCGGTCTGTTCTTCGGGATCTCCCTCTTCGGGGTCTTCGCCACCGCCAGCCTCATACCCGACGCGCAGGAGAAGGGGACGATTGACATCTACCTCTCCAAACCGATGGCGCGCTGGCAGCTTCTTCTGGGAAAGCAGCTGGGGGCTGTCGGCGTGGTCTTCGCAAACATCGTCTACTTCGTGGGCGCCTCCTGGCTCATCATCGGGCTGAAGGTGGGGGTCTGGAACCCACACTACCTTGCGGCAGGGCTCTCCATGACCCTGGCGTTCGCCTGCCTCTACTCGATCGTGGTCTTCCTGGCGGTCATCTCCCGCAGCACGGCTATCTCGATCATCGGCGCCTTCATCTACTACTTCATCGCCCCCGTTTTTCTGGAGGGACGGGAGTCGACGCTCTACCTCATCTCCGAGAATGCGGTCTACCGGGCGATCGTCGACGGGCTCTACTACGCTCTTCCCCAGATCACCGCACTGACCTCCAACATCGGGAATCAGATCGCCCAATCCCCCGTGGAGTGGGTTCCCTTCCTCCAAGCGCCCCTCTCGGCAGCCGCCATCTTTGGCGTGGCCGCACTGCTGTTCAACAGAACGGACTACTGAGCCCCCCGACTTTGCTTGCGTCGTCAATTCTTCGTATATTTTGCTTCATTAGGGGCAGAAAAAGATGCTTTGCCACATTTGATGGCTCCCGAGGAGGGGGATCCTCTCATGCCTGAAAACCTGACACTGGAAGACCTTCAAGTCCCCGGCACGAGCACCCGGCGGGGCGGGGACCCCTTTCGCATCGTCGGCATCATCGGCCTGGGCGTCATGGGCCGCGGAATCGCCGAGACGGTGGCCGGCCACGGCATCCAGGTGATCGCCGTCGAACGTGACGAGAAGTCGCTTGCCTCCGGTCTGGAGGGGCTCTCGCACCAGATGGACATACAGATACGACGGTGGGGAACGACCCAGGCCGAGAAACGGGCGGTGCTCTCCCGGACGAAGGGGACGACCACACTTGCGGATCTGGAGAAGTGCACGATCATCATCGAGGCGGTGGACGAAAACTACGCGCTCAAGCAGAAGATCATCACGGATCTCTGCTCAATCGGGAAGGAGGATGCCGTATTCATCTCCAATACCGCAGCGCTGAGCCTCACGAAGCTGGCCGAGACAAGCGCGCGCCCGGACAGAATCATCGGCATGCACTTCCTCAATCCGGTCACGAGTGTTCCGCTGGTGGAGATCGTCCGGGGAATGCAGACATCGGACGAGACCTTCGAACTGACCAAGGCATTCGCGCAGCGGATCGGCAAGACGCCTGTAGAGGTATTCGAGTATCCCGGGTTCATTACCACCCGGACCATCCTCCCCATGCTCAACGAGGCGATGCATGTCCTCATGGAGGGGATCGCGAAGGCCGAAGACATCGACACCGCCATGCGCCTCGGGTACAACATGCAGGCTGGCCCGCTGGAGATGGCGGATTCCATGGGACTCGACGAGGTTCTGAGCTGGATGGAGAGCCTCTGGCACGAACTGGGTGAAGCCCGGTATCGCCCCTGCCCGCTGCTCCGGAGGCACGTGCGGGAGGGGAAGCTCGGGAAGAAGACCCTCGAGGGCTTTTTCAAATACAACGAAGACGGCAGGCGACTATGAATGTTCTCGTTCTGAACTGTGGCAGCTCCTCTGTCAAGTACCAGCTCATCGATGTCGGGGACCGGAAGACCCTCGCAGAAGGCTCCGTTGAGCGGATCGGGATGAGCGGTGCCACGCTCACGAACACCAGGCACGACGGCGACGAAATCAAGATCGCGGGAGAGATTGTCGATCACACGAGCGCGATCGAGTACATCCTTGCCGTGCTGCTCAGCAGGAACCACGGCGTGATCAGTGACAAGTCCGACATTCATGCCATCGGACATCGTGTCGTCCACGGCGGGGAGTCCTTCTTCAGCTCCGTCCTCATCACCGACGAGGTGGTCAAGACCCTCCGGGACAACATCGAGCTGGCGCCGCTGCACAATCCCCACAACCTGCGGGGGATAGCAGCCTGTGAAGCCCAGCTCCCCGGAACGCCGCAGGTCGCGGTGTTCGACACGGCGTTCCACCAGAAGATGCCGCGCAGGGCGTTTCTCTACGGCATTCCCTACTCCCTCTACAGCAAGTACAAGATCCGCCGGTACGGGTTCCACGGAACGTCGCACCTCTACGTCGCCAACCGCGCCGCCGAGATGCTCGGACGCGACCTGTCTGACCTCAAGCTCATTACCTGCCACCTGGGGAACGGGTGCAGCATGGCGGCCGTCGACGGCGGGATCTCCGTCGACACGACCATGGGGTTCACCCCCCTGGAGGGACTCCTCATGGGGACCAGGTCCGGCGACATCGACGCATCGGTCATTCTCTACATCGTGGGGAAGGAAGAGCTCTCCCTGGGCGAAGCCGGCACGCTCCTGAACAAGCACAGCGGGCTGCAGGGGATCTCGGGAATCAGCAGCGACATGCGGGAGATCATCGCCGAGATGAAGGCCTCCGACAAGAAGGCCCGATACGCGTTTGATGTCTTCTGCTACCGGATTAAGAAGTACATCGGGGCATACGCGGCCGCGATGGGAGGTCTCGACGCCGTGGTCTTCACCGGGGGGATCGGCGAGAACAGCCCGGAAGTGCGGGCGGCAGCCTGCGACAACCTGCAGCTCCTGGGGATAACGATCGACCAGCGGCTCAACGAGGCGGACGCTGAAGACCGGCCGATTTCCGTGCCGGACTCAGACACCTCCGTTCTGGTGATTCACACGAACGAAGAGCTCGTCATCGCCCTCGATACCATGGAGATCGTGAAGCAGACGGTGGATGTGAAGACCGAAGCGGCCGGGTAGAGACGGACCGGGTTCCTACAGTTGGCCCTTCCCTCCGGGACTCCGGGCAA
>Ga0209536_100001036_pt1 | contig 46134 bp, 43 predicted proteins | sample DeeMarSeWOR28_12_FD_187461 | JGI IMG/M metagenome (GOLD analysis project Ga0209536, IMG submission 187461) | Marine sediment microbial communities from White Oak River estuary, North Carolina - WOR-2-8_12 (SPAdes) (version 2) | ecosystem: Environmental > Aquatic > Marine > Intertidal zone >...
TGACCAATTGCGCCAATCACCCGGCACCATCCAACAACCCGATACATCGGACGCGCGGAACAGCCACGCGCGCCGATGATTGTGCACGTTAGGGCATGCAAACAGCGATGACTAATACACGACCTCAAGCGATCAGTACACGACTACAGGAAGACGAACGCGTCATCATCACTGAGTGGCGGTTCGAACCGGGCGCCGAAACCGGCTGGCATCGTCACAACTACGACTACGTTGTGGTGTGCCTGACAGCCGGAACGCTACTGGCCGAGACGGCAACGGGCCCAGTGGAAAACAAGCTTGCGTTGGGGCAAACCTATACGCGCCCTGCCGGCGTCGAACATAACATCGTCAATGTGAATGACAGTGAGTTTGTATTTGTCGAGATCGAGCTCAAGTAAGTACGCACCCTGAGGATCGTAGATGAGATTCGACGAATTCCCCGTCAATACACTGATGGATATCACCGCCCGGCCGCCGCTGGTATTCGTGCGCGGCGCGGGGTCCTGGCTTTGGGACCACAACGGCAAACGCTATCTTGATTTCGTCCAGGGCTGGGCCGTGAACTGTCTCGGCCACAGCCCGTCGGTGATCGCCGATGCACTTGCCGGGCAGTCGAGAAAGCTGATCACGCCCAGTCCCGCGTTCTACAACGAACCATCGATGCAGCTCGCACGGCGGATCGTGGAACACAGCTGTTTTCAGAAAGTGTTCTTCGCCAACAGCGGCGCGGAGGCGAACGAGGGCGCCATCAAGCTCGCCCGCAAGTGGGGCGCGCTGAACAAGGGCGGTGCCTACGAGATCATCACCTTTCAGGATTCGTTCCATGGGCGCACACTGGCGACCATGTCCGCGTCCGGCAAGCCGGGTTTTCAGGAACGGTTCGAGCCGAAGGTCCCGGGATTTCCGAAGGCCAGGCTCAACGATCTTGCCTCGGTCGAACGCCTGATCACCGGTAATACCGTCGCCGTCATGCTGGAACCCATCCAGGGCGAGGCCGGTGTTATCACCGCGGCGGACGCGTTCCTGCGAGATCTGCGCGAATTGACGCGGCAACATAAGTTGCTGCTCGTGGTGGACGAAATCCAGACCGGGGTTGGCCGTACCGGAATGCTGTGGGGCTACGAGCATGCCGGTATCGCGCCGGACATTATGACGCTGGGCAAGATGCTGGGCGGTGGCGTCCCGCTCGCCGCACTCGTCGCAACGCAGGCCGTGTCATGTTTCGAACACGGCGACCAGGGCGGCACGTTCAATGGCAATCCGCTGATGGCCGCCGTCGGTAGCGCGGTCATGGACGCGGTGCTCGCGCCCAGTTTCCTGGAGGGCGTAACAACGCGCGGCACCTACCTGATGAAAGGCCTGTCGGAGCTGTCTGCCCGCCATGGGCTCGGCGAAGTGCGCGGTCGCGGCTTGCTGGTGGCGCTCGACCTGAAAATAGACATTGCATCGACGGTCACGGAGATCGCACTTGAAGCCGGATTGTTGCTGAACGCGCCGCGGCCACATCTGCTGCGCTTCATGCCCGCGCTCAATGTGTCGCAAGAGGAAATCGATACGATGCTGGCAATGCTCGACGACGCGCTGCGCCAGACTTTGCAAGGATAGTGTAAGGGGCAGCCCGCGCTTTCCTCTGCTCGCGGCCGTTTGATCACCTGTTACGATATTGCGGAATGCGCCAGAATAAGAGCGCTGTAAAAGAATATTCTTGCCGCAATAAAGTACAAGTAACGGAAAACCTGCCGCAAAAGGAGCAAGTGCCATGAAGGGAAAGCTCGCCGCTTGCGCTGTTGCAACCATCCTTGCAACAACTTGCATTGTCAACGTGAGTCTTGCCCGGGACTATGATCTGGTGATACGCGGGGCTCGTGTGGTCGACCCGGCGACGATGCTCGACCAGGTGCGCAACATCGGCATCATCGGCAAAGATATTTCCATCGTCACACCTAGCGCCATCACGGGTGCGGTCGTGATCGACGCCACCGGTCTGGTCGCAGCGCCGGGCTTCATCGATCTCCACGCGCACGGTCAGGATCCCTATAGCGAGAAGGTTTCGATCTTCGATGGCCGGACGACACAGATGGATCTGGAGGGTGGTGCGTTGCCGGTCCCGGAGTATTTTGATGCCAAGGCCGGAGTCTCGCTTTCCAACTATGGCACGTCGGTCGGTCACTCGGCGGCCAGGCTGTTATTGATGGACGGGGTCGACGCCCATGGCAGTCCGATGATGACCCATTCCCTTGAAAAGGCCGCGGCGACGGGCAATAAATGGGCGTCGCAACTGGCCACCGACGAACAGTTGGACGAGATTGACGAATTGGTTCGTGGCGGAATCGACGACGGCGGTATCGGAATCGGTGTCATGGTTGGCTATTATCCGAACGCGCGCAGCGAAGGCATTGCGCGCATGGCACGGATAGCTGCTGGGAAGGGAAGCTTCCTGACGACGCACCCGCGTTATCTCAGCAACAGTGCACCAAGCGGCGTGTTGGGCCAGGAGGAGTTCATCGCCCTGGCGCTCGCCTACAACATCCCGCTTCTATTGCATCACGTGCCGACGAACGCGCTGTCGGATACGCCGGCCGCATTGGACATGATCGACGCTGCCAATGCCAATGGGGCGACGATTCTCGGCGAGGCTTTTCCCTACGTCAAGGGCTCCACGTTTATTGGAACGGAGATCCTGTCACCCGGCTGGCAGGAACGCACCGGCATGGAATATGGCGACCTGATCTGGGTGGAAACAGGCGAAACGCTCACCGAGGAGACATTCAACAAGTATCGCAGCGAAAGGCCCGACGGATTCTTCCTGATGGAGCACATCAAGGAGAAGGACATGCTGGCAGCGGTGCTTCATCCGGATGTGATCATCGCCAGCGACGGAATGCCCCTGGTGGATGCAGATGGAAAATCGCTGCCATTCGACGCGCCCTTCGGCGCCGGGATGGGCCACCCCCGCAGCGCCGGCACATTCGGCACCTATCTGCGAATCGCCATCGACGACGGCAGCCTGACCATGCCGCAAATCATCGCAAAGACGGCTTATCTGCAGGCAAAGTTCCTCGAACCTTTTGTGCCCTCGATGGCGAAGCGCGGGAGGCTTCAGGCAGGTGCTCGCGCTGACATCACGATCTTCGACCCGGACACCGTGAACGGCAAAGCAGGATACGAAGCCGGAACGAACAGCCTGGTATCCGAAGGCTTCGTCCATGTCATTGTCAACGGACAGCCGGTAATCAAGGATGGCGCGCTGAAACCGAATGTGCGCCCGGGAGAAGAAATCCGCGCCGGGCGATAGCGTGTCCCAAATGCGTACAGGGCCAGACCAGCGCAAAATGCAGATTCGCGGTTTTGTCTAAGTGCAATTGAGTCCTCAAGAACGGTGATGGGCCGGTGTTCATGTTCCGGGGTGACATGGACGGCCTTCCCGTCGAGAACAAATGGCTTGCCCTATGAAAGCGCCAAGCCTTGCAAAGATGATGGGCATACCATCAAGGTTGTCCGGGGGCTGGATTTGCGTGATCGAAAACGAAAAGCGGCAGGGGCAACCGTGCTCACTTGGCCGAGGTCGTTAGGTGGAAAAAGGGGAATCCAATCCCCGCGTCGCTGCAGTCGGTTTCTTAGCGCGCCGGCCATGGATAAAGAAGCAACCTTGCCGGAAATCACACTATTCGATCGGCATGCAACTTTGATCGACACAAGGAATACGTGATGTCTAAAGAAAGTGGCAAACGAGTCCTGTTTGGTTTCTGGGCATCGCCGTTCCTGTCCTTTGCGGCACAGTGCCTGATCGAATCGGATCTCCCTTTTGAATACGCGCGGGTGTCTCCGTTCACGGGTGACGTTCAGTCGGACGCACACAAGGCCCGTAATCCGCTGGGCAAGATCCCCACATTGATTGAGCCAGACGGTACCGCAATTTCCGAAAGCCAGGCAATATGCAGGTATCTGGCGCGAACGCACGAGACCAGCAGAAAACTATATCCGTGCGATGACGCGAAGCTGTGCGCGCGAATTGACGCGTTGAACGATTTCCTTACTTTTTCCGTGAGCGGGCCTTTTTTCAATTGGCTGGTCGTCGGCGGCTATTTTCCCAATCCGCTGAAACTCCAGTGCAAGGCGGAATCGGAAGTGTTCTCGAAATTGTCGATGATCCGGGTCAAGGATGGGCTGCTGCGGATAGTGCGTTCCGCGGCGCTGTCGCCGTATCTCCTCGGGTCCGAGCCGCGCATGCCCGACTTCCAGCTATTCCAGTTGCTGGTGGCAGGAAAGGCCTTCGCCGAGATGCTCTCGATGCCCAGTCTGGACATCACCGCATTCGATGAGCGCTTGAGTCGGTACTACGACGCCGTTGCACTAAGGGCATCGAGCCAACGGATCGCGGCGTGGCAGGAGGAAGAAATGCCGCTAACGAGAACCGAATTATTCGAGCAGTTTCCGAATTTCCGCACTGCGCAAATCCGCCCGGTATTGAGTAAGCTACTAGGGCATCAGGTTTGACGTCTTCCTGATGTGTCCTTGGCAAGGACAATTTCGGTTTCAACCGCGCCCCGGGGCCAGACCTCCGCGACTATTTGCAAATCTTACGAAAAGGATCCCAACTCATGTCCGACCTGCCCCACGCTAATACCAGCGAGATCGACGAGTTCAGGAAAATCGCGCAGAGCGGCGCTGACGGACCAGTGTTCATGCTCAACCTCAACAAATACAACCCCGAAGCGGCATTTCCCGATGGCCGGCTGTACAAGGACTACATGGCAGCGCTCGACACACTGCTGTCCCAGGTTGGCGGAACGATTCTGTGGCGGACAAAGGTGTTGGGGCAGGTTGTGGGTGCGCAGGACATCGATGAGGCGATCGGCATCCGGTATCCTACTCACCAGGCGTTTCTGGATTTGATGACCGCCCCGGCATCTTCCGAAAACATGAGACTGCGCGCGTTGGCCGTCGCCCACGCCGATCTGCATAGATGCGCAGCGTATTGACACCCTGCGGCCTGACCGGATAGCGTGCGATTCGCTGGTGACCGACATTACCGGTTATCACGATTGACTCAGAGCGTGGGTATTGCCGAACGGCAGGTTGCGGGAATACGCGCCGCCAACGGTGCGCCTGAAGGACGGCGTCAGACGGCCCACGCGCTCGCGCTAATACGGAGGCAAGGGTATGCCGGCAATTGCACCCGCCATCATCTGGATGATGCGCATTATCCTCGGGGTGGTTGTCTTTGTCGCGTCTTACGCAATCCTTACCATTCACGTTGCGCCAATGCTCACGCAGGAAGGCGGGAGAAGGCCACTCGACGAAGCCCAGGTCGCCCGGTTTCCCGTCGCAATTGTCTTGCGGCAAGAATCAGCGTCATCCAAAACCGGCCTTGCCGTCGTGCAAATGCGCGACCTCGAGAGCGAGACGGCCAAGGCGGCGGACTATTCGTTTCTGTTACCCCTGGGACAACATGATTTTGTAGACCAGGATGGCGAACCGGCCAGTTACACCGCGGAGAACGTTTCACCCGGACGTCAAAAGATATTCCTGCGGGCCAACGCCTGGAACGATTACACCAACTACGCGGAATACGAGGCGGAAGAAAGACAGGTTTTCCCTGTGCGGCAGGGCTATACCGGTGCCAAGCTCGGGGTTTATACCATTCCGCTCAGCGCCTTCCTTGCCTGGTTAGTACTCTGGCTCACGAGAGGCCGCCAAGCCAAAGCGCAGCAACTCGGCGCAGGCGATGGCAGAGTTTGACGACACGGATCGTTATCTGATGATGCGATATCAATCACGTCGGAGATCACAAGAATGTGCATCGAGCGTGACCATCATGACGGTGGCGGAGCGGTGATTCCATGAACCCGCGGAAGGGACGGCGCGCTTTCGCATCCGCACTCGCGGCGTGTTTCACGCTTACCGCGCTCCCTATTCCCTACGTGGCGGACGCGCAACAGTCCGCCTCGCCCCGGCGCGTCGCAGTCCTCCTTGTCGGCCGTTCGGTGGGAGGCGACGAAGCGCTGGAGTTCCGGCGTAGCCTGCGGGACGCGGGCTATGAAGAGGGGCGCGACCTGGTGATCGAATGGCAATCCACCAATGGCGATCACGACCGGCTATCACGGTTGGCCGCCAGCCTCGTGCAGAGCAAGCCGGATGTGATCGTCGCTACCACTACGCGGGGGGTCCGGGCGGTCAAGCGCGCCACGTCGACCATCCCGATCGTCATGATGGTCGGCGATCCAGTCGAATCCGGGCTGGTCGCAAGCCTGGCGCATCCTGGCGGCAACATCACTGGCGTGTCGACGATGGGCACGCCGGAACTGTGGACCAAGCGACTGCAACTGCTCAAGGAGACGATTCCCCGCCTCACGCGCGTTGCAGTGCTCTGGAGTCCAGCGACGCCGCCGACACCGTGGCAAGCGAAAGCGATGCAAGGCCTCGAGGCGGCGGCGCCCTCGCTTTCGCTCGAACTGAGTTTCGTGACCGTCGAAACGCCGCTGAAGACTGGTAAGGCCTTGTCGGATATCAACCGAGCGCGCGCCCAGGCTTTATGCGTGTTCGCTGACGCCCAGTTGAGCATTTATCGAGGGACGCTTCTCAGTCTGGAGTCAGAGACCGGGCTGCCAGCGATGTACAGCGAGAGGAGATTCGTCGACGATGGCGGGCTGATGTCCTATGGGGCGAACCGGATGGATCAGTGGCGCCGGGCAGCCGCATATGTCGACAAGATACTCAAAGGTGCGAAGCCGGGCGATCTGCCGATCGAGCAACCGACCACGTTCGAGTTCGTGATCAACCTCAAAACGGCCAAAGCCATCGGTCTGGCGATACCCCAATCGGTTTTGCTGCAAGCCAACGATGTGATTCGATGAACCTTGAGCAATATCGCTTCGGCCTGATGACAAGTGCAGGGTAACATCAAATAAGAATTAAAGGGGTCGACGCCCTTTACAAGCAATTCAACAATGGAGGGCGAATCATGATATCCATATCTGTTACGCGCGCGTTACTGTTCATTCTGGTCGCGTGTTTGTGTTCGCCATTGGCGCACGCTGGCCCTGCCGAGGATGCCGAAGCAGCCTTTTCCAGATTCTTTCCTGCCATGGCCGCGCGCAACCAGGCTGAAGTCGCGGCGATGTTCGCGCCGGACGCCCAGTTCTACGGCACTGTGTCGCCCGAACTCGTCACGACGCCCGAGGGTATTCTCGAATACTTTGCGGTTGGCCTGGGCGGCCCCGGCAGTACCCGGGGCACGCCACTGCAATTGACCTCCACCGCTCTGTCGGACGATGTTGTCTTGATCGCAGGCATGTGGACTTTCGACCGGACGCTGGATGGCGAAACCACTGTCGGCAAACTCCTGCGAATTACGGCAGTCCTCGAGAAGCGGGACGATCGCTGGCTGGTGGTGCAGTTTCATAACTCGCCGCGTCCGGCGCCCGCTCCATAACCCGGCCGAACTGGCACGCTCCAGATACTGAGAGGTCGGAGACCTTTACAGCGGCGGCCATTACCTTTCGGTTATCGCCAAGGACTGGCTCTTTTCCTCCGCGCCCCAAAATCGGCTAGAGTTAACAGCGCATTCGCCCGGACAGCTCGACCGCATCGGTAACGCGGCCGCAATCATGCTACGCAGTGCGGCGTGGCAAAAAGAGACATCAACCGCAACGAAAGGAACAACAGATGCTGCCACCACGCATAGACAAGGAAGTCGTCCAACGCAAGATCGGCATCTACGCCGACAAGTCGCAAAGCCTCGAGAAACGCGGCGAGATCTACGAAGAACTGCTCGGTTTCGTGCCGCCGCGCATTGAGGCGCGTTTGAACGTCACCGGCGCGCTCGACCCGAAGATGGTCGAACTGCAGGAGCAGATGCGCGAGCACGGCATGTATCCGAAGTGCTTCGACGTGAAGACTTCGCAACTGATGCTGTTCGGCATGCTGCTGATGGACCTGAACGACGCGGCCACCCTTCACGGCATCGCTGCGCGCCGGGCCGGGGCGACCTGGGAGGAAATGCAAGGCGTGATCAACCTGTGTTTTCTGTTTCGTGGGCTGTCGGCAGCCAATCGCGGCGCGGAGATACTCGCCAACATCGCCAAACGCGAGGATACTGAGGAGAAGGCGGGCAAGTGATGCTCCACGGCGCCAACGATAAGGCGAAATGCTACCCGCAGGACGAATGAATCCACGGACTCCGGTGGGCGCCTTATACTGAGCGACTGCGCATTCTTTTCGAAAACATGGCCATGGGACTGGACCAGAAAAAAATTACCGCACTTGGGGACGAGTTGTACGAGGCATGGCGCGATGCGCGCCAGATCGCGCCGGTTACGGAACGCGAGCCGGACATCACCATCGACGAAGCCTACCGCGTGCAGCTGCGCACGATCGAGCGGCGCGTCGAGGCAGGCGAGCACATCGTCGGCAAGAAGATCGGCATCACCGCCAAAGCCGTCATGCAGATGCTCAAAGTCGAACAGCCCGATTTCGGGCACCTGCTCTCGGGCATGACTTACAACGAAGGCGAACCGCTCGACGCAAAACGGTTCTGCCAGCCGCGCGGCGAAGGCGAGATCGCGTTCATCCTCGGCAAGGACCTGGCGGGCCCGGGCATCAAGGGTCCGGATGTGCTCGCTGCGACGGAATGCATCATGCCGGCGTTCGAGATCGTCGATTCGCGCGTGACGGACTGGAAGATCAAGATCCAGGACACGGTGGCCGACAACGCCTCGGCCGCGGCCTTCGTGCTCGGTGACGCCGCTGTCAGCGCGCGCGGGATCGACCTCGCAACCTGCGGCATGGTGCTCGAGAAAAACGGCGAAATCATCGGCACCGGGGCCGGGGCGGCCTCGCTCGGCAATCCGGTCAACGCCGTGGCGTGGCTCGCCAACACACTGGGGCACCTTGGAATCGCGCTCAAGGCCGGTGAAGTGATCCTTTCGGGCTCGCTGTCGATCATGTTTCCGATCCAGGCCGGCGACGTGCTGCGCATGAGCCTGAACGGGGTCGGCAACGTGTCGTGCCGGTTCACCTGAGCTGCGGCAAACAGTTGAATGACGCAAGCCACTCGACAGGAAAAGACCTGATATGACGCTGGACGACAAGACGGTTGAACAACTCGCTGCGCACCTCGAGCAGGCCGAGCTGAACGCGCAGGACGTGGTGAAGATTACCGACGCGCATCCGGACATGGACTTCGAGGACGCCTACGCGATTCAATATGCCATTCGCAAGGCGAAGACAGGCCGCGGCCAGAAATTCGCGGGCCTTAAGATGGGCCTGACCTCGCGCGCCAAGATGACCCAGATGGGCGTGGATACGCCGATTTTCGGTTTCCTGATGGACTACATGGCGCGTGGCGACGGCGAGGAAATCCGCATCGACGAACTCATCCATCCGAAAATAGAACCCGAGATCGCTTTCGTGACCAAGGCCGACCTGCGTGGACCCGGCTGCCATATCGGCGACGTGCTGGTAGCAACCGATTTCGTTTTGCCGTCGATGGAAGTCATCGATTCGCGCTATCGCGATTTCAAGTTCGACCTGAAATCGGTGATCGCCGATAACACTTCGTCTTCGCGTTTTGTCGCCGGCGGCCATGCGGGGGACGCGCGCGCACTCGACCTGCGCACCCTCGGCGTGGTGCTGGAGAAAAACGGCGAAGTCGTCGCGACCGGCGCCGGTGCCGCGGTGCTGGGACACCCCGCCAACAGCGTCGCGATGCTCGCCAACATGCTGGGCGCGCGCGGCGAACACATCCCGGCGGGCACCTACATCATGACGGGCGCGGTGACCGAAGCCGTAGCGGTAGCGAAAGGCGATTGCGTGACCGCACGCTTCCAGGGGCTGGGCAGCGTCTCGGTGCGCTTTGTCTGAACCTGATGTCCGGGCCGTTTGATGCCAGACCACTTCGAGGCCTGACGATGAGACCCATAATCCTTCTTGCCGTTGCCGCGCTTGCCGCCGGCTTGACAGCGTGCTCCGAATCGAACACGCAGGAACTCAAGATCCATCACCTGATGCCGCCGCGTGCGCCGACGCACACGAAACTCATCGTTCCCTGGTGCAAGAAAATCGAGAAGGAGTCGGACGGCGAACTCAAGTGCCGGATCTACCCTGCAATGCAATTGGGCGGTTCACCCACCCAGTTATATGACCAGGTAAAGGATGGCGTGGTCGATATCATCTGGACCGTTCCCGGCTACTCGGCGGGCCGCTTCCCGAGTATCGAAGTGTTCGAACTGCCCTTCATGATGCAAGACACGGAAGCCACCAGCAAGGCGCTGTGGGATTACGTCGCTGAGAACAAGCTCGGCGAATTCGACGACGTCCATCTGCTCGCCATGCACGTTCATGGCCCCGGCTACTTTCACATGGTCGACAAGCCGGTGACCAGCCGCGCGGACCTGCAGGGCCTGAAAATCCGTGCCCCAACCCGCCAAACCAACAAGTTCATCGAGCAACTCGGCGCAACGCCAGTCGGCATGCCGATTCCTCAGGTACCGGAAGCACTGGCAAAGGGCGTAATCGACGGCACCATCGTGCCTTATGAAATCGTGCCGGCAATCAAGGCGGACGAACTCACGCGGTTTCACAGCGAAACGCCGTCTTCGGAACCGGCGATCTATACGACGACGCTGCTTTTTGCGATGAACAAGGCGCGCTATGAGGGCTTGAGCGCGAAGCAGAAAGAAGTACTCGATGCCAACAGCGGCGTCGAGTTGTCCGGTCTGGCCGGCAGGATATTCGGCGAGGCGGACGTTGCCGGCAAAGCCACGCTCGATCCGGACTCGATCAACGTGATCCCTCCGGAAGAGATCGAGGAATGGAAGAAGCTCGCGCAACCGGTCATCACGGGATGGGTTGATGAAATGGACGGCCGCGGCGCGGACGGCAACGCCCTGCTCAACAGCGCCCGCCGACTGACGCAAAAATACAATCCATGAGCGGAATCATTGCAACCGCAGTCGCGGCGCATGTACCTACCCTGTCGCGTGCAGAGATCACGCCGCCCTACCAGACCACGCTGGTCGAGGGGGAACGACGTTTGGGCGAGAAGCTGCGCGCGCTCGGACCGGACCTGTGGATTGTCGTTTCGACGCACTGGGTGTCCACCTTCAACTGGTTCGCCACCCTGCAGGCGGAACACAAGGGCATTTGCGTTGCCGATGAAGCACCCGACCTGATCCCGGGCATGCCGTACCGTTATCCGGGTGACCCGGCGTTTGCCGAAGCGCTGCTGGACGAATGGAAAAGCGCGGAAATCCCGGCGCAACGCAACACCACGGAACACTACACGTGGGACTACGGCACCTTCGTCCCGCTGTCGCACCTCGACCCGCACGGCGAGGTTGCCGTGGTTGGCGTCCCCGTCGTGCTCATGGCAGACATAAACGAGTGCCTGCGAGCGGGCGAAGCGATACAGGCGGCGGCGCGCAAACTCAACCGGCGCGCAATCGTCGTTGCCAGCAGTGCACTGACACACGCGCTGGTGCGCGGGCGCGAAAACTGGCCGAGCGAGGAACGCATCGCCGCGGACAAGCGCATGATCGACCAGCTCAAAAGCGGCGACATCGACAACGTCATAGCCGGGTTTGCCGATTATGCGAAGTTCGGTGTGGTGGAAATGGGCGGGCGCGCGATCGCCACCATGCTGGGCGCAACGCGCGCCATCGCCGACGAACGAGGTCCCCTTGCCGCTGCCCAGTTCGGGGGGTACGCACAGTCTTCGGGCAGCGGCAACGCCAACCTCGTGATATCCGACCCGAAGACACTGGCAGCGCTATCCTGAATCGCGCAACGGATTCAGGATGCAGACCCAGGAACCGGTTACCAGTACCTTTTTCTCGCGACCACTTGCCGCATTAAGCGCGATTTCAGCGCTGTTCGGCGGTACCGTACTGGTCGGACTGGCTTTGATGGTGTGCGGCAGTGTCGCGTTGCGCGCGACCGGCTTCACCCCGATACAGGGCGACTTCGAGTTGCTGCAAGTAGGCCTCGCCGTCGCCATCGGCGGTTTCCTGCCGTGGTGCCACCTCAAGGGCGGCAACATGTTCGTCGACTTCGTCACGGCCCGCGCATCGACGCGCACACAACGCCGGCTCGACGCTTTCGCCGGATTGCTGGTCGCCATCATGATGGCGCTGGTGGCGTGGCGCGCCGGCGCCGGCGCACTGGCCGCGAAAGCCTCCGGCGAGACAACCATGATCCGGGGCTTCCCGCTCTGGGTGAGTTACCTGCTGATGACACCCGGTCTGGCGCTGACGTCGCTGGTGGCACTTGACATCGCCTGGCGGCGCTGGAAGGAAGCGGCCGGTGAGTAGCCTGCAAATCGGCGCCACGCTGTTCGTATCGATGCTGGTGCTGATGTCGCTGCGCGTGCCGCTTTCCGCGGCGATGTTCATTCCGGGGGCGATCGGCTATTGGGCAATGGCGGGCGAGAGCGCGCTGCTCAATTACATGAAGGGCCTCGCCTTCGCGCGCTTCTCCGTTTACGACCTGTCGGTGATTCCGCTGTTTATTCTGATGGGACAGTTTGCGACCCAGGGCGGCCTGTCGCGCGCGCTGTTCCGGTTCGCCAATTCGCTGGTGGGGCATTTTCGCGGCGGGATGGCGATGGCTTCGATCTACGCGTGCGCGGCATTCGGTGCAGTGTGCGGCTCATCCGTCGCCACCGCCGCAACGCTGTCGCAGGTGGCACTGCCGGAAATGCGCCGTCATCAGTATTCGGGCCGGCTCGCGACCGCCACGCTTGCGGTCGGCGGCACGCTGGGCATCCTGATCCCGCCGTCGGTACCGTTGGTGGTCTATGCCATCCTCACCGAACAGAACATCGCCAAGCTTTTTCTGGCGGCGTTCGTTCCGGGTCTGATCGCCACGCTCGGCTACTGCCTGGTGATCTGGATCACGGTTCGCATGCGGCCCGACCTCGCGCCTTCGCAGCCGCGCCACAGCATCGAAGAACGCATCACGGCATTGTTCGAGGTGTGGCCGGTCGCCGCGGTGTTCGCGATCGTGTTCGGCGGCATCTACGCCGGCCTGTTCACGCCAACCGAGGGTGCGGCCGTTGGCGCCGCCGGGACCTTCTTCGCCGCGCTGCTGCGCAACGAACTGAACTGGAAAACATTCCGCGCTTGCCTGTTCGGTACCGCCGAAACCACCGGCATGATCTTTCTGATCTTCGTCGGTGCCGACATGCTCAACGGCGCACTCGCCTTGTCGCAGATGCCGACGCACCTGTCAGACTGGGTCACCGGTCTCGAATGGTCGCCGCTGACGATTGTCGCGAGCATCATCGCGCTGTACATCGTGCTGGGTTTTTTCATGGACGAATTGTCAGCGGTGATCCTGACTATACCGGTCGTGTTTCCCGCGGTGATGGGGCTCGACCTGTGGGGGCTCGGCTACAGCGACAAGGCGATCTGGTTCGGGATACTGGTGCTGATGGTGATGCAGATCGGCCTGGTGCACCCGCCGGTGGGGCTGAATATCTACATCATCAACAGTCTGGCGCGAGATATTCCGATACTGGAAACCTTCAAGGGCGTGCTGCCGTTTCTCGCATCCGACTTCCTGCGGGTGATCCTGCTGTTCCTGTTTCCTTCGATCAGTCTGTGGCTGGTGCATCTCATCAGCTGACCAGCTGGCCCGACACTCTCAAACACGCGCCGATCAGGCGCCAGCACATTCGCGCCAGTCAGGCGCCGTGGTTCAGATCGAGGACGAAATCGAATTGCGCGTTGCGCTGCGTGCCCGATGTCGTGACGTCCATCAACAGGACGGGATCGAAAATCCAGTCGCGTTCGTTCAGGCCTTCGCCGGGGAAATACAGCTGCGTTGTCAGCGGCCGGCCGTTCGGCGCCTGGACGATGACGTGCATGTGGCGCGTGCGTCCGGGATAGATGCCGGGCATCATGGTTTCCAGAGAAAACATCCCTTGGGCATCGGAGAATTGGTGCCCGCGGAAACGGAAACCGCGGTTGTCGTAATTGCCGGAGGCATCGCAATGCCAGAAGTCGAGTACGGCGCCGGCGACCGGCTGGCATGCGGTCGACAGAATCCGTCCGGTCAGGCTGAGCCTGTCGCCCTTCATGCCGGCATCGATCAATGACGTGCGGCGCGGTGACTGTGGTTTGTAGAACGGACCCGGCGTTTGCCGCGGCGTTGCGCCATCCTCGCAGGGCGGCGTCGCCGCGAGGGCTCGTGACGACACCAGGCCGCCGGTTGCGATAATCAGCGGCGCGGCAACCGCAGTCGCAAGGAAATTTCGACGGTGAAAACCGGAACCCCGCTGACGTTTCATCGCGCACCTCATTCTGCAAGTGAAAATAGATTCTCTACCAATACGGACGGCAATTCCACCCGCTGCCCTGCGCACAAGGAACGGACCAGCGCGCCCGTTTCAGTATAGACACGGTAATGACAGCGTTTACGCTCGTGCAGTTCCGGATACCGGCGCTGGCGGCCCGGCATTCGGGCCGGCGGCTTACTTTTCCGGCAGTTCCAGCCCGGCGTCACGCACGGCGCGTTCGGCGACTTCTCTGCGACCGGCCGCGACGACGGCGCGGCGAGCAGCTTCTTCCGCCTTTTCGTGAGCCGCTTCAACCTCCTTGCGCAATTCTTCGAGGTCTTCCTGGTCTGCGCCCTTCGTTGCGGCTGCGGCCAGTTGCGATACGGCCCGGCTTGCGGCCGCTGTCGCCTCTCTGGACTGCTGCTGCGTGCGTGCTGCGCGTCTTCGCGCATCGTCAACACGATCGAGCAGCGCTGCGTGTTCCGCGGCACTTCCCTCGTCGGGTTGTGCCTCGAGATCGACATCCTGCGCCGCCATCGACATCACTACCATCGGCAGTTCCGGAAGTATCGCGTTTACGTCATTACCGAACGGATCGACGATCTTGCCTTCACGGATGCCGAACTGGAAGAACACGATGGAAGCGCTCGCCGAATGCACCACAATGGATTGGCTGTCGGCATCGACGACGACCTCGGTTTCGGCTTCGATGCGCGCGGCCGAAAGAATGGCCGTGACCTCCTCGAGGTGCGATTCCGCGCCCTCGCTCTCTGCCGGCACCAACACGCGGATGGTCGCGTTGCTCCACTCTTCGTTGCGCGTCATCAGGTATGAGAGCAGCACCATCATTTGCCCGGTCTTGTCCGCCTGCCACCAGATGTCGATCACACGCTCGGCCGCGGGCACCCTATCCAGCGCTTCCCAATCGCTTTTCTCCGCGTGAAAAATGAGCAGGTTGCTGCCCAGCCGGAACGCGGTTCGCAAGCGCTGGCCGAAACGGCTGCTCGCCCACTCGCTGACAAGCCCCGATTTTCCTTCGAACCAGTTCGCCAGCACCGTGTTGATGCTGATCGGTCCGGTGCCGGCGGCCTGTACGACGACTGGCAGCGCGGCTTCGAAACTTGGCGCGGCGATCACCATCGGAAACGCGTTGGAGCCGTATTGCTTGAGTTCCTTCGTCATTTCCTCGATGGCAGTTTCGCGCAACTTGAGCATGCGCACGCCTTCGCCTTCGAGCACGCGTACGACCGTCGTCAGCCCGCTGCCGCCCTCGACCCAGGACGCGAAGCGCAGCAAGCCGGCGCGGCGCTCGGGGCTATCGGAAAAAGCGAGTATGTGTGGCCGCCAGTCGCGCGCGTGTTCGACCTCACGCGACGCGGCGAGCAGGTTTTCACGTACCTGCTTGAGGTGAAACGCGCGCCGGCTGTCGGCCCAGCGCGCCGCACTGCCCCTGACTCGCAAGTAATGAATGATCGCAAACAGCACGGTGACCGCAATGACGGCAGACCAGATGTCGATCGCCACTGCGACCCCTAGACACGCGACCATGCCGATCAGGCTCAGGTAACGGTTGTACCAGCGAAACGTCGGCCGGAACGACGGGCTGGCGGCGGTCGCCTCGAAATAGGTTGCGTAATTCACCAGCCCGTAGGACACGAGGAAGAACATCGACACCACGGGCGCGATTGCGTTGAGGTTCCCGAGCGCCACGACCGATAGGGCAATGACACCGGAAAGCACAATGCCGCGCCGGGGGTTGCGCGCCGGTCCGGCGCCGCGGGCAAACCAGTGCAGTAGCGGAAAGATGCGGTCGCCGGCAAGTGATTGCAGTATTCGCGGTGCTCCTAGAAACGATGCCAGCGCCGATGACAGCGTTGCCACGACGACGCCAACATCGATCAACCAGCCGGCGGATGCGATGTTGCGCATCGCCGAGTAGTCGCTCGCGAGCGTCTCGTTCGACACGCTGCCGGCGAACAGAATCGCCACGCCGACATAGACCATGATCGAAAGCCCGACCGCGAGAAAAGTGCCGCGCGGAATGCTCTTGCCGGGATCGCGAAGGTCGCCCGACATTGCGACGCCCTGGGTGAAGCCGGTGACGGCGGGAAAGAAGATGGCAAACAGAATCCAGAACGGCGGGGATTGCTCCGGCTGGGCCATGTTGCGAACCAGCACGCCGCCGTCCCACTGGCCCAGCGCACCGACGACGAAGGACAGGATCGACGCGGCGAGCAGCGCCATGACGAAATACTGCACTCGGGTGGCAACGTCAGCGCCATTCCATGCGACCGCAAACAGGACGAGAACGGCCGTCGCCGCAATCACCTGCACCAGTAACTGATTGTCCGCGCCGGCCATCGCCGCCAGCGCTTCGGCGAAACCGACACAGTAGAAGCCGATTGATACCGACTGGGCAAGGAACAGCACGATGCCGATCGAGCCGCCGTATCGGAGACCCAGCGTGCGCGAGATCAGGTAGTAGACGCCGCCGCCCTTGACCTTGAAATTGGTGGCGATTGCCGATACCGAAAACGTCGTCAGTACGGAAATGACGTTGGCGAGCAGGATGATCGTCAACGCCTTGATCAGGCCGCTGCTGCCAACGACGTAGCCGAGGCGCAGAAAGAGAATGATGCCGAGTATGGTCAGGATGCTCGGCGTGAAGACACCCGCGAAGGTGCTCAGGGCACCGGCACCATCCCTGGCTTCCTGGTCCTTGCCGTTGTGGCCGTCATCTCTGGCGGTTCGCGCCGCCGTCAGGGCGCCCCGGATCATCTCGGCGAGATTCATGTTCGCGTGGCAGCCGTTCTGTTCAAGGCGCGACGGGCAACCACTCGATCAAGGCTTCCAGACTGATGGATGGCAGCGCTGATAATTCCGCGGATAGGCCGTCTCGGCACCCAGTTCACGCGCTGCGTGCCACGCCCAGCGCGGATCGTCCATTGCGCCGCGCGCCAGCGCGACCATGTCGGCATCCCCGGCGGCGATGATGCTTTCGGCCTGCTGCGCTTGTGTGATCATGCCGACCGACATGGCCGTTATGCCGGCCTCCTGCTTCGCACGCCGGGCGAACCCGACGTTGTAGCCGGGTGCAAAAGGAATTTTCTGGCGCGGATCGATCTGGCCCGAAGTCACGTCAACGAACGCACAGCCGCGCGATTTAAGTTCCTTCGCAAACGCCACCATCTCGTCCGGCGTGATGCCGCCGTCGATCCAGTCCGTGCCGGTAATGCGCGCGCCGCACGCCATCTGTTTTGGTAACACCGAGCGCACCGCTTCGAAGACCTCGAGCGGGAAGCGCATGCGGTTCTCCAGCGAGCCGCCGTATCGATCCTTGCGCTGATTTGAGATCGGTGAGACGAACTCGTGCAACAGATAACCATGCGCGATGTGCAACTCGACCAGGTCAAAGCCAATATGCGCGGCGCGGACGGCCGCGTCGGCGAACTGCTTTTTAACCATGGCGAGGCCATCGTCCGACAAGGCCTCTGGCACATGCCACTCGGGGGCAAACGGCAGCGCGGACGGTCCCAGCGTGGTCCACGGATTTTCTTTCGGCCCGAGTGGCTTTCCGCCCTCCATCGGCGTATGCACCGAAGCCTTTCGCCCTGCATGCGCGAGCTGGACGCCGAGCTTGGCGACCCCGTGCGATCTGCAGAAATCGACGACGCGCTTGAGGGCGGCCTCGTTGTCATCGCTATAAAGACCAAGACAGCGATGCGAAATCCGCCCCTCCGGTGCCACGTGGGTGGCCTCGAATATCAGCAGCCCGGCCGCTCCCATCGAAAACTGGCCGTAATGCATCAGGTGCCAATCGTTTGCAGAGCCGTCGTTGGCCATGTACTGACACATTGGCGAGACGGCAATGCGATTGGGCACAGTGACCGCGTCTAGCGCGATGGGGGAAAACAGTCGGGAAGTCATGTCTTGCTCCGGAAGAAAACGCCCGATTCTAGCAAGAGGGCACGCCGTCAACACTCACACGTGGGCTGAACCCGATCGCCAACGGATCTTGCCGGCGCGAGGAACCGGCAGCAGGCGAACGATGAAAGCTGGCCGGATTGCATCGACCCCCGGTCCCGGGGCCTTGTTTCAATGCCGGATTCCGGCCGGCAGATGTCGCTCCGGCATCCTTGATTCGCCAGCAAATAGCGTAAAATCAAATTGGGCGTGCAGCTTGGTACGCTGCGCGGAGTTTGTGCTGTCTGCACCGCACGATCAGGAAACTGCCGATGAACAAGAAAGTCGACCAGCCATTCGGACGTATCGCCAGGGATTGCCGCGATGCCGACGTGCCGTTTCCGACGCAACTGGTCGAGAAGTTCGAGCGTGTTGCCAAGAAGCTCAACGAGGACTGGGGCAAGCCGGCGGCCGCCGATTATCTGAACGATCTGCTGTTCCCCAGCCGGCCCGACCGCCAGGGATTTCCACCGGATGTCGCCGAGGAAATACTGACCATCAAGAGTCTGCATGAAGACCGCTACTCGCATTTGTTCGGCCCCGGTGTTTGGGATCCGACACGAACTCCGCACGGCGTCGGCGTCGGTTCACTGAGGGAGAAGGCGGCGGCCAAGAAAGAGCAGGAATCAACGCCCCCGGCGCCAAAAGCTCCGTCGATCTACAGCACGCGGCGGACTACTGCCCAAGAGGCAGCCTATGCCCCCGCCTCGAAGAACAGCGCAGCCGTGGCCCGTTTGCTGCCGCAGACGGTGCGCGAGCAACTGCGGCAGGCAGGCAGCGCGTCCGCAACCAGCGTCCCGGCCCCGTCCTCGGAGATGGAAGAACTCCTGCTCGACGCCGAGCGTCTGTTTCGCGAAGAACACATGAACTCGGGGACGGCTCTGCTCGAGCAACTGACAACCCTGTATCCCGAGTCGTCACCCTACGCCTACCTGCGCCTGATGGAGGTCTATTTCCAACTGCAGCGGCGCGAGGATTACGAGTGGGTGAGCAAGCGAATGCACGAGCAGTTTGGTTCGCCGCCACTCGAGTGGGTCGCTGCGAGCGACACCTTCCGGCACAATCTCGATCGACTTGCCGACGCGATCTTCGCGAAGATGCCCCATTAGGCGTTGCTGCAGGACTAGCCGCCTGACGGCGGCTGCCGGTCCGATTCGCGCACTTTGCTCACACTAGCGCCTGGCGATTCGCGCCCGGCTAGAACGTTTTGCGCCACCGGGCGAGATACTGCTTCCCTGGACGGGGCCGCCTGCAATCCAGACCGGGAGGCGCCCCCGTCATCGAGAGTCCATCAGGGAAGCACGTAGGAAGTCTTCACCGTCGTATAAAACTCCTGTGCGTAGCGCCCCTGTTCACGCGGCCCGTAGCTCGATCCTTTGCGGCCACCGAACGGGACGTGATAGTCAACGCCCGCGGTGGGCAGGTTGACCATTACCATGCCGGCCTGACTGTTCTTGCGGAAATGGGAGGCATGCTTGAGCGACGAGGTGCAGATACCAGACGAAAGCCCGAACGGGGTGTCGTTGGCAATGGCCAGTGCTTCGTCATAATCCTTCGCAGCGATGACGGTCGCGACCGGTCCGAATACTTCTTCCCGGTTGATGCGCATGCTGTTCGATGTTCCGGTAAACAATGCGGGCTCGAGATAGAAGCCTTCGGTGTCCCGTTTCAGCTGCGAGCCTCCGTGGGCCAGCGTCGCGCCTTCTTTCTTGCCTTCCTCGATGTAGAACAGGTCCTGGACAAGCTGGTTCTTGTCGACCACCGGGCCGATGTCGGTACCTTTCTTGACCGCATTGTCAACCTTCAGCGTTTTCATCCGCTCGATCAGCGCGGCGACGAACTTGTCATGAATTCCCTTGGTGACGATCAGGCGCGATGAAGCCGTGCAGCGCTGTCCGGTGGAAAAGAACGCACCGTTCACGGCGCACTCGACCGCCGTCTTGAGATCGGCATCGTCGAGCACGACCATCGGGTTCTTGCCGCCCATTTCCAACTGGAACTTGGCCATGCGCGCCACGGCACTTGCGGCAACCTTTTGCCCGGTATCGACCGAACCGGTAAAGGTGATGGCGTCAACGCGCGCATCGTTCACAATCGTCTCGCCGACAACGCTTCCGCGGCCCATCACGAAATTGAACACACCTTCCGGCATTCCCGCTTCGACAATGATGCGGGCCATTTCGTACGCCGTCCCCGGAACGAGATCGGCGGGTTTGAACACAACGCAGTTGCCATAGGCGAGCGCGGGTGCGCATTTCCACGCCGGGATAGCCGCCGGAAAATTCCACGGGGCAATGATTCCGACCACCCCGAGCGGCTCCCGCGTCAGCTCGACGTCGATCCCCGGCCGCACCGAGGGCAGCAATTCACCGGAGCGGCGCAAGATCTCGCCGCCGAAGAACTTGAAGATGTTCGCAGCACGAACGACCTCGCCGATGCCCTCAGGCAAGGTCTTGCCCTCCTCGCGCGAGAGCAAGGTGCCGATTTCTTCGCGCCGGGCAAGAATCTGGTTGCCAATCTTTTCGAGCAGGTCGGCCCGCGCCTGAACGCCGTAGTTTGCCCAGGCGGGCGCTGCCTGCCGGGCTGCTTCTATCGCGGTTTCGGTCTGAACCTTGTCGGCCTGGGCGTATTCGGCGACGATGTCCGAAGTGTCCGATGGATTGATATCGCGCGACGTCGTGGACCCTTTGACCCACTCGCCTGCGATGTAATTCTGGTATTGCTGCGTAGCCATTATGTATTCCCCTCAGTTTGAGGCAGGGATGCTAGCCAACGGACACCCACCCAGTCAAATCGCGCCAGTAGAAGGCGATTGTTCACGCGATGGCCGCCGTCCACGCGCGACAACCGGGCCAGACAAACAGCCGGGAGCGGATCAGCGAGACGGTTTCCGATGCGCCGACAGGGACTGATCGATGCCCGCGGCGGCACCGCAACCGTTGCAACCGCTGCTGCACCCGGCCGCGCAACCGCCGCCCGTAGCGGGCAGCCCGTCTGCCTGCGGGCGCTTCGAGATTACCGCGCGCAGGCGTTGCGTCGCTCGCGGCATCAGCACCCGCATCACCTGCCAGGCGCTGGCCACTCCGATCAGGACCACGAGAACGGTTTCGACAACGGCGTAGTTGGTCATGTCAGCAGACTCGCCACGCGATAAACGATGAACGATGCGAGGTACGCCAAACCGAACAGGTATATGACGGCGGCCGCCACCACGCCCCAGGAGTTGGTCTCGCGGTGCATCACCGCAAGCGTTGCCAGGCACTGCGGCGCGAAAATGTACCAGGCAAGCAGGGACATGCCCGTCGCGAGCGACCATTGCGATGAAATGATCGGCAACAGTTGGGCAGTCGGGTCTTCGGCTGCCGCGGAAATTGCGTACACGGTTCCAAGCGCGCTCACTGCCACTTCCCGGGCCGCGAGTCCGGGGATCAGCGCAACACAGATCTGCCAGTTGAACCCGATCGGCGCGAACAGCCATTCGACCGAATGGCCGATCCTGCCGGCAAAACTGTAATCGATGGCGGTACCAGCCCAGTCGGCAGGCGGTGTCGGGTAGGTCGCCAGAATCCACAGGATCACCGTGATCGACAATATGATCTTGCCAACCCGCACCATGAACATGCGGGCCCGCTCCCACAGTCCGATCAAGATGTCGCGCGGGTACGGCAGCCGGTAGGCCGGCAACTCCAGCATCAGCGCATGCTCTTCATTGCTTCGGCGCAGGCGCTTCATGACGAATGCGACGGCGAGCGCACCGACGATACCGGCGATATAAAGGCCGAACAGAACCAAGCCGCCCAGGTTGAACATGCCCAACACGGTTGTCTGCGGAATGAACGCGCCGATCAGCAACGCGTAGACGGGCAACCGGGCCGAACAGGTCATCAGCGGCGCGACCAGGATAGTGGCAATGCGGTCGCGCGGGTCCTGAATGGTGCGCGCGGCCATGATGCCGGGAATCGCGCAGGCAAAACTCGACAGCAACGGGATGAAAGAGCGCCCGGTGAGTCCCGCCCCGACCATCATGCGATCGAGCAGAAACGCAGCCCGCGGCAGATAGCCCGTCTCCTCGAGGATGAGAATGAACAGGAACAGGAACAGGATCTGCGGCAGAAAGATGATCACGCTGCCAACGCCGCCGATGATTCCCTCCACCAGCAGGCCGCGCAGCGGCCCGTCGGGTAAGACGGTTTCGAAAAAGGAGCCGACAATCCCGACCAGGCTGTCGATGCCTTCCATGAAAGGCGCCGCCCAGGCGAACACCGCCTGGAACATGAAGAACATCACCACAGCGAGGATCGCCAGGCCGGCTACCGGGTGCAACAGGATTCGGTCAAGCGCCTCGTCCATGCTCGCGGTACGACTGGGCATGGTCACGGCCTCACCAAGTATGCGCTTGACCTCGGCGTGAAGGTCGGCATTTTCGGGCAAGGCCGCCGGTACCGGCGGGAGTTCTTTTTCTATTTGTGCAACGAGCTCCGCCGCGCCGCCGCGCCGTACCGCTACGGTCTCGACCACCGGCACGCGCAGTTCTTTCTGCAGCCGGGCAACGTCGATACGAATGCCGCGCCGTTGCGCGGCATCGCTCATGTTCAGCGCCAGAATCATGGGCAAACCAAGCCGCTGCAATTCAAGCACGAAGCGCAAATGCAACCGCAGGTTGGTCGCGTCGGCCACGCAGACGATGGCGTCGGGTTGCGCTTCGCCGGAAAAACGGCCAAGACAGATATCGCGCGTGATTTCCTCGTCCGGGCTGCTCGCCGCAAGGGTATAGGCGCCGGGCAGGTCCAGTACTTCCAGCGTTCGCCCCGACGGCGTCGTCAACCGCCCGGACTTGCGCTCAACCGTAACCCCGGCATAGTTGCCGACCTTCTGACGGCTCCCGGTCAGAAGGTTGAACAAGGCGGTCTTGCCGCAATTGGGGTTACCGACCAGTGCGATACGCATTTCTGCCATGACGCCGTTCAGCCTTCCGCAGGATCGACCAGTATTCTGCTGGCCTCGCCGTGGCGCAACGCAAAGCGCGTGAAACCAACCTGCACCAACAACGGGTCGCCGCCGATGGGACCGGCGGCCACGATCAGCACCGGTTCGTCCTTGACAAAACCCAGGTCGCGCAAGCGGGCCGCGATCATGTCGGCCGACGTGCGGTCTTCAACGTGGCTGACACGCGCCGGGACACCCAACGGCAAGTCGGAAAGCCGCCTGGACCCGGAATTCATCGCTGCTGACACCAGAACAGACCTGTTACCGTATTGAGAATTATTTGCATTATACGCCGGCCGATCAACGCCGCAACTTCTTGAACGCTTCCGGCTCCCAGGGGCGAATGGCAAGCAACAGGCTGGCCGGACGGCGCTCCCCGAGAGGCAGATGCTTGTCATCGTCGTGCATCTCGGCGAAATCGCGGCCAATGCGCTTCAGCCGGCCGATAATCTGCGTCGACGAGGCCGGCGACAACAATGCGTTGATCAACGTAACGTGCTCACCGGGTCCGTCAAATCGCGACCGGAAATAATCCTCGGCCCCGGTTTCCTTCACATATTGCAGTATCGGGCCATTGGGACGCCACGAAAATGTTCTCGAAACCAGTAGCTTGATCCGGTTGTTTGGCAACAGTTGCAGGAAATGGATGCGGTCCAGTTCGAGCAGCAGCTGGACGCACTCAGCCTCCGACAGGTCATAGATGGCGATGATCTGCTCGAGCGTGAGATGGTTCAACACGCAGACGGCAACGATGAAAAGCTTGGTGTTGCCAACAACGCGCCGCTCCTGCTCTTCGGTTAACTGGCTGATGTAGTTTTTTTCGTTGTCTACTTCCCTCGCCAGTTCGGCGACGGTGACGTCGGCCAACCGGCATACCTGTTCGAAACGCTGCAGCGAAAATTCGTTCTTCGAAAACATGCGCTTGACCGTTGCCTCGCTCAGATCCAGCGCTTGCGCCACGTGTACGTAGTTGATACGCCGCATTTTCAGTATCCGTTTCAGCCCACTCACCATGGCGGCTGTTTCTGACATCCCACAATCCCCTGTCCCGAGCCCAAGTGCCGCTATTTGATACCAACAGCGTCCCCCGCATCAACCATTGGCAAAACGATTTACTCGAACCGGCATGCAAACCAGACTGCACGCGTCAACATAATCAACAAAGAAAAATGCAGTGGGAGAGAACAGCCATGCGACATCCGTCTCCTGAATCGGCGCCTCATGCCGACCTGAATACAACAACGCCTTCCGCCCCTGCCCGGCGCAATGGCAAGGACATCTCGCATTTCTCCTTGATCGATGCGCTCAAGAACAGCGCAACGCGCAACGATCAGATCATCCAGTGCCGGATCGGCACCCGAACAGAACCAGACGATATTTCCAAGAAGTCCCGAAAGGTGGAGCGCAACTCCGGTCCAGAGGAGTAAACGCGCTCTCACCACTTTGCCGGCTACCCAGGTAGCCGGTTTTTTTTGGTCGGGAACAACGTGCATGCCCAGCGCATTTCCTGCCCGGGTACAGCGTGCGACAATGCTGCTCTTTGCTTCCAGAAACACATGCGCAATCGGCAACTCACCGCCCGCGAGGCGGTTCGTCAACTCAACGTATCGCGAATCCGCGAAGTCGCCAACGCCGGGATGGGCCGGCCGGACCTGCTGGCTTTCTGGTTTGGAGAACCGGATCAGGTCACCCCGGAGTTGATCCGGCGTGCCGCCGTCGACGCGCTGGATGCTGGCGAAACCTTCTACACCGAGAACCTCGGTATCAATCCGCTGCGCGAAGCGATCGCTCGCTATGTGAGCGGCTTGCACGGCAGGACCGGTGGCGCAACGGGCGTCGAGAACATCGCCGTAACCAACTCGGGGATGTCGGCCTTGATGATTACCACCCAGGCGCTGGCCGGCCCGGGAGACCGCATCGTCACCGTGACCCCGGTCTGGCCCAATCTGGTGGAAATTCCCAAGATTCTCGGCGCCGAATCGGTTTCGTTCCCGCTGACCTTCTCCTCCGAAGGCTGGACCCTGGACCTCGAGCGGCTGCTGGACACGCTGACACCCGCCACCACGGCGGTTTACATCAACTCGCCCAATAACCCGACCGGCTGGACCATCGACGTTGAGTCGCAACGCGCCATCCTCGAGCACTGCCGCCGCCATGGCATATGGATACTGGCCGACGATGCTTACGAGCGGCTGTATTTCGGAAACAGGCAAGGCGTGGCGCCCTCATTTCTGGATATTTCCGATCCGCAAGACCGCCTCGTCAGCACCAACACCTTTTCCAAAGCCTGGCAAATGACCGGCTGGCGGCTTGGCTGGATGGTGATACCCGAAGAACTCTCATCCAACGTGGCAACACTGATCGAGTACAACACGTCCTGCGCTCCGGGATTCGTACAGCGCGCCGGCATTCGGGCGCTGGAACAGGGTGAGCAGGCGGTGCACGAATTCAATGCGCGCCTGAAGAGCGCGCGCGACTTCTTGCTCGAACGCCTGATGGCGCTGCCGGGAATCGAGGCAAGCGTACCGTCGGGGGCAATGTATGCATTTTTCCGGGCCCCGGAGGCCAAAGACAGCCTTGCATTCTGTAAACGACTGGTCGATTCGGCCGGACTCGGGCTGGCCCCGGGAATAGCGTTCGGACCCGAAGGCGAAGGCTTTATCCGTTGGTGTTTTGCCGCCAGCACCACGCGTCTGGAAGAAGGCATCGAACGGCTGGCCATGGCACTGGAGAAGAAATGAAGGTCGCCATTATCCCGGTTACGCCATTTCAGCAGAACTGCTCGTTGCTCGTTTGCGAAGACACGAACCGGGCGGCACTGGTGGACCCCGGGGGCGACGTTGATACCTTGCTCGATGCAGTCGAGCGCGCCGGAGCAAACCTTGAGAAAATCCTTCTCACCCACGGCCACATCGACCACTGCGGCGGCACCGCCGAACTCGTGCAACGGCTTGATTTGCCCGTCGAGGGCCCGCACGCCGATGACCAGTTCTGGATCGACCAGTTGCCGGAGCAAGGCAGGCAATTCGGCTTTCCGCCGTTGCAGGCGTTTGTTCCCGACCGTTATCTGGAATCCGGTGACGAGGTCCGTTTCGGAAACATCGCCATGGAGGTCCGCCACTGCCCCGGACATACGCCCGGCCACGTGGTGTTCATCCAGCATCAGTACCGGCTGGCTTTCGTTGGCGACGTACTGTTCAAGGGCTCGATCGGCCGCACCGATTTTCCGCGCGGGGACCTGCCGACACTGATCCGCTCGATCACGACGCAGCTCTGGCCGCTGGGCGATGACATTACCTTTGTTCCCGGACACGGCCCCGTGTCCACTTTTGGGGAGGAAAGACGCTCCAATCCGTTCGTCAGTGACGGGGCACTGGCCAAGTAGAATTGCAAGTCGGCGCGACAAGACCAACCGCACGGGATACCCGCACGGCGAACGAAGAAATCAGGGAGTCAGCTATGTCGATCAAGATTGTCCGGATTCACCCGCATTTTGTCGGCGAAGTGTCCGGTGTCGACCTGAGCACGCCGATCAGCGATGACGAGAGAACGATCATCGAAGACGGAATAAACGAGCACGGCGTGCTCGTGTTTCGCGACCAGAACATTACCGACGAACAACAGGCCGGCTTCAGCCAGTTATTCGGCGCGTTGGAAGTGCCGGACCTGAAAACCAACATCACCAAAGATGAGGATCGCCGCCTCGGCAGGTTCATGGCCGACATCTCCAACCTCGACCGCGGGGACCACATCCTCGATGCCGGCAGCCGCCAGCGCATGTTCAACCTTGGCAACCGGTTCTGGCACTCGGACAGTTCCTACCGCGCCGTCCCGGCCAAGCTCTCGTTGCTTTCGGCCCGGGTGGTGCCACGCATCGGCGGCGAGACCCAATTTGCCGACATGTGCGCCGCTTACGATGCCCTGGATGAGAACACGAAGAAGGAGATCGAGGGGCTCATTTGCGAGCACTCGCTTCTGTACTCGCGCGGGAGGCTGGGTTTCGGAGACTTCACCGATGAAGAAAAAGCCAATTTCAAGCCGGTTCTCCAGACGCTGGTGCGCGTACACCCCGGCAACGGCCGCCGGTCCCTGTTTCTGTCCGCACATGCCGGGAAGATCGAGGGCTGGCCAACCCCGGTGGCGCGCGTGCTGCTCGAGGAACTCACCGAGTTCGCGACCCGGACTGAATTCGTATACACGCACCGCTGGAGACCGTTCGATCTGGTGATGTGGGACAACCGGCGCACCATGCACCGGGCGCGCCGCTTCGATGACACCGTTGAGGTACGGGACATGCGCCGTACCACCGTCGCCGGCGAAGCGCCGACTGTAATGTAACCGGCTGCGCAAACACGCCGGTGTTTGCGCCGCCCTGCATGCTACCGGACTGGTCAGCCGCGCGTTGAGAAGACGCGGTCCAGATGCTCCATGTCGTTCACTACCTTCCATTCAGACGCGCCAGCTGCCAGCGCGCGCTGCTCCCACCAATCCAGGCGGTCGATGTAGCGCCGCGGGTCAATGTTGTCGGTTTCCAGCTTGGTGACGTTCAACGCAATGATGCGAATGCCATCGAGCTTGATCGGAAAATCGCGCACCGTCTTGTAGTCGAGTTCTTCCTGCATGTCAGAGAAGATAATGATCGTCTTGCGGCCGGCCCCGGTTTCCCTCAGAAACTCTGCGCCCTGGATGACACCGCCACTGATGTCCGTGTAGCGGCTGCCGTTAGCGGAGCCGGTCGACTTGGCAAACTGGTTGATCTTCTCGGCGAAAGCCTTTTTTTGCGCCGTTACCTGCATCGGATCCGTATCGAGCGCCACCTTCGCGACGATATCCTTCTCGCTGAAGCTTCGGCTCTTGACGCGCGCGACCGCCAGCGAGTCACCGGGTTGCAGGGTTCCGAGCAGGTAGTTGACGACGTTTTGCGCCTTGCCGACCTGTTCGGAGTAAGTCCCGGAGGTGTCGACCAGCATGTATACCGAATGATGGTAGTCCTGCTGGTTGCCGCAGGCTGACAACCCTCCCGCGACCAGTAACGCCACGCCGAATCTGGCAATTTTCCTGGTTGCACAACGACTCATGCTCATCTCCCCGCGGCTTGCTTTTCAAACGTCGGTACCGGCCGCACCTTGCCCGCACCGGGATTCTGTTCGCGCGAACGCTTCACCCAACGTTCAATCGCCAGCGGCACAAAAATCAGGATGTCATAGAAGCCAGTCGCCAATTTACCGGCTTCTCGTACCAGATTCGCAAATAACCGCGTGACGAAAGCCGCACCGCGTAACAGTTGCACCAGCAGCACACCCAGCACGACGCGCCCGGAATTGATCAGATACTCCAGCGGGATCGCCACAAACGCGAGCGCGAAAGGAAGCGTGAATCCGAGAATCATCTGCCCGAACGTCGGTATCCTGGTAACCCATCCGGCTTCGGCTGCTACGGCGGCTTCGCCGCCACCAAGCGATTGTTTCAACGCCACGTCCGCCGCGACAATCGCGTCGCGCATGACGGCAAGCGCGACCTCGACGCCGGCAAGCACTACCAGGATGATCAGGGACGCCCACATCAGGTAACCACGCATTTTCTCGGTAATGTTTCCGAGCGGGAACAGGCTGGTAAAACGCAGGGTTTCCATCAAGAACAGGCCCATCAGGGCTTCGAACAGGATAATGACGAGGGCCGCCACCTCGGCCGCGCGCAGATTTGCGGTGATGTAGTCCCCGCCGCCTACCATTGCCGACATCGGCAACGATATGAGCTTGTAGTTGACGTAGGCACCGCCGGCCGCGATCAGCATGACCAACGCGGAAATGAAGAACTGGGTCGAGGCCGAGGACGTCAGGACATTCTCGGTCTTGTTGCTCTTGCCAAAGATTCCTTGCAGCTTGATGACGTTGGCATCTATTTTTGCCGCGCTGTCGTGCAGGCCGGTGATGTTGCGCTCCACTCGCAAAAGGGTCTGGTTGGCCGTGCGCCAGAATGGCAGGGAGCGTTTGAGGATGTGGTGGCGCTCCTGGTAGGCGCCCCGGTACTCGGCAACGATCTTCTTGTAGATATCCTCTATCGAATCACGAATGTCGGCGAGTATTCGCTCGACCACACCGTCACCGTTGTTCTTGATCTTTGCAAAGCCCTCTACCGCCTTCACCCACTCCGGGGGCGGCGGCGGAACCTCGCCGCTTTTCCTGTAGTCTTCCTCGATCACGGCGATCTCGTCCATGAGCTTTCGCTGTAATGCCGGGTAGCCTTCGAGATCGCGCTGAACGAGCGTTGTGACCCGCTCGAACTCGCGTTCGATCGACAGGCGCATCTCGTTGCTTCCAAGAGAGAACAGCACTTCGCGGTTGCGCTCACGCATCCGGAGCGCGCAACCGGATAGCCAGCGCGCAATGAGCCGCAACGGGTTGGTGACGGTGCGCACCAACTTGCCGATCAGGGCATGTACCGGATCGCGCGCAACGTAGAGAAACGGCACAGCGATCACGAACAGCACCAGAAAAGACAGCGCCGGCCGTTCCGGCCAGATAAGAATTGCTTGTGTGAACGACATGATTCCCCCTTGTATCGGGATTTGGGCGGCCATCGCTGGCCTTCGGCTACCCGCCCGCTTTTGCGGGTGCAATTGTCTACCCGCCCGTTTTTGCGGGCGCAAATGTTCCGGAAAAAGCCGCCCCTGCGCACAACAACCTGCAACCCTTGCGCCAGGCGCAACGAACTGCGGATTTTGTCGCGTTCCGGCGACAAGCGCCCGCTAGCCGACTGTTAAATTACGACATGTCATTTCGGCATCAGCCCGAACCACGCCCGTCGAACCCGGTTGGCGTCGTTAGCCAACGACTCAATCTGCCGCGTTTGGTCAGCGCAAGCAGGCAGATGCATGAAAGCACGCCGTCACCGACAGCGAACCACCGCTTTCCGCGAAGCCCCGGCCCCGAGTCCTGCCTTCGGCCTCGCAAACAGCCACAGCCTCCGCAAGCGCGGACATCGCGCGCCATCCGCGCAAGACTAACGCAATTACCGCACAAGCCGCCCGCACGGCGAACACATTGGGTGAAATCCGCGCGGAACGACCGGAAAGGCTCGAGCGTGAACGGAGTCCGGCACTGCGCGATCACGCGTGCACGGCAACATCAGGTCTCGATTTTTGCGTCATCACCCGCGAACCGGTAATGCATGCGCACGTTACCCGCGGCATACGCTCGATCGCCCCAATCGTCATCCGACCGGATGCGGATGCGACGTGTTTTACCACCAGGCAGTTGCGCTTGTTCAGCTGAAACAGGCTTGTTGCCCGCGGCAAGTATTGCGCAGCGCAGCATGGCGCCTCCCCTGGCTTTGCATAATTATCTGGCAGTACTCGGGGGAGAGTGCCAAATACCGCAAAATTCCACCCCCTTCGTAATTTTTCTCCGCGGTTCAGCAAAAAAGCACGCTCAGCACGTTGACATACCGATTAGAGGGGGGCTAGCGTAAATGTTGCCTGAGCCTCGAAGTAAACACCGCAGCAAAACAACCGCACTGCAAAACGCTGAGTGGGTTGCCGGTGTAACAAGGGCGCGCCGGCGACCATATAAACGACAAAAACCACCTGAGGAGGAGAGCGCCAAATGGAGTTCAACATCCTGAATCACTTCAAGGGTCTGGAGGAAATGCCAACCGACCCGCTGAAGGCCGACGAAATCGGCACCTCGCTGTTCATGACGGGCAACATGGGTCCGCAGATATCCAAGAAGATGGACGAGAAGGCGAAGGCAGCCGGCATGACGCGGCGCAACTTCATCAAGTCCTCGCTTGGATTCTCGGCAGCAATGCTGGCCGCGAACGAAGTTACCGGAAAGCGGTTTTTCGAAGTCGGCGCTGCCGAAGCGGCTGACATCGATGCCAAGAACGAGGCGATTCACCTCGCACGCGCCAGCAGCGACTTCATTGTCGATGTCCATACGCACGTTTGCACCCGGCCCGGACACTACCAACTCGGTGTGAACACCTCAGAGCGCGGCATGTGGTTCGTGCAGCTGCTGGACGACCTCGGCAAGGCGTTCGGCATGGCGAATGGCACGCGCGACATGAACGTCGAGAATTACGGCAAGCTGATTCTGGAGGAAAGCGACACAACGGTGGGCGTGTTCAATCCGTTCGGCTTCCGCGAGCACTACGGCGGCGAGGACATGATCCCGATGGAATATCAGGTCGGCGTGCGCAACAAGTGGCCGAAGAGCACGATAATGCTGGCTGGCGGACTGACGCCCAACCAGGGCTTGGGAGAGACACTCGACCGCCTGCGCATGTACGTGGCCGACTACAAGATTTCGGGACTCAAGCTCTACACGTTTGACGCCACCCCGCAGAAGGGCTGGTGGTTCGACGATGAGAAGCTCGCATATCCGATCTGGGAAGAGTGCCGCAAGCTTGGCGTAAAGAACATCGGCTGCCACAAGGGCATCCCCTTCGGGCAGTTCTATGCGCGTTACGCCCACTGCGAAGATTTCGACGCGGCCGCGGACGATTTCCTCGACCTGAACTTCATTGCCTACCACTCGGCGTGGCCGTACCACAATGAGTTGGCGGCACTGAAGGGCTTCAAGCCGCAGCGCAAGAACCTGTATTGCGAAATTGGTTCGACATTCGCGGCGACGGTCACGAGCCGTCCGCTGGAATGCGCCCATGTGCTGGGCACGCTGTTGCGCGATCTCGGGCCGGACTACGTCCTGTGGGGTACCGATTCACTGCTGTGGGGCAACCCGCAGTGGCAAATCGAGGCCTTCCGCAAGTTCCAGATCCCCGATGAACTCATCGAGGGCCACGGCTATCCGAAGATCACCCCGGAGATCCGCCGCAAGGTGTTCGGCGAAAACGCTGCCCGCATCTGGGGCATCGACAAGCAGAGCGCAATGTCGGCCAAAGCCGAACTGACGGCGACGGCAACCGCGTAAGGTTCACCAGAACTTCAGCGCGACGGGGCTGATTCCGGCAACGGAGTCGGCCCCTTTTGTTTTATTGTCAGCCAGCATTATGATTGAGGCCTCAGCCGATTGGAGGCCGCCCAAAAAGGGAGCAACCGCAGTGCCGATTTACGAGTACGCATGTGATCCGTGCAAAGTCATCTACAAGACCAAACACGGAATAAACGACCCACGCCCGGACACCTGCCAGAAGTGCAAAGGCGAGCTACGCAAGCTGATTTCCGCACCGAGCCTGAACACCAAACGGTTCAACGGCCCGACGGAGGAAAAATATTCGAAGATCTCCGTCAGCGACGAGCTCGCAATGGAGAAGGATCTGCAGAAGGTTTACCAGACGATATGGGTACCACCGGAGGTCAAGCACAGCCCGTGGGACGACGATCACGATCATTGATGAACGCCGGAGCCACAGTGCCGCCGCGCGTGCCGGCTTTGACGGCAAAGGCGGCGTTGGCCGCGGTCGCCGTGGCGCTGCTCGCCGGCGCCGCCAGCATCATTCGTCCGGATGCGCTCACAGCAGGGCCCGCATGGACCAGCGCGGAGCACGGCAAGGCGGCCTACAGCCTTCCGATCGCCGAACTGAAGAAGAAGCAGGCAACAGGTTTCGCAGCCGGTCGCGAAGCGTTCCACGAGGCCTGGGTCGTCGCGCCCGATCCCTCTGGCGTGTGGGGCCTGGGACCAACGTTCAACGAAGACCGCTGCTCTCATTGCCACGAGGCGAACGGCCGCTCTCCTGCCGTCGCTGAGGGCGGCGAGGCCACGCGTGGCCCGCTGGTGCGCCTGAGCGTAACCGGCACGGACGAACACGGCGGCCCGTCACCCCACCCCAACTACGGAGACCAGCTGCAAAACCGCGGAATCGAGGACCGGGTTCCTCCTGAAGGTAAGGTTCTCGTTACCTACTCGCCGCGCGAGGTGGAACTGGCCGGCGGTGAAATCGTCAGCTTGCGCAAACCGCAGATCATCTTCAACGATCTGCAATTCGGCGACATCGATGAGCGGACCATGACATCGCTACGGGTAGCGCCACAACTGGTCGGCCTCGGCCTGCTCGAAGCGGTGCCTGACGAAACGCTTCTCGCCATTGCGGAGCGCCAGGCTGAACAAGGCGTGAGCGGAAGGCCGAATACCGTTTGGGATGTCGAAAACGAGCGCCGGGCAATGGGACGTTTCGGCTGGAAGGCGAATCAGCCCAGCGTGCGCCAGCAGGTAGCGGCCGCCTTCATCGGTGACATCGGCGCAACGACTTACATGTTCCAGTTGGAAAACTGCCCGTCCACGCAGAAAGAATGTCTGGACATGCCCTCGGCATCGTTGTGCGGAGGGCAAGGCGGGTGCCGAGGCAACACCTTCCGGCCGGAGGTCAATCCGAGCCGCTTGACGAACATCTCGCTGTATCTGCGCACGCTCGCGGTGCCCGCCCGAAGAAACATGGACGACCCCGCGGTCAGGAAAGGCGAGCAACTGTTCACTCAGGCGCAATGCAGCACCTGCCACATCCCCGAATTGCGAACGGCCCCGGCCGGGAGCCTTCCGCACGACATTGTTGCAGCGGCAGACATCACCATTCATGCCTACACCGACATGCTGCTGCACGACATGGGGCCGGACCTCGCGGACGGCAGGCCGGATTTCGAAGCAACCGGCAGCGAGTGGCGCACGCCGCCGCTGTGGGGCATCGGCCTGCTTGCCACGGTCAACGGACACAGCGACTTGCTGCACGATGGCCGTGCCCGCAACGTCACTGAAGCCATCCTCTGGCATGGTGGAGAGGCGCACGCGGCACGCGAACTGTTCCGCAATATGACGGCGGAGGACCGTGCCGCACTGGTCAAGTTCGTCGATTCGATCTAGATCCCGAGCCGAACCGGACTCAGCCGCCGCAGCCGCGGCATTCCGCAGCCTTTCTTCACGCCCCCGCCGGCAACCACAGGGCGCAATGCCGCATCTGCGTTCAGTTGTCCGCGTCGCGCAGCGCCCGGCGGATAATCTTGCCGGTGGCGGTTTGCGGCAAGCTGTCCACGTAGTTTATTTGCCGGGGATATTCGTGCGCTGACAAACGGGAGCGCACGTGCTGCTGGAGATCGCGAGTGAGTTTTTCGCTTGGCCGATAGCCCTCACGCAGCACCAGGAAGGCCGCGACGATCTCGGTTCGCTGCGGATCGGGTTTGCCAACCACCGCGGCATTTCGCACGGCCGGGTGCGACAACAGGCAATCCTCGATCGGCCCCGGACCGATGCGGTAGCCGGCACTGGTGATTACGTCGTCGTCGCGGCCGACGAAGGTCAGATAGCCCTGCTCATCCATTACGCCCAGGTCACCGGTGACCAGCCAATCGCCGATGAACTTCTCGCGCGTCGCCGTTTCGTTGTTCCAGTACTCGAGAAACATCACCGGGTCGGGAGCGTGTACCGCAATACTCCCCTGCTCGCCCGGCGGCATGACATTGCCCGAGCGATCGATAACCGCAAGCCTGTGGCCGGGAGCCGGCTTGCCGATGGCGCCCGGCTTGACATCGAGCAACGTGGAACAGGACGAGGCGGTCATATTGCATTCGGTCTGGCCGTAGAACTCGTTGATGGTCAGGCCGAGGTTTTCCCTGGACCATTGCAACAACTCCACACCGAGTGATTCCCCGCCGCTCGCCAGCGAACGCAGGTTCAGCTTCCAGCGCCGTGCCGGGTTGTCGACCGTGCGCAGCATCCTCAGCGCCGTCGGCGGCATGAACACGTTGCGCACGGCGTGTCGCGCCATCAGGTCAAAAGCCTCTTCGGCATCGAATTTTGCGAACCGGCGCGCAACCACCGGAATGCCCAGGTGCCACCCCGCAAACAGTATGTCGATCAGCCCGCCAATCCACGCCCAGTCCGCCGGTGTCCACATCAGATCGCCTTCGACGCCGAGGAAATCATGAGACATTTCAACCCCCGGCATATGGCCGAGCAGACTGCGATGGGGCAGCAACGCCCCTTTCGGCGCGCCAGTGGTGCCGGAGGTGTAGATGATCAATGCGGGATCCTCGGCGAGCGTGTCAGCCACCGCGAAGGAAGCCGACGCCGCGTGCAACAGCCGGTGATAGTCTTCAGCGCCCCGTGCCGCGCCATCGACGCAGAGGACCACATCGAGCTGCGGCAGGTGCTCGCGAATTTGCGCGATCTTTTCTGCCCCCGCAGCGTCGGTTACGATCAGTTTCGCCCCGGAGTCTGACAGGCGGTATCTGAGTGCATCGACGCCGAACAGGGTAAACAGCGGCACGGCAATGGCGCCGATCTTGTAGGCAGCGATATGCGCAAGCGCGGTTTCGGGCTGCTGCGGCAGGAGTATCGCAACGCGATCGCCCCGCCTTACGCCATGCGCAGCGAACAGGTTGGCGGTACGATTCGACAGTGCCCGCAGCTTGTCGAAACTGTAACGGTGGATGTCACCATCATCGGTTTCATGGACCAACGCCGGTTTCTCGCTGCCATCAGCCCACTTGTCGCAGATATCTGCGCCAATGTTGTAACGTTCCGGAACGTTCCAGCGAAAACCGTTGTACAAGGCCTCGTATGACTCCCGAACTGTCAGCACTGCGTTTCCCCGATTTCATTACTTCACCGGAGTTTGCCTTTTCCCACGTTGCCATTCAAACGAATCAGGCGCGTGGGACGACGGCGATCCATGTCCGGCCTGCGCCAGTTGCGCCGCTGGCGTGAGCCGGTGCCTCGATAACACACTACCGCCATGGCACAACGACGCAAGAGATCAAGCGATTACGTAAACCCCCGTCACTGGACAGTCCGGCTCAAACGCAAGCTCAAGGTCACCTGGCTGGCACTTTGTCTCGGCGCGCTCGCCGTGTGGTGGCTTGACTGGGGATTTACAGACGGCGCAGGCCAGCGCATCGAGCATCGACAGCTTCTGGATGCGGCCATGGGAGTACTCGCCTTTCCCGCCGGCTTGCTGTGGGTCTGGCTGGCACCGCATTTCGAGCCGATCGCGCGGGCAGCTGCCCGCGCCGCCGGGATGCCTCTGCCAGTGTGGCGAGACTACGGCCCGGCGTTACTGACATGGTCAGGGGCAACGCTTGCCGGTTACATTCAGTGGTTCTGGCTACTGCCGCGCGTGTTTGCGCTCAGAAGCCGCAATTAACCCCCCCAACGAAACCGCCTTCCGGGGCGGGCACGAGCCCGGTCCCGCGCTGGAACCTTGCGGACCTTATGGCGTCAAACATAAGGACGGTGGCCGATAACGTTGCGGTTCCCCCGTTAAACGACAGAGTCGATTCCGGGCGCGCATCGTGTTATTTTGCGACTGATGAGGTTGAGATGGCGCTGATTTCTCGGTGGCCGGCAACAGACGCACATACCCGCCCTTGAAGGCACTGTGAGGTATCAATGAGCCTGAAAATTCGTGATCAGGATCTTTCTCCGGCTGAAAAATCGTTTCTTAAGTGGCAGTACGGTTTCGAGGAGGATGACGATCCTTTTGAAATCTCGCTCTGGCAGACCATCATGCGCGCCTGGGAGTCGGACAATTCGCCATCGATTGCCGGGGGGCAGGCAACGGATCATTTATCGCGCTTGGGAGCCAAGGCCGCTTACCCCGAGCACGTAGCCTTGTACATCAAGTTCAAATCGGACCAAAGCGACCGTTTCTGGCGCCAACTCATCACGCGGGCAGGGCTCGCCGACCGCAGGCAGCGCAAGGCCGCAGCACCGGTGGAACGGCGGCGGCGGACCAGTAACGCAACCGCCTGACCACAACCCTGGCGCACACGCGGCGAGCGGGAACAAGTAACCGGGCGGTGTGTGGCGTGGTAGCGCGCAATAGCAGGGGTCGTTGCGTTACCCGGCGCGCAAGCGCTCCGTTGGCAAGATCAACGGGGCGTCAGCCAGTCCAGAACTGACACCAGACAACAAAAAAGCCCGGGGATTACCCGGGCTTTTTTGTTGTCTGATCCTTGCGGAATCAGTCGATCGGCTTGATGTTGGTCGCCTGGTCGCCTTTCGGGCCAGTGGTCACATCAAACGATACCTTCTGGTTCTCCTTAAGGGTCTTGAAGCCGTTGCCCTGAATAGCCGAAAAATGCGCGAAAAGATCTTTTCCGCCTTCATCCGGGGTGATGAAACCAAAACCTTTTGAATCATTGAACCACTTTACGGTACCGGTACTCATGTATATCTCTTCCTAACTTGATAAAAAAATAACTTCTAAAAAAGGCTTGCGCCCGAAATGCCAGAACGTCAAGGAGAGATCAGGGAACCGGAAAAGCACCGCAAGGCGGACAGTCAAGGCTAACGATTTCTCGGCTTGAGAATCTTGCAAAGTGCCTTATACGCCGGTTTTCACAACTCGTCAAAACATTAATAGATGCTGCCGAAAAGCCGTTACCGGACCCGTGTGTTGCGGCGCGGGAGAACCCCGGCGGTTCGGCTGCTTCGCGGTACCGTCAATTCGCTACCTGCCAGTCCCGCACGGCTTGCGCGACCTGCAATCCGAGTTCGCGCGACGTCGTCCACTTGCCGCCGAAAATCGTCAACGTTCTACCCTGCCGCACAATCGCCGATTCCCGCGTTAGCGCGTTCGTGCTTGCTTGCCGCGAGGCCACCAGGGGCCTGATGCCGGCGAAATCGGACAAGATGCTATCCGGCCCCAGGCCCGGATCGAAGTAGGCGTCGTAGAGGCGCTTCAGGTAGGCACGCTCGGCGTTGCTGCATTCGACCCGCTCGTCCAGTCCCTGGCGGACCTCGGTCGTGCCGATGAGGGTGCGTTCCCCATAGGGCAGCACAAAGCAGGGGCGGCCATCGTCGGGAGATTCCACCAGAAAACCCAAGCCATGGCGCGGCGACGCCAGCAAATGGCTGCCGCGCACCAGATCGAGCCGATGCGCGGATTCCATGCCACTGTGCTCGAGCAAGGAAGCCGCCCACGGCCCACACGCATTGACGATGGCATCGAATCGTTCACGGCCCGTTGATGCCGTGACTTCACCGGCAGGATCGATCCGCTCCACCGGTGTATGCGCCCTGACCTGCGCGCCCATTTCAATAATTCGCTGCAGCGCCCAGCGTCCCAACGCGTGGTCATCCATCTGCCCGTCTCGAAACACGTACGCACCGCGCAGACCCCTGGTCCTGAGTTGCGGCACCTGACGCCCGAGAGCAGCGGCGCTCACCCAACGATGGCCGCCGAGGCTGTGGCGCCCGGCCAGCCATTGATACAGCAGCAATCCGCTTTTCAGCGTCAGGCGCGAACGCCTCGAACCCCGATACAACGGAATCGCAATCTCTATGGTCCGGGTATGCCGGGGCGCGTTCTCCAGCCACCAGGCCCGTGCGCGCAAGCCCTCCCGCACCAGCGCGAAGTCGCCGTGCTCGAGGTAGCGCAGGCCGCCATGCAGCAACTTGGTCGATGCCCGGCTGGTCGCACCCATCGGGTCGTCTCGCTCGAACACGACCACGTCGTGGCCATTTTCCAGCAAGGCCCATGCACTCATGACGCCATTGATACCGGCGCCGACTATCGCGAACCTCAAACCGTTACCCGCATACGGTCACTCCCATGTTGAGAACAGCGTGCCTGCCGATGATGGCGGTCAGCTCGAAACGCAGTCCGGCACCGTCAGGTGAACCGCCGGCAGCCACCAAAGAGCAAGAAACGGACGATCCGGCGCGCGATCGCCCACGAAAGATCAGCAATTCTGCGCGTATCATGTTTCTGCTCGAACAAACTTCACTTGCCGATTAAAAGGAACATTGATGACCGCCCCGCTCGAACTTGCCGCAATCGAGTATCACGAGTTTCCCGTCGCCGGAAAGATATCAGTTGTCCCGACCAAAGGACTCACCAACCAAAGGGATCTGGCACTTGCCTACTCGCCTGGCGTCGCCTATGCGTGCAAGGCGATCGAAGCGGAACCGGCGCGTGCGGCACAGCTAACCTCGCGCGCCAACCTCGTCGGCGTAGTCACGAACGGCACGGCAGTTCTCGGGCTCGGCAACATCGGTCCGCTCGCCAGCAAGCCGGTCATGGAAGGCAAGGGCTGCCTGTTCAAGAAATTTGCCGGCATAGACGTCTTCGACATCGAGCTGGCGGAGACCGATCCCGACAAGCTGGTCGATATCATCGCCGCACTCGAACCGACACTGGGCGGAATCAATCTCGAAGACATCAAGGCACCGGAATGCTTCTACATCGAACGCAAACTGCGCGAGCGCATGAGCATACCGGTATTCCACGATGACCAGCACGGCACAGCGATTATCGTCGGCGCCGCCGTGATCAACGGCCTGAAAGTCGTGGACAAAAAGATCGGTGACGTACGCCTGGTCTGCTCCGGCGCCGGCGCCTCCGCGATTGCCTGCCTCGACCTGCTCGTCACGCTTGGCGTCAAGCCGGAGAACATCGTCGTGTGTGATTCCAAGGGCGTCATCTACAAAGGTCGCGAAGCGAATATGGAGCCGAACAAGGCGCGCTATGCGCGCGACACGAAGCATCGCAAGATCGCAGATGCTTTGCCCGGCGCCGACATCTTTCTTGGCCTGTCCGGCCCGGGCGCAATCACCCAGAACGACGTCAAGGCAATGGCGCCCAAGCCGCTGGTACTTGCGCTGGCGAACCCGAACCCGGAAATTCTCCCCGAAGACGTAAAGGCAGTCCGGCCGGATGCGGTTATTGCCACCGGCCGCTCGGACTATCCGAACCAGGTCAACAACGTGCTGTGCTTCCCCTTCATATTCCGTGGCGCGCTCGATGTCGGCGCCACCCGCATTACCGAGGAAATGAAACTGGCCTGCGTTCACGCAATTGCCGATCTTGCACAGGCGGAGCAATCCGTCATCGTCGCGTCCGCATACGAAGGGCAGGAGTTGTCGTTTGGCCCCGAATACGTCATTCCGACGCCCTTTGATCCTCGTCTGATCAGCCGGATCGCGCCCGCTGTCGCGCAGGCGGCGATGGACAGCGGTGTAGCCACGCGGCCGATCACCGACATGGAGACGTATCGCGAAAAGATCAGTAACTTCGTGTATCACTCGGGATTCGTCATGAAACCGGTTTTTGCGGCCGCGAAAGCAGCGCCGAAAAGGGTGATCTACGCCGAAGGTGAAGACGAGCGGGTATTGCACGCCGTTCAGGCGGTCATCGACGAAAAGCTCGCTCAGCCGATTCTTGTTGGCCGCCCTGAAGTGATCGAAATGCGCATCAAGAAGACCGGATTGCGCCTGGTCCCGGGCAAGGACTTCGAGGTGGTCAATCCGGAAAACGACCCGCGCTACAAGGAAACCTGGCAGGACTACTACCAGATCATGCGGCGCAAAGGCGTCTCTCCCGATGACGCCCGCTCGCATGTGCGCCAATCGACCACACTGATCGGCGCCATGCTGTTACGGCGTGGCGATGCAGACAGCCTGCTGTGCGGGACCTTCGGTCGCCACAAGGATCACCTTCGCCACATCGGCAACGTGATCGGCCGCCGGCAGGACGCGTCCATTTTCGCCGCAATGAACGTACTTCTGCTGCCGCGGCGCACGCTGTTCGTTGCAGACACCTACGTGAACGAAGACCCGAATCCGGAACAACTCGCTGAAATCACCCTGATGGCTGCCGATGAAGTGCGGCGCTTCGGCCTCGAACCAAAGGTGGCGCTGTTGTCGCACTCCAATTTCGGTACCGACGATTCACCGTCAGCGCTCAAACTCAGCGAGGCACTCGACCTGATCGAGCGCGCCGCACCGGATCTGGCAATCGATGGTGAAATGCACGGTGACGCCGCGCTGTCCGAAGCGATTCGCGATCGCATGCACCCCGATTCGAAACTTCGCGGCGAAGCCAATCTGCTGATCATGCCGAATATGGACGCCGCGAATATTGCGTTCAATTTGCTGAAGATGGCCGGTGGCGAGGGAATAACCGTCGGGCCGATCCTGCTCGGCGCCGCCAAACCGGTGCATATTCTGACCCCGACGGCGACGGTACGGCGCCTGGTCAACATGACTGCTCTTGCGGTTGTCGACGCAAATACGCAGCAGAAGACGCTTTTCTGATCGGCACGCAAAAGGTAAGGAGGAGCGCGGTCGGCATCGAGACCGGTGGTGCATCTTCCGTCATTCCGCGTCCTGGCAAGTTGCGCTCTATCGATATTGCACAATGCAAACAACCGGTCGGGCGACGCAACGACCGGGTATGAAACGTTCACCAATCAATACGACCCGACGTCATGATGCAGTGCACAATCCGCGATCGCCTGATGGTATGCAGTTTGAATCTCATTGGACACTGACTGCGAACTGGACGCGGAGGCAAAACCCGCTTAGGATTCGCCTTCCAGAATTCGAATTCGCCCGTAAAAGGGGGAGGAGAGTAGTCGCCTGAAAGAGCGACGGGGAGGGGGCCCACGAAGATTGATCTTCGTGGGCCCTTCCAATTTGGGACGACCGACACGGCGAAGTCATCGCCAGGGCAACGCAACTGCCCGTGCAATTTCTTGCTTGCACGCGCGGGGACCACCCGCGTAACCGTGATTCTTCCCTCCCTTGAACGGGCCGTTGGCCCCCGGCCACGGTGCGCACCGATAGAATACCGAACATGCATTTTGACGACGACGCGTCATGAGCAACGCACTGCCATCGCTGAGACAACTGCGGTACCTCGTCACGCTGTCTGAAACACTTAATTTCCGGCGCGCCGCCGAGCAATTGTTCGTGACACAGTCAACCCTGTCGGCGGGTATCAAGGAACTGGAAAACGTATTGGGCGTGGTGCTGGTTGAGCGCGACAAGCGAAATGTCCGGTTCACGCCGATGGGCACCGAAGCAGTCGAGCGTGCCCGGACAATGCTTGCCCAGGCGGAAGATCTTGTCCGTGTTGCCAAAGGCTCGCACATGCCCCTCACCGGCTTGCTGCGACTCGGCGTGATACCGACCATTGCGCCCTTTCTGTTGCCTCGGGTATTGCCTGCACTGAGGCAAGCGTACCCGGACTTGCAGTTGTACTTGCGCGAGGATCTGACAGAGCGCCTGCTTGAACAGGTACGGTCCGGAATACTTGACTTCGCGTTGATCGCGCTTCCGTACGACACCGGCGAACTCACCGTCAAGGAACTTTTCAAAGACGAATTCTGGTTTGTCGCGCGACAGGATGACTCGCTCGCCCGCGCAAAGGAAGTCGCGGTCAGGGAGGTTGATCCGGCACGCGTTCTGTTACTCGAGGACGGGCACTGCCTGCGTGAACACACCATCGAAGCATGCGGTGCGCGGAGAATGTCGTCGCGCCACGGCGGACTGGAAGCCACCAGCCTGTTTACGCTGTTACAGATGGTAGACAACGGCATGGGGGTGACCTTGCTGCCGGAAATGGTTATCAAGGCGGGCGCGCTGACGGGCACACGCCTGACCGCACGGCCGTTCTCGCATCGCATTCCCGCGCGCCGGATTGCGCTTGTCATGCGCCGCAGCAGCGCGCTGCAAACCGACTTTGGCCTGCTTGCGGACCTGATCATCGCCCAGCACGCCGCGAGTACCCGGACACGAACGGCATCGAGATCAAAGCGCTGACGGCAATGCCGGCAACCGCATAACGGCATTCCCCGAATCGCACTCCCGCTCTACCTTGCCCGCGACGCTTTCACAAGCACCTGTTCGCCCTCCTCGCCCGTACTGGAGCATGGTGCTGATCGCCAGCGCGATGCTCATGGTCGTCATGGGCGTACGGCAATCGCAGGGCCTGTTCGTCTCGCCGCTCAACACGTCGACCGGCCTGGGCATTGTCAGCATCAGTCTGGCGATCGCGATCGGCCACTTCATATGGGGTGCAGTCCAGCCAATTGCCGGTGCGATCGCCGACCGTTACGGATCGGGCCGCGTTCTGGCGGCTGGCGTTCTGGCATTCGCGCTCGGCACGGCGTTGACGCCGTTTGCACGCACGTCGACCGGTTTGATTCTGTCGCTGGGTGTGCTCACCGCACTTGGCGCCGGTGCGGCAAGCTTTTCTGTCCTGATCGGCGCAGTCGGTCGTTCCGTACCGCCCGACAAGCGCGGTTTCGCTTCCGGCGTCATCAATGCGGGCAGTTCATTTGGTCAGTTTCTCTTTGCCCCGATTTCGCAGTTTCTGATCAGCACTACAGGGTGGATGGCGGCGATGTGGTCGTTGTCGGTAGTCGCGCTCGCCTTGCTGCCGCTCACACGATTCCTGCGCGCGCGCAACGCATCGGATCATCCGCACGGCGTTGCGGACGGTAATGCGTCCGGCACGGACGGACCTTCTGCACAGAACCTGCGATCAGCGCTGCGCGAGGCGCTCTCCAACCCCAGTTACCTGCTCTTGCATGCGAGCTTCTTTACCTGTGGCTTTCACATCACTTTCCTCGTGACGCACTTGCCCGGCGAGATCCAGTTATGCGGCCAGTCGCCGCAGGTTGCCGCCTGGTCCTTGTCGATCATTGGAGCGTCCAACGTGGTCGGCAGCCTGATCGCGGGATGGGGCACGCAGAAGTACCGTAGCAAGTACCTGCTGTTCTGGATGTATGCCTCCCGTACCGCACTGATTCTTGCCTACCTTGCGGCGCCGAAGACAGCGCTCACGTTCTTTGTCTTTGCTGCCGGCCTGGGTTCCACCTGGCTGGCAACGGTTCCTCCTACTGCCGCGATCATCGGCAAGCTCTTCGGGTCGCGGTATCTGGGTACGCTGTTTGGCCTGACCTTGCTGTCACATCAGACCGGTGGCTTTCTCGGCGCCTGGCTCGGTGGCATCGCAATCGCAAAGCTCGGTGACTACACGCTGATGTGGTATTTCGACGCGGCACTCGCCGCCCTGGCCGCAGTGTTCAACCTGCCAATTCACGAAGCGCGGATAAATCCTCGCATGAAGTTGGTGTAAACGCTTTCTGATCGCCACTAGTTGCGAATCGGACAGAAGAAGCGGCACGGAAATCCGCTACTACAGACTAGGCACTTACAATCGCGTAAAATTTTGTGCGTAAACGATGCTTGCGCGGCCGTTTGCGGGCGCCGGCGTGCGGTACGCCGGGTGGCGCAAGCAACCCATCAAACACAGTCCTGGCTGTTGCGCATGTCCGACATCGAAGAATGGTCGTTTCCTGAAAACCTGCAGCCCGATAACAACGACGTCGGTTTCGCGCTGGAGGCGGCGCTTGACGCGGTGGTAACGGTCCGGGCGGAGATACCGGAGGATGCGTTCACCGCATCCATTCTCGGGACCGAGCGCGTTGGCAATGGCGTCGTCATTCGTGATGATGGTTTGATACTCACCATTGGCTATCTGATCACCGAGGCGGAAACAATCTGGCTGACGACCAATCGCGGCGACGTCGTACCGGGTTACCCGCTCGCCTATGACCAGGCAACCGGATTGGGGCTCATTCAACCCCTCGGCAAACTTGACGCACCGATGCTTGAAATTGGCAGCGCGAACAACTGTCGCCGCGGCGATGATGTCGTGTTCATCGGGCAGGGCGGGCGGCAACACGCGCTGAAGGCGAAACTCATCGACAAGCGCGAATTCGCCGGCTACTGGGAATACGTGCTCGACGAAGCCTTGTTCATCGCGCCAGCGCACCCGCAATGGGGCGGAGCGGCACTGGTCGGAAACGACGGCCGGTTGCTGGGCATCGGGTCATTGCTGGTCCAGGAGGCCATCGAAGGTGAGACCGTGCAGGGAAACATGATTGTTCCCATCGATCTGCTCGTTCCGATATTGCCGGACATGCTCAGCACCGGGCGCGCGGGCACGCGGCCACGCCCATGGCTGGGCATGTACACCACCGAATCGGGCAAGAATCTGGTCGTTGGCGGTCTCGCCGACAATGGTCCGGCGGCAAGTGCCGGCGTCAAGCAGGGCGATCTAGTCCTGGAAGTTGGCGGCAAACGGGTAAACAGCCTGGCGCAATTGTTCCGCACCGCATGGCGGATCGGCCCGGCCGGCTGTGTCGTACCCCTGACCGTTGCGCGCGAAGGCGATGTATTACGCTTTGAAATCAAGTCGGCCGATCGCAACGACTTCCTGAAAAAACCGCGCCTGCACTAGGCTGATCGCGAGTTTCACCGCTCCTGCCAGCCATTACCATCCACTACAAGCGAGCACACGCATGCATGATCTGATCATTCGCCAGGGAAACGTCATCGACGGCAGCGGTTCCGCTGCAAGGATTGCCGACATCGCGGTCGACAACGGACTGGTGACGGCTGTCGGGAATGGCCTGGGCCCGGCGCGGCGAGAGGTCGATGCCGAAGGCTCGCTGGTCACCCCGGGTTTCGTTGACGTGCACACCCACTACGACGGCCAGGCGACCTGGGACCCTTATCTCACGCCGTCATCCTGGCATGGCGTGACCACGGCGATTTTCGGAAACTGCGGTGTAGGCTTTGCGCCGGTAAAGCCGGACGCATCGCCATTCCTGATCAACCTGATGGAAGGCGTGGAAGACATCCCGGGGAGCGTGCTGGCCGAAGGGGTGAAATTCAACTGGGAGTCGTTCCCGCAGTTCCTCGATGTGCTCGACGAGGCTCCCAAGGCAATCGATATCGGTGCACAAGTGCCCCACGCGCCGCTGCGTTTCTATGTGATGGGCGAGCGCGGTGCCGACCATACGAGCATTCCGAGCGACGACGAAATCGCCAGGATGGGCGAATTGCTGGAGCAATCGCTGAATGCCGGAGCGCTTGGATTCACCACTTCGAGAACAACCAAGCACCTGACGCGCGACGGGCGCAACACGCCCAGCCTGTCAGCGGGCGAGGCCGAACTCCGGGGTATGGCGCTGGCCATGAGGCGCGCCGGCAGGGGTGTTCTCGAAGTGAACTCCGACTTTGGACCCGGCGAATTCGAAATCCTGCGGATGGCGGCGGAGTTGTCGGGCCGCCCCCTGTCGCTGCTGCTGTTGCAGGTGAACAACGCTCCCGAGTTGTGGCGCCGGACGCAGGCACAAATGCATGCTACGCGCGCCGACG
>Ga0209536_100001037_pt1 | contig 46120 bp, 36 predicted proteins | sample DeeMarSeWOR28_12_FD_187461 | JGI IMG/M metagenome (GOLD analysis project Ga0209536, IMG submission 187461) | Marine sediment microbial communities from White Oak River estuary, North Carolina - WOR-2-8_12 (SPAdes) (version 2) | ecosystem: Environmental > Aquatic > Marine > Intertidal zone >...
ATGTCATCGGATACCACAATGGCGTTATCCACGAACATACCCAATGCAATAATCATCGTGGCCAGCGACATCCGTTCCATATCAATCCCCAGCGCATACATCATCAAAACACCGAAAAGCATGACCAGGGGGATGAATGAGCCGACAATCAAACCGGTTCTAAGCCCCAGCAGCAGCATGACCACCACCAGGACGATAACCACACTTTCGAGCACATTGACCACCATGCCGCTGACGGCTTTTTTAATGAGTTCGGGCTGGTAGGTGGCAAATTCGAGCTTGTAGCCCCACGGAAGGGACTGCTCTATCTCTCGGACTTCTTTATTTAACCGCTCCCCGAACTCTACGGCATCCACCCCTCTGAGGATAAAGACACTTAAAACAATGGCCTGATGGCCATTGTAGTAAGCCGGGTTGTGAATCGGTTCCACGTAAGCTTTTCTGATGGCTGCGATGTCACGCAGCGGAATCGTGGCCTGGGTGCCGGATATCGGGATGAGAACCTCTGAGATCTCTTCTATGGACGTGAATCTGCCCTGGGTCTCCACGATGATTTCCACATCGTTGAGGTTTATCCTGCCGCCGGGCAGCAGAATGTTCTGCTCCCGCAGACTTTTCCCGATATCTGCGGTATCGATTCCCAGCTGCGCAATCTTGGCGTTTGACACTTCGAGATAAATGCGCTCATCCTGCACACCGGTGAGATCGACCTTCTGGATGCCTTTCATCATATTGAGGCGCTCTCTGATTTGACGGGCGGTTTCGTGCATTTCCGCCATACTGAATCCATCGCTCCAGAGCGCGATGGTGGCCACCGACGTATCGCCGAACGTATCGTCGACCATCGGTCCGATGGTGCCTTTCGGCAGCTCGGGTTTGACATCAGCCATCCGGTTGCGGAGCAGCTTCCACGTTGCCGGGAGCTGTTCGGCGGGCACCTCATCTTTGATGGTCACGTGGATTAGGCATTCGCCGACTTTGGAGGTGGAATCCTTAATCTTATCGACTTCGCCCATACTCCGGATCTTCTCTTCGATGGGCCGGGTAATCAACCGTTCGACTTGCTCCACCGGCATGCCGGGATATTTTGCCGCTACCACCGCTTCGCGAATCGTGATTAAAGGGTCTTCCAGTTTCGGAAGGTTGATAAACGCATATATACCTCCGACAATTACCAGTAATATGGTCATGACGACGGTTCGCGAATTATTCAGCGCAAATCCGGTGATACCTTTCATTTTCAGTTCCTTTTAACCGGAGGGTGGCGAAGATTATGCCAACGTTGCACAAATTCTTTTCTGCAGGATGGGCATTGCCGTCAAACACGGGCGGTTTCAGGGAGCAAAAATGTATCGGCCGAAACCTGAACACTGACATCTGTCCCTTATTGTTTCATCAGTTTGACTTCCATCCCATCGGCTAAAAAACTCACGCCGGCCACGGCAATAATGTCCCCGGTCGCAAGACCCTCGTACACGATTGCTTTTTTATTTTCCGTGCCGCGGGAGCGGACCGGCGTTTTTTTGACCGTCGATGTCTTGGGGTCGTACAAAAAGGCATACCCCCGGTTCGCCTCCGGGGAAGGCAGGAGCGCTTGGAGAGGAACCAGGTAGCCGGGTTTGCGGTCTTCATCTTTTATAATAAGATTGGCCTCAGCGGTCATGCCGGGTTTGACTTTTTCATTTGGATCAATCAGCTCCGCTTTGACCGGAAAGGCATTGGCCTTGACGGCGGCGCCACCGATGTAGGAAATACGGCCTCTTGTGGACTCGCCCGGCAGCGTGGGAAAGGTGATCGTCGCCGGGTCATCGATGTGTATCCGGTCGATGGTGGTCTCCGGAATCCCCAGCTGTACCTCCATTTTACCCGTGGCATTAATTTCGAAAATTTTCTGCCCGACTTGCACCTCCTCATTCGGCTGCACTGACCGCCAGGCGATGATGCCGTCGTAAGGAGAGAGCAGTTTTGTTTTGCGCAGATTGCGCTTGGCAAGATCCAGTCTTGCAAGCTGGAATTTAACCGCGCTCATGGCGGCCTTGTAATTATATTCTGTGACTTCCACAAAACTTTTTGCCCCCGCACGCTGTTCGAAAAGACGCTTATGGCGTTCGTACTGCGCCTTTGTTTTGGTAACATTGTCGCTAGCCTTGACAAGCTCAGCCTTGATCGCATCCACCTCCAACTGGTAGGGCTCCGGATCAAGAACAGCGAGGATCTGTCCTTTTTTCACGCGATCTCCGATGTCAACTTCCACAGACTCCACCTGCCCGCTGACCTGAAAACTGAGGCCGGAGGAATCGACCGCAGCGACCTGTCCGGGAAATTTGAGTATCTGCTCGGCAGCCTGCTCACTGACGGTAATCGTCTTGATGGCCCGGACTACTTCAATAATTTCAGGTTTCTTTTTGCATGCCGTCAGGGCAACTGATATGCACAGCAGCCAGACCATCCGCTTTATCGCCTGTTTTGTCATACTAAACCTCCCGCAAAAAAATAATCGTATCGGTCAATGGACTCACCTCCGGCGGATCAAACTCACCATGCGCGGCTGAGCAAAATACTATATTTGTATAGCGAAATCCATTCTAAAGCCAGAATAATCTTTAATTTTACTTTAATTTATGGAATCAAATTATTTTTTGTGATTGGCAGGTTTTGATATGGGTGAGCATGAGGATGAGTGAGTGTCGTAATATTGACAGGATGACTTTATTTCGGCATCACACGGCCGGGCGTTTGATTCCAAGCTTCTTCATTTTTAAAAGCAGGGCAGTGTGTTTCTTTCTCAGAACTGTGGCGGCCCCGCTCTTACTCGCGACGTCCAGCTGGTTTTCTCTAGCCCGGCCAGAATATGACTGCGCTCGACATCTTGCAGGCTGCCATTCGTGGAAATCTCGTCGGATGCCGGATGCGACAGTCGCAAGCCCAGAGTCCCGCCGCTGCCACAATAAATCTCGGGGGGATGCACGTGCTCCCCTTGCTGGCCGGGATGGCCCTCCGCCGCATCGCCTGAATTCCTCAAAAAACATACGAAATCCGTGCACAGAGCCGATCTCGCTGGCCATGACTTTAAATTCTTGAACTGAGTTGAATATGCTGTTTTCGTTATGGTATAGCTTTCCACTGAAGTGGTGCTGGTGCTGAGCATCCATCGTGGTGGTATAGTGGCGTGGTGTGCGCGGGGTGCGGTATCCTCGCGCGGCTGCTGTCAAGAGGCTGTTGCTGACTAGCCGTGGCTTCGCCTGCTTTCACAATGACGGAATGACTATATGGCGCAATTAGAAGCCAAACCCTACTCGGAACTCGAAGAGTCGTTGCGGTTCGAAAGGCTGGTGGCCGAAATTTCGACATTCTTTATCAATCTCCCCGCTGACCAGATAGACGGCGAAATTGAAAAAGCCCAGCGTCGCGTCTGCGAGTTCCTCGATCTTGATCGCTCCGCACTTTTCCAAGTCCCTGAAGGAGAACCAGAGACGCTGCTGCTAACCCATTTACATCAGCCACTCCGGTCCGGGGAGAACCTCCTGTGCGATTACCGGATCGTACTCGCATTCCACCGAGCGTTTGATCCGGCGCCAGAACCAGTAGCTGCACCCAACAGCTTCACAGCCAAGTTTCGCTCGCTATACTCCGCTCAGTCACACCCCTCGGGCGGATTCCCAGTTCCGCTGAACCCCTGCGGCTGAGCTTTTCATTATGTGGAGGTTGATAAATGGAGATAAAGATTAAACGAGCATATGAGAGTCCCAGTTCTGATGACGGCTATCGAATTCTCGTTGATAGGCTTTGGCCCAGGGGTATCTCGAAAGAAAAGGCAAAAGTAGACTTCTGGCCGAAAGAACTCGCGCCTTCAACTGAACTTCGTCGCTGGTATGGTCACGATCCTGAGAAATGGTCTGAGTTCAAGTCTCGCTACTTTGCAGAGTTAGATGGTAATCCAGAATTAGTAAACGAGCTGCTCGATTATGCAGGTAAGGGAACAGTGACTTTTGTTTACAGCTCGAAAGAGCAACGGCTAAACAACGCAATTGCTCTCAAAGAGTACGTGGAGTCTTGAACACGATCAAAGTCCTAAGACCCGCTACCACATTTCGTAGTTGTTCTACTTGCGCATGATATAAACAGTTCTGCTATGAAGTCTGAGTTTTTGAAAGCAGAAATTCTCGAGATTTACATAACCAATGTTAAGTAAACTCAAATATTATTAAGCTTTTAAGTTTGGACCTTGCTGTTTAGTCCTCTTCCTGAAGGTTTTAAACCACTATTTTATGCTAAAGATTTCAAAATGTGAGGTCTAGGCGTAGAGAATCCATATTTTCAAACTGATCGAGCTCAATGTACATTTCTTATCAATATCAACACTTTCTGTAATTCCCCTTCCCCCTGATCAGCCGAAGATTACTTGCCGGAATCCTCTTGAATACTTGAAGATTTCCTCAAAAGACTTAATTTAATTCCTATTGAATAACAAGGGAAAATAGCCAGCTTAATCGCTCTTTGGCTCGACCGATGAGCACCTATAGAGGAGCTTATTAGGAAGACTTTTCGGTTATTTCTAATTCTTCTGCTCGTTGCTGCTGTTTCCACGGCTCATGCCGTGGGCCTGCTCGACAACGACGCTGAGGTCCAGGCGCCCATCAGAAAAGGTGAAAAGTCGGTCATTCCACTTGATACTCACGAAACATTAGGTTTTTTAGGAGGCTATTATGAAAAAGTACCAATTACTGGGAACAATGATAGGGATGCTATTTTGGGTTCTGATCACGTCTTTAGGCCACACGCAGGATTTCAGCAAAGTTCAGATTAAAACGGTAAAGGTCAAACCAGGAATTCATATGCTAATGGGTATGGGAGGTAATATCTGTGTTTCGTCCGGTATAGATGGTGTATTCATAATCGATGATCAATATGCCCCGCTGACTGAAAAAATCAAGACAGCCATAGCAGATATCACGCCTGGTCCGATTCGTTTTGTGATCAACACACATTGGCACGCTGATCATACCGGCGGTAACGAAAATATGGGCGATGCCGGCGCTGTGATAATCGCCCATGAAAATGTAAGGAAACGCTTAAGTGCCGATCAAGTCTTGGCTGTTTTTAATCGTACAATTCCAGCGCTTTCCAAAAAAGGACTTCCGGTAATCACTTTCACCCGAGATATCGCCTTTCACCTTAACGGTCAACGCATTGATGTATTTCATATAAAACACGCCCATACCGATGGAGATGCTGTAGCCTATTTTACCGATGCCAATGTCATCCACACGGGTGATATTCTATTCGTAGGCATGTACCCTTTTATTGATATTGAACATGGAGGCAGCATTAATGGGATGATAGACGCTACGAATCGGATCCTTGGGATGATCGATGATAACACTCGCATCATACCAGGACATGGTGTGCTTACGGATAAGCATGGGCTGATCTCCTACCGTGATATGCTCACCAACATCCGGGATCGTATCCAATCGCAAATTAACGCGGGAAAAACCCTGGAAGAGATAAAGTTCTCACAACCAACACAGGCTTTTGACAGTGAATGGGGAGGCGGTTTTATTAAGCCCGATATTTTTGTCGGAATCGTTTATCAAAGTCTGATTAAAGAGAAATAAGATTCAAAAATAGTTTTCCTACATCAGGTGAAGTGATTGTGATTCCTCTTACTAGTGAACATTGCATACGTGACTGTCGAAAAACCCCGAAATCCCAGATATGGTGACTTATCAATACTTGTAAGTAGTTGATATTATTGAGTGCATAAATGTCCAAAATGCGCTCTCAGGGCTTTTTCGACAGTCTCGGATGACATCCACACTCTTGCTCATCTGGTTGGTTTAGACATCCCAGGAAGATGCATTTTACGAATATTTGGGCCTGTGTTTATAGTTAGGCAACTCAAGAAAGGCACAAACAATGGCATCCAAAGTTGCGCTTGTCACGGCCGCCGGAAGCGGCACGGGTGCCGCAATCGCTCGCAAGCTCGTCGATCTCGACTACAAAGTTGCGATCCTATCTTCATCTGGTCGCGGCGAAGCCCTCGCAAATGAACTGGGCGGCGTAGGCGTAACCGGTTCGAACCAAAAAACGGCTGACCTCAAACGCCTCGTTGAAACCGCAATGGATTCTTTTGGCGGGATCGATGCTGTCGTAAACAGTGCCGGTCACGGGCCCAAAGGGAAGATTCTCGAAATCAGCGATGACGATTGGCATTTGGCAATGGATGTTTATCTCCTCAATGTCGTACGCATCGCTCGGCTCGTTACGCCGATCCTGCAATCCAGAGGCGGTGGATCGATTGTAAATATCTCCACCTTCGCTGTGTTTGAACCCGATCCGGCGTTTCCAACTTCCAGTGCTTTTCGCGCAAGTCTCGCAGCATTCACCAAACTATTTGCAGATGAATACGCGGCTGTAAACGTCCGAATGAATAACATTCTGCCGGGGTTTATCAATAGCCTTCCGGAGAAGGAAGCGTTTCGTAACCGCATTCCGATGGGGCGTTATGGAACAATGGACGAAATTGCAGAAACCGTAGCTTTTCTTCTATCGGATGGCGCAAACTACATTACTGGTCAAAACATTCGCGTTGACGGAGGGATTACGCGATCAGTCTGACCAATCAACAAGAATAAGATCTGATTGATTTATTAGAAGGCTTTTCTTATTACCAAAATTGTGGTTCTCATGCTCTTTCTTGGTTCAGTGAACAGAACTTTGCAGAATGATTCCAGCCTACTAGTTTGGCCCGATCACAAATTTAGTTGCGCCTATGCGTGAGATTTAATATGTTTCTTTAATCATATTACACCAGACCGAATTTGGTGCTGAAATGAACCTAACTAGAACAAACCGAGATGCGCTTGATGGCATATTGGATGATATGTGGTCGATGCTTTTAGGCGGCGTTACCGATAGCAAGGATCCATTTCACTGGCCGGTTCTCGGAACAACTGGCAAAGATGGTTGTCGTTTGCGCACCGTTATTCTGAGAAAGGCCATCCGGTCCGACCGCCTTCTGGTTTGTCATACTGACGCCCGGGCCGCCAAAACGCAAGAGATTATGAATTTTGCTAAAGTCAGTTGGCTTTTTTATCATCCGGCCAAGAAGATCCAATTGAGGATTTCAGGATTGGCGACTTTACACACGGATGACCGGTTCGCTGACGAACAGTGGTCGGAAACCAAAGCCACAAGCCGGCTTAATTATTGCACGGTCGATGCGCCCGGCACTCCCGTTGCTAAACCATCATCTGGACTGCCGGATTTTCTGTTTAAAAAAATCCCTTCGCTTTTTGAAACCGAAATTGGCCGTAAAAACTTTTTGGCCATTGCCTGTCGCATTGATGAGGTGGATTGGTTGAGATTGAGCACCTTAGGGAACTGGCGGGCGCGATTTAAATGGGATGCAGAGAGAATGTACGCTACCTGGCTGGTTCCGTGAAGCACGGCTGCTAGTATCCATCGGCGGCGCTTGGCTTTGCCTTCAAAAAGCTGAAATGCATTGTCATCACAAGCTCGTGCTTTGCCTTTAGGTAGGAATTTTTTGGTCGGCGCGCAGCGAAAAAACTTACACCATTCGACTGTCCAATCCTCCCAAACGGATCATAAGCGAAAATGCGATTTATCCTACTGCGAACGCTTCCTTTTCCTCTGAATGGAGTAAACCTCGGAATAGACCCCTTCACTCCTTACATCGTGCTATTCACTTCATTGCTAACCCCGCCTTGTGCAGTCCCCGAGCAAAACGTTCAGTATCCCTCGGGTCCTTGAACGAGTGCAGATAGTACTTCAAAACCCTTGCCACCGTATAGCCTTCATACCCCCTCTCTTTCAGGTATTTGGTGAGCACATCCTCAGCCTCCTGCTGCCTGCCCAGATGCGCGTATGTGGCCGCAAGCAGCCACATCGGAGAGCGTGCATGCATCTTGCGTTTGTACAAAGCTATCTCAAGATCAGACGCAGCCTCTTCGTATTGCTCCAGGCAGAATCGGGCCAACCCGAGAGTAAACAAATAATGACCCGGGTACTCTGGGTCCAGGCTCATGGCTTTTTCAAGGTAATCTATTGCCTCAGCCGATCTGCCGGAAAAAACCAGGGTCTCGCCCATGGTATATTGGGCTCTGGCGTCATTGGGATTGAGGGCGATTGCTTGCTCCGCCGCAGCGATGGCCTTGTCGTACTCTCGTCGATAAACAGAATTCCACGGCCTCATCAACCCTGACTTCCGCAGGCCGTCAGCCCAATGGTCCAAGTCTTTCTGCTCCTTGAATGGCCAAAATTCGAAGGTATTCTCTATGGGGACTGCCGCCCACCCTCTCTTCTCAAAGTATGTGGCAAGCACGTCCGCTGCCTCCTGCCCGCGACCCAGCTGTGCGTAGGTGATGGCCAGAGGCCACGGCCCATAATGGGGGTTCAGTTTCCGGGATCTCTCGAGCGTAATCGCAGCCTCTTCGTATTGTTTCAGACAATATTGGGCGAGTCCGAGATAATACAAACAGCCGGCAGGATACTGTGGATCGAGTCTCATGGCCCGTTTGAAATAGTCTGCTGCCTCAGCCGATCGGCCAGCAAATGTCAGAATCAAGCCCATCATGTAATAGCCGTCCGGGTAATTGGGGTCGAGAGCGATGGCGCGCTCGGCTTCGCCGATGGCCTCATCATATTTCCGCTGAAATAAACGGGTCTTGCCAACGGCGTAGTGGGCGTAAGGTGTCGGGTTTTTCATGGCCATCTGCAGGTGTTTTTGGACCCGGGAGCGAGCGTCGGGCCATCCCAATTCCTGAGTCCAAGCCCTTTCAATGCTCTTGTGGTAGGCATTTGCCAGTCCTGCGTGGGCATGACTGTAGTCGGGATCCAGCTCAGTGGCCTTCTCGAAGTAGCCAACGGCCATCTTATAACCGTCGCGTGTGCCTGCATATAAATGATCCAGACCCTTCAAATAGGCATCGTACGCCTCGACATTGTCGGTGTACCTGAGGGTGAGCTTTTTCTGCTCATCCCCCGTCAATTTCAGGGCCAGCGCTGCGACAATCTTCCGGGTAAACGTGTCCTGCAAAGCGAAGATGTCGCCGAACGAGCCATCAAAGCGCTCAGCCCACAGGTGATGGCCGGATCTGGCGTCAACAAGCTGGGCACTGATTCGCACCTGTTTTCCTACTTTTCGCACACTCCCTTCCAGAACGTAGCGGACGCCAAGATCCTCAGCCACTTGCTGAACCTTTACCGGCTTGCCTTTGTATGTGAAGGTCGAGTTGCGGGCAATCACCAAGAGCTTTGGAACCTTGCTAAGTGCAGTGATGATTTCCTCAGTGATCCCGTCACTGAAGTATTCCTGTTTTGGGTCACCACTCATGTTGACAAAGGGTAAAACAGCAATGGAGAGTTCATCAGACAACCCACGCTCTGCCCTTGGCGGGACCGGACGTATATGAAAATTCCAGATTGCCCAGGTTACAGCTCCAACAATCAAGACGGCGGTCAAAGCAAAAGCCGCCTTCTTCCACCATCTCGGCACCGCATGTTTTTCTCTGGGCACAGCCTTGGGCTGCTCACTCAATCTCTTCACGAATTCTTGCCAGGCCGAATTATCCCGCAGACCCCCTAATAAAAGAGAAACATCATTCAAGCTAATGGAAGCCAAATCGATTGCAAACTTGAATCGCCACGGGTTGTTTTCATCGTAGTCGAAAAGGTTTGCCCAGATGTGGCACTCGTCATCTGGACAGTCGTATCTGTATTTCCCTCCCTTCTCATAGGGTGGAATCAGATTCCGCTCCATAATTTTGAAGTGAGTCCCCGCTTCCAGGTCTGGAAGGGTGTAACGCCAGGCTTTCCTGACCTTGTCCCACATACCCTCCAGAGTCTTGGATGCGTGCTTACCCGCCAACGAATTATCCAGCATCTTCAAAGTCTTCTCATGTCTACGGATGTGGATGAATTCAGGCTTATCCCGCTTCTTCATTTCGGTGACGACCAGGGCAACGAGCGAAAAGTAGAACCTTCTGGCAGGCTTGTCAAAATGAACTATCAGGGGCTTTTTGCGGCTTTGGAAATGCAACAGGACCTTGTAGGTGTCCAAATCGAACTTGATGTTCTCCAGCTTAGTCTGAAGGCCATCTTCTTTATCATTTCGCTTCATGTATTCGGCCTACCATCCAAAAAACTGGATAGCCTGGATTATCCAACGAGTTTATCCAGTGAGACAAGGAGGATGGATTATAGTTTACTTGACCTATAATATCCCGAGATCGTCAGATCAGTCTAGTTTTTCCACCTGGCCCGTGCAGGAGGTCTTTTCATTGAGGTGATCGAGGGTGTCCTGGCTGGCATGGACAGAGTTCAAAGCTATCAGTTCCGCGTAACCATGTCTGAGCTTCGTAAGATGCTGGATGGGTCTGAGCAGTTCGTTGGCATCTTGGTAAATCCTAGTCGTTCGCGGCTCAGGTACCGTCCACAGCCTGCTAGACCATTCAGGAGAGACGTCATGTTGCTGAGGTCAATGAAGATGCCGATACGAAGCCTCTGAGGATAATCCATCTCCTCTGAGGCTTTTTTAATTTGGTAGAAAAAGTCACTGAATTGAGAGTCCTTGTCTAAAAGGAGGTCGACATGAGAAGATCAGTCTTAGTACCTCTATTCTTGTTTATTGTCCCAGGAATGGTCGCTCCTAACACCTATGCATATGCAGCCAAAATAAAATATGCTTACGTTTTCATAGACCGATTCCCGGAGGAAGCAGGGCCATTGGGCTTCTCAACAGGCAATGTGCTGCATCTAGGTGCCTTTATTGTGCCTGGCGATTCCCCAATAACGGAAGTAACTGCAAAAAATCTTGATACAGGATCATTACTAACGCTAACTAGAATAGACCTTGGTCCCATTTTCACTGACCTTGTATATGAGGCTCAACCTTGTCCACACTTCGATCCAAGCACACATAAAGGAGTTTGGGAAATTGGGGTAAGAGATGAAAATGGAAAAGAAGTTTTTGCCAAAACTCATAATCTGGACAAAGGAGGAAAGCTACCATATGTGCAAAACATAAAGGCGTCAGGTAGTCCTTTTGCCCCAAAGATAACCTGGACTACTCTCAAGAAGGAAGATTACCCTTCAGAATGTCAAATAAAATACAGGGTCCGCTTGCTCAAGAATAATCGCAATCAGTTCTATAAGACTAAGGAACTGTCACCTGACACGAAGGATGAAATACCTGGAGGATTTCTCAAATATGAAGATATTCCTGATACATATATAAGGATAGAAACTCAGTGTTGGGACACAGATGACAAGGATCACCCCGTTGGGATTGAGCTTAAATCTGAAACATTCCTGCCTTTTGTTGAAGCATTCAGTCAATGAATTGGATGCGGTGATAAGGTTTAGAATCATCTCGCCAATTGAGAATGACCGGTCAGATATATTCTGATCGCCCGTTTTATCTGGAGATTAATAGCAGGTAACGCTGTATTTTTCGGGGCTTGGGAACAGTTTAAGAGGGTTCTTGCGGAATTTGCTTGGATGAACTTCTGTGACCATTGATTCTCTGCCTTGACTTTGCCAGGCCAGGGGGAGCTGTGGAACAAAGCCCATTCTGAGCCGCCTCTATTTCGGCCATCTCAGCCCGACAAGTGGCAGCATGAAGACTTGATGTTTTTGGCATGCCTACACCGGTAAGAACCGTTGCGCTTGCGGGAGAGCACGCCCGCCTGAGGCGGAATGTTACAATTTCATCACCTCGCCCCTTTTCCACAAATGACGTGGCTTCAATGACAGAGTGAACCGATCATTGGCAACGTGGCGTTGAGAAAAAGGTGCTGTGGATTGCGTTTACTGCGCTGTGCAGGTCTCGCGTTCTCACGAGGAAATAGAGCGCCACCCGGGAGGGACCAAATGAGATCATCTCCACATTGACGTTGCAGGCCGCCACCGCTGCAAAACAGCGAGCCGCAACGCCCTTGCGTTTGGCGAGACCCTCGCCCACGATGCCCACCAGCGCCACATCGTCGATCTTCTCCAACCGCCGATAGGGCCTGGGCTTCAAGAAGCTCAGGGCCTGGTGTCCAGTTTCCAGGTCATTGTGTGCAAGCAATAGGCTGATGCAGGTTTGAGAAGTGACGACTGATTTAATGTTTATACCGCTCTTGGTGAGCTGACCCGCCACATGGGCCAAAATCCCAGGTCGAGCCCCTACGCCTGAGGCATGGATCTTGAGAATACCAATATCGGTGTCATGAGCGACGCTTTTGATCACTTTTTTTGGCCGGGGGCTTCTTGCAGTGATTAGGCTCCCAGGCCCTTCCGGATTCATGGTGTTCTTGATATTAATATTCAGTTTTTTTCTCCTGATTGGCTCCACCGTGCGCGGGTGAAGAATCTTGGCGCCAAAGTAAGACAGCTCGGCGGCTTCCTCATAAGAGAGAACCGGTATGAGTTGTGCTTCAGGGACGAACTTGGGGTCGGCGCTCATGAAACCGTCTACATCCTTCCATATCTCCAGGGTCTCGGCCTGCATTGCCACAGCCACGACTGCGGCCGAATAGTCGCTGCCGCCACGACCGAAGGTAGTGATGTCGCCCGCCTCACTGATCCCGAAGAAACCAGGAACAACGAGAATCATCCCCTCATTGAGTAAGGGCGCCAGATTCAGCTGCAGATTGTCAGTTGTTTTGCGTAGATTGGCAGTGGCATCGCCGAACTTGCCATCGGTGTACAACCCGATTTCTTCAGGCATGCGGTATGCGGCATTCACACCTCGACAGCGGAGAGCACTCACAAACAACTCCACTGCAAAGCGTTCACCATAACTGCTGATCATGTCTCTCATTCTCGGTGTGATCTCCCGAGTGAAATTGAGACCGTAATAAAGGCGGTCGAGCTCGCTCAGAGATTTGTCCAGATCTCGGCCGAAATCCTCTAAGCCGTCACAGTTGGAGATCAGATGGCGAGCGACCCGTGTGTGCGTGCTCTTCAAATCGCTGATGATAGCCGCGATGTTGTTCTCATTGGCTAAAGCCGCAGACATCCCCTCAATGAGGGCATCAGTGACCCCGTTCAGGGCGGAGAGTACGAAAATGTGGTCCTGCCCTCGATTGGCTATGAGATCAAGGATGTGCGCGATGGTCTCACTATCCTTCAGAGAGCCGCCGCCGATCTTTATTACCTTCATCTTTTTGCATCCATTATCTGAATTTTCTGTGTGATTTAACTCAAAGAGACCAAAAGATCAACTCTGCGACGACACTCGACAAATCGACAGTAAAAAATCTTGACACACCCGCGGCATACCTGAAATTATGCTGCATGGCCGGGCGGTATTGGCAATGCCTCGGAAACGCGGTCAATGACCGGCTGTGAAAGCGTGTTCAACTCGCCATTACAGGGCTCAACGAAAAATTGGTGCTGGCTGTTTAAGTGGATTTTTGTGGTTCTTCCGGAATTTGCCTGGATGAACGTGTATTAGCATCGATTCTCTGCCTCGACTTTGTCAGGCCAGGGCGAGCTGAGGAACAAAGCCCATTCTGAGCCACCTCCGTTGCGGCATCTCAGCCTGGCAAGGGTTAGCATGAAGATTTGATGCTTACTCTACCGGAGCACTGCCATCAATGGCGCGAATATGCTCCTTTGTGGAGCAGCTTGCCCTGGCCAGACCCGTGGTTTTCTCTGCCATCCAAGCAAATTCCGGAAGAACCACTTTTGTTTACATTGGATTGCCCATGTTGAACCGAATCATTTCTGTGCTTTTTATAGCCTTCTTCGGCGCAACCTCCGCGCTTTTCTTTTGCATCGCCCTTGTCATATGGTTTCTCACTGTGCTGTTTGACAAACGCTTGCTGCTGCTTCACCTGTTTTCCTGTTTTTGGGCCTCGGTTTACCTGTGGGCCATGCCCGCATGGTCAGTCCGCGTTGAAGGAAGAAACACGATACGAATGCGGGATCGCTACGTCATTGTCTCCAACCACCAGTCCCAGCTCGACATACTGCTGGCTTTCAGGCTCTTTTTCGCATTCAAGTGGGTGTCAAAGGCAGAGGTGTTCAAGATCCCTTTCATCGGATGGAACATGTATCTGAACCGTTACATCAAACTGAAGAGGGAGGACAAAAACAGTGTCGCAAGAATGTTTGTCGATTGTAAAAAGGCCCTTGCCGAAGGCAACTCCCTCTTTATCTTCCCGGAAGGCACGCGGTCAGAAACCGGAAGCCTGAAACCCTTCAAACCGGGGGCATTCGTCCTGGCCAAGAAGATGGCGGTTCCCATTCTTCCCGTGGTGATCAACGGCACCAATAACGCCCTGCCCAAAAACAGCATAAATTTTCACGGCAGCCAGAAAATGAGCATCAAGGTGCTTGAACCTGTGCCCTACGAACGTTTTGCTCACCTTTCGGCGGAAGATACAGGCGATATGATCAGAAACATAATTGCCGCCGAAGTGGGAAGGGTTTAAGCTGAGATGACTGGGACGGCTTTCCGGGACAAGGCTTTTGAATCGTAAAAGTCATGATCCAGGATCTTCTTTGCTGTGCCTTCATCTCGTTGAAAAGTCACAGTGGTTTTTGGGGACGGCGCCATCACTTATTTTCTGCGTCCCTGATTGATTCCACGAATTTCTTTACGAGATCTTTTCGACTTTGTGTGGTCTGCAAGGCTTCGAGCAGGTCGCAGTCCCTCTGTCCGAAAGTTTGCTGAAATCTGTCTCCAATTTCATCGAGGCCAGCGAAATCAATGCGAATTCGGTCGAGGATTTCGAGTTTGAGCTCCACGCACTCGAGGTTGTAGAGGAAGCTTTTCCCATCCTCATTGCTCTTCCTGATTGGAGTCAGTATTCCCTTTTTTGTCCATCTCCTTATCTTGGACTCTTTTATTCCCACATGCTTTGCAAGTTCTCTTACCGTAACTAATTGCCCCATTTCACACCTCGAGAATGATCCGAGCATTCTGAAGAAAAACGGCAGAAAATCACGAAAAAATCCGAATTCTTGCGAAAATTCGCCGAACTTTTTTAGAGTTGATAAGGTTAAAAATTATTTTAGAGCACATATAAGCATAAATTGCAAGATAAAAATATTTAAAAAGCTTTTTTTATATTAACGTATATTATTTAATATATATGAATAAGGTGCATCGCCCAGAAGGTTGTCATTATCGATATCCAGATTTGTCATTTCTATCTAAATAAACGAGGATGGCAAACAAGGTCAGTAAGGCTCGAAACCGATGTTCCAGGCCTTGTTCATCACCATCATCTACCGACCGCTCCCGCTGCTTCGCACTGCCCTGCTCTTTTTCTGATATCCAACTCCGGGCACGCTGGTTTGTAGGCAATCTAACGCAAGGAACCGAAATCATACTCAGAGGGTTTTCCGCAATCCCGCCCTGGCTGGGCTGAGATTCTCCGGGTAACTGTTTTTCTTTTCACTGTGAGAAAACCACCGCCTGTGGACCTCCGGCAACGAAGACCTTGTAAGGCACAAGGCACAGGGAGCACAAGTTGAATGACAAGTTATTTGTGGCCTTGAGCCTTGAGCCCTAGGCCTTATGCCTCAGTTTTTTGCTGCTTCCACAGAGGGTAACGCACGCGCAACAATGGTAGTACAAGTGTTACGCTGATGTCGTTTCAATGGAGTTAGAGATGTCCTCATTATGCATCGGCAGAACGTGAACATCACAAGCGTGCAACCATTGAGCATCGATAGAAACCCTGCGTCAGGATATACCCAAAGGAGGATCTCCATGGAAAACTTGATCAGCAGAGAAGAAATCTTGAAACTCACCCAGATAGGACATTCGCAGTTCAAGGCATTCAGAAGGTACGGGCTTATAGATGGCTACGTAAAAAGAACTTCCATCGTCAAACTGGATGAAAAGAAGACAAAGGAAAAGGGCAAGGAGATATTCAGCCCTGCGGGATTCACTTACTTCTACCCCAGAAAAGTCTTATCTCAGATTTCCTGGATAGTCGAACAAAGAAGACAAGGAAAGAATCTCTCGGAAATCCAAGGCGAACTCATCAGAAACAAGATTCGGGAGGATGAGGAATTGAGGAGTCGTGCACGCAAGTACGAGAGAACCTTAACTGTTCCTGCTGATTCGACAGGCGAGAATGGACTAAAGAAGAAGCTCGTGCAACATGCCGTCGCCGAGTTAGTTGAACGGGTAACAAGAGACAACCCAGAACGAAATATCAGAACGTTGGTATTTGTCGTTGAACCGGGAAAAAATCAAAAACACGTCAACTTCAACATGACGTTGACCGTAAGACTTGACGTTGAAAATTCAATGTTTTGAAGAATGAAAGGCTAAACAATCATGTTCTCTCAACTGAAACCATACCTGTGTGCACTGGTTAGTCTCTATCTGATGTTTTGTCTTGCTCATGACATCCGGGATTACCACAAACTTCAAACTGAAGATAGCGTGCAACTGCAAAGGGAACGGAGAAGAAAGGAAGAAACCCTCTCGAGGCTTCTTATTCTTATCCAGCTGGAAGAAAAAGAAGATATCAATGGCAATAACAAGAAGAGGTGGATTGAGCTTAGTCACAAATTAGGGATTGGAGATTGAAGATTGAAGGCTCTTCCGGAATTTGATCGGATGAAAGTCTATGAGCATCGATTCTCTGCCTAGATGTTGCCAGGCCAGGGAAAGCTGCGAAACAAAGAGCATTCTGAGCCACCTCTATTTCGGCATCTCAGCCGGGCAAGGGCCAGCATGAAGATTTGATGCTTCCGTCACCCGAACACTGCCATCAATGGTGCGAATATGCTCCTTTGTGGAGCAGCTTTCCCTGGCCTGGCACGTGGTTTTCTCTCTCATCCAACTAAGTTCCGGAAGAACCTCAAATAAGCGATCTGAAGATTCTAGATTGAGGCAGGTTTCCTAGATTCGCATGAAGATTCTCGCATTTGGCAAGAGGAGCCGATCTGATCTCTCGGGTCGAGAATCCTTTAACAACCACGTGGATTGGTGTTTCTACATTGCGCTCGCCCTTTGCGTGAGTATTTTGCTGAAAACGTCGCTGCTCCAGCTCACGGATCTGCTTGGGAACAAAGCTAAAAAAACAAAACAGAAACACTTGAGAGAAGAACTCCTTCTGCCTGTTCGGGGAGAAATTGTTGATCGAAACGGTGTGCTGCTGGCGACGTCGTTACGGTTCCAGACCGTGGCGATGGATCCCTTTAAAGTGAGATCTCTATCCAGCGGAAAAAGACGAGAGGAATTCGAAAAGCTTGAAAGCATCCTTGGTATTTCGGTCAATGAGCTAGAAAAATTGAGCAAGCGCAAAGTGGCAATGATTCCCGTAGAAAGGGCGGTGACTGTCGAGTCGGCCTCGAAGATCAAGGAATATCGCAGAAAAGGAGTGTTGCCGGGGATCGAACTCGTCAGCGAGCAAGTGCGAGAATATCCATGGGGGGATTACACAAAACCGATTCTGGGCGTGGTGAGAGGCAGCAGGGATATCTTACTGGCTCACAAGAATGGTAGGAAACCTGTTTCACCTCATTGGCTAAAAGGACACTTTCCCTGGCACCTGTATTCTTGCATCAGTGGGGCAACTCCGCAAAGAGGAATCGGTGGAATAGAACAGATTTTCGACCCCTGGCTGGCTGGGACTGCAGATCACTACGTACATCACCTGGATCGGCACTTGAACCCGATGGATGGCTTCACGAGAAGGCTTGGTGAGGGGGAGAGCCCCTGTTCACTTGTTCTGACAATTGACATTCACCTGCAACGATTTGTGGCCCGGCTCGTCCAGGAGAAGTTGAGCGAGATGGATGCGATCCTAGGGATAGCGGTGATCATGGACGCCCACAGTGGAGAGACTCTGGCTGCTTATTCGGCATCGCTCGACAGAGGGCAAGTGGTCTCAGATGACAACCAGGTTTTTACCTCGAGTTTTGAGCCGGGCAGTGTGGCAAAGCCCCTGATGATGCTCCATGCATTCGAGCTGGGGTTCGTCAGTGAAGACGACCGGTTCGACTGCAACCTGCCCACCCGGGTGGGCAACAAAACCTATAAAGATGAACGTCGATATACTCGCCATCTCAGCCCCAAAGAGATCCTCGCCGTGTCCTCCGATTCGGGGATGATACAGATCGTGAGGAGAATAATTTCAAACAAGGGTGTTCGGCTTTCTGCGGACACGCTAAGTTTTCTCAGACGGTGTGGCCTCGGGGAGAGCATGTCAATAAACCATACGGCAATTTCCAGAAGCACCCTCCCCTCCCCCGAACGGTGGACCGCGATCACACCGTCTCAGCTCGCAATCGGCTATGAGTTCGAAGCAAGCCCTTTCCACCTGGTGAGCGCTTACGCCGGATTCGCCAACGGCGGGAAACTCGTGAGACCCATGCTGGTGAGAAAGGTCCTGGACAAAGATGGACTACCCGTAAAGGAATTTAGCCAAAAGCGACCCCTTAAACCGTGTTTCTCGCCCCGTTACGCAACCCTTATCCATGACTACCTCAAAGCGGTCGTATCTATGAAGGGGGGAACGGGGCGGAGGGCGGCGATAGAAGGGCTTGACATAGCAGGCAAAACAGGAACTTCCAGACGACTGGTGCATGGAAAATACAGCCGAAAATCACATAATGCCACCTTCGTCGGCATTCTGCCCGTGGAAGAGAATCTCACCCTGGTTATCGGCGTCTTCTTTCAAGATGTGAAAAAAGGGAGTGATTACGCTGGGGTCGTTTGTGCACCGGTGTTCAGAGAAATCGCCATGTATCTGATCGAGAGAGGTATAAAGTGAAACCGGTGGTTTCATTCCATTGGAAAAAGGCCCAGAGGTATCTTGCCGCAGCGAGGGGAAGGGAATTGCCCTGGCAAACCGTTGACCTGGCATTGCTCGCGCCAGTCCTGACCCTCTGTGTCTTTGGGATGCTAGCGGTTTTCTGGGCAGGGCTTTCGCCTCAGTTTTCAAGCCCGCTCGCACTGCTCAGGGCAAAGGTGGCATCTGTTCTCTTTGGGGCCATCGTGGGGATATCCTTTTCCAGGATCGACTACCATTGCTATGAAGACAGAAGATTTCAACTTGCCGTATCACTGGCCGCAATCGCATTTCTGGTCCTGTTGTTCTTCGTAGGCCTTGAGGAATCCGGGGCCAATCTTCGATTTCTCGTATTCAACAGAACCATACAACCCACTGAATATATAAAAATTATTGTGGTTCTTGTTCTTTCTTACACCATTGCCGAAACCTATGGAAAAGATTTGCCCGACTACTTCATCGGTTCAATTCATTCTCTACTTCTCTCCATCCTGTTGGTCCTCATTGCCCTGCAACCCGATTACGGTGTGGTCTTGATACTGTTGGCAACATCTTTATCCATGCTCATCGTTGCAAGGGTCCGGGCAAGGAGGAGCATATTCTTTGTAACTCTCTTTGTGGCTCTGGGCGGGTTGACATTCTTGATCGTGTGTTTCGTTCTGGCCAAGGATTTCTACGTTCTGGATAGGTTCAGAATATTCCTTGAATGCTTTCTTGTCGTTGACTGCAAGGAGTTTCAACTCAGCAATGGTTACAAGGTTATCGCCTCCGGAAAACTTTTTGGGAATCACATCGTGAATGCGATTCACCCCCATGGGGTCCTCCCAATGGAATGTAATGATTTCATATTCTGTGTCATTGCCGAGGAAATGGGCTTCGTCGGGGTGGCGCTTCTTCTCCTGGTTTATCTCTGGTTTATCCAGAGAGGTTTTTTTGTTGCCAAATATTGCAGGGATTTCTTTGGGCAGCTGATTGCATTTGGTCTCACCTGGATCATTGGATTTCAGGCCTTGCTGAATATCCTCGTTGCCACCGGGTTGTTTCCAATAACAGGGATCACGCTTCCGTTTGTATCCCACGGGGGCAATTCCCTGATCTCTGCAATGATTGCCGTGGGAATTCTCATGAACATTTCAAGAAATACCTTCAAGACATAGTGTAAAGGAGATAAGGCCAGAGGGGCTTTAAGCCGCCCTATAAGGGATCGACTTAGGGCACAAGGCAAAAGAAGCAAAGAAAAGTTATCCTCTCCTTATGCCTTATGCCTTAAGCCTTACGCTTGAGGAGCAACGCACGATGTATAGGGGACTCCCGAAAAAGTACAAGAAAAAATTCCATGAGCATTTACGGAAAAGAAGGCACTGGACGGCTCTGGTGCTCTATGACCATAGTATCATAGCGTTTGTGCTGCGTACGGAAATCGACAGGAAAGAGATTAGAGTCGGCCCTGTCAAATGCGCTGCTGCGAGAGGGATCAGAGCCGGCAGGATTGTAAATAGTCCCCGAGCCGGTGAGGTTATGGCTCATCTGTTGAAATCGGTGTCTGAAGAGGCAGGTATCAAGGATAACCGTGTGTTGATCGGCCTCGATATTCCGCCTCTGAGGCTCACCCCGAAGCAATGGACAGATGACAGCTGTCTCAAGACGCCCTGTGATGAGACTATTTATAGGAGAATTTTGCACAGCATCATCAGGGAGTCCACGTTTGCCAGTCAGCATATCGTTGAAATCATTCCTCTCAAAATATCCATGGATGAAAGATTAGTAGAAGACCCTTGCGGTCTCACAGGACAGCTGAAGATGGACAGCGTACTGGTGTCGCTGTCGTACGAGGATCAGAAAGACCTTGAAAAATGCCTCGAAGGAATCAACTACAATTGTGAAACCTTTTTCTCAGGGTTTTATAATCTTTGCTCGGCATTTTCGGAGGTTACCGGCGAGAACGAGCAGACCCTGCTCATGGACTTGAAGTGCAACTCAACCGATGTGGTCATGTTTCGAGGAGATCGACCGCTGGCATTGAAATGTTATCGACAGGGAATAGATGATATTATCATCAGAACCCTCTCATCGGTGTTTAACATCAGCGAAGGTGAGGTAATCAGCTATCTGAGGAAGTACTACAGATACCACAGGGAGAAAGATGCAGAAATAATTGGGAAGGGTGAGCTGCCCAACTGTCCCATGGGGTTACGATGCTGGGAGATTGAAGAAATTGTGATGGGGCAGCTGAAAAATTTCATATTTATGGAAAATGGCATCGGCGACCTGCTGACCACACTCCACACAGATCTCAGCGTGACGCCCCGAAAAGTGATCATTACGGGTGAGGGGTCAACCATCCCGGACATTGATGCATTGTTTGAAAAGGAAACCCATATAAAGACTGAAACCAAGAACTGGGGATCACCCGGCGCCGAAAACAATATGCCGTTGACTGCCTACGGAATGGCGCGGGCCATTGCCGTCGATGTAGGGGCAACGCTTCAACTTACGAGCCCACCTTGATTCTAGGGGTCAGGGGTCAGCTTTCAGGTGTCAGGGAAGAAAAGCGAAAACGCTGAAACCTTGTCCAGAGGGGCTTTGAGTTGTCTACATGTGGGCTGGCTCAAAGCGCCGCACAAGATAAAACCCGTCATAGAAAACCTATCATTTCCTTATGCTTCGGAGATCTGTGTTCAGACAGACCATCACGGCAGGGATTTCTGCCAGTCTTTGGCAAAAATCTCTGCCACTCGATTGACTTGAGATGGGTCGATATTCAATGCCTTCGCCACCTCCAGGTATAACCGCCCTCTATCCTTGTTTTCCGCCTCAACGAGACTGTTCAGATCCCTTCTCTCCTTGAGCCCCAATCCGGAGGTGCTTCCGAGCGAGACATAGCCGTCGTTACCCTCAAGCAGCATGCCCTTCTGGTAAAATGGCTTCATGATCTGATATCTGTTTTTCATGGCCTCCTTCAAGGCACGGATGGTGGGGTTGGACACGGTGGTCACCTCGTCGGCCCAGGCAGAAGAATCCCACAGGGCCAGAAGTGTATCCAACCGTAGAGAGCTTTTTTCCTTCTCTTTGGCGCTTTCCTCCTCTTTGGGGTTGTCCTTATCTTTGGCCCCGTCTTGATTCTCAGGTTTTTGGCCCCTGACCTCGCTGACGATCTCTCCGGCAACGGACTCGACTTTTTCCGCTGGAAAATAAATATTGATGGTCACACAGGCCCATACCACCAATGTGATGACCAGTGTCGCCATCCACAGCGTGTTCCGAATAGATTTCATCTTGCCCCCCTAAAAAACGATCCGCTGTCGTCGACCTCTGCGGATGGTTACGGGTTGATCCTATTTCACCACAGGTCCTTTGCTTCCTTCAGTAACGCGTTTGATGCGCTTCACCATGTCCTTGAAGCTGGTGCGGTTGTCGGTGCTCTGGTTGATCACATCCACCCCCCAAAGCGCACCCCTTCTCACCAGGTATTCAGTGTCGCCCTCCTTGATGGTGCCGTTGATTCGAAAGATATCATTTTTCACCGTTGCGTGCACTCCAATTTTTCGATAGGGGAAGTGTTTCAGAAAGGAGGTAAATACCTTGGCAAACCCCATGAAGGGGCTCTGGGCCCCGCCAATTTTCGCGATGTTATCCACGGCCTTTACGCTTATCATTTGGGGTATTCCCCTGGTTTTGATGGTTTCCAGCAGCAGGTCAAAATTCTGGGGTTGGCCGTTGGCGATCTCAAGTTCATGAACATGGCCCTGCAAAACCCCTTCGATTTTCCCAAATGAGGTGCCGGTGGTCATCTCTCCCAGGTTCAGACTCTCCATCTGAGCGCTGAGTTTCGCTAGGGGAGCGGGAGTAGACAATCCCGACACACCCAGGTGGGAGAGAGTGATCTTTCCATTGAAGGCACGGATCCGCAACTCTCCTTCGCTGGTGATGGAATCCCCCTGAAGAACTACCGGATCAAGCCTTCCGCTTATGTCTGCCTCCGGGCTCTGCGACCCGATGCGGCGAAGCAGCGGTTGGATATCGAGACCATCCAGGGCAAGACTGGTCACAAAGGTGGGACGTGAGCCGAATATATCTCTGCCCGACACGGGACCGATGCGCACCTCTCCACCCGGGACCAAGAGGGTGATTGGTGCCTTCACGGACAAGTGGTTGGGCTCGGCCTCCAGTTTCAGCGCCAGAGGCTGCTCTTGAATAAAGGGGAGAGCCATGGAACGGACGGACAACGACCCTTCCAGAGGGTACCCACTGCCTTCCCCTGAGCCGCTCAGATACCACACGGGCAGGTCGAAATCAATCCCCTCCAGGGTCAAGGTCTGATCACCGGATGAAAATCTCCCACCCTGCCACCTGAGGTGGCCCACAACCAGACACTGGTCCCCGGTGGACTTGAGATCAATATTCGCTGAAACAACCCCTTCCGTATTCAGGGTGACAAGGGAAGGCGTTGTGGTCTTGAATGGCTCGACTAGAAACTGTTGAAAGAGAGGAGATAAGGGCGTTTTGGGAATGTCAAGGTTAATATTCAGATGACGAGTCTGGTTTTTGTGAAGCAGACTTCCATGGATATTCAGGGCAACAATATCCTTCAAGCCGAGCTTGAGACCGGTCAATTCCAGAGACCTGCCGGGGATGTCATATCGTGCCCCAACCTGAGAAAAGAACCCATTTTTTTTCAGGTCCCCATAGAAGGGACCGATGAGCACTTCACCAACTTTCACTTCGAGCGAGCCTTTGGCGGTGATAGAGGACGTCGTCGAGAGGTACGTCCCTTCCACCGCTGTATCGATGGCGATTCCCTCGCCCAGGGAGCTTCCATCCTCGTTCTGAAAGCGGACCTCACGAAAGCCCAGCTTGCCGGCAAAGGACACATTTCCCTGGTCTTGGCGCACAGCTCGAAGGTTAATGGCATCGAGTCCGGTCAGTTGCCAATCGGCGGGAACCAAGTTCAGGGCCGACGCCGATCCAATGAGGTTTACCTTCTCTCCCTGAACACCAATCTCCAGCTGCTTGCCTTCAGCCTTTACAGACAGCAGGAGGTCCTTTATCAAGGAGGAGGTAAATCGGATCTCAGGAAGAAGGAGCGTTTTTTTCTCTGCCAGCAGCCTGCCGTGTCGGGTGCTCACCCGGATGTCATCGATGGGGATGTGACGTTTTCCCCAAGTCACCTCCACCCGGGGCACATCAGCCGATATCTCATCAATCTGGAAAACCGGGTACTCCCCCGACAGGGAGAGCCGCCCTTTGAAAGGTTGTATTTCCATTCTCTCCGCTGAGAGCGAAGCTTCATCCGTGTCAATGGAAACGGACACCTTCAGGAGAGGAAGCAACCCTTCAACCCCTATTTGCCCGGAGATCTTGGCCCCGAGCCTCATCTCCTTCATATGATAGCTGAGAAAGTTTTTGGCAAGCTCACCCTGCAGGTCGCAGTGCCAATTCCAGCGATTCTGTTCCCTTGAGCCGGTGACTCTGCCATGCAGGCCAACGGCCCCGGTCAAGGTCACGACACCCAGTCCCTCAGGCGGTTTGTCTCCGAGAAGCCGCAGCAGATTTTCAGGAAAAATGTTGCCGTCCTCGAGTTCGAGGGTCATCCTGGCCTGAGGCGCAATCTGTGCCTGAAAAGCTCCCCTCAGGTCAGCCACATCCGACATGGTCAGGTGAAAACCGGAAGCATGCAGCTGATATTCTTTCAGATCGAACCACCCGGCTGCCTTCAGGTGGAGACTGACCGGGATGGATTCAGATCTGGATTCACGTCTCAAGGTGAGTTCCTCAAAAGCAAGATCCACTGGCGCGAAGACTAATTCCCTGGTGCTATGTCTGTAGTTGAGCCGACCTCTTATCCCCACACCCGTTGCCTGCGCCTGCGGGTTCTGAAACACTCCGCCCGTAATGTTCAGCAGAAAGGGTATTTCAGGATCGGCAACCGATATGACGCTGTCTGTGCTGATCTGCAGCTTGGTTGCGGTGAAGCTCATGTTGTCGGCAGGCCGTTCTATGACGGTCCTGCAGGAGATCTCTAGGAGCCGATCGGAGTTAAAGGTTGCCTGCAGATTGCTCAGCGTGACGATCTGTTCCCTCGACTCGACGGTGATACTCGCTTCCGCCACTGCTACCTCCTGGAATCTGACTTCTCTGAAAAGGAGCACGGCCGCGAGTTTTTTCAGGAGCCGGCTGAGAACAGAACCCTCTCCGGCTGGGCGGGGGAACCCGGGCAGGTGCGCCTGCCCGGAAACGCGCATGGAGAAACCGTCGATCCTGAGGCTTCTTGCCACAAGGCTCCGATGACCGAAGGGACCTTCCAGGGCCACATCAGCTGTGAGCACGGGGATTCGCAGGTGAAAGCCGGCCGAGTGCTCGAGGGGCTCTGCGGCAATGCCCTTTATCTGAATGGCCAGGGGCTTGACGGAATACGACAGCGTCTCGATGGTGACTGAAGTTCCCGTGGCCCGGGCGATGGTTTTCTCCAGAAAGGACTTCACCGCGGCAGGATGCGTGTAATAGTAGATGACGATGCTGCCCAGAGAGGCCAGGATGATCAGGAAAACGATGCAAGAGCCGAAAATGAGTTTTCTTCTTCTCGTTGACAAGCGATTCACCCACCTTGGAGACAACTGATACCCTGCGAACTGCGCTCGCCTATTATAACCGTTATCGGACATCGGCGCCACGGGAAGGGAAAGGATACCCACGACGGACTGACGAGTGAAAGGGGGCAGGCCACATGTCGTCTCTTACTTAATGAGAGCCTCACAATGTCTGCAGGGAACAACGGCCACTATATGCAAACTTTTTAATGCTCTTTGTATCGGCCCTAAAGCCGCATTGTCGGTGGCAGAGAGTGGCAGTTGAGGCAGAGATGCGTTGACTCTGACAGTGAACTGACCTATAGATGATAACGTCAGCATTTTTCGGAAGACATTCTATCCTGGAAGTGACCCGGGCTAGGAAATCTCGCAGGAGGGCGACGTGGATGTAAGAACACTTCTGACCACCTTCGGTCTCATCTTTATTGCCGAGCTCGGGGACAAGACGCAGTTCGCCGCGCTTTGCCTGTCTGCCGACAGCAAATCACGGCTCGCCGTGTTTCTGGGCGCCTCCCTGGCCCTGGTGACCAGCGCCTTGCTGGCAGTGCTGGTGGGGGCTTTCCTCGCCCGTTGCTTCCCCCCGCATGTGGTGAAAACCGCGGCCGGGGTTCTATTTATCGTTATGGGAGTCGTGATGCTGGTCACGCGGTAGAAAGGACAGCGGGCAGCAAAGAGGCGAAATGTGGAACGCGGATTTGAGATGTGGGATGTGGGTTATGGGTAAAGGTTTATAGGTTATAGGGCATTAATCAGCCCCTCGACAGACTCCCCGCGATCACACTCGGGGGGACGTCCGTGAAATATTGACATTCTGCCGCGGGGAGCGTGGAGGCAGGGATTTCGGAACGCGGAATGCGAAGACAGCGGGCAGCTGACAGCAAGCAGTGGGCAGCGAGCGGAGGTCGGAAGGGAATGCAAAGGTTGCAAGGCAAGATTAGGTCACTACACTTTGCTATCATTTGTGGTCATTGAGTCATTATATCGTTAGATCACCTGGTCACAGCTTCACTGCTATTGATGATCATTTACTGGTGAGCAATGAATCTAGGACGCTATGCGCTATGCTCTTTGCGCTATGCGATTGCCGACCTAATGACAGCGCAGCGTAGTGACAGCAAAGCGTAATGAATTGGTGGTGCCGGGCGTCCAGTGCTTAGTAACCACCCTGCCCTTTCCCGCCTCTGCCGTTATCCATTGAGAAAAGCTGTGGTATTTAAAACCTCCGATAGTAAAACGTGACACGCGGCGCTCCCGGCGGCGGCAGCAGGAAGATGTTTATGAACAGTGTCAGCAGACTATAAACCAGAGCCCCCCCCAACGCGCTCCAGAACCCTCCCACATGAAAACCCGGTACCAGCATGGAAGTTAGCTTAAAGAGGGTCGCATTGATCACCAAGGTGAAAAGCCCGAGGCTCAGCACTGTGATGGGCAGGGTCAGGAGCAAGAATATCGGCCTTATAAATGCGTTGATGAAGGCGAGGATCATCACTGCTAATAGTGCAGAGAGGAATCCCTCCAGCCAGATGCTGTCGAACAATCCCGCAGTCAAACCCAAGGCCAACGCATTCAGGATAACCCTCAGCACCGTGCGCTGACCATGCGTCAAGTGCGGCCCTCGGGTAGGTAAACCATTGTGATTCATAACGTCCCTCGGATACGAGCTGCCCGCTGTCCTGTCAGTCCCAAGCTTGTCGCGAGACTGCTTGCTGCCTGCCAGCGCCGAGCTCTGTGTTGCCCTGTGTAAAAGATCAAATCCTCCCTCTGTCCTCTCAGCTCCGGCTCTCCAGATTCACAAGGAGCGTAACCCAGCATTTCTCTTCCATTACCGGCTCTCTAACCAGGGCGCAGGATGGAAGCAACTTTTTCACCTCTGGGAGTTTCTCTTTCAGAAACCCGGCAACAATAGCCCAGCGGTAGCGGCAAAGCGCCTCACTTTCGAGAAAACCTTCGAGAAAATCGTAGTGAATGTTCACACAGAGAAGCTCTGCATCAGGCAGGTGGCCCCGGGCATCTCCCTTTATCAAGCGCACTCTATCGGCAACCTCATTCCGCTGACAATTGGCCGCCGCAGTGGATATGGCCATCGGATTCAGATCCAAAGCTTCTACCCACTGAGCCCCCAGCTTTGCAGCGGCAATGGCCAGTATGCCAGTGCCAGTACCGAGATCCAGGACTTTGGAGGGACTGGCCTCGGAGTAAAGTAGCGCCAGCGCTCGCAAGCATCCGCGAGTGGTGGGATGCAGGCCTGATCCAAAGATGACACCCGGATCAATCCAGAGCAGAACTTCGCCGGCCGACAGATCAACGTCCTGCTGCCGGGTAATAATTTTGAAGCAAGCGATGGAGAGCGGCTCCCGCGCGGCAAGCTGCTGCCACTGGCCGTAAGGCAGCTGATAGTGGCGAGTCAGACGAAACTCAGGGTGCTCACGAAAGAATGCCTGTAAGGTGGCGTCTGCGGGAGAGGTAAAGAACAAATACGTATACTCTGCCTCGGGCCAGACTCCCAGCAGCCCCTCAAGGTTCAAAAAGGGCGGGGGAACTCCCCCCTTCAGTTCGTACACGAATAAAGGCTGTTCTGGATTCAACGTCCGTCGCTCAAAATTCTGTATGCAAGGAATCTTTGGCCATTACTACAGTGCGTACACCCTTCAACCCGCGGAAAGGTGTGCCCTTCTCAACCATGGTCAACGCGGTAGCATCCTTTTCCACTAAAGCGCCGCCAACTACATCAAGGCCGAAGTCAAAGAGAATTGGGCTCAAGGGCGTGGATGGGCCCAACATGATCTTGAAGCTTCCCGGCTGAGAGTTGCTCAAGATTCTATCAAATGTATGGTTAATGAGACTAGTTCCTGTGACGGCTACTACATCAGCCCTTGCCAAAATCTGGTAGCCTTCCTCCTCAGATAAATCCCCCAGCCGCGGTTTCTTCTCCATAATCCACAGGTTTCGCACCTTCGCTCGCAATTCCTCCACAAAAGGAAAGTGCCCCACCACCACAAGATCTTTACCCATGGCACGATCTGCAATGATTTGTTTGGCGTTTATCTCGACAACAGAGTCGTAGTCAATATCAAGCAGGGAATTTAGTGCCGCCATCCCAATACCAGCTTGCAGCCAGTCATCTTCGAGAACCCGGTGTGCCAGTTCGCGAGCACTTTTTCCCACCAGCCGTTCAAAGTCTGAAGGCAAAACAACTGTCCCCTGAGATCCCGGGCTGAGTAAATTTGCGGCCAGGCCAAGGCGCCGACTCGCCGTGGCGATGAGATGGGTCCCGACGACGGCTGCGGTTACGGGTTGATCTGTTGTCAAGCTCTGAAGCAATTGCCGGAGTACTTTCATTCCCTATTCTACTTGTTGAAAGCCACGTCCTCTGCGCGTAGACTGTTCAAACTATAATCATATGCTCCCCATTTGTCATTGTTCATCTATCATCGCGCCTCTCTGGTTTTTCATCTGTCATTTCCCGTTCAAGCGAAATGCCCCGGAACTCTCATCTTTCGATGTGCAATGATTGATGAGAAATGGCAAATGTGCCTGCTGCCCTCTCCCACGAGGCAACACCGGCGATTCAATGCGGATATGCGCTTAAATTTGACAACAGAGTCGCAGTGAACTAAAGTGGGGTAAACCCTAACGCTGCAAACCTGAACCGGCCAAGACCGCTAAACTCGTATGAGCGCACACCATCTGCGCCCTTGCTTGTCTCGGACAGGATCTCACGTACGGTCAAGTACGCTTCGATCCGCCGAAGGCGGTCTGCGCGAAGCCACATCTGACGCCCCTTGGCGCGTTTTCCCGGGTACAGGTTCGCAACGTTGGGGTAAATCCTATGGAGGGTAACCATGCCTATTTACGAATTTCGATGTCTCTCCTGCAGCCAATGTTTCGAACTTCTCTCTGTTCGCCGAGACGATACCCTGGTGATCAAGTGCCCCAACTGCGAGGGCGAAGAAGTTGAGCGAGTGATGAGTTGCGTTGGCTACGTCATGGGAAGCAGTTCAGGCGGTGACTCCGGCAAAACCAAGGTTACCAGCAAGTCATGCAGTGGTGGGACCTGTGCCACCATTGACATTCCCGGGCCAAGTCGATAACGAACACTAGGCAAAACATTCAAGCTTTAAGTCCAAAGTTTCAAGTTTCAAAATCTAGTATGGGATAATTTCCAGAACCTGGAACCTTGAACTTGAAACTTTGAACTCGCCAGTGGTGCCTTGGCCCTATGCCTTACGACTTGTTTACTGGTCGGCAACGTTCTGGAGAAATTCCTCGACCAACTTGATAAGGTAGGGATTGGTTTCAGTGAATTTGACGCCCAACCGGGCTTTCTTACCACCCATCGCTCGCGCCCAGACGATTTGGCCCGGCACGCGGACCATCGGCTTGCCAGGAAGGGTGAACCGGAAGATGAAGACGGCTCCGAGCGGGTGAGTTGATTCACTAAAATTGGTGGTAAACAAGGCAAGACCCATGCCGGTTTTGGCCAGATCCGATAGGAGGCCCCGGTAGGATTCAGAACCTCTGAGAGTTTCTGTACCGGAACTACTTGCAGGTGAATACTCGACCTCGATCCGCATCGTCCGCAGGGGGTTGCTCCGTATGGCCTCCCGCCGCTCCAGGGAGGGTTTTTCCATACGCCTTGCGGCGAGGCGCGAAGCGAGCGTGGTAGTCTTACTGAACCGCTCTGCGAGCTCTTTGAGGATCTGCTGGAAAAGAGGTGAGAGATTTTCGTACTCGGCTGACAATTTTTCCTGGTCGAGAATACCAACCTTGACTTTACCCTTGGCCGCCACCGAAGCAGAGCGGACGCCATACTTTTGCGCCAAAAATGAAGCCTCGCCAAAAAGATCTCCTTCCTCAAGCAATGCAAGGGTTACCTGACCCTTGTCGGTCTCTTTGCTCACCCTTGCCTGCCCATCCAACAGAACGTAGATATTTCGGTCGCTCTCTCCTCCCTCCATGAGGATGAGTTCTCCATCCTCGTATTCAACCGTACGTTTGACTTCCATATTGGAGCATCTCCGGGGACCAGAGCTTGCTTTGGCGTCGTGCCTTTTCAGCAGAAAAGCCTGGTGCGGTAGCAGGCTCACTCAGCTCAGATTGCCTTGGCTACCTGCCGGTGAGTCCACCACTTGGGATTATTACCCCATTGCGCAAAAAAAAATCAACTATATTATCTTTTGGTTACACCTCTTGCAGTAAGTTGTTCCTGCTGGGTTGACAAAGCCGCAGCTCTGACAGGTCTTGCCGCCGATTGAATCTTTAGAGTCGAGCTTGGCGCCACATTTGGCACAGAACAGGGCATCCAGGTCGGCTGTTGCGCCGCATTGGGAACACTGATCAACCCCAAGCTTGGTCCCGCACCCTTTACAGAAAATCGCATCAGCATCGTTAAGCGTTCCACACGTCTTGCATTTCATGAGGTGTTCCCTTCCAGACGAAAAGTGATTCCCTGCCTTTTACATGAGTTGGTGCTTCAAACTCTACTAAGAATCCAATGACGAAAAGGTCAAACCTTGATGAATCCCCCGGCAAAGCGGGGGGAGTAGCTACAACTAATTGACTATAAATGATTTTTTTCGAGGCCTGAGTTCCTGCCTCGCACCTGGAACAATGGAAGGGTGGGATAAATAATGGAATGTTGATTTCAAAAGGAAGTTTATCATTGACGAACATTGCAACCTTTCATGTCAAGGTAATTTTACCAACTCACCCTGTTAGATTTCCCGCAGGGTACTCTAACAGGGTAAACCACTACTTCATTTCTCCAAGACCCATCATTCCATTATTCCAACTCTTTCCACATTCGCTCCGGGGTGGAGGCCAATTGTGAGCGAAGCGAACTACCTTGTGTCCAATGCTTTCTAATGATTATACAGGAATCTTTCGGCGACCGTAACTTCTTTATAATTACTCCTGCCGGTGTGTCAGTCGCATCACCTCAGGTTTTCCAATGCTGGGCAGGGTTGCTGCGTCGGTATCTCCGGGTCAGTACCCGTAGGCACCCCACAATAATCTAGAGGATCCGTCTGGTAGCGAAGAATTTCGCTGCCGTCAAGATAGCCGTCTCCGTCGCTATCGCTGTGGGTCCATGATGTCCCGTACAACATGAACTCAGCATAATTGCTCAACCCATCTCCATCCGGGTCCCAATTTTTCAGCCGATCAAGCAACAGAGTGACAGTCTGCCGCAGGTGAACCATTGTCTTATTTGCCCCGGTCCAGTTGTTCCTGGCGAGCATCTCTTCAATGTCGTCGCTGAGACGCACAGCCTCCTTGAAACCCTCAGGGTCCAAGCGACCTCCGCCCATATCCTGACACTCCGCCAACTGATACCTGGCCAGTTGGTATGAGTCGGTCAGCTCTTGCCGCCCCTTCCTGTTGTCGCATGTGGCGTTGGCAGCAAAAAGCCAGAGCAAAGCCAGGCTGAGCAGCATCAATGTCCGTTCTTTCACTCTATCTCTTCCTGAAAATATATGCCCTAAATTGAGCGATTCTTGATACACTAGCCGAAAAAGGACCCTGTTTATCTAATGGACCTGAAATGATTGGGTTTCACCCGATAGGTTCAGTCACCCCCACCCTCACCGTTCGGCTGAGCTCACGGCCGAAGCCCTCCCCCGTCCACGCCAGAGGCGGATCTTCGACAAGGGGGAGGAAACTAACTGAAAACATTTAAGATTCTCCCCTCCCCTGGCGGGAGGGAGTTAGGGGGAGGGGGATAAGAATCGCTCAGTTTAGGTATCCGTAAGGTGGATGATGGATCCGGTCCGCCAACCCCTGGGAGCGCCCTGTTGGTCACTGTGAGCCTTTCGACCGTCGCAGGATATAATCCGCGAAGAATCTCATAGTTTCAATACCCCACGGGTTTCGAGACTCTTCGGCTGGCGCCTCAGAATGACCCGATCGGACAGCCTTGAAAATGTGCTCTCTTGTCGACTCTTGGTGCCCTACTCCACCTGATAACCCAGGTCAAAGGCCTTTAGATTCATGTTCAAAAAGGATCTCTTTGTCCTGGTATTGAGGACTGTCTTTACCATCTCTTGATCAAACGGCATTTTCCCGTGACGCATGAGAGTTCCCAGCATCACGACATTCACCGAGAGTTCAGAGCCGGCCTCACGGGCAAGCGATCTAGCATCATAAGCGATAATCCTATCCACTTGACTGGAGATAGTCCGCATCATATCAGAGACTTCGGGATATTGATCGCGACCACTGGCCACAGCAAACGGAGCCACAGGGCTGGTGTTGCAGATCACCAGGCTATGTGTCGAACACTTGCGTATCGCCCGCAGACCCTCCAACGGTTCAAAGGCCATGAGAATGTCTGCCTCACCATCGGAAATAACCGGACTGTGCGCCTCTCCCATGACCACTGCGGATTCTACCACGCCTCCCCTCTGGGCCATGCCGTGAATCTCACTCACCACCACGGGAATATCGGCGAGCAGCGCCGCCTCTCCCACCACCCGAGTAGCCAGCAAGGTGCCTTGCCCGCCCACGCCGGCAAAGAAAATACGCCATGCTTTCATTAGATATTTCCTTTTACTGCTTACCGCTCACTACCAACATCCTATTGTTGGCTGCCTGCTGCAAGCTGCCCGCTGCGGGCTAAACAGTGCACTATGCCCTCTTCTTCTTTGGTTTCACCGCGTGACAGATCTGTTTGCAAACACTGCACCCGCTACACAAGTGTTCATCAATGCTAATGAAGGCGCACTCTTCCTCGTCCTCACAGTAGGTGAAGGCCGGGCACCCCAACTCATCCAAACACCTTCTGCACATATCACACTCGTTGGTCACCCGAAAAACGACCTTCTGCTTCTTGCCGGTGACACGCCTTTCGAAAAGCGGGCAGGGTGACTTGGAGACGATCACCTTGACTCCTGGCTCGCCTTCGATCATCTCTTTCATCGTGGCAATTGTCTTCTCAACTTGCAGGGGATTCACCACCGCGATCCGCTCCACGCCGCACCCTCGCACTACGGCTTCAATATCCACTTTAGGGGGCCGGCGTCCTTCGGGAGTCAGTTCCACCCCAGGATGGGGCTGTTGCCCTGTCATAGCCGTCGTGCCGTTGTCCAAGATGACCAGGGTAAAATTGTGGTCATTCATAACCGCATTGATCAGTCCGGTGATACCCGAATGGAAAAAGGTCGAATCGCCGATAAAAGCCACCACCGGCCGTTTCTGAGCTTTGGAAAACCCGCCAGCGCCAGAGACACTGGAGCCCATGCAGAGGAGAAAGTCGGCCGCCTCGAGGGGCGGCAGCAGTCCAAGAGTGTAACAGCCGATATCACTGGGGTAAATCCCCCCCTCGTCGCCCAATGCCTGCCGAACCGCATAGTAGCTGGCTCGGTGCGGGCAACCCGCACAAAGATTTGGCGGTCTCTGGGGAAGATGGGATCCCATTTCCACTTCGGGTGGCTGATAATCCAGCTGGAAAAACCGGGCCATAACCGACCTGACCTGGACCGGGTCAAACTCAAAGTACCGAGGCAGCCATTCATCACCCTTGCCACGTATTCTTAATGTGAGTCCTTGCTCCTGGGCGGCTACCTTGAGCATCTCTTCCAAGAACGGCTCCAGTTCTTCCACCACCAGCACTTGCTCCACCTCTTTGAGAAAGTCCAGGCAGAGTTGGCCAGGAAAAGGATAGGTCATGCCCAGTTTCAACACTCGAACCCGGTCGGCGATGTTCAGTTCACGCACTCCATCCATGACATAGTTGTAGCTCACTCCACTGGTCACCACGCCCCAGGGACCCTGCCCTCTCACCCGGTTGAACGACGAACCACTGGCTTCCGCTTTCAGTTTTTCGTTTTTTGCAAGTAGTTCAACATGGAGCCTGCGCGCTACCATGGGCACCGGTACCAGGTTGAGGGGATCCTTCTTGAAGCTTCCCCTGAGACGCGGAGTCTGCAGGGGTCCGACCTCCACAATGGAGCGGCTGTGATTCACCCGAGTGGTGGTGCGCAACAGGACGGGAATCTGATAGGACTCCGAAAGCGCAAAAGCGGCCCGAGTCATTTCCAGGGCCTCCTGGGAATTGGCTGGCTCAAACATGGGCACGCCAGCGAGCCTGGCGTAGTGGCGGTTGTCCTGTTCATTTTGGCTGGAGTGCATTGAGGGGTCGTCGGCGCTCACGATCACCATGCCACCCTTCACCCCCACATAGGCCAAAGTCATCAGGGCATCGGACGCCACATTCAAGCCCACGTGCTTCATACTGCACATGGTGCGTAAACCGGAAACCGCAGCTGCAGCCGCAGTCTCCAGTGCTACTTTCTCGTTTACCGAATACTCGAAGTACAGCTCAGTCCCCTGAGAGACTTGGTAGAAGCCATCGCCAATCTCGGACGAGGGCGTTCCCGGATAGGTGGTGGCAAAGGAAATCCCCGCCTCCAGGGCCCCCCGGACAATTGCCTCGTTCCCCAAAAGCAGCCTCTTGCTGCCCGGTTGAAGTGTCAGTAGTTCATGCATTGCCTCTGCCTCTCATCTAGAAAATCTGACCTTATATTCCCCATTAACGCCGAAGTTGCCTGTGGTATACCACTCCTGGAGAGGTCTCTTCTTCCCGATTGATGGAACCGGGTTCAACCAATACGATTCGTGGGGTGACCCCGATTCCACCTGCAACCTTTCCCCGCATAGCATCCACCAGAGATCGCTGCTCTCCCATTTTATCAAAGAAGAGGTCCTCAGAAACCTCTACCAATACCGTCAGTCTGTCCAGGTTCCCTTCTCGATTCACCACCAACTGGCACGGGGGGCGGGTTCCCTCAAGTTCCTGAAGAATGTCACACACCCGGCTCGGAATGATGTTGATCCCTTTGACTATGATTACCTGATCGGTACGCCCAAGCACACGGCTCATCCGGCCCTGGGTACGACCGCACCCGCAGGGCTCGTAATCCAGATGACAAACGTCGCCGGTGCGAAACCTGATCAAGGGAAACGCTTCTTTGGTAAGGGTGGTAATAATCAGTTCGCCCACCTCCCCTGCTGGCAGATGCTTGTCGGTCTTGGGGTCCACCACCTCGGCAATAAAATGATCCTCGTTTAGATGCATACCAGCCTGATGAAGGCATTCGCCAGCCACTCCGGGTCCCATGATCTCACTTAGACCATAATTGTCTGTGGCCTTTACGAACAATCGGTCCTCAATCTCTTGCCGCATCTCTTCTGTCCATGGTTCCCCCGCCAGCAAAGCGTAACGCAACATCAACGTCTTGGCGTCGACCCCCAGCTTCTCCATGCGTTCGGCAATCACCAAGGCATAAGAGGGGGTGGCTACCAGAGCAGTGGTGCGGTAGTCTTTCATGATCGTCACCTGTCGCTCAGTCCGCCCCACCGAAGTAGGAAGCACTGAGGCGCCGATGAGCTCCGCTCCATAGTGTAGTCCCAGACCTCCAGTCAGCAGTCCATAATTGAGTGTGATTTGCACCACGTCGTCTGCAGTTACTCCCCCGGCGGTAAGAATGCGGGCCACGAGTTGGCTCCAGTGTCGCAGGTCCTGTCGGGTGTACCCCACCACAACAGGCTTTGAGGTTCCCGAAGATGAGTGGACCCGAACCACCTCGCGCAGGGGCACGGCGAAAAGGTCATAGGGATAGGCTTCGCTGAGATCTCGGCTGCAAGTGAAAGGCAGTTTTTTCAGGTCGGCCAGGTCGACCAGATCCTCGGGCTCAAAGCCAATCTCATCGAATTTCCTGCGGTAGAAAGAGACATTCTTGTAAACCCGGTTGAGCGTGGCTTGCAGCCGCTCAAGCTGCAGCTGTGCGAGTTCATCCCTCGACATGCATTCATATTCCTGGTCCCAGATGTTCATGGCACTTTGATCCCCGTCAGACCTAAGGAAATGTTTATTCCTGGTATCGATTCTGAGGCAAATTCGAAATCCGAATCACCAAGTTTCCCAATGTTCAAAACAATACTGATCAAAGCGCAAGGGTGGTTTCGGTGGTTTGAATTTTGAGAATTGTTTTTGATTTCGATATTCGGATCTCGGATTTCTATTTTCATTCCTCCCACACTTCCCTGTAGCCCTTGCCGAGATACGCGCGTTTTACTTCCTCGTGCTCGAGAAGCATCTGGCATTTTCCCTGGAGAATGATCTTGCCGGTTTCCAGCACATACCCCCGATCTGCAATGTGGAGTGCGGCCCGGGCGTTCTGCTCAATCAGTAGAATTGTGGTCCCTTCCTCTCGCAACGTCTTAATAATCTTGAAGGTCTCCTTGACCAGCAACGGTGAAAGACCCATGGAGGGCTCATCGAGTATCAGCAGCTTGGGCCGAGCCATGAGGGCCCGAGATATGGCCAAGACCTGCTGTTCACCACCGCTCAAGGTTCCTGCAATTTGATGCCAGCGGTCAGCAAGAATTGCAAATTTCTCTCGAAAACGCGCCATGTCTTTTTGTATTTCTTCTCGATCCCGTCGAATAAACCCCCCCATCTCAAGATTGTCCCGCACGCTGAGGGTGGCAAAAACTTTTCGCCCCTCGGGTACGTGGGAAATGCCACAGCGGACGATTTGCTCAGCCGGCATCCGCATAATGTCCTGACCTTCAAAAACAATAGCACCCCGCCTGGCTGGTGACAGTCCTGAGATGGTTTTTAATACCGTGGTCTTTCCCGCACCGTTGGCACCGATCAAGGTCGCTATCTCCCCTTGATTCACGTGGAGAGATACACCTTTCAGGGCATGGATGTTGCCGTAGTAAGTATGGACACTCTTGAGTCTTAGCATCAGTCAATCTGTCAACAAGAACGCGGAATTCGGTACGCGGAAGGCGGAATTGTCTGACTAAATTTAACTAATACCTAAATTGAGCGAATTGAATGCTATGATAGCCGCGTCGGACGGGCGTAAGGCTCGCCCCTACTGTCTGACCTTCCCTTTCAGTTCTCATAATTCCGCGTTCCCCGTTCCCTGTTCCGAGTTACAAATCCGAATAATCCAGCTCCTCCCCAAGATAGGCTTGAATAACCAGCGGATCATTCTTGATCTGTCGGGGTTTCCCCTCAGCAATCTTCTCACCAAAGTTCATGACCAGAATCTCTTCAGAAATGTCCATCACCAGATTCATGTCATGCTCGACCAGAACAACCGTAATTGCAAGTTCTTTGATACGGAAAATCAGACCTGCCAGCTCCTCGGTCTCCCTGGTATTAAGTCCTCCAGCAGGCTCATCCAGCAGTAGCATCTTAGGTTCGGTGGCCAGGGCCCGCGCAACCTCGAGCAACTTCTGCTCCCCCAAGGGCAGATTCCCGGCCAACTCCTCAGCTCGATGCTCCAACCCGACGAATTCCAGGTACTCCAGGGCGCTCTTCCGGATCTGCCGCTCTTCCCTGCGCATCCTGAGGAGCCTGAGGCCGGTGCTGAAGATTCCTGCCCGACTGCGGACGTGTCTCCCCACCATCACATTTTCTAGAACAGTCATGCCATTGAACAGCTCTACGTTCTGGAAGGTGCGGGAAACACCCATACGGGCAATCTCTTGAGACTTCCGGCCATTAATGGCCTCGCCGTATAGGGAAATGCTGCCAGCAGTTGGTGGAAAGATACCTGTGATCACGTTAAAAAGAGTGGTCTTCCCGGCTCCATTGGGCCCGATAACCGCTTTGATGATTCCGGGAGTCACTGTGAAGCTGAGACCCTTCAGGGCCCGAACTCCACCGAAAGACTTCTCCAGATTATCTACGCAGAGAAAAACGTCAGGACTTTCGAAACTCATTTGACCATCTTCAGCAAGGGGGTGTTCAAATGAAAATTGGGTCGCTTGGCTTGCTGATCCTCTACCCCTGATCGCGATTAATGCGGCTTTTCGCTCAAATTATATAACATATCAACTTCGTTTCAAAATTCGTCCCATGCGTGGAATCATCCCAACCAAACCTTCAGGTAAGAACATGACAATACCCAGAAGAATAGCGCCGTAGACCAAAATGTCAAAGTCATGAAACACGTGGAGCCATTCATTCCCCAGAAAAGTCAGCAGCCAGGTGCCAAGAAGGGCTCCCCAGATGCTGTGCATGCCACCCACCACCACCATCATCACCAGTTTTATCGAAAGGAAGAGGTCGAATGAGCTAGGACTCAAAAAACCCACGTAGTGCGTGTAAAGGCTTCCGGCAACGGAGGCATACGCACCACTCAAGACGAAAATGATGACCTTGTATTTTGAGGTTTCAACTCCCATGGCGTCTGCAGCCACTTCACTGTCGTGCAAGGAGCGAAGGGCCCGACCAATGCGGGAATTGATGATGTTCAGGGAAAAGATCAGGAATAGTAATACCAGGCACCACACGAGGGTGTAGTAGCGCAGATCACTGTCAAAGGCAAAGCCGAAAATCTCCAGCCCCGGTATGTCTGAAAATCCGGAGGGGCCACCGGTAAGGCCCACTTCCTCATTGAAAAAGATACTGACAATGACGCCGAAACCCAGGGTTGCCATGGCCAGATAGTGGCCTTTGAGTTTCAGGGACGGGACACCCACAAGGTAAGCAACCAGAGCCGTGAGCGCAACGCCTGCAGCCATGGCCAGCCACGGCGACAAGGAGAATTTGGCGCAGAGTATTCCAGAGGTATAGGCGCCCAGCCCAAAAAAAGCCGCGTGCCCCAGAGAAATCTGACCGGCATAGCCCATGAGCAGGCTCAGGCCCATGTTGATAAGGCAGTAAACACCGACAAATATCATGATGTCCAGGTAGTGGCCAATGGCTCCCACATTCCTGATCAGCAAGGGAAAGATCACAAGGAAAAGAGTCAAGCCAAGAAGGTTTTTTCGATTGGATGTCTGCATGTGAAAATTTCGAAAAGGGAGTTAGCCGGCTAAACCGGTTTAACAGCTTTAGAACTTTTTTATCTTGCTGGCCTCCACATTCCCAAATAAACCGCTGGGACGCACAAAAAGGACCAAGAGCAGCAGTAGAAGCGCCAACGCGTCCTTATATCCGGACGATATCAGGCCAGCGCATAGTGACTCGACAATGCCCAGGGAAAAGCCCGCCACCACTGCCCCGTAGAAACTTCCCAAGCCACCCAGCACGGCGGCGCCAAAACCTTTCAGGCCTAGAAGCGCGCCCCTATCATATTCCATAAGTGAAATGGGAGTAATAATTGCGCCTGCAACCGCACCAAGCGCTGCGCTCAGAGCAAACGACAGCAATACCATGAGGTTAACCTTGATGCCGACTAGACGCGCCGCCTCGGGATTGTCGGCACAGGCCAGCATAGCTTTGCCATAGCGAGTCTTTTTAAAAAAAAAGCTCAACAGCACCACCACGACTGCAGTAATCAACAAGACCCATAGGGTCTGGGTTTGGACGGCCGCTCCGAGGATGAAAATAGGCTTCGTTCCAGAAAAAGCCGGCAGAATATAGGGGTCCTTGCCCCAGGTGAACATGGCGATCCCTTTGAGGAGGATGGAAACGGCAATAGTGACGATGATCATAGTCAAAACCGAGGCATTCTTGAGTGGATTGATGGTTAACCGCTCGATCAGCGCACCCACGCCGGTAACCAACGCTACAGTAAAAAGAAAAGCCAAGGAGAGTGGCAAATGCACTGTAGCAGTGAAAAAAACCATGGTGAGTCCACCCAACATCACGAACTCGCCCTGAGCAAAGTTAATAATTTCCGTAACGTTGTAGATGATGTTAAACCCCAGGGCTACCATAGCGTAGATACTTCCCACGGTGATGCCCGTGACAATGTATTGAATGAGCTGCCCGGCAAGAGAGATTTTTTCCATTGCGAGGTTGATCAAGGTTCAGGTTTTCGCAAATCTCAAGAGAAAGCCTCCCCGGAACGAATCGCCGGAGAGGCTTTCGGTAGCTATTTCAGACCCAGCGCATTCTATGGGGCTAAAGCCCAGTCGCCGTCCTTCACCACCACCATTTCGAAGGCCTCTTTGGTGAGGCCGTTGTGATCGGCAGGGGTGAAATTGAAAACGCCATGTTGGCCGACAAATTTCGTGCGTGTTTCTATGTAGTCTCTGATCTTGGCTGTATCCGGTCCCACGACCTTCAAGGCGTCGATGACCAGATACAGCGCGTCCCACGCATGACCGCCAAACGAAGACAGAGGCTCATTGAATTTCTCCTGGTAGCTTTTGTTGTATTCCTCGATCACTTTTTTCTGGGGATTATCCGCCGGTACAAGATTGGGGATATTGACTCGTCCCAGAGGACAGAAAACGCCTTCGGCGGCGCCGGCTGCCAGCTCTATGTTCTTACGACTGCCAAAGCCATGACTTTGATAAAAGGGAATGTTCGTCATGCCGAGATCCCGCCAGTTTTTCACAGCCAACACCTGGGTGGGCCCCACAGACCAGTTGACAATGGCCTTGGCGTCCGTGCCGCGAATACGTGTTAATTGGGCGGTAATGTCAGTATCCTTCGGACCATAACGCTCGTCGGCCACTATTTCGATGCCCATTTTAGGAGCCAGCAGCAGCAGCTCTTCTCGCCCACTGGCGCCGAATCCGGTGGAAACGCTCATGATGGCAATCTTGTTGATGCCGTTCTTCAATAGGTGGTCATAAATCTTCTCAACCGCATGGGTGTCTGACTGCGGTACTTTGAAAACCCATTTTCGCTCATCCACCGGGGTGACGATCTTATTGCTGGCGGCGCAGGAAACCAGAGGCACCTGGGCCTCATTCACCACCTTCACAACTGCAAGTGTATTGCCGCTGAGACTGGGGCCAATAATAACGGGCACCTTGTCTGTCTTGATCAGTCTTCTTACGGCAAGTACGCATTTGGTCTCGTCGCTCTCGTCATCGTAGAGCACAAGTTCCAGCGGATGACCGTTGATACCGCCGGCCTTGTTTATGGCCTCGGCGATCATCTCGGCTGTCTTTTTTTCGGGCTCACCCAAGAACGATGCTCGGCCGGTCACCGAGAACACGGCGCCCACTTTGTACGACTCTTTCTCCTTGGCGTATGAAACCTGACCGCATGAAAATATCAGCCCGAGTGAAATTGTCAATGCAAGCACTGCCCATATTGCCTTCTCTCTTGTCTTCATGTGAATTCCCTCCCTATAAGATCAAACGCGTCATCACCACACAAAACTGATCCCGATGAGGTGACACCTCCTTTCTCCTCAATCTCAAACAGTTCTCAATTAGAGTTCTTTTCAAGCATCCGAAGGTGCAAATCCTGCAAAAAGGCACCGTTCTCTACAAGCCAAACAAAAAAAGCCGCATCGATGTCGCGGCCTTGTCGAAACCGAAAGACCGCAGGCAGTTGAGTCTGCCCACGGCCTTGAAACTCTCAGTTGAACAGGGCTAGCGGACAGACTCCTCCCCACCCAAATAGTAACCATAGACGTAGGGCTGATAGATTATCTGTCCTGGGAAAAGAGCCATGGGATACTCTCGGCTTCACGGTTGTGAAACGAATGAACCCATACCATAGAGAATACTGCAAACTGTGTCAAGAATAAATGATATCCACGTGGTAAAATCAGAGTGGATACAAGGCGGAAGCACTCTTCTCATCAGGTCGGCCATTCGGGATAGCCGACCACCCCATCGGATAGTAGAGGATTTGAAGCTTTTGGGCTATAGTTAAATGTTGAGGTTTCGAAATGGGAAAACACCATCTCAAACAGCTCGGAAAGATGATCGAGTATATTCTGCTCCATCGACCCGACGAATTCGGTCTGTTTTTGAACGATGACGGCTCACTTCCCATCAAAGAGCTTTTGTGGGCCCTTAACGAGGAAACCGGTTGGAAGCATGTGCGCTCTGGCCACCTCAAAGAATTATCCTACTCCGGCCTTCAATTGCCTTTCGTGTTGGAAGAGTCACTGATCAGGCCTAAGTATGCCTCCCGCCAAGTGAGATCAATGGGCGTCCCGCCACGGTTGCTCTTCTTCGCGGCAAAACGCAAAACCTACCCTGTCATCATCAAACACGGACTCAAACCTGGAGGCCGTCCGCACGTACCTTTGACCACCACAGAAGAAATGGCCCTCCGTATCGGCAAACGTCGTGACCTCAATCCAATCCTTCTCACGGTGCATGCTATCCTAGCCCACCAAAGCGGGCACGAGTTCCTGAATTGTGGGGAGTTGCTCTACCTAGTCAAAACTCTACCTCCGACTTTTATCAGCGGTCCCCCTCTGCGCGAGACCCCGCAACCTCGTAAAATCTCCCGACCGCCGTCAGCAGCCAAAGAGCCGGAGATCCCACAAATGGTCGGCTCCTTTCTGCTTGACCCCGCCAGAGACCCTGATCTTATGAGGAGGCAACAGAGGAAGCAGAAAAAAGACCGCGAACGCCAAATTAGCCAGGAGCGATGGCGCAAGAGGCGACGGCGGACTTAAACCAGCAGGCAGCTTGCAGCCAGCAGCTTTTTTGACAAACTTCCAAAGATTTTGCTCGGGACAGGCAGGACCATGCGAATTGTATATTCTAGGTCGCAGATTTGCGATTGACATAGTCTACGAACTGTGACTTTTGATTATGACAGGGTAATAGGAAGGTGGGAATAAAAAAATGTGACAATGGCTGGGCGCCAGACCTTAATGGGCATCCAGGACTTCACGAATCACATTGAGTATCTGCTCTCGATCGAATGGTTTGCTGATACAACCACTGGTTCTTGCCTGTACGGTTTCTTTCGTGGGTCCATCTACGGAATAGCCGGTGGAAATCAGAACACGTGCCTCTGGATTTATCGTGAGAAGCTCATCCAGACACTTCATACCGCCCATTCCAGGCATGAGCAGATCCAGGATGACAAGATCAATCTGCTCCTGCTCCTTGCGATAGAGCTCTAGAGCGGTTTCTCCATCAGGAGCAGTAAACACCGTGTAACCAGACTCGCCGAGCAGTTGGATCCCCAGATCTCTGATGATATCCTCGTCGTCTACTAATAGAATTTTCTCTTTTCCTCCTGCAACAGGAGCTATTATCTTGTTTTCCTGCACCATTTCCATCTCCTGCTCCACGGTTGGCAGGTAGACCTTGAATGTCGTCCCCTCACCCGGTTGGCTTGAGCAGCTGATGAACCCCCTGTGGCTTTTCACTATGCCATAGACCATAGCTAGACCCAGGCCAGTGCCCTTTCCGATCTTCTTGGTGGTAAAAAAGGGTTCAAAGATATGCCCCAAGGTCTTCTCATCCATACCGTGGCCATTGTCTGACACTGTGAGCAAAGCATACACCCACGGATGGGCATCGGGGTGAATTCGACATAACTCCTCGTTCAGAATTACATTTTCCGTTTTGATAATGAGTTTACCCCCCCCAGGCATTGAGTCCTTAGCATTGACCGCCAAGTTCATGAGCATCTGCTCCACCTGGGTTGCGTCGGCATTGACAATTTTGAGATCCTCTGCGAGTTCAAGTTTGATGCTAATCATCTTGGGAATGGTACGTTCCAAGAGGTTCTTGACGTCCTGGACCTTATGGTTCAAGTCGAGGGGTCGTCTGTAGCTCTCCATGGTGCGGCTGAATGTGAGTAACTGCCGTGTGAGTGCAGCGCCTCGCTTTGCGGCGCCAGCGATGCTCTGCAGCGCCAAGTATTGGCGTTCGTCATGGCCCGCATTGTGAAGCAGAAGGTCAGCATAGCCCTGAACAACCTGAAGTAGATTGTTGAAATCATGAGCTATGCCTCCAGCAAGAGTACCCACAGCCTCCATTTTTTGAGCTTGGAGCAGTTGACCTTGGATTTTTTTCTTTTCCTCCTCTGCCCTCCTTCGATCAGTAATGTCAGTCAGAAAACTTAAACTAGCCGGTTTGTCCTCCCAATGAATAGCAACTGTGTTTGTTTCCAGCCACTTGGTATTCCCATCCTCAGTAATAATCCGAAAAGTAAGGCTGGTGGTTCTCTCCTCGACTACTAGAGGGCCATGGAAATATGCAACCACTTTTTCTCGGTCCTCAGGGTGTACCATCTCCACAAAAGGTCGATTCGTTAATACGTCTTCTGAATACCCCATGAATTCTATGGTCTTAGGGTTGAAAAATCGGAGCATTCCATCTTGGAGGACCAAAATGCCTTCACCGGCATTTTGCACTAATTGGCGATATTTTTCCTCCGACATGACCAACTGTTCTTTGGTTTCAATGCATTCTTCATAAAGCTTCTTGGATGTTAAGGCTGCTTTTACTCTTGCAGTCAGTTCTGGTACGAAGAATGGCTTAGCAATGTAGTCTGTTGCTCCCGCTTCCAAGCCGTTGATAATATCTTTCTTTCTGTCAGCAACTGTCACCATTAAGATTGGTATGTGCCTCGTGATCGGGTCTTCTTTCAGCTCCCTAGTCGCTTCGATACCATCCATCACTGGCATTATGAGATCCATTAGGACCACATCTGGCTTCAGCGTACGTGCTGTGTTAATCGCTTCGAAACCGTTGGTTGCGACATGGACTGTGTATCCCTCCAGTTCAAGCGCAGCACACAGAACCTCCTGGATTTCGGTGTCATCTTCTACGACCAAGACAATTTCTGTCTCTTTATTCATTGGAGATCCCATGTCCCTGCATGTCTCGCGGAATCAAAGTAAAAAACCCTGGCCCAGAGGATCTGGCTTTGATTTGCTCCAACAATGGAGCCGCTCAAGGCTTCTGGAACAGGGCACAAGGCAAAAAGATTAAACCACACCTGTCTTCTCCTGGTGTCTAACTCTTTTGCCTTACGCCTGATGCCGCATACTTACTGGCCAGTTCTGGAACACGCCTGCAGGCCAAGCCGACTGCCCCTGACAACGGTCAGTGGATGTGAAGTGCTGAATACAGTCAGCGGTTCACAAAATATGCATGTCTTATGCCAGGCCCTGGGGGCAGATGTAGAAATGCATACGTTCGAGGTAAGGGTAAAATCTTTGCAATGTTCCTGCATTCTTGCTTCTGGAGACCGAGAGCAGATGTGAAGAGAGTTAACCCGGACAATTCATGTAATGTCCGGGTTAAGAATACCAATCCAGATGACGGGACTTTGGGAAGATTCAAGAGGGGATCATAAGGATTTTGATCGGTGTTACCCGCGAAGGCATCGCCATAGAAACGTGATCGCGCACATTGGGTGGGTTGTTAGGGTGAAATGACGAGGGCTTCAGGAGGGTGTGAGGGCGAGTCAAACACAAGGCTGAGCCCTCGAGAGCGGTTACCCATTATGCTTATCGGTATAGTAGATAGTGGCGCCCACGGGTGCGAAGGAGAGGAAAAGGATGTTCAATACCGGAATCAGGAATAGCAGCCCGAAACCCAAGTGAAACGGGAGGCTGCTCAACAACAGCCTGAAGCGCTTCTTGAAAGGGTAGAGTCGTCTTGCAGGAACGAGATCCGTATTGTCCCATGCGAGAAAAATGGCCGCAATTCCCGAGGAGACAATCGCCAGCACCGGGCCCAGGGGTGTAAGCCCGCCTAGAACCATGAGTAGGAGAATGATTAAAACCGGGAGGACCGCTCTGGGTATTTCCTGTTTGAGAAGATAAGAAAATTGCCGCAATAGGGGCACTTTTTGCGGTTCATCTTCTCGGCCCACTAGCATGCGTTCGGTAATTATAGACATGTAATCCATGATAATCACACTGAACAGGATTTGAGAAACAAGATAAGAAAGTATGGCCGACAGCCCCACAAGGAACAGGGAAAGGATCCAGGAAAGGACGTACCATAACCAGAGGATCCATTGACTTGCAGGCTTGTCCCAAATTAGATGCAGAATCTCCTCATGGTAAACAAGAATCAGGCTTGCAGAAATAATGGTAATGACGACCACGGCGGCAAACCGAA
>Ga0209536_100001038_pt1 | contig 46114 bp, 38 predicted proteins | sample DeeMarSeWOR28_12_FD_187461 | JGI IMG/M metagenome (GOLD analysis project Ga0209536, IMG submission 187461) | Marine sediment microbial communities from White Oak River estuary, North Carolina - WOR-2-8_12 (SPAdes) (version 2) | ecosystem: Environmental > Aquatic > Marine > Intertidal zone >...
GCTCTTCTTTAATTTCCTCTTCCGCAGGAATGGTTTTATCTATCCAAGCAGTAGCAACATTAAAGAAGGTTGTTTTACCAGATCCATTTGGTCCAATTAATGAGACTAATCTATTCTTTGTAACGACTATGCTTGCTCCATCAAGAGCACGGACTCCACCAAAGTGTTTGTGAATATCCCGTGCATCCAAACTGATATTTTCTTTCACTTCAACCATTTAAGCATTCACCATTTATTATATTGCGGGTTCCTTCTCCCCTTCTGCTCCCAATCTTTCTTTTTCAGTCAAACTTTGTCTTGCTTCTACAGCTTCATCAGAGCGTCTTCGTTCATCTGCAGTTAATAGCTTCAAGTATTTCTCATTATCGGTTTTTGGTTCTGGAATCAATCCTGATTGCGGTAAACGCTTTCATCGCCGATCCTTTCCGAATTACAGAAGTAGTACGAACTGACGGGTTGGGTCTGAATCCTCTATTGACTACAATATGGAATGTCATACATCCACCGATCATCTTCATTGGTTACGCACTGATACTCGTACCTTTCTCTGTGAAGCTTGCTGGGTTCACATTATCCACTGAGGAGCGTAATCAAGATCCCATTCCCGTAGTGAGTTCCTACACCCGCTTCACTACCGCAGCTTCTTGGGTGGCATTGTCTGCTGGGATTGCTATCGGAGGATATTGGGCATATGAAACTCTAGGTTGGGGTGGTTATTGGGCTTGGGACCCAGTGGAAACGACATCTCTGATTCCTTGGTTGTTGATCACTGCATTCTATCACGCAAAACCGACACTCAAGAAGAATGACGTGATTCGCGACTCATTCCTTGTGATGGCATATATTACGGTGATTTTTGCTACGTGGACTACACGAAGTGGAGTCCTTACGTCAGTGCATGGATTCGGTTTGAGCCTAGTTAGCTGGACCATGTTGATCACCTTACTGACCAATCTTATTGTCGGAGTATTTCTTGCATTCTATTCTGGGTTCAAGGATATGGAAGATGATGTGGAGTCAGATGGACCTGGCTTCTTCGATATATCTAATGTGAGACTATTCTCAATCAAGATTGCTCTCATAGGCCTCATTATTGTAGCAGCAACCTCCACGATTGGGGTAGCCCTTCCAGCCTCATACAATCTTGGCATAGCGATCTTAAATCCAGCCGGACTTGAAGACAACATGATAGGCATAAGTGTGGAGTTCTTCAGAATTGGATTCTACTTTGCTTGTGTCTTCCTCATAGCATCTGCATTCTATTGCATGAGGACGAGTTTTCTCAATCATCGCCGTCGTGGAATTCTCTTGATTGTGGTCTTTGGAATAGGTGCGGTAATAGCGGCACTTTCTGTTTTTGGTGGATTTGGACCTTTGCCGACAAACTATTGGCCAGCAAACTTACTCATCATACCAGCTGCAACCGGAATTGGATTTCTAATCATTGTATTCGTCCTGCAGATGGCAGGGAAAGAGAAGATCGGAAGCACACGTCAAATAGGGCGTTTGATGCTTCACTTAGGATTGCTCATCCTTCTGCTGGGTGTGTTCATGAGTGAGAACGTGGTCTATGAATCCAATGCTGCATATTTGAGTAGCTCCTCTCGTGAGGTTGCGCCTGGAATCTATGTTAGAGTGTCTGACATCAATGTTGAGTACGCCAATAGTCCGACTGACTTTAACCTGATAGTGACTATTAACATCGGCTATTGGCAAGGTAATACGACCTTCATCATAACGGGAATAGGATATGCTACGGTCACAGGTCATCCTGACTGGGGAATGGTCAGTCACAAGGTGTATCTGGATTCGAATGTTTTCCGAGATGTATTCATAGCAGTCACTGGATTCGCCCAAATCGTGCCTGGTCTATATCAGGTCACCATCCACACAAAGGTTCTTCCCCTGATTTCCTTTGTTTGGTTGGGAGCCTTCCTCATGGTTTCTGCAATTCTACCAATCTTCGGAATGGAGGTACAGTCATTCGTCAAAGCATTGAGAGGGAAAGAGCAACACCTCTACGTTGGCGAGGATGAAGTATCCATCGAAGTTGAAGGAAACTAATCGTTCCTTTGGGTCGGGCATAATGCTCGACCATCTCTTTCTTTTTCACATCAAGAAGGGTTTATACATCAGACTCAACTACCCATTCTAGTCTTCAGAAGGTATCAGAATGTCACAGCACTATGATGTAGCAATTGTTGGTTCAGGACCAGCGGGTTCTACTACAGCAAGGGTTGTTGCTGAGAATGGTGCAAAGACCGTTCTGATCGACCGAAGAAGGATTGTAGGAGTTCCAGTACAATGTGGCGAATTGATTCCCACTCCAAGGGAAGTAAGGAACCTCTTCCCATCCTCAACAAGAATGCCAAAAGCTGTTTCAGTGCCATCGAAATTCATCCTCAACAGGACATCTACAATAAGACTGGTTTCACCAAACGGCAAGACCTTCGAGTTTCCCTTTGAAGCGAATATTGTTGATCGGGCTTTATTTGACCAGCATCTCGCCAGGAAGGCAGAAGATGCAGGTGTTGATGTTCTTCTGAACACCAAGCTGCTTGATCGAACTAAAGACAATAGCCTTGTGTTAAGGTCTGAAAGGCGGCAGAATGAAATCCAGGCAAACGTAGTTGTTGGCGCTGATGGTTCGCGTTCCAAGATAGCGCAATCCTTGGGACCGCAGTTCATCCACAATGAATCCGACTTGAGTCCATCCCTCCAATATGTAATGGAAAACTCGGATGCTGATTCTACAGTGGTTGAGATGTATTTTGGTAGTGTCGCTCCCGGTGGGTATGCTTGGATTATACCGAAGGGAGATGACATGGTCAATGTTGGTTTTGGTATGCGAAGATCAATTGCTAAGGATGATTCGCCCCTTCGAGATTACATAGACCGGTTTGTATATGGAAATCCTCTAGTTACTCCTCTCTTGAAACGAGCCAGAATTGTAAGCAGAGTCGGTGCCATAATTCCTGTTGGGGGTCCACTCAAGAGGACTTGGTCTTCTGACGCATTACTTGTTGGTGATGCTGCTGGCCACGTGATGGCTTCAAATGGTGGAGGAATTCCAACTGCGCTATGCGGCGGCATCATTGCAGGTGAAGCTATCTCCTCACATCTTGAATCAGGTTCATCACTATCTCTCTATGAAGAAACCTGGAGAGCAGAGTTTGGTACTGAACTCGAGACTGCATTGAGGGTCCTCAGAGTCGCTGACACAGTGATGCCATCGGACAGTATAACCGATATCTGCATGAGACTTGCAGGTGTTCGTTTTCTTGAACCATTGATTAGATGTAGACTTCCACCTCTGGTAGATTTTACTTCAAAGACACTGGTGAGAGTACTTGGGAAAGTTCTCTAGAATCAATATAGTCTCTGAATCACAAAATCCGCCAAATGTTTCAGATTCTCTTCATTCTTGAAATCCCGATTGCGGATTGCGTCCTTGGCTGTTTCAATGTACTGCTTTGTTATCCTTGTACCATATTCCACCGCATGGGTCTCATCTATCAACTGCAGAGCGTAGTACAGTTCGCCATTGTCGAGGAGCTTGATGCATCTGTCTCGTTTCTCTTCTGAACTCTCCTCAAGCGCATGAGCCAGAAGGAAATTACAACGACTACCCTTAAGGTCCGAGAGCACAGACTTGCCAGTACCATTCTGAGTTGCTATCACATCCAAGATATCATCTCTGATCTGGAATGCATATCCTAGATTCTCAGCATATTCGATGATGGCGGCGGTCTGTTGCTGATTTGCCTTTCCTATCGTTGCACCGACCTTGGCTGCTGAGGTCATGAATGCAACGGTCTTCATTCTCACTACATCGAGATAGTGCTTCTTTGTGTAGACCTCCCGCCGACCGTTTGTGCTCATGAGCAAGTCTGCTGCTTCGCCCTCACACATCGTGATGGCTCCACTGGCAACATATGTGAGAAGATCTGGTGTAGACTGCTCCCCAACCATCTTGATTGCCTTGGCTACCAAGAGGTCTCCAGCAATAATTGCCATTTTTCTCCCAAATTTTTCGTGAGTGGTTTCAACTCCTCTTCTCAACTTGTCCTCATCAATGATGTCATCATGTATGAGACTGGCAGTCTGGATGAACTCGGTTGCTACTGCGTATGGAAGGGCTTCCTCTATATCTCCACCAACCGCCTCTGCACAAAGAATCAGTAACAACGATCGGATTCGCTTCCCTCCTGCTAGAATCAAATGTCTTGTGGTTTCATAGAGGATAGCAGGTTCACCATCCTCCTCCAAGAGCTGCGTTCGAATTGCTTCATTGATTCTCTCTATTCGCTGTCCTAGCTCTTTGCTATCAAGAATGTCTGAAACCTTCGGAGTAACTTCACTTGTTTCTGAGTCATCTTCTACTCTACCAGCGAAAGGTTTCTCCGACATCAGTTGATTCTCCTGAGCAATCTGTTTTCAACCTGAAACCGCCTTAAAGTCCTTGCCTTTGTTTTCGTACATCATCTAACTAAAGACATCATGAGGAAGTCTTTTTTGTAAACCAGAAACTGAATCGTCACAAGAGGTTGGTCAAATGAGCAGCGATGAAGCAGACCTACCAAAGCCATCACGAGTACGAGCATGGTTGGCTGAGATGCGCGCACCATTTCTGACAGCGGCAATTGTCCCCGTCATTCTGGGAACATGTGTAGCGTGGGCTTCGACTGGTGTGTTCCTTCTTGATGTTTTCATCCTAACCTTGTTTGCAGGGATGTTCATCCACATTGGGTCGAACGTTGCCAATGACTACTATGACCACAAGAGTGGAACCGACGACATCAATGTAGACTATGTGCGACCCTTCACCGGTGGAAGCAGAATTCTCCAGAGGGGATGGATGACCCCAAGGGAGGTCTTCGCTGAAGCAATGGTCTTCTTCATACTTGGCGGAGGGATAGGCTTCTATCTGGCATACACACGAGGATGGGAGGTCCTCATCCTAGGAATTATCGGAGTTGGATCTGGCTTCTTCTACACAGCTCCCCCTTTCAGATTTGTAAGTCGCGGTTATGGAGAGGTATTCATTGGACTCAATTTTGGCGTATTGATGACACTCGGGGCATACTTTGTCCAAGCCCAGGTCTTGGCCTGGGAGGCTGTTTACCCCTCACTTCCTGTTGCCATCCTCATTACAGCTGTACTCTACATCAATGAGTTTCCGGACGCAAAGGCAGATGAAGCGGCAGGCAAGAGAACAATTGTGGTAAGACTCGGAAGGGAACGGGCAGCAAAAGGCTACGTTGTCCTGATGCTCTTCACATACCTGTCCATCATAGTCCCTATTCTATTCAGTCTGACAAATTGGTATACGATCATTGGACTTGCATCAATCCCTGCAGCAGTCATGGCTTCAAAGACAGTCCTTGTTCATTACGACAAATCATTGCCACTGATGCCTTCCTATGCGTCCACAGTTGTGAACCATCTCTTTACAGGACTATTCCTATCTCTCTCATATATTCTGATAGGCCTCGGTCGTGAACCAATCTGTGTTCTGATTTGGGGTTCAATTTGCCTGGTATTGTCTCTTATATTCTACGTACAGACGACCAAGCAAATCAGAGCTGCAGCCGCTGCTGCACCTCAATAGATCTCGTCAAGACCATCCCATGTGAGTCCCATGGACTGTGCCACTAGTACTGCTAGGTCCTTCACAGTCTTTGATGAACCCGCCTGTGGTAGTTGATCATGCATGAAATCGACACATGAGGGACATGCTGAAGCCACAACGTCTGCATTGGTTGCTTCTATATCCTCAACCTTGAGCTTGTTGATCTGCAATGCAAAATCAGCATCAACTGCTCTAAGGACGCCTCCTGACCCACAGCAGTAACAGTTCGCCTTGTTGTGAGGTAGCTCCTCAAAGGTCACGCCTGGAAGATGCTCAAGGACTTTCCTTGGCTCTTCATAGAAGCCAGCGTTCCTTCCTGCATCACATCCATCGTGGAAAGTGACTGTGACATCTAATGGAGTCTTCATGTCAGTGAGTTTACCACGGTCGATGAGGTCGGCAAAGTATTGTGCACCATATAGCACCTCGAAGCCATGGTCAATACCCAGAAACTCGTGGTACTCGTGGCTCCACATCTTGTAACATCCAGGACAGTTAGTGAAGATCCTCTCTACTCCTAGTTTCTTGTAAGCCTCGATGTTGTGCTCAGCGAGTGCCCTTGCTCCCTCAAAGTCTCCCGTCATAATGAGTGGAGCACCACAACAGTACTCGTCTTCTCCAAGAACAGTATATGACTCGCCAATCTTGTCCAAGATCAATGTGGTAGCTATTGTTGCTTGGATTGACACACCTCGAAACGAGGAAGCACATCCGAAGAAGAAAGCATTCTTGGATGGAGCTCCTTGCTTGTCAAGAAGGTCATCCTCGTTTGGAGTCCAGTAGGACCAGCCCTCGATCCTGTCCATCTGAGCCTGACCCTGAATGTTGAAACTCTTGAGTAGAGTTTCTCTTGCCATCTCTAGTTGTTCTGGCCACATCCCCCGTTTCAGAAAGTCAGACCGCATCACTTGGTATATCTTCACAAAGGGAATGTCCACCTGACAGACCTCTTCACATCCGCCACAGAGAGTGCATCCAAATATGGCATCACAGAGACCCTGGAGTCCTTCTGAAGGTCTTAGTCTTCCCTGCATCAGAGCTCGGGTCAACATCATCTTCCCCTTGCCCGAGTAACTGTCTCTTCGCTTCACCTTGTAGGTGGGGCAAGCTCCATGTCCAACTTGACAGAAACTGCATTGTGCACAAGTATAGGCGTACTCTTGGAGATTGTGTTCATTCAGTGTTGGAAAGTCCATGTTCTTGGTCTCCGCACTTTCTGACAGACAGAGGAGGACCGTATCAAGGCACCTTAAAATCTTTCCAGTCAGCAATTCAAGTTGTCCTGATTACCATCTTCCCTTTCTTTTGAGGACCTCCGATATCACAACTACAACAAGAATCAGTCCTACCCATGTTCCTACTACTGTAATGAACGGTGATAGTACTGCGCCATCTAGGATTGAAACCCCAGGTTGCGACGTCGTTGTGGTTGTGGTTTCTGGAGAGGTTGTTGCAGTTGTTGTAGTCGTGGTTGTTGTTGTAGTTGTTGTTGTAGTGACAGGTAGTGTCACAGTAACCATAACTGTATCACTGGTAAAAGAACCTCCAATGTTATACACAATGAGTGTGTATTCGTAAATCCCTGGAATGAGCCAATCAACAACAATGGCGATTGATGATCCGTTCCATCCTCCAGAGCCAACGAGCGTTCCATTTCTGAATATCGAATAGCTAGCTGGATTTGGGTCTGATGGAAACCAAGTAATTTCATTCCCCGTCGCCAAATACTCATATTCAATATCAGTTGGGCTGTCAATGAAAGGTGCATTCTCGTCATACGAAACCGAAACAGTAACATCCAGACTTCCAGCTACATCGTTTTTGCCAGCCGACCATATTCGAAGTGTAAATGTTCCCACAGATATTGGAGTGAAATCTACTGAGATAGATATCTGGTTCAAATTGGAGTTGAGATCACCTGTACCATTATCTTGAATCGATGTGGGAGTGAATGAGAACTGATCGTTATCTGCCCAACTGGATTCGATACTCACATAGAACTCCTGATCTCCTCCAGTGTAACCTCCTGCATCTATATCGAGAATGAAAGATTTGCCAACTGTTGCATTAACAGTCCCTGTTGCGTTTGATGTAATTGTAAGCGTTGAAGTATCGTGACAACCAGAATTCCCACACTCTGTGGTCGAACTTGGGAATGCAATGGTCATTGATGCTCCTGCAAATACAAACACCAAAGACAGTAGCGATAGAAGAACTAGGTACTTGAATGGTTTTCTCAACTTAAGACCTCCATCGATCCAGAATCAGAAGAAGAACCAATATCCCCACGATTATTCCAGTTGACAGCATGATCAGACTAAAGGAAGCAGTTGCCATTGCTTCACGATTATCTCCCGGAATACTTGGATTTCCTGCAGGTGTGGTGGTGGTTGTTGTTTCTGTTGTTGTTGGTGTAGTTGATGTAGTTGGTGTAGTGATCTCTCCAGTCACAGTGACCATCACGATATCTGATGCAGTGTTTCCACCGATATCTATCACAGTGAGTGTATATTCATATGTGCCTGGACCCATGTAATCGACATTGATTACTATTGATGACCCATCCCATCCTCCAGATATAACGACAACTCCATTGATCTGGATATTGTACTCTGATGGATTATCGTCTGACGGTATCCACGTTATGCTATTTCCTGTGGTTGAAACCTCATACTCTAGGTCAGCTGGACTGTCAATAATTGGTGCAGTTTCATCAGGTACATCGATGACATCTATTGGGATATCGATAAACTGGGATGCTGCAGACGAAGATGTCCATGCTCTGATTGTAAGGTTGCCACTGCTTAGAGGTGTAAAAGTGAAATCATGAGTGATAATGAAGTTAGCTGGAGTTAGATCTCCAGCTGAGTTGTCTAGTATGTATGCTGGAGTGAAATTGAAGTAGTCATTGTCAGCCCAACCGCTTTGGACACTCAAATAGAAATTGATGCCACCGAACGTTGGCTTCGAGGCGCTAATCCTCAGAGTGAATGGAACTCCAACGGTTGCATTGCCTGTGGAATTTGAAGACATTGACCAAGATGAACTGACGGGATGACACCCTCCACACTCCGACGTATAATCGGGTTCTGCTATCGCTGCATATGCTCCAAAGAGAATGAGGAGTCCAAGGATGCTGATGATTCCTAGATATCTGATTGACTGTCTTTGCATCGAGTAGTACACCCTCGTACGCGCGTTTTGCGAGGCTGCTTGTATGGTTAATAAAAGGATTCTTCAAAAGTATTGGACCTTACACACCGTTACTTCTGAACCTAATACGACCTCTTGGGAGCTACGATTTTAAACAACAGCGAAAATGACTTACATTCTGTAAATAAATCCAGAATGCTTTAGGACACTTTAGGAGTGCGTTCTGATTGATTAGCGGATGAAGCCTTGGCAATCCACGCCCCAAAGACCAAAATCGCACAGATTACAATTTTCTCGCTAGGTTTTTATGCAGGCTCGGTTCCACGCCTCAGTCAGTCAGCAGATTCGTTCATGAGCTGGAGAGTATACTCATGGTCCTGAAGCGTAAACAGAACGAACAACTCGCGAAGATTTTCGAAGACCGCCTACTTACTGAGAAACATGAACTAGTGCTGTCGGCACTGGACGTAGGGTCTCTGCCGAAGCAAGTAGGTTGGCTCATGAACACAACGCCTGATGCGATTGTACAACCCTTGACTCCTGAGGAGATCAGTGAACTCTACAAGTTTGCTCAGAAAGAAAAGGTCCCTCTAGTACCTCGAGCCGCAGGCACATCGGGTTATGCTGGCGCAATTCCAAGAAAGGGCGGCGTTGTTGTAGATATGCGTCGCATGGACAAGATCTTGGAAATCGACCGTGAGAATCTGACAGTTACTGTGGAACCAGGGATATCCTGGGCCAATCTACAGTTTGAATTGAATCGAGAAGGTCTTGACATCCGATGCTATCCTTCTTCAGGTCTCTCCGCCACAGTCGGGGGCTGGAGTGCTCAAGGAGGGGACGGGATTGGTTCGTTGAAGTATGGGACCATCAATGAAAACGTTGTGAAGATGGAAGTCGTGCTTCCGAACGGAAAGATTGTCAAGACGAGTGACACTGATCTGTTCTGTGATACTGAAGGAATTCTTGGTATCATCACCAAGGTCACATTGAAGATCAAACTACTGACTCCGTTGAAGGTGATTGTGTCTAGCTTTGAAGAGAACTACCAGATGATGCTCGCAATTGAGCACATTCTTGAGGAGGGTCCTCTACCCTTCACAATCAAGTTCGAAGAGTCAAAATACACCGACCTGAAGAAACGAATCTGGGAGGGTCACAAGCCGTTCCCATTCCCAGTTCATCACTGCACAATCATGGTTGCTTATGAGGGAGATGAGGAAGAGATTGAGGCGGGTTTCGAAGCAGTCCGCCATTCCACTGAGATGTACAGGGGAGTTGTGTACGATGATTGGGTTGCTGAACATGAATGGCATGATAGATACTACCCAATGAAGATCAAGAAGAGAGGTCCCACGCTTGTCGTTGGTCAAGCATTTGCTCCTCTTGAGAATCTCGCTGCACTCCTAGATGACTTCCAGTTTGAGCAGGCTTCAGCCCAGGCAGGCATTGATGGTTATGTGAACTCCAAAACAGGGGTGACCCTAATGGGTTACTTCCTGGAGGACGAGCGTAGGATGTTCTACATGCTCTCGTGGTCGCAAAGTTTCGTCATCTTCACACTTGCGCGACGTCATGGCGGGCACGCTCACTCAACTGGTGTCTGGTTTGCTAACCAAAGCAGCCAATACTTCGGAAAACGCCGCCTAGCAAAAATACGAGCTGCGAAACTCAAATGGGACAAGAAAGAGATTTCAAATCCTGGAAAGATCTTTGCATTCTGGTTGCCTTTCATACTCAGAATTGGGAAGTACTTCATGTGGTACTTCTATGACTTATTCAGGAATGGTCTAGGTCGAGTGGCACCTGCATTCCTCAAATGGTTGCAGAACGTACCGCCGTTGAAATGGGTGCTAAGATGGGGACGTGCCCACAGTCCCTGGCCAATGCAGTACGGTATCGGCTGCTGCATGGTTGATGGTGCTGCAGGTATCGCACCACGTTGGGACTTTGAGAGGTTTGGAATGCTTCCGCTGTTCGGTCCACGACAGACTGATGTCCTATGGATATCTGGTTCATTGACAAAGAAGATGGCTCCACGACTCAGGCGTATCTATGAGCAGATGCCCGAACCGAAGTACGTCATCGCATTCGGTCAGTGCGTAGCTTCTGGAGGTCTGTTCTGGGAAGGATACAGCTTGGCGACTCCGCCAGACAAGATAGTGCCAGTGGACGTATATCTGCCTGGATGTCCACCAAAGCCGGCGGACTTTATCCGAGCACATCTCATACTCCAGAACAAGATCAGGGCTGGAACGACTCATTGGCAGACAAAGTACGAGAATCAAGATGCAATGGGGATGATACAGTAATGACACTACACGAGGCTGATTCAGCTGTGGGACTGAGACAGGACAGTGATCCGTTCTGTCTACTCTTGCTTGGACTAGTAGTGTTCAGCTCATATGTGTTCAATTACTTCTACTTGGGTGTCTCTTTGCCAGCATCGTGGCTACTCATCGCTCAATACTTCTTGTTCTTGGTGGGTCTTCCTTTGGTGATTATCTTCTTTCTTGTTGGTTACTTCCGACCAGAAAAAGGAAAGGCAAAGAATACTGCTGGGTCAATCTCACTAGTAGCAGCTTTCTTCTTTGTAGTCTTCGTGTATTTCTTTGCGGATGCATTACTCCTGTTTCCAACAGTTACATCTGCGGATAACATCGGATTCTACTATTCCGTGTGGGGGCTTGGTGGTGCTATTCTGACAGCTGCAGGATTCTCAATCATGCATAACTATGAGGAGAGTTCAACACCAGGAATCTTGGATACTAGTAAGCTGCACTACGGTCCAGAACCAGAGCCGGAACCAGAACCTGAACCGGAGGGCGAGGTTGAAGAGGCACCTGCTGAAACTGCTCCAGAAACAGAGGAGCCTGCTCCTGAAGCCGAAACAACTGAAGTAGAACCCGATTCAGAGTAGTTCCCTAGTTCCATATACAAGGACTCTAGATGATTAGAGGTTTCTATCAACCTCTTGATGCACTACTCTTGTAACCAGCTCAGTGTAGCAAATGCTAATAGTGCACCGAATGCAACCCATGCAAAGAGAACTATGCCTGAGATCAGGTCGTATGATACAAAGATGAGGTAGGCATGGATGCCGCCCACAATCCCTGCTAATAATGTAAGTCCAACTCTACTGGATCTAGTTTGGGCTGTCGCAAATCCAAGGGCTGCTACGACCAAGAAGATGCCACTAAAGAACAGAATTGCATGAAACAATGTGTTCGCGATGACCGTATTCAATATGAGCCATAGATAGGATCCAACAAGCGTCATCCCAACTAACAGACCGAGATAGTAGAAGAATGTGCCTTCTTCGCCACGAACCAAATCAATCACCTTTCAAATATGGAGTTTTGTGACTTGGAGTTGTTCCGACTGAGCCGATATATAACTCCTTTGAGTCGGAGCGCCCGAAGTCTTTTTATCAGGGTCATTCTTACCGCCAACTTCAGTTTCAAGATATAGGTCCGGGTATGGACTCCTCATATGATTGGTTAAGAAAGACCAACATTTAACATGAGGTTAGTTTCGAACTGGACCTGTCGTCGACGAGTTAGCAGAGAAGGAACTTGGAAGGAATGACAAAGAATACGCTTGATACTATCAGTTCTTACCTTATTTCTAGTCCCTTCGCTAACGTTACTTTTCAAACAAAGCTTATCCAGAGGATGGTTGCATAAGATGAGGTTGTTTGTAGATTTCGTACCGGTTCTTGTCTGGGCAATACTAGCTATAGTGTTGGTCGTGGTGATGCTCTTAGCATCTTGGGTCTTGAGACCCCACGTATTGCAGAACTCTGAGAAGACTTCGAGCTATGAGTGCGGTGAGGAACCGATCGGTCCAGCTAGGATCTCATATCCGTACAACTACTTCATCTATACAGTCCTCTTCGTCGTTGTTGATGTGATGGGTGCGTTCCTTTGGCTCCTGGCATCGTCAACGCTTCTCTGGCCAACTGGACCAAATCCTCAGGAGCTGGTCTGGCAGGTCATCCTGTTCATTCTGATAGTCATGGGTGGAATCGGTTTTGTCATGAAGAAACTACCAGAAGCAGCTCTGGATGGCAAAGAGACCCTTGAGCAGTACCGCAAGGCAAAGGCCGAGCGAGAGAAACACACCATTGCAGGAGGTCACTGAGGATGCAAGCTGATCCAGTCTTCCAATTATTCGAACAGGTCGAATTCATCCTGATTGCAGGCATTGTCATAGTATTGGCATATCTCGCACTTGAACACAAGGAGATCGTCTATGCTGCCTTCTTCTTCGGTTTCATGGCATCAATCGTAGCAGGGTTCTTCCTCCTGCTTGAGGCACCCTTCATCGCAGGAATGCAGATTGCGGTGTATACAGGTGGCATCAGCGCCTTGATCATATTCGGAGTATTGTTGCTCCCCAGAGCACAAGACTCGTCATTGGAGACCTTCCCATCAGGGAGGAAACGAAAGATAGGTCTCCTGCTCTCAGGTTTCGTAGCAGCAATATCTGCTACACTCGCCCTCTTGTTCCCGTGGGCTGAATCTTTTGATGAGATTGTTGTTGATATGTCACAGGACCTAGGAGCTCTTGCTGAATGGTTGTGGGTCGAGAACAGTATCTATGTTCAGATGATTGCCATAATCATGATCACCTCACTCATAGGAGCAGTCGCGCTCTTGAAGATGGACAAGGCTGAACAGATGGGCTCGATTCAGGGTGAGTTTGGAATCGAGGCTGAGGTCGAAATCGAAGACGAACCAGAGCCTGAACCTGAGTCTGTGGACGAAGAACCAGAGCCTGAGGCGACTGAGGAGGAGGATGCATAATGGTCCCACTGTCTTGGTATCTGGTCGTTGCCTTCATACTAATCGGCTTAGGCGCCTATGGTATGATGGTGAAGAGGAACCTCATCAGGATTCTCATTGGAGCCGAGATTATGGGCAACGGTGTGAACATCGCTCTGGTTGCGTTCGCGCTCTACAGTCCAACTTTCAACCTCACAGCCCAAGGACTCATCATCCTGGTGATATCAGTGGCTGCTGCACATACAGCTCTAGCACTCGTATTGATGCTCATGTACAACAGACGTTATGACACGGTGGACCTAGGTCGACCGGTCGATAGGGAGGTGGCATAGATGTCTACCATTGGAAGAGCTGTCATCAACAAAATTCCTGAAATTACATCGAATGCTCTAGGTGACAACAAGATAGAGCTCATTGTACCCGCTGAGAAGATTCGTGAGGTCATCACGATAATCGAGGAAGAACTTGAAGATGCTATGCCCGAGTCCGTCTTTGGAATCGATCTTGAGAACGACCAGTATCAACTCATCTACATCTTCTGGTCATGGTCCACAAAGACTCTCGTCCAACTGAGGGTGTCCCTCGAGGGAGAGAAGCCCGAGATAGAGAGCTCATGTGATATATTCCCAGGACTCGAATGGCACGAGAGAGAAGTCCGTGAGATGTTTGGCATCGATTTCAAGAACCATCCCGACCCACGACTCTTGTTGCTCCCTGACGAACTTGATGGAGCCTATCCAATGCGAAAGCGGTTCACGACCGACCAGAGTCGTCTAGAGGAATCTGGAATCGCTCCACCTAGACCACGACCCAAGCCTGAAGGAGGTGACAGCAAGTGAGTCCCGACATCCTCGATGAAGCAATGGAGATTTGGTTCGGTCCTCAGCACGTCTCAGCTCACGGCTGGGCAACCAAGCTGACCTTGGTGGGCGACTATGTTGTCGAGTGTGATCCGAATGCTGGCTACTTCCATAGGTCTGCAGAGAAGGTCTTGGAGTTCAAGAATTTCCGCCAGGGGGCACTTGTCCTCGAAAGAATGTGTATGCTCGAGGCATTCCTGGCTGAGTATCCCTATGTGGCTGCAGTTGAGAAGATTGCTGAAATCGAGGTCCCTGAACGTGCGAAGATCATGAGAACAATCATGATGGAGATGTCCCGGCTTCACAGCATTCAGTTCTGGTGGGGACAGTTCAATGCAGAATTAGGATTCTTCACAATGGCGTTGTGGCCATGGGTTGACCGAGAGTACTCACTCGATGCGTTCGAGGAGCTCACTGGTTCTCGTCACACAGTTTCATATTCCACACCCGGTGGTGTGAAGTACGACTTCACTGAGAAGTTCATGAAACAGCTTCATAGAGCAATCGACCGCTTTGAAGACAGACTTCCAAAGTTCAGAGATATGCAGATGGGAAGTCCAACCTTCAGGGCCAGGACAAAAGACATTGGACTCTACCATTACAAACAGGGTCTGAAGTGGGGTCTCAGCGGTCCTCCCATCAAGGCATGTGGCGTACCAATGGACCTCAGGAAAGATGACCCTGACCCGAATCTGGCCTATGATATGGTAGATTTTGAGATTCCTATCACCGAGAATCCTGAGTATCCTGGTTCAAGTGATGCACTCGATAGGATGGAACAGCGTTTCAAGGAGGCAGAGGTCGCTGTTGACATCATCAAACAACTGCTGCCTCAACTACCCGAGTCTGGACCAATCATTGATCCAAAGGCTCGTGCCAAGGCAAATCGTCTGCCTGAGGGAGAGGCTTATGCCCGAGTTGAAGGTACAAGGGGTGTCACTTCACTCTGGCTCAAGACTCTTGACAAAGCGCAGACGGCTTATCGCGCTAAAATCCGTGGACCGTGCATAGCCTCGTACTATGCACTGAAGGACCTGGTTCCAGGTTCGAAGTTCGCGGACTTCATTGTAATATTCGGAAGCCTAGACCCCTATCCAGGATGGTGGGACCGATGAGCGTGTTGTTACAGTTCGACTTCTGGCAATGGATTCAGGGAATTCCTCAGTGGATAGAGGGTATACTCTATTGGATTTGGGGAATAGTCAAATGGATCATCTATGCGATCTGGGACTTTATCCTGTGGCTCTGGGCTACGATCTTCAATGCAGACAACTTCTTCTTCCTGTTCAGGGCTGTCCTATTCCCAGGACTCATCTGGGTTGTGCTGGCCTTGATATGGGCTGTCTGGGGAACCAGAAAACTCTGGGGCAGAATCCAAGACAGACGAGGTCCATTCCATCAAGGCAAGTACGGAGGTCTCCAGTTATTCGCAGACGCCATCAAGCTCATCGCAAAGGAGACAATCATCCCTGACAAGGCCAAACGTTGGATGTTCAGATTCCTTCCAGGACTCCTACTCGTTGTAGTCCTCCTGCCGTTCGCGTTCATTCCTTGGGACACAGTCTCAGCTGTGAATGGTGGATGGGCTATCGCTGACCTCTCAGTGAGTCTTGTACTTGTGTTTGCATTTCTTACAGCAGTTCCCGTAGTGGCTCTGCTTGCAGGTTGGGTCAGTGGGTCGAAGTACACACTGATTGGTGGGTTCCGAGCAGCCAACAACCAGTTTGCTGCAGAGATTCCAATGATAATCTCGACCATTGGTTGTGCATTTCTTGCATCTTCACTCAGTGTGTTTGACATCTCGATGGCTCAGACTAACGTGTGGTTTGCCGTGTTACTGCCAATCAACCTGGCTACATTTCTCATAGCGGCAATTGCTTCAGTCGGTATATTCCCATTCGACGCTCCAGTTGCCGACTCTGAGATCATCTTCGGCTGGAGAACAGAGTACACTGGTATCTACTTCACACTGACATACTTCGCTGAGTTCGCGGAGCAGATGCTCTACTCAGCACTCATCGTGGCTTTGTTCCTAGGAGGACCCAATGGACTGCCATTCCTACCCGGTCCTGTGAACTTCACTATCAAGTTCATCGTGGTCTTCTTCTTCTTCGTGCTCGTGAGCTCCTCCTTCCAGAGGTTGAGACAGGACCAGATTGTGAAATACTGCTGGAAGTATCTTCTTCCGCTTTCAATACTGAACGTCATCATCATCATGCTGGCTATAGTATACATGCCAGGATTGATGTTGCCTTTACTGGGGGTTGGTTAAGAGATGGGATTCTTCAGCGTACTTGGTGACATCTACCAGATCATGAAACACACCTTCAGACAGGTGTTCAAGAGACCCTTCACCTACTTCTATCCATTCGAGGACAGGATCTATCCTGAACGGACACGAGGCCGACATATACATGTACGCGAGGTCTGCACTGCTTGTGCACAGTGTGTCAGGGCATGTCCAGTTGTCGCAATCAGAATCGACAAGGAGGATAAGAAGTTCGAGAAGGATGCCGCTCTCTACTTTGACTACACACGCTGTATCTTCTGCGGCCTGTGTGTTGATGCCTGCAGGTTCGAAGCCCTCTTCCACACTCCAGTTGTTGACCTCAGTGAGGGTGACCGAGAGGACCTGATCTTTGGCCCTGATAAGATTGAAACACTTGACAGAGACCCACTAGAGTGGAGAGGAAGGAGGTTCCGCTAAATGCAGCTGCTGGCACTCGAATCCATTCCATTCGCAGCACTATCACTTGCAGTGCTCTTCTTCGGTGGACTCCTTATCTACGTCTTTAGAGGAGCCCTTGAGAAGTCTGCAGGAAAGATTGCAGTTGGATTCTCATTCGTCGCAATGGTGCTCATGTTCTATCCGTTCTACAAGGTGTTCACAGGTGAGACCTATTCTGAGTACGCAGTATGGTCAGGACTCCTCGAAGAGTTCGGCCTCCTGCTTGACGGAATAGCATTCCCGATAACCTTCGCAGTTGTAGTCCTTGGATTCCTCTCAGTTGTCTATGCTGTGGGATACACGGATCACTCAGAGAACAAGCCCACCTTCTTTGCTAACACACTCTTCTTCCTAATGGGCATGCAATGGGTGACCATGGCTACAAATGTGATCGAATTCTTTATCGCATGGGAGCTAATGCTCGTCCCGAGCTACTTCCTTATCCTGTTCTGGGGTCTCCCCGAAACCCGCAAGCGTACAGCCATGAAGTTTTGGCTCTACACTCAGTCTGGGGCAGTACTTCTGCTGGTTGGCTTCGGAATTCTCTATTCCCTGACAGGTTCATTCGTGTTGACAAACATTGGCACTGCACTTGCTTACATCGGTCCAGGAGCACTCAATCTGCTGAAGATTGTCTTCATCCTTCTCGCGGCAGGCTTTCTGGTCAAGATGGCAGTATTCCCAATCCATTGGTGGTTGCCGCCAGTTCACGCTGAGGCTCCAACACCAATCTCAGTCTTACTTTCAGGTGCCATGATTGAGACCGGCGCATACGCGTTGGTCCGTTTTGGGACCATCACACTGAATGCAGCCGCTGAGGCTCTGGCATTCGGTATCGCTGCACTCGGAGTCATCACCATGTTCTATGGTGGGTTCATGGCTTTGGCTCAGAAGGACATCAAGAGACTACTGGCCTATTCGTCAGTAAGTCAGATGGGCTACGTACTCTTCGCCCTAGGTGTCTTCACAACAACAGGTGTCGCAGGTGGAATGTTTCATCTGATCAACCACGCCTTCTCCAAAGGTCTCTTGTTTATGACTGCAGGAGCTGTCATCCATCAGACTGGTTTGAGGGACATAACTCGGATGGGAGGTCTCTCGAACAAGATGCCCATCACGGCGTTTGCTGCGGCTATCGGTATGATGAGTATAGCAGGAAGCCCACCGTTATCTGGGTTCGCCAGCGAGTGGATGATGTTCTTGGGTGGCTTTGACCACGCTGTCATCTATGATGGGGCTATGCATATCATAGGTACTGATCTATCATTCCTGTTGCTCTCGATCTTCGCAGTGTCCAGCTCCATTCTGAGTGCAGGCTACATGTTACGATTCTTCTGGAAGGTCTTCCTAGGTCCTCACCCCGAGGAACTGGAGGACGTTAAGGAGAGCACCCGTTCGATGACCATCCCGATGATCATCCTCGGAGTTCTTATTGTAATCTTTGGAATATTCCCAGGATTGGCACTAGATGTCATCATCCCGGCAGTCAGCGGAATCAGTTTGTATCCATGAGGTGATTCAAGATGTTGTTTGGTCTACCAGAATATATCATTCTCATCATCCCTCTTGCAGGTTCACTACTAGTCCCCCTAGTCGGCAAGTACAGTGAAAGACTGCGAGACTGGACTCCAGCAATCCTCATGGGTATCACCATGATCTTCTGTTGGTCATTACTGCCGGACATTGGTCATGGGAATCCAACTTGGAATTGGATTAACATACCAGGACTCGTCGTGCCATTCGGTATTCTTCTGGATTCACTATCAGTCATAATGGCTGTACTTGCTAGCACTTTGTGTTTCTTGATCTACGTCTACAGCACCGAGTACATGGCACACGAGGAGGACCGTGACAGGTTCTTCTTCCTGATGCTTGCCTTCGGTGGTGGAATGCTTACCCTTGTCCTCAGTAACAACTTGTTGATTGGCTTCATCGGTTGGGAGATCATGGGCTTCTGCAGCTACGGTTTGATTGGGTTCTGGAATGACAAGCGGAATCCTCCGGAGGAAGATCCCACTGGGTATGAGCAGACGAATCCATTGCTACAGTTCAAGACTGAAGGAGCTTACAACAGCTACTGTGGAACAAAGGCGTTCATCGTCACTAGGATTGGTGATGCCTTCATGCTCGGAGGAATCCTCCTGCTGTTCGTCTTCACTGGCACATTCATGTTTGAGAGCACAACTCTAGGTGCTACTGAACTGACCGGCATCGCCCAGAACAACCATGACTGGTGGGGATTGATGGCTGGGTTCGGCCTGCTGATTCCTGCATTCATCCTGATATTCATGGGTGCGATTGGTAAGTCTGGTCAGGCTCCACTTCAGGTTTGGTTACCAGAAGCTATGGCAGGTCCGACTTCAGTCTCAGCCCTGATTCACGCTGCCACAATGGTCAAGGCAGGTGTCTACATAACTGCGAGATTCCTGCTAACGATGATCAGTGCATCTGGAATCACTGAAAACGGAAACGGCGAGCATGCATACACTGCGGCTCAACTCATCGGATTCGAGTCCGTCCTGACATTCTTCATCATAGTGGCTGTCATTGGTGGTCTCACAGCTATTATGACCGCGACCATGGGTATGGTCTCAAACGAGCTGAAGCAGATTCTTGCTTTCTCAACACTTTCGCAGTTAGGATACATGATTCTCGCACTGGGTGTCGGAGGTCTCATGGAGGCCAATCACCTTCACTATGACCACGCATACCTGAGTGGTGTCCTGCATGTGGTAGCGCATGGAGCGTTCAAGGCACTCCTGTTCCTTGCATCAGGTGGAGTGATACATGCAGTGCATACGAAGTATATCTCCAAGATGGGCGGTCTCAAGAAGTACATGCGGAAGACATTCATCGTCATGTGGATAGGTGTCTTAGCACTGGCTGGAATTCCACCCTTCTCTGGATTCTGGTCGAAGGACTCCATCATCGAGTACACATGGGAACTGGCTGTCCATTGGACCAATCCAATCGGTTGGATCCTGTTCATCTTCGCAATACTAGCTGCTGCTTGTACGATCTTCTATAGCCTACGACTGATGGGTATCACCTTCTATGGTCCCTCTGGTGGCGAATCACATGACTCCCATGAGGTGCATGAAGAGGATGAGTCAGAGTCACATGATGAGGAGGAACATCATGAAGAGGAGCACCACGATGACCATCATCAAACTCCTCATGACCCCGGTCCAGCTATGATGGTTCCACTTTACATATTAGCTGGGTTCACTCTGATTGCGTTCCTTGTCTTCCCATTCATCCAGCAGATTGCAATCAACGACACACACTCATGGGACTACATCCTGAGTCACATGATAAGCATCAAGTTCAGTCCTGAAGGATTCCCACCCTTCCTCATAACATTGGGCGCACTAGCACTAGGTGGAATTCCAGGTTACTGGATATACATCAAGAACTCCGACAGACCCAATACCATAATCGGTGAGTCAGGCGTCGGTCGGAGAATCTACAACTTCCTCAAGCACCGATGGTACATCAACGAGGGCTACCACTGGATTCTCAGGAAGTTCCTGCGACTCGCCGAGTGGTACAAGTTCAGGGTTGACGATAAGATAATCGATGGCATCGACTTCAAGTCAGCTGATGCAGCCATTGCCATCTCAACACAGGTACGATGGGTAGACGACAACATCGTCGATGGTTTCGCTGAAGGGATCTCAACTCAGAGCGTTCGTGCCTCTGAGGCAGGCCTCTCAGAGACCCAGACTGGAAGGGTCAATGACTATGTTAGCGTCGTGATCTTTGGAATTGGAATACTCATCATACTGGCACTGGTTTCACTAGGGGTGATATAAGATGCAGATGGACTTCGCTTACAACATATTGGCTCAACTGCCCTTTGGACCACTCGCATTCATGCTCATCCTGCCTTTAGTGGCAGCACTCATCGCCTACTTTGCTGGAGGCAAGGGTGCAAGAGCAATCACACTACTGGTGACCTTCTTGGAACTAGGCCTTTCAGTGCTGTTGGTTCTTGGAATAGATGTCGGTACTATTCTATCTGGTGCTGGGATGAACTTCCTGAGGGACTTTGTCATTGCGACCATTCCAATTGGTACAGGTGACACTGTCTTCCAGTTCACCTTGGGTGTTGATGGCTTGTCTGCCATCATGATCCTGCTCTCAAACCTAGTGGTCTTCATCGCTGCCATCAGTTCAAACCACATCCACAAGTCAGAGGGTCTCTACTACTCTTTGTTCCTTCTCTTGCAGGTTGGACTCATGGGTGTGTTCATGTCATTGGATCTTATCGGCTTCTTCATTTTCTGGGAACTAGTCCTGATACCGATGTTCTTCATTATCGGGCGCTGGGGAGAGGAAGGATGTGAACATGCATCTGTCAAGTTCTTCATCTATACACATCTTGGGTCAGCTGTGATGTTGGTTGCCTTCTTTATGATCTACTTCCTTGCAGGTGAATCAACTGGCACCTATACATTCAGCATGCTTGCCCTACGAGACTCGATTCCTACTCTGGCCCCGATGATTCAGATCGGCTTTGCTTTGGCCATCTTCATGGGTGCCGGAGTAAAACTACCAGTCTTTCCACTACACAACTGGCTTCCGTGGGCTCACGTCAAGGCTCCCACTCCTGGGTCAGTGATACTTGCAGGTATCCTCCTGAAGATGGGTGGATACACATTCATCCGACTGGGACTGTGGTTGATTCCTGACTCGTTCGCACGGCTCAGTATTCCGTTCGCAGCCCTTGCAATCTTCACGTGTATCTATGCCGCCTTCACAGCTATGGCCCAGACTGACCTCAAGAGCTTGGTTGCGTACACATCGATCAACCACATGAGCTGGGTGTTGCTTGGGGTGGCAGTGGGTTCTGTTGGGATTGGACTGGACCCAGTACTGTATCCTGAGATTGTTGCTGCTTCAAATCTGGCGATTCAGGGTTCTATCTTCATGATGTTCAGTCACGGCACTATCATCTCTGTGATGTTTATCATGGCTGGACAGCTAAAATACTCTGCAGGCACGAGAGAGCTACCAGAGATTAGCGGTCTCATGGAGAAGGCTCCTCGAATGTCAGCTGTCCTGATACTTGCTGCGTTTGCAGCCTTCGGATTGCCTGGATTCAGCGGTTTTATCGCTGAGGCTCTGGTCCTCTTTGGATCTGTGGTCGTCTATCTCTGGGCGGGTATCATCACGTTTGGTATCTTCATCACAGTAGGCTATATCCTCTGGATGTTGAACCGAATCGTTTTCAGCACTCCTGACCCTGAGAAGGAAGTGACTGAGGCTCCATGGGTCGACCTAATAGCGCCAATACTCATGATGATACCAGTCATCCTCCTGGGTGTCTGGCCAGACCTAGTCCTTGACTTCACACAATCAGTAGTCGCTTTCATACTTGGAGGTGTTCCATGATGTTACAACTTGGACCATTTGCAGACTTCATACGGGCTCTCTTCGGGCCTCTCACGGACTTCCTAGGATCCCTGCCCCTGACAGACACCATGATAATGTCGCTCCCAGCAATCACTCTCATTGTGTTTGGAATTCTGGCACTTGCAGTTGGTTTGAGGTACAACCCTCTTGGTGTGAGCGTCGTCGGTCTCATCCTAGCAGCCATTGAGATGGTTGCCCTGGATCCCCTCGTTGCAACGATTGACACCACTAACATGCAGTTTGTCAGGGACCCTATGGCTGACTTCTTTATCTACATCATCATCATGGTGGGCTTTTTGGTCCTGATGTCCTCGACTCTATATGGTGGGAACAAGGGACCATACAACTTCATGCTGTTGGTTTCCTTTGCTGGAGCGATGTGGGTCGTGATGGCAGTGGACCTCGTTGGATTGTTCGTTGGGTGGGAAGTGATGTCCACGCCTACATACATCCTTGTTGCACTGGGTCCTGGAAGAGAGGCTGTGGATGGAGCTACCAAGTATTTCGTCATGGGTCTTCTTGCAACGATGCTGATGATCTTTGGAATTGCATTGGTCTATGGTGTGACTGGAACCACCGTGATTTCTGAAGTCGCTGCTGCAGTTGCTGGAATTTGGGACATGTCAGCTACGATGCCCAATGCGGCCTACACTATGATGCTCGCGGTCATCCTGTTCATAGCTTCGTTCGGTTTCAAGGTCGGAGTATTTCCAGGATGGCAGTGGGTACCTGATGCATATGCAAGTGCGGACGGTAGTGTTACTTCCTACCTTGCTGGTGGTTCCAAGAAGACCGGTGTCGGAGCTCTGATGAGGATACTCATTGTCGGGTTTGTTGCAGCACAGACAGAATGGATGTTTCTGATTGCTGGTGTAGCGATATTGACCATGATCATAGGGAACGTCCTTGCGCTTGCCCAGAAGGATATCATGAGGATGTTGGCTTACTCGTCGATAGCCATGATGGGCTATCTCTTCATAGGAATAGCTTCAGCACCATATGCTGATCCAACGCTTATACTAAGTGATCCGACAACATACAACTACCTCGTTGCGGCATACAATCTAGGAACTGGCGCAGCACTGTTCCATGCGTTCACTCATGCAATCATGAAGACTGCAGCGTTCATCCTGGTGTGGGCACTGTCCATTCGTCTGGCAAAGAGAATCACGTACGATGACCTTGCAGGACTCAGCAAGAAAGCACCATTTGTGGCAGCTGCCTTTGCAATCTTGATGCTCTCACTTGCAGGTATGCCATTGACTGTTGGTTTCTGGTCCAAGCTGTGGCTCTTCCAGAGTGCGGTCTTTGCAGGACTCTGGTGGCTTGCCCTTATTGGTCTGTTAAACTCAGTCTTCTCTCTGGGTTACTATCTGCGAGTCTTGAGATACGCCTACATGGTTGACTCGGCGGATGAGAATCCAATCAAGATGCCGACAATTCCAATGGTTGCAGTGGGAGTCTGTGTGATTGCCGTGTTCGTACTGTTCTTCGCGCCATGGATAATTTCGAACTATGCATTTGCAGCTGTTCCACCAGTAACACCACCAGTACCTTAACTCGAGTTGGATGCGACTAGCCTAAATGACCTAGTCGCTTCTCTTCATTTCGAATAGCTGTTTCGACCAACTTTGTGAACATGTCCTCGACGTTCTCTCCGGTCTTTGCAGAGGTCTCTATACACTCGATATTGAGCCAACGACTCACCATCTCACCCGCTTCAGGTGGAACAATTCGGTCTTCCCGATCTACTTTGTTTGCTACAAGTACAACACTTGCATCTGGAGCCACCTGGACAAAAGTGTTATGCCAGTCAGCAACATTGAGAAACGTGGGAGCCCTTGTGACATCATAGACTAGGAAAGCAGCTGATGACCCTACCATGTACCTTGACCTGAGGTCTCTGTATGTAGGTTGACCTGCCAGGTCCCAGAGGACAACCTGAGCGATTTTCGGTTCTCCTTTCACCAACTCAATAGTCACGTTCTTCACTGCAATGTTGGTCCCAATAGTCGCCTTGTAACTTTCACCAAAACTGTCCTCAGTGTAACGCATGATGCAGCTTGTCTTGCCTACGGCCCCGTCCCCGAGTGCGACCATCTTGAGAACATAGCTGGGACCTACATCTTCCACATTGAACCCTTCCTGCATTCATTCAATGTTTGCTTTTGGCGAATTTAACCGTTCTGGGAAAAGTCGTAACTCCCAATAAAAGGTTCTAGTAGGTTTAGCAACCGTTTGGGAGCATTACCACAATCTTGGCTCCCTGACTATGGTCCCCTGGCACACGGTCTTGAATCTCAATACTTCCATTGTATTGGTCGATGATCTGCTTGACAAGTGTCAGACCAACTCCCGAAACACGGAGTACCCTCTCATCTATGCCTGAGAGTATGTTCTCCTTTAGTCTGTCATTGATTCCTGATCCCCAATCCTCGAAATCGAGCTTTAGGTACTCGCCCTCCTCAGTCAGTGAGGATGTAACTCGAATATTGACATCATCTGACTCAGTGAACTTCACAGCGTTATGGAGGAGGTTATAGAAGACATCCTGCAAGAATTCGTTTGCCATGATGCAGTAGGATCCAGCAGAGAGATTGTTCTCAATCGAGATGCTCCGATTTGGAAATGTCTGGTTCACAATCTGGATAGCTGCAGTGAGCATCTCACCGGGATCTGTCCTCTCAAGTATCAGGTCCTCCTGATTCACCATTGAGAATTTCTTTACATTATTAATCAGTGATACACTTCGATTTACTTGTTTGAGTGCACTCTTAGCAATCTTCCTAAGGTGATCAGGTAAATCATCATCGGATAGGATGAGTTCTAGACTGGACATAATTCCTTGATGCATGTTGTTCAGGTCGTGAGCCATCAGATCGTTGAAGAACTCAGCACGCGCCTTTGCCTGTTCACGCTGATTTTGCGCCTCTATCTGTTCGGAGATATCAATCGAGAATCCACCAATGAGGGGAGGTTTACCCTCACGGAAAATCGGAAACTTATGGGTCCTAAAAGTTCTCGTTTTGCCATCGCGAACAGTGGTTTGGATTCTGTCCATAGGCCCCTCGATCAGTACACGCTGGTCCTCCTCTGTCAACTCCACAGCTCTGTCTTTCACCCAAAGATCAATATTGGACTTTCCCTCCCAATCCTCGCGCATTGGAGTTGGACTGACATCACGCATATAGCGATTGATGAACAGGACTTTAGACTGATCGTCTTTGATATAGACAGGACCAGGCATGTTGTCTGCGAATGCGATGAACCTGTCTTGACTCTCCTGTAGTTCCTGTTCAGCATTCCTTCTTTCAAGAATTGTTGAAAACATCCCAGCTATTGTTGCAAAGACAGTCCTATCATCTTGCTCAAGTGGTTTGGGCTCATGCGCGGCGATGTTGATGACTCCAAGAAGGTTCTCGTCAGAACCTATGATGGGCCAGAAAATGAGGGAGCGAACCTTCAATTCCTTGGCTCTTGTCATTCGGTCCTGACTTTCAGGTGATTGTTCAATATCTGATGTGAATAGCGGTGACAGTGTTCTGGCTGTGCGAGCAACAAGGAAATTAGAATCATCCCTATGGACAGCTTCTGGAGTTCCACCCTCGCTAATTCCTACGGATGCCTTCAAGTGAAGCATCTGGTCTCTTTCATTATACAGTCTGATGGTGCCAAGATCAAATCCAAGTGTGCTAACAAGACCTGAGAGGATTTTTTCACAGAGATGGTCGACACTCTCAGTACTTAGAGCTGCTTCAGCAATGATACTATAGGCCTTTCTCTCCGTGTTCAGGGTTTCCCTCGATTCTTGATCTACTGTAGCATCAACACTGTACAAGAGAATGTAGTTATCTTCTCCAATTGTGACTCGATTAGAGACCAAGTCTAAGTATCTTGTTTGACCATCTTTGCCCGAGAATTCGAATCTGCCGCGAGATGCTTCATCCTTTCCTGAAGCCAAGTTCCGATACTTCTCGATCACTTCATCATGGAAGCCCGGAGCCAGATTTGATCCGAGAGTCTTCAATCGGTCCCCTTCACAATCCTCAATATCCATACCCACAGATTTGCAAAGGGTGCTGTTGACATAGATGATTTCTGCACCATGTACAACAAGTACTCCTTGGGGCGATGTGTCAAACAGACTCTTCAATAGGGAAATGTCAAGCTCACCCACGGGCATTTCTGCATCATCTACTCCTTTCAAATAGGGAATTCGATTCAATCCCGAGAGATTTCATTCAAAAAACATTTGGTAGATACATGTTTTTCTAACTTCTCACACGATGTACATTATCGTACAGTATTGTACATTTATGCACAACGTTTAAAAGTGAACCTTGTACCACGACGGTAATCGTTTCTGTTGGTGAAAACATGACACGAGCGTGCCTTGGCCAATGGCTTTTGGGTCCGTCGCGGCCCGTCTAGTCTTCTCGCCAAATGTGACGTTCTGTGTTTCTGTTACTTCTTTTCTGAGAGTTATTCATCCTAGTCCTCTCCATGTCATCTTGATGCAAACTCAGCAGAGACATCACTTCCCAGAAGCGTACAAAAACACGGAGAACATGTAATGAAAGAAAAGTCTAGAATACTATTGGATAGCGAGGATACACCCAATAACTATCTCAACATACTACCACATTTGAAAGAGCCTCTCCCTCCTCCCTTAGATCCGGGCACTGGAGAGCCAGTAAGCCCCGATGCACTGATGGCACTTTTTCCAGCTGAATGCGTCAAGCAGGAGGTGTCACCGGAAAAGACCATAGCGATCCCTCAAGAGGTCCGGGACATCCTGATCCGTTCAGGACGGCCAACTCCTCTACAGAGGGCAGTGGGACTTGAACGTGCACTGAAGACACCATGTCGCATCTACTACAAACGTGAAGATGTTTCACCGACTGGTAGCCATAAGCTCAACACCGCGGCTGCTCAAGCCTATTATGCCCAAAAGGAAGGCATAGAACGTATGGCTACTGAGACAGGCGCAGGACAGTGGGGAAGTGCTGTTTCATTGGCTTGTGCCTATTTCGGACTTGAGGCCATGGTGTACATGGTTCGCATCAGCTATCAACAGAAGGCCTATCGAGGCATCCTAATGCGAACATATGGTGCGAATATTGTCCCGAGCCCATCCGACTTGACAGAGTTCGGTCGAAAGATGAATGCTGAAAACCCAGACCACCCAGGTACATTGGGTATTGCAATCAGCGAAGCAATCGAAGATACAGTCACTCATGACAACACGAAATACACCCTCGGGTCAGTACTCAATTTTGTCATGCTACATCAGAGTGTGATTGGTCAGGAAACAATCGCACAATTGGATAGCATCGATGAGACCGCTGACCATGTCATTGGATGTGTCGGGGGTGGAAGTAACTTTGCAGGTATGAGCTATCCTTTCCTAATGGATGATAGGTTCAAAGATACTGAATTCTTGGCTGCAGAGCCTACTGCATGTCCCTCTCTCACGAAAGGCAAGTATGAGTACGACTTTGGTGATACAGCAGGGATGACTCCAAAACTGAAGATGCACACATTGGGGGCGGACTTCACTCCACCTAAGATCCACGCAGGAGGTCTGAGATATCACGGTGCCGCCCCCACTATGAGTGCTCTGGTCAATGAAGGTCGAATCATCGCTCGTGCATATGATCAAATCGATGTGCTCAATGCAGGAATTGTCTTCGCGAAAGCTGAAGGAATTGTACCTGCTCCCGAATCTGCTCATGCTATCAAAGCAGCAATTGATATAGCACTAGAGGCTAAGAAGAAGAAAGAGTCTCGCTCTATCGTTTTCAATCTCTCAGGTCATGGACACTTCGATATGACAGCATACCAAGCTCTGATGGAAGGTACCTTGAACGGTAATGGTCCAGAGAGTGTTTCACAAACCCAAGCTAATCTCCTCACGGTACAGGGTAAGTGATTTTCTAGCCGCTGTTCAGCAGCGGCTTCCTTCTTTTTTCAACAGTATCTCATCACGTTAGCGAGAGCCTTGGCTGCTCTTTGTGGACTCGAGAAGAACGGAATACCGGCTGATTCCAAGACATCATACCCAGGAGGTTTTCTAGTTTCTGGAGACGCCAGTATACTTACAACAGGTTTGCCAACTGATTCTGCTGTCCTAATTATAGCATCAATTGGCACACCTCCTCCAATCCCTTCTTGATAGTTTGGCGAGAAGACAATCATTGCAGCATCATACTGCTTCTCTCTGAGGATGAGATCAAAAGCATCAGAGAATATCTTCGGGTTAGCCCAACCCTGTGCAAGCAGGTCGACCGGGTTCTTGATTGGAATCTCGACTGGCATGTTTAGCATCGATTGGATCGTTGCTGCTGTTTTCTCAGAGGGTAATGGTAGTTCTGCACCATTCAATTCCAATGTCTGCGCAGCAATCAATGCAATACCCAATGTATGTGTGACAATGGCAACACGGTTCCCCTTGGGTCTATGTCGAATTGTGCTATAGATGCGCGCTGAATCTATCATCTCCTCTACACTAGATACTTCCAAAGCTCCAGACTGTTTCAAGGCTGCCGAGTATATCTCTGCATCACCAGCAAGACTTCCAGTGTGACTCAGGGCCGCTTCCTGCGAGGCCGGTGTTTTTCCTACCTTGAATGCAATCACCGGCTTCTTGGGAGTTGTCTTCTTGATTTCCTCTGTCATCTCTCTTGCATACTCGGTTCCCTCGATGAAGAGACAGATCACTTCAGTCTCATCATCCTGTCTAAGATATCTCAGCATATCGTGAAAGTCGATGTTCACTCGATTACCCACACTTGCGAACTTTGAAACCCCCAGCTCGGCATCTGCTGCTTTGTATATCATCAGCCCGGTAACACCACCACTCTGACTGACAAGAGCGACTGAACCTCCTTTCATGGGTGCTGGATGTGGGAAGAAAGTAGCATTCAAGTTCAAGTTAGGATTCCCTGCGCCAAGGCAATTGGGGCCAATGACAGCAATCTCTCCAGCATCAGACACTTCTCTCAGTCTGCGTTGATGTTCCACTCCGATTCCACCGAGTTCTTTGAAACCAGCTGAAAAAATGATTGCACCTTTCACTCCTTTCGCAGCGCATTCACTCATTGCATCAACAACGTACTGGGGGCCAACAGCAATCATGGCTAGGTCAATGTGGGTGTCAATCTCTTTGATGGATGAGTAGCACTTCTGACCATTGATTGAGGACAGTCGAGGATTGACTGGAAAGACTTTCCCCTTGAAGTCATGAAGAGCAAGGAGAGTCAGTGCTCCCAGCTTGTTGGGCTTGTCAGATGCACCAATGACTGCTACTGTCTTCGGGTTGAAGAGCTTGCCAAGAGAATCGTTCTTCCACATCTTTGTTCCCTCTTAGTCAGTGACCATTCTCCTCACTCTTTCCAGAATGATATTAGCAACTTGGTTATAGGCATCCTCGAAGTTGTTCATTGCGATAATGGGCACCTTTTCTCTTGTCGCTTCATCAGATAGATATTGTTGGATTTCACGGGTGACAACAAACTCTTGGCTTCTTGTTTCGGGATCCTCAGATACAGTCCTTAGTCCAGATTCATGCTTGCTGATGAACATAGCACGGTGAACCTCCTCTTCTGGATTGATGAGGAGCTCTACAACTCCATGGCTGAGACCCTGAAGCTCTCCAGGAATTACATGGACTCCTTCAACGACTCCTAATGTGCCCTCTGAAAGAATCCTCTCTGTCATGCTTTTGATGTGTGGCGTGATTAGTTCACACTGAGCCAGAAATCCCCTGACTGTCGGAAGGAGTTCTTCTGGTCCTGCTTGGCGATGGACATGAGCTTGGTATGTGTGTGTGAAGAGCTCAGGATGAGTTTCTTTCTCAACTGTGTTGCGAAGTACTTGTCGGACAGTGTCTGTACTGATGAATCGTGTAGCCACCAAGTCGTTTACTAGCTCAAGTGCGACTATCGACTTTCCAGTCGCTGAGGCTCCGGACATTATGATGACTAATGATGGAACTGTCTTGTCAGCTCTCAGCTCTTCATACTTTGTAAGGAGTTCAAAGTCCTTGATTGTAGAATCACTTCTCTTCTTCAGAGCAGTTCGAACATGGTTTAACAAATCATCCAGTGAATCGAGGTCCTTGACATCATTAAGAACCCTGGATGATTCTAAATGAGACAATCCGCATAGCCTAAGTCTACCTCTGAGTACAGACAGCGGATACGGAACATCGATGCCATGATGTCGCAGTCTCATCGAACCTTCTTCCATCAGGCAGAATCATGTCCACACCGCCTCAAAAGCCCTTCCGTGCTGGGTACCCTCTAGATTCTCTCCCTGCTGTACCGCTGAATGTTCGTCCGGTCGGAGACCTCTCTCTTCTGCGTCGACTCATTGGTCTGCCCATGAATGGTCTACTCATATCGAGATTCCTATTGACATCAATAATTTTGGCGTCAGTCTCTCTGAGCTCTCCCCATCTTCCTCTTCCAAGATGCATACATTCATCATAGACATTCACATACCCATTTACAAGCTCGAAGATCTTGTCTATCTCTATTTCATCAATATCATCGTTCCATAGCGTAAGAGTGACTACTGCTGATTGGTCTCCAACGACGCAGTTGGCAACTTGATGTGAACGGCCTGTACTACGAAAGGTCACTCTTCTTGAATCTTCAATCTCAAGTACCTTGAATCTTACATTGACTGAACGTGACTCCACTGTCAGATCTGAGATCAATGTCCAATGGACTACCTGCTCTTCTTGAGACGTACTCTCTTGCAAACCACTGCACGCATCCAAAGATGCGTCCTATCTAGCATTAAAGAACTCCACACTAGTGAATCTCTTTGAGAGCCTTCCCCAGTCTGTCAAGACCTTCAATCAGCTCCTCTTGTTCACCACCAAATCCAAGTCTGAAGTGTCCTTCTAACTCCATAGCTGAACCTGGAACAGTGAAGGTCTTATACTTTGTAACGAGGAGCTTGCAGAGCTCATCTGTGCTTCCTCCACGTTTCAGTCTCGGAGCACATACAACACCACTCTTGGGTTCAACCCACTCCAACCAGTCTTGGGAGTTCATCCAGTCCTCTAAAATCCTGTAGTTTGAGAACATGGCCCTCCTAATCGGATTGAGCATCTCCTCTTTCTTGTGCAGTATTTCTCTGGCGATTGTTTCACCAAGAGAGGAGTTGCATATTGTAAGTTGTTCACGGATTGCTCGAATTGCCTCTACAATATCCTTGTTTGCGACTGCCCAGCCAATTCTGATACCTGGGACACCCCACGTCTTTGACATGCTGGTTAGACTGATGGCTATCGGGCTCATTGTAGCTGCTAAAGGTGGCTTGTCCTCAAACATGAGGTCTCGATAGGTCTCGTCAACCATCAGGTGTGCTCCGGCATCCTCAGCTATCTCAATTGCCTCCTTCAGTTCGTCCTTGGTGATCACTGAGCCCGTTGGATTGCTGGGATGTGTCAATGTAATCAACTTGGTATTTGGCTTGACAAGTTTTCTCAATTCATCCATGTCTGGTCTGAAATCGTTCTCCCATTTCTGGTACAGGAGGGATAGGTCTCTTCCAAGAGATCTCGCAACCTGGTAGAGCGAAGGATAGGTCGGATGCTCAACAATCATGTGATCCTTTGGTCCGACGAGATGCGCAATCACACAGAAGTTGGACTCACTTGCTCCAGTTGTCACAGCAACATTGTCAACCGATTGTCCCTTGTAGTCCTTGACAATCTCCGAACGAAGATCAGGATGTCCAAGATGATATCCATATCTCAAATCCACATCGTCGAGATTGACATCGAGCTCTTTCAGTTTGAAGAACTTCATTCCGGACTCGCCGATATCGCACTCAACTTCAAACTGATATTCATCAAACCATATTTCCAAGGGCATCCGTTCAAAAGGCATATCACAAACCCAACAGATTGACTGCTTCCCTGAGATAAATAGATTCGTTAATTCTACATATACTCCTGTCACAAACGTACGATTGATAAGGAACCATCGAATCAGGTTGGCACATTCAGATGGGTGCTGACTATGACATTCCGGATACTCGTTGTAGATGATGAACCTGCCATACACGAGGTCCTACTTGTCTATCTGAAACGGTTTCTCGATGACTTCGAGCTCATTTCTGCTATGTCCGGTGACGAGGCTATTGAGAAATCTCGTCAGGCTCAAGAGCAGAGTAGACCGCTTGACATTGTCTTGATGGACTTGAAGATGCCAGAGATGAATGGACTTGTGTGCACACAGAAGCTCGCAGAGATGGGAGTCAGGAATGTGCATCTTCTCACCGCGTATTTCGATCCCGAGTCTGCGAAACAGGCTGTTGATGCTGGAGCAAAGGGAGTCATTCGGAAGAGTGAAGGTTTCAAGTCAGTGGCAAAGAAGGTCGCTGACATGATTCGTGGAACACGGGAACCAAGTCCTCAAGCTGCTGAATAGCATATGACAAAATGCTTTAAGATGAGGAAAACTTCGTTATTTCTAGCGTATACTCCGGAGATGGATGATTTAATGAAACGCTCACCTTCACGCCTACTGTTTATTGGATTCATGGCTTTGTTTTTGGTCATGATGGTCGGAAACTATGCAACACCGGTTGATGCTCAGAGCTTTCCAGACGATTTCATAAATGACGGTCGTTTGTATGTTTATGCGGCACTGGATGGCAATAATTTGAAAGAATATGATATTGACAATCCAATCACAATAAACATGGAAGCAAACATGACTCTCGACTTGCAAATTGATCTAACTGGGACCGAACATGCAAATATGAGTGGTACAATCACATTCTGGTATCAAGGAATAGCCTTGTTCCCAATTCAGATAGTTGATCAAATTACGTATGCTACATGGGTTGTTGTAGATCCAAGTCTTCCTATCTACAATATGTCTGCTTCACTAGATTTCGGAGAAATAATGTCAGTGTTTGGACCAATTGACCTCGCTACAGGTGTCTTTGAAGCAACTGTTGACTTCAGATACTTCTTACTGGGCGATACCACTCTCAATATTGTCCAACATACATTTTCATTCCTGATTCCATCTGATCCTTACAGCGTGATTACTTCTGTCACCGGAATTTCTGCGGCTGTAGCTACTGTAGGTGCAATAACTGGGATGGGACAAAGCATCTTTGCACTATGGGATGGTCTCAAGACAGCCTACAAACTTAGAGGAATTCAAAAGAAGGCTTCAGAACTCAAATCACTGCCCAACCTAACGGTGCTTAGCTCATTACCACTTCTGTTCTCTATGCTTGATAATATGAAGAAGAAGAAAAAAGAAGGCCGTGAGGATAGTGGAGTCAGCGAATATATTGTCCGACAGAGGCTGCGAGAGGTCGCTCCAGATGCATGGCTTGGTGAAAAATGTCCAAAGTGCAAGAGGAACTGGAACAAAAAGACCGACACGTGTAAGAAGTGTAATCTCACAAATGATGAAGCTCGCACAGAGTATGCAAATCATCTTGCTTCAAAAGTACCAGCAGCAGTCCGTTGGTTCGGAAAGAAAAAGTCTTCTGATATCAAGACTCTCGCCAAGAAGACCAAGTCAACACAGTACAATGCTGGCGTAATCGCAGCAGCGATGGTTGACACCAACGTTATGGAGATCACTAAGGTTGGAACTCCACTCCGCAGCTTTGTGTTTAACATCGCAGGTCTCGCATTTCTGGTTATCACCTGGCAGCAGTTGCTCGGGGATAGTTCAAGCCAGTGGTTGACTACACTCACCCTAGTAGGGGCTGCAATGTCACTCGCACTCATCGTTGCACTCTATGTAAACAGGAAGGCCCAGATTGAGAAGTTTGTGGCTGACCAAGAAGAAGGAAAGCCGATGTTGCCCGCTGCAGAGGAGTCAGCAGCAGATGCAGAAGCCGAGGAGGCTGAAGAGCCAGAAGAGGTTGAAGCTGAAGAAACTGAAGTTGAACCAGAACCCGAAGAGGAAACGTCTGACATTCAGGACGAAGAAGAAGATGAGGAAGATCTTCCTGAAGAAGAGGTTGAAGATGAGGATTCAGTTGAAATGGAGGAATCCTTTGAGGACGAAAACTCTTTCGAAGATGAAGAAGCTGACTAGATTTCAGCAAAGAAATACGAGCGGCCCTTTGATGGGCCGCATTCATTCTTTTTCTCACATATCAGCTGGAGCAGTGGGTATCTTACCCCGCGACATCTTGCTGAAGACCTGAATGATCTTGGATGAAATGAAGGGTATCACAACCAAGAATGCCACCGGTAGTAGGATGATTATTCCAAGTTCCCAGCTTGCGAGGAAGTCCATGCTCATCACAGTTGTAGCTCCCACGACCACGAGGAACATCAGGAATTTGATTCTGATCGACGAGCTGAACCTACTCACCATTGATGTCTTCTCGTCCTGCACAATACCTACTGGTGTGCCTGCATCCTCCATCTTAGTGAGTTTCTTGAGACCTTTGCTCACCTCTCTGTAGAGGTTCACTACAACCACGATGATTGAGGATATGTAGGCTGTGAATATTGTGGTCATAATGGTTGGAATGATTATGTCGCCGAAGGCAAATGTCTGATCAATGATGTATGCCTTGAACCAGTCAATCTCTACACCGTAGAGCAGTATCAATACAATCACAACTGGAACAAACACTAAGTGCCAGAGACCTAGGACCATCCTCTTTCTACTTAGCCTTCGATGGACAAGAACGGCTGACATGGCATCTCTGTAGAGCCAGAGACCGTACAGTAGGACAGACCCACCGAGAAGTGCCACTGTCAGTATGAGTGCGAGACCGTACTCTCCGGCCTGATATGTCATATAAGATGAAACCAGACCAAGACCACTCGCAACCACTACTAACAGATACAACCTGTCCAAGTTTCTCACTGACCTCTTGAGAGATTCTTCGGATCTGTCATCAACACGCATAGATGAAGCCATTCTGAAGTACATCACCATTCCTATAATACTCAGTAAGAATGATGCTCCTACTCCAAGACTAATTGTATCTGTTGAGATTAGAGTGAAGTCTGGAGTAGCTGGTGCGATATCGACCTGTGCCGCAGATGATGCGCCAGCTGCAAACTGCCCTGCAGCTTCAACAGTGACGTTGACTAGACCATATCCCTCTGTCAGAGGAACATGCTCGATGAAGGCAACGTATTCGCCCATCTGATCTCCTGGCATTGCCAGTCTAGGTGGTAGATTCATCAAGGACACCAAGACCTCAAGGTCCGGTACTGGGTTCCCATGTCCATCAACGGCCATTACTGAAACAAAGAGTGGCCTTCCTTGAACTGGGACCTCGGGACTGAAGGTAACAAAGAACTCCAAATCGCCTACTACATCGAATTCAATCTCAGTAATCAAATCTCCAACAATACTTGGTGAAATAATTCTTAGTTCGAAAGTCTGGTTTCCTAATCCTAGGTCCATGATGTGTTCGAAACTGTAACAGCCAGGAATTGGGCTCTCAACAAGTTCGAAACCTTTTGGTCCACTGACCAAAGTTACTATTGCTCCTTCAACAGGAGTATCATATTGATCAGTGATATTGAACCACGCAGCAGTCCATTCATCCTGACGGACAGTGCTTGGAAAGTCAGTACTTACAACCAATGATCTTGCTGGAATCTGGACAGAGATCGGTCTTTCACTAGTTCCTGTGTCCAACCCAAATGGGTGTACTGCAGTTGCTGAGGCCAAGTGAAGTCCTGCATCAATCTGCACTTCTGGATAGTCAACAACATAGAACGGTCCTGATTGCGTTGCTGCTTGGCCCACTCCATCAAGTGTGATTGAAACAGATGCGTCTTCAACAATTCCCTCGAGGTTGTCTAATACCCAGACTACTATGCTCATATTCTCCCCTTGATTCACAAATGGAGGCGCATCGATAGCCACATGCAGATCACACCTTATTGTAACTGCATCTACGAATGTGTGCTCATATGGATGATAGTATCCATGGTCAATCGTCACACTCAGGTTAGCTATGCCTATAGGCCAGGTTGCATCAGTAACAGCTCGATACTTTGAACTCGGCCAGTCGAAATAGAATCCGAAGGTGTCCACAACAGGGCCTTCACGCGAGATGTGATGAGCACTCATATAGACTGAAGCATCCTCTATGATTTCTCCATAGATGTTTGCAACTGTGATATTAGCCCAGAAGGGGTCTCCTTGAACGATGTCTGGATCTCCGTATTCAACAAACACATCTAGAACGTACTGACTGTCCAAGTTCCGGATTGCACCAACCGAGTAGCTAGTGACCGTGGCAAATGGAAATGCTGCGATCTCTACGCCGGGAGTCTGCTCAATGTTGTCAAGAACTAGTGGATAATGAACCTCTCCCACAACCATTGTCCACTCGACAACTCCATCAAACGAAACTTGGGTAAGCATCTCATCTTGATCTGTGAACAGTATCAATTCCTCTAGCGTGTCGCCATCAAAGTCTGCTATCGTTGCACTGAGTGGTGTTGCACCTGTTATCGGCGTTGACCAAATCGTTGACAGAGCTGTCCCAAGATTTGCAAGTATCAACTCACCTTGAGGAATTGTGATGAACAGCTCATCAGTTTCATCTCCAGCTACATCTGCTGGATAGATGAATGCCATGTCTTGATGAGGAAGTTCGTATACTGGTGTACTGTTCAAGTTCACTGTTCCATCATCAAAGGTGTATATTCTACCTGTGGGATCCGTGGCATCCCAATAGTTGAATCCAGCCACAAAGTGTTCTATACCACTTGTAGCATCATACATACTTCGAATACCTATTGAATCCATGTTAGTGTACGCACTCAGACTGATATCAAGCGAGTGTGAGTACGCCAGATCTGTTGAAAGAATGTCAATCTGTTCATCGCCCCTGATGACCGCAATATGCTCGTTGGCAATTGCGAAACCTCTGACCCCATATCTACCGTCGCTGTCATACGGAAGATTCTGAGTTGTCCAAGTGAGGTCGGAATCCATCTTGGCGATGTGCATCGGAGATGTGTCAGAAACCAGGAACAGTTCTTCATTACCATCTCCATCATCGTCGAACACACCTAGAAACTCGAAGCTCTTGTAGGGTGTTGGCGCTGTACCATTCCCCCAGAGGGTGAAGGTGCTTCCATGGAATACATTGTATCTCAATACCCCACCAGAGTCCCAATGATAGTCGAGAACGATGATGTCTGCTATGTTGTCTCCATCGAGCATTGCTGTAAAGACCACATAATTCTCAAAGGTGAATTTACCTGGATTGCCTATTCTGACTGAATCAAGCACGCCTCCAAGTCGGGAGTATTTGACCAAGAATAGATCATCATCTCCAAAGTATCTCTCAAGGGTGTATATGACTGGACTGCCATCAGACAGATTGCCAATATCTGACTGGGGGAATTTCCTGTGAATATAATTTACGTCAGACTTCTCAATCTGCCAGACGAAATCCCCCTGAACTGTGAAGACCAGTGGATGTGTTGCATTTCCGAGTTCACCTACATTCAGATAGCTGTCTTGAATTTCGATGTAGTATTGGTATTCTCCGGGTTGGAGATTACCAATGAATGCATAATACACTCCTTCCTCATGAGAAGCGTACATCTCCTCCTGAGGTTGGAACCATATTGGACTGCCTGGTGGCTTCATCCAGATATCTGCATATTCGATGTCTGATGTTTCAGTAACATCAACTTTGATGGTGAGGAAATCATCAAGTACTGTTGGATGGAGTGGATTTATGGGACGGGGAGTAATTTCTGGAGATATCCTATCGCTTACGACTAAGAAGACATCTCCTAATATTCTGCAAAAGATATCTTCTCTATTGTCAAAGTTTGCGTCAAAACTTAGGATCTGATGCGCCGCTGACAATTGAATATCAATCAGATACTCCAAGTTTGCGAAATTCCCATCTGCTCCGCGAATTGTGCCCAATGCACCCAATGTCGTACCAATGGTGACATCTTGAATGGTATCATGGTCCATATATCCCACTGCGACAGTCTTCTGACTGTGAGTGTAGACGTTGCTGACATTGAGAATTGAGGCACCAGCATTCCCATCAATGAAGAATGCCATCTCTGCATATCTACTGATGACCACAAGGTCATCCTGCGGGTTTGAGTTGAAGTCTCCTGTTTCAATGTATCTTGTGTTGCCACTAACAGGATCAACAAACTCGGAGAAAACGACTCCGAGTGTTAATCCGTTGTAGACTCGAACATATCCATCTGCTCCAATTGTTGCTATTTCATCGTATCCTCCACCATGTTTGAATGTGACCATATCAAGGACCATCGAGGAAACGAAGGTGTCGGTCACTTTCGTCCCATCACCCGCAACAACGGTGATGTTCCTCTGAGGTGAGGCTCCGATGTTGTTAGACAATGCAATTGAATCCTCAAGCATATCGGCAAAACGACCAATTGTTACACCATAGCAATAATCTACGTTGAATGTCCCGATCGTAGTATTTGAGATCACATCAAGTGTAAGGAAGTTGTCTCGGTTATTCACATTCTGAATTAGGAGATCTGGGAAACTATCAGCACCATTGAAGATACCAAAACCTTGTATTGCTGGGAATATGAATGGCATTGGAAATTCAGAAACTGTTGCATCATTGATATCGACCATCAATATGTAGTAGGTCGGATTAACGTAGTTGCGTAGGAAGAATTCATCATGACCATCAAGGTCGACATCATACGCTTTCATGTACCCTCCATTTGCCTTGTTACCGGCTGGAAGATCAATGAACGTTGTGTAGTCGTTAATTTGATCGATGAAGTATAATCTGCTCTCGTCCTCCAGAATGTAGGCAAACCCTCGGTGTCCGAACACCTCTCCAACTGTAATGGGAATGTTAGTATCGGGAAGGCTGTAAAACAGAATTTCTCCAGCTGGACTTGCAGTTTCTTCGAGGGGAATTGTATTAGTCGTTGGCTCAAAGTTTGTAGTTGTAAGTGGTATAAGAAACATGAACAAGAACATAGATACAACAAGAACCTTAGCAAGGTTCCCTATCTCTACATCCATTCTCTTTGACAGAGGACGGAATGGACTCTCTTTTCTACTAAGAACATCAGAATTCTTTGATGGTGACATATTCAGTTCTCCCAACTTGTTGACACGCAACCCTCTCTCATTTCCCAAAGAGAAGTAACGGCGTCGCAATCGAGGTGGTTGACACCAACCCTTTTATCGGTTCTGGGCGGGCTTTCCACCGATAGGCTAAAGTCGTGGATTTGTTCACCAAAACTTGGGTATTTTCGGGGTCTGAACGAAATGGTCGAAAGCATAGCAGTAATTGGTTGTGGGGCTGCCGGTGCCACAGCCGCATTACAAGCTCGGAAATTCAATAGAACTGTGGAAATCTCTATCTTCAACACGGAGCAATACTCTCAGTACTCGAGGTGTGGACTTCCATACACGATCTCTGGAAAAGTTGGCACCTTCGGTGATCTGGTTCTGATGCCTCCAGACAATTGGAGTGCATTGAAGATTGATGCTAACTTGGGAGTCACTGTAACAGACATTGATCACAAGGCCAAGGAGCTCACTCACTCAGATGGAAAGCTGAACTATGATGCTCTGATCTTTGCCACAGGAGCAGAGAATGCCGACCCGCCAATCAAGGGGTTGGATAAGAAACGTGTCTACGGTCTCAGAACGTTGGATGATGCAAAGGCACTTGCTGAGGAAGCTGAGAAGGCAAAGACTGCGGTCATCATAGGGGGAGGTCTCGTTGGCATGGAGGCCGCAGAGGCATTTCATGAGCGGGGACTGGAGGTCACTGTCGTCGAGTTCTTACCTCACATTCTCTTAGCTATGGTTGACCCGGACATGGCTGCCATTGTAGAAGAGCATTGCGAGGAACATGGTCTGAAGATCCTTAACAACACAGCAGCGCAAGAAATCAAGGGTAAGGATGCTCCTGAAACAGTAGTCGTCCAGAACCGTGAGAGTAATGAGGTTTCAGAAATCCCTGCTGACTTTGTTGTTGTAGCAACTGGAGTTCGTCCCGTGACAGGTCTTGCAGAGAAGACTGGCGTTGAAATAGGGACCACTAGGGGCATCAAGACAAATGACAAGATGCTGACCAATCTTGATCAGGTCTATGCATGCGGGGACTGTGCAGAACACTTCGAGTTCATCACTCGTAAACCCATGGCTGGAGGTCTCGGAACAGTTGCTGTTCGGCAAGCCAGGGTAGCAGGTATCAATGCCGCTGGAGGTGATGTCACCTTCCCAGGTATTGTGGGTGCAAAGGTTACAAAGCTGTTTGGTCTTGAGATAGCTAGTACTGGATTCACTGAGGAAATGGCAAACCGATTCGAGATTCCCATTGTTAAGGGATCGATGAAGGGTAGCACCAAACCTCCCTATTACAAAGGAGGGAAGGAACTCAAACTGAAGACTTTCTACAATAAGGAGACTGGGAAGCTTGTTGGAGGTCAGCTCGTGGGAGAAGAGGATGCAGCAATGAGACTCAATGTCCTCACACTGGGAATTCAACAGGACATCAATGCGGTGGACCTCTTTGACTTTGAGAACTGTTACGCTCCTGCAATCTGTGACACATGGGATCCGTTGGTATCATCTGCGGATGCTGCAAGAAAGAGACTCAAGATGTAGTCAATCGGAGTCTTCAGAAACCACAGTGGCTATGTTGTTCAGTACAAACTGAAATGAACTCACCTGAATGGGCGAGCTGGCAACCAACAGCACATAGGCTAAATTACTGTCATTCTTGGAGTGATTGTGTACGGCTTTGATTATCTCTTCGGCTACTTCCCAGCTCGGGACTCTTGCCACTTCAAAGGCGGTTGTGAAGAATCCAATCCTCTTTGCTTCAATCCGTTCAGCTGCTTCAAGTGCATCCTTTGCTGAATTATAGATCTCTTGCCTACGGTTTGGATCACTCATCTTGATACTAGGCCAGTGTAGAATCTCTCCAGCATTACTGCCCTCCTTCACAGTGATGCCAGACTTGTCGAGACTGAGTGGTAAGTCGCTAGCTTTGACAACCAAGTCCATGTCTGAGTCATCTGCATGCCCTAGCTCGACACTGATGTTGATGTTCCCTAATGACCATCCTTCCAAGGTGTCTACTCCTGACAATCTTCTAATGCTTTACAGAAGCAATCACACACGTACTTATTCATTCCAACCAGTGTTATTTCCTTTACTGAACCTGGCGTTTGTGAATAATGGTATATCCCCTCTGCAATCGCTCGAGTGGACTGCTCCTCTCCGAGACCTCCAACTCCAGCACCAATTGCTGGGAAAGCAATCGATTCTAGGTTATGATCTGAGGCTATACTCAATGCCGCCTGAACAGAAGAAAGGACCTTCCAATAGGTTGCCCTTCCTCCAGGAGGCATGCCTGCACAATGAATCACATACTTGGATTGAAGAGATCCAGCAGTTGTCATCACTGCTTCACCAGGACGGATGGGTCCAAGAGAGATTGCTTCTCTCTCAATCTCCTCTCCTCCTTTCTTCTTGATAGCACCTGCTACACCAGACCCCATCCACAAGTCTGAGTTTGCCGCATTTGCAATAGCATCGACTGCGAGCTCGGTAATATCTCCCATGTAGGTCTTGACTAGGACATCACCTATTCTCTTCTCCATTACATGTCCTCCTATTGGTTCATATTGGAACCAATTCGTAAAAGTTTGTTGTCCCATAACGTTTATGCAGCCGCTAATGCTGCATAGGGTTGGCGAGTATTCTGAACGACATAGATGACCAAGAAGTGGCCTCCTTCATTGAACAATACGGTGAACCAGTTCGCCTAAACTTCATAGCTGATTTCTTGGACTTTGAGTGTGGTCTTGTAAAGGAAACAGAATCCAAGGGACGACTTCATGATATCACCTGTTTCATCAGACAGGATGATGGTTTTGTAGTGATACAGAAGAATCAGTATGCACGAACAGGTATCTTCCGAGCTCCATCAGGAGGTGCAAAGATTGGTGAATCGTTGTATGATGCTGCAATACGGGAGATGTACGAAGAGACCGGTTTCGAAATACGCCTCGACCGGTTTGTTCTGGACATGCACCTACTCATCATCTGTGATGACCGGCAGATTCCCTGGCGTTCATTGGTATTCCTCGCAACCCCTATTGGAGGGGAGATGAAACCAATTGACACTCAAGAGATCTTTGATGTCACGGTGATGACACGCGAAGATCTTCTTAGTACTGTAGACAGACTAATGGAAGAATCAGGATGGGGCGGCTTCAAGTATCGCGCCTTTCTGACACGTGAGTTCTTCAGACGTCTTGATGAACTGAATATCTGAGTCTGTGTTACTCGATTCCATATTTTCCTCTAGCTCTACAGGAGATGAGCAGAGGCGTTTCGACAGGTTGAGTTTTCTTAGATTTCACTAAACTCATCATGCAACCCAAAAACCCCACAATCCCTGACGGCTGTCTTCTGCTCATATTCTTCTTCTGTAACTAATAGCACGAAATAATCCTGTCATTCTGAATACATCAGTGTTCAAAGCTTAGCGCTTGGTGAGCTTTGAGATCAGCTCTTCACAGAACTGCTCAAAGATCAGTCCCACTCTGTCCTGAACCTCTGGAGATCCATAGAGAGTTGTCAACATCCTCAGAAGAGCGAGATTGTGAAGCATTGAAACAGAGAACTCATTCCTTGAGTAGAAATCAGAGATACGAGCATCAACAATGGATTTGGCATCTTCTGTTCCAAGCCGTCGAATGGCATCTCTGCGAATGTCAAACATGCATAGGTCAAACTCCTTTGTCTGAAGGGCTGACCTGATCGGTCCTATCAGAAAGTTAGCGGACAACTCATCAGTGAGGTTGTGACTTCCGATTTCCTTGACACTCCTGTTGAACTCCAGAAGGACTGACTCGACATCGTATGGAATTACACGAGCCACTTCATCAAGGAACCTTCGAAACTCCTTTCGCCTAATCAGATGAATACGACTGCTAAACTCCCCTTCAAAGGCATTGATGACTGGACCAATACCATCGATAGAGATACGGTGTTTCTTGTCACGACTATAGAGAACACCCTCCTCTTCCGAATAGAACTGTAGATGAATCAGATACTTCACCATTAGCTCTAGTTGGTCGGTCATCTCACAGCTACCAAAATTTACTGAGCACTCGACCATATATCCCTAATTGGGAGATTAGATGTAGTTAATTTTCCTATAAACTATGAATAATTTTAAGGGAACGCAACATGACGGATATGTTTGGGGTATGCTACTTGCCTGAGAAAAGACCCTTGGACAAAGGAGACTACTCACTAGTTGCACTATTTCTGTCTATTATTGCAGTTAGCTTTTCTTTGATTTTGTCAGGTGTTGCTTACATAGAATTGACCCCTAGTCAGATGGTCTTTTCCTATCTGATAATAATCCCCCTCGGAGCAGTTATGGCTGGAATAATCTTCACATATTCTCTGACCCAATACACTCTCCAGGGACATTTTCGCCATATCGTGCTCATCTTCTTTGCAATGAATGCGGTCATTTCTGTTTCTCTCTATTTTGTTTCACATCCTGCAATGGTCGGAATTTCGAGTTTCGCAGATCAGATGCGCAATAGAACTATAGTTGTTGCCTTTGGGTTTATCCTCGTACCCTCCGCTCTCTTTTCAAGGGCTTCAGATGTTTTTGAGCTTAGAAAGATGCAATCGGTCGCAGCAATAATCTGGGCTGGAGCTATCTGTCCGATGATCTCGTTTTGGTTTCTGCTAAGTCCAGAACCAGTGTTTGACACCATTGCCTCGAGCGGACCGACCCTAGCTACAATCGTCATTATGTCAATCTTAGTACCAATGTTCTTTCTCGCAATTCTAAGATACTATACATCTTGGAGGAATGACAGAAACCGACTCGACCTTGCTGCGATTCTAAGCATCCTCCTATGGGTGTTTGCAACGTTCATTATCTTCTTTCAGAGGGGTCCGCTTTTGGTTTCAGAGCTTATCTGGTTCTCTGTTTTCATATGCGGCGAACTACTTCTTGTTTCAGCCTCATTTGCCGCCGAGATAGTTGAACCTCACAAAGCTCTCAAATCTCTAGTTGATCTGAGAACAAGACAATTGAACGACTCCAAACGAGAAATCGAGTTCTATCTCAATATCTGGGGTCACAAGATTGGTAACCTGCTCCAGAGCATGATGCTGTACCTTGAAATGTTCTCGACAGGTGCAAAGAAATCTGATGACTTGATTACGCTTGCAGACACTGCTCTTGATATAGGTGTTGAGGCAAACCAGATCAATCGACAGGTGGCAGCTCTGATCAAACTGAAGGAGCATGAAGACTATGAACTTGCTCCAATCAACCTAAACAGAACTCTTGAGATTATTATTGGAATCGTGGAGAATTCGTTCGGAGCTGAATGTACCAGAGAGCCTTCAGGTCTCTTCAGTGACATTGTGTATATCTATGGAGATGAATTCATAGAACTCGCACTAGAGAACCTCTTTGCTTTCATCTGTAAGAAATACACAGACCCAGATATCAGACTCAATGTTGAGAAGGATGATACGTCAGTTACTCTCTCTATACTCTTCTCGGGTGCAAGACTTCCCAAAGATGTGGAGGACTCTCTCTTCTCAGTACTGAAACCAGCTCGGACCACACTGAGCCTAGACTTATTCACTGTTAAGATTCTGATGCAAAGGTTCGAGGGATTGTTCCACTATGATTGGCTAGAGGAATCAGAAGATAACCGATTCAGACTCAAGTTTCATAGAGTCAAGTCTGATGAGTCTGACCCGATTCCACATTCACGATTCACCGAAATTACCGATCAATGAAAGGATAAGTAAACTTCATTCAATCGGAAAGTTGCCTTCAAACAGTGATGTAGTCACTATCGATTCGTCATTTTCATACCTAATCAGAACTCGTCCATAAGCTGTGATGGTGTTACCAAATGTTATTCCTTCAATTGTATCAAGAGTTCTATCCCCATTGCACTCAAGTGATACGTTTGAGAATGCTCCTAGAGTGAAGTTATCGGAAGGAAGGAGTCCAAAGGTGAAATAGTGCCAGTGATCATCTCTGAAAATCGAGAGCTTCACAGGACGTATGTCCACAATGCTTGCTCCTGTGTTATTCACCTGCAGATACAGGTCCACACTGAAACTGTCCCATCTGTGTGTATCACTAACATGGCATACGATGCTTGCACTAATGGAAAGATCTCCCAGGTCCTATCAAATAGGATCTGTGCCTGGGACGTTGTCAGAAGGTGGAAGAGGCTCATAGAGCGGCAACGGTTGTGTTTGCGTATAGATGACGAGAAAGGCGGTTCCTACTATCAGGATTATCAACGATACTACCATGAATTTCTTTATTGTGTCCTGAGTTTTGCTTCGAATGGTCCCAGATTCATTCCCTGGAATCAACTACGATACCCCATAAAAAATCTCGAGTCTTTTGAGAAATGTGTTTCGGACCTTGGAAAGGGGCAATTTTTTATCCTACTTGCGATTTCAACTGCTCAGCGTGATTAATCATGGCATCATATGTTGGT
>Ga0209536_100001039_pt1 | contig 46097 bp, 40 predicted proteins | sample DeeMarSeWOR28_12_FD_187461 | JGI IMG/M metagenome (GOLD analysis project Ga0209536, IMG submission 187461) | Marine sediment microbial communities from White Oak River estuary, North Carolina - WOR-2-8_12 (SPAdes) (version 2) | ecosystem: Environmental > Aquatic > Marine > Intertidal zone >...
CAGTGACATGCTGCGGTTTTCGTCCCCGGTTACAGCGGCGGGCCCGTTTCCGATTTACACGGAATTCCCTTTTACGCTCTTTACCGAGCACCTGAATTACTTAAATTATTTACATGAATATTTATGTTTAATCAAGAGTTCTTATTTATTTTCAGAAAAGCGTATTATGCTGGCAAGATATCCGTGAAAATGAAACCATCACGTGTTACTGTTTCACCCACACAGATAGTTAGTTTATGTTTAAACATAGGGCCATCATACACAAAACTGTGAAATTCTCCTTTCTCACCGCATGGATCTATGGCGTCCGGGATTTGCTCAAGAAAATCGTTGTCATAATCTTGACCGGCAAAATCCGCAGAAAGGCGTTGGGGATCTATGCACGTAATTTTTGCCCTCAGACCACTGTTCACCATCTCTTTAGCGAGTTTGTTTGTTGGTAAACCCCATAGAGGAAAAACTGGAGTAATTCCTGTGTCAGCCAGACTGGATTCCCTGTAGCTGCGCACCTCTTCCAAGAACAGATCGCCGAAGGCAATGCAGTCAATTCCCTGAGCTTTTGTCTGTTCAATGAAATTCTTCATGATTGCTCTGTATGCAGAATCACTACATGGATCTGGAATTGGGATCAGCTGCAGGGGCAGGCCAATGCTTTCTGCCTGTCGGGAAATCAAATCGTTTCTTACTCCATGCATTGCACCACGTTCAAATTTCTTATTAAATGTACAGAAAAGGCCCACAACATCTGTCTCCTGCTGTTGGCGCAGAACATGAAGAGCCCAGGCGCTATCTTTCCCGCTGCTCCATGACAGTAATGTTTTCTTTTTCATCATTGTATGCACTATCTCCATTATTTGTTAAATGCTGTAGTAGATCTGATGCAGGAAACCAAAGAGATGATGGTGGACCGGGCTGAAAGTGGTCAGCCGGATTGGTGTATGACCTTGTGCAGGGTTGTGGCCAGTTCCTCAACCTCATAAGGTTTGGGCAAAATGGCATCAAATCCATAATCTTTGAAGTTGGCCATGATCGGGTCGTTGGCATAACCACTTGAAACTATTGTTTTTGCATCTGGATCAATTTTCTTGAGCTCGCGGATGGTTTCTTTCCCTCCCATGCCGCCAGGAACTGTCAAATCCATGATAACAGCTGTATATTTTTGCCCTCTTTCCATCCCTTTCTTGTAGAAGTCAAGGGCCTCTTTTCCATCTGTTGCCGTCTCTACACTATAGCCAAGGTGCTGCAGGAGTTCAGATGCCATTTCCAGCAGAAATTCTTCATCGTCCATGAGAAGAACCTTACCCGAACCTTTGAAGGTCATTGGCTGTTTTTTATCCCCGGCTGCCGGGAGGACGGCTTTGTCTGAAGCCGGCAGGAAAATATGAAAAATGCTGCCCTTGCCGACCTCTGAGTCAACCGAAAGTATCCCCCCATGTTTCTTGACAATTGAGTAGGCAGTTGGTAGTCCCAAGCCGTTTCCGCTTCTCTTGGTGGTAAAAAAAGGATCAAATATCTTGTTCAGATGTTCCGGCGGAATGCCGCTGCCATTGTCATGAACTGAAATATTAACATACTTCCCCTCCGGCAGCGGAATGGAAGCAGCATTACTGATCTGGACGTTTTTTGCCTCCAATCTGCAGGAGCCGCCATCTGATATACTCTGATAGGCATTGATAACCAGATTATGAATTACCTGGTTTATTTGACCCGGATCAGCCTCCACAGGCCACAAATTCTCTGCAATCTGATATTCACATCTTAGTTTTGCCCCCCGCAGGGCGAATTCTGCAGACTCAATAATAGTATTTGAAAGGTCAACCGTCCGGGTGACCGGATATCCCCCTTTGGCAAAGGTCAGGAGTTGCTGGGTAAGATTTTTTGCCCGCATAACAGCCTTTTCAGTTTCCGCCAGCCTCTCAAAAACCTTCTCCCTCTGGTCTGCAAATGCTTTGGCTAAGGATATATTGCCGAGAATTGACGTAAGCAGGTTGTTGAAATCATGGGCCATGCCGCCGGCAAGTACGCCGGCAGATTCAAGCCGTTGGGCTTTTTGAATCTCCTCTTCAAACTTGATTTTTTCCCGCAGGTCCCGGAAAATTCCCTGGATGATCTTTCTGCCTTCCAGTTCCATGATGCTTGTGCTGATATCAACGGGGATCCGGGTCCCATCCTTATGAAGTAAATGGTAGGTCATATCAGGAAGTGGGAGATGACCGGCAAATTTTCTGAATAACCAGATATACTTTTCTGTCTCATCGGATGGATGGATTTGTGAATGGTGCATGCCGATAATCTCATCAGCTGATCTACCGAGAAGTTCCAACCCCTTTCTGTTGATGTCAATTATTGCCCCGCTATCATAATCGATGACAATTATTGCCTCACTGGCTGTTTCAATGAGACCCCGATACTTTTTTTCAGACTCACGTAATGCCTTTTCAACCAGCTGCCGTTTTACAATATCTGCCTGCAGCTGAATGTTGGTTTCCCGTAATTCTGCTGTGCGTTCGTTGACGAGATCTTCGAGATGATCACGATGGGAGGATAGCTCCTTTTCCGCCTGCTCACGAGCGAGCATGCTTTTATTTAACCTGTTAAGTGTAACAAAAACAGCTATGAGCAGAATAATTGTAATAAATACTACAATGATCGATGATTGACGTACCAGCAGTTCAATATTTTTACGGTGTTCCGTAATTTCAAAATAGACCTCACTGGCACCAACTATTCTCTCCCCAAACTTGAGGGGAACATATGTCTCAATAACGTCAACAGCTACCGTGCGCCCTTCAGCTGTCACGTTGTTCTTCTTGACAATGGTAGTGAAGTCCGTTCCTTCAGTGACTACAGATTTAAAATATTCCTTGGTATTGACAGTGCCGATATCAACGGATTCAGTGGAATAGAGTATTTCACCGCTTGGGGCAAAGATTTTAACCTTCTCGCACCCGAAATCGGAAAGCATTTCGTCAATTTCATCTATGACGTCATTTGTCATATGTTCGTATCCCAGATCATTTTCCGGCTCCACAATATAATTGATGAGATGACTTGCCAGCTGCCTGGCGGAATTCTCTGCATCGCCTAGTAGATGTTTGGTAAATGCGGGATAGAGGTATAAATTGGTATAGAATGGCAGGAAGAGAACCGCAATGATCGATATCAATAAGATGGATGCGAGAAACCGTTTGCGGGCCATTAAAAATCTTCCTTGCGTACCATTTTTCTGCAGGAAGAAAAATGGACCTTATGAATTGATGGTAGACTGTAACTCTGCATCAAAAATTATTGTCTGCCTTATTTCAAGATTTTTCTGTAAGAATACCTTGCTGCACCAATCAAATTCAGTTTTTATTGTTCTTTTTCAAACCGGGTAATTTTCTGCAGCATATTTTCCGCATCGGCTTTTTTCTGGCTATCCTGCGGCAGAAGAGCAATCGCCCTGGTAAAATGAGATTTGGAGTTCGGTAAGTCTCCTTCATACCAGTAATAATAGCCGTAGTAATAAAATCCTTCATCCTGCTTGTTTTGCTTTGCCTTCAGGTTGGCCAGCTGGTAATACAATTTTGTATAATCCGGCATCATGGCAAGCAGTTCTTCGTATAAGTCTGATGCCTCCTGTAATTTGCCTGTTTTCTCAAAGGCCATGGCCAGATAAAAGGTTGCATATTCATTGCTGCGCTCAGCCTTTCTGGTTTCCTGCAGCAGGCTAATTGCTTCATTAAATCTCCCGGATTTAAGATATATTATACCCAGATCTGCCTTTAAAATTGGTTTGTCCGGGAAAAATGCCATGGTTTTACGTAATGATTTCTCTGCCTTGTCAAATTCTGCTGCAGCAAGATAGGCCTGGGACAGGACATAATGCGCCATGGCTGTTGCCTGGGTGTCAGGCTCCATGGTGGCAATCGCGTTCTGGTAGTAGAAAACAAGTTCCATGGGGTCCTTGCTTAGAGTGATCACCCTGCTCTTGAATCTCAGAAAGGGGAACTGATCAACCTTTACATATGTTTTATTCTCGCTGAAAATAATGAGGTCCTGGATATAACTCATGCGGACATCGGGGCCCGGATGAGTCAGGAGATAAGGCGGAACATACCCCATGCGGTAGCGGTTCATGGTGTGTATTTCATGCAGCATGTTTACCATTGCCGCGGGATCAAGATTTTGTTCCTGCATCCACTTAAAAGCAAGACGATCAGCCTCTTCCTCGTCGAGGCGACTGAAGGAGAGGGCTGCTGACTGTCCTGCAGCTGCAGAACCTGCAATAATAGCTTCAGAAAGAGGACCTGCGCCAAGGGCAATACCCAGGAGTACACCCAGCATGGTTACTGCGTTAACCTTGGCGGTTTTTGTAATTCTGTCAGCCAGATGCCTGCTTACCACATGACCGATTTCGTGGGCCATGACCCCGACAAGTTCTTCTTCACTGTCCAGTGATTCTATCAGGCCGCTATGGAAAAATATGAGGCCTGACGGGGCGGCAAAGGCATTAAGCTCCTTGTTGTTGATGACAAAGAAATGATAATCAAAATATTGGGATCCTGCCACTGCAAGGGTTTCTCGGCCCAATTGATTGATATACTGGATGACATCGGGTTCATCTATGAGACTGAAACCCTTGCGTACCATGGTGAGAAGCTGCTCTCCAACCTCTCTTTCCTCTCCTACTGAAAATGCAAATACCTGGCTGGTCCGGTAAATATTCTGCTGGAAAATGGCACTGATGAACAGGAACAATATGAGTTTTGTTAAATATTTCATCTGAAGTATTTTATAGTTTCTGGTGTGTTGCAAGCCATTCTACAACCCGTTCAATTCCTTCCTGGGTAGAAACCCGCGGAACATAGCCAAGATCTCGTCTTGCCTTTTCAATGGAGAACCAGTGGGATTTGGCAAGCTGTTCTGCTAAAAAACGGGTCATTTTAGGTTCCTTGTCCATGCCGAACCACATATGAATACCTTCCAGGAGTGTCCCAACAGCATACGCAGAGCCAAAGCCGATTTTTCTCTTCACAGGTTGAATGCCAAGCCGGGTAAAGAGTTCATTTATCCAGTTCCAGAGATTTACCGGTTCACCCTGGGAAATAAAATAAGCATTGCCGGCTGCAGTTGCAGATGAATTAATTTTTTTTGCTGCAAGCAAATGCGCTTCGGCAGCATTATCAATGTAGGTGATATCTACTAAGTTGCGACCATTGCCGATAATTTTTAATTGGTTACGTTTGCCTCTCTCCACGAGCCTGGGAATAAGATGGGGGTCTCCGGGACCCCATACAAGGTGAGGACGAATGGCACAGGTTTTTAAAACATCTGAATTGGCAGCCAGTACCATCTGTTCCGCCAGGGCCTTGCTTGAAGCATAATAGCATAAAAAACGCCTGGCATAGGGGATTGTCTCATCCACACCTTGCAGATCGCACCGGTCAAAAACAACACTGGGTGTTGATGTAAAAACCAATGATGCCACACCACTGGCAAAACATGCCCCCAAAACATTACGGGTTCCGATAACATTGGATTGTTCAAATTCTAGTTTTGCGCCCCAAATACCCGCCTTGGCCGCAACATGAAAAACTGTGTCATATCCCTGCATGGCATTAATCAGAAGATCGCTGTCCAGTAAATCTCCCTGGAACTGGCGTACGTCGAGTTCTTCCAGGTGCGGATAATGATTGCGGCCGAAGACAGCAACCTCGATACCTTTATCCACCAGTTGACGCACTATGGCTGACCCGAGGAACCCCCCTCCCCCTGTGACAAAAGCTTTCATGGCTTCTCCTTCTCGCTGTTGTCTTTTATGGAGATTTTTCCGGCAGCCCATCTGGCAAGTTTTTCCCTGAAAATTTTGGCATTATGCCGTATATCAACCGGAAAATCTGGATGGACCAGAAAGTGTTTTATTGACCGGGTCATCGGATTATTCTGGGCTATCTGTTCTAATTCGGCAATGAGCGTTTCGTTTTGCCCTGCACTATCATGCAGTTCAACAATTATAACCGGTATCTGCTTTCCTGCCGGACCAATGCCGACAAGGGCCGATCTGTAGACTGCGGGATGCTCGTTAAAGAATGCTTCACAACAGACCGGGTACATGACGGCAGCAGCGGTTATGACCCGGTGACCTTTACGGCCGCAAAACCATATTCTGCCCTTTTCGTCAAAGTATCCCAGATCACCCATACGGTGCCAGAGTTCATCGCCATCTGCAATCTTCGCCAAATTATTTTCCCGCTCATTGTTATCATATGCCCTGGTGACCACCGGTCCCTTGACCACTATTTCACCTGTTTCGTAATCGGGCAGCAGCAGTGAATCATCCCAGGTTTCAATGGCCTCGTCCGACGTCCTTATGATATTAATGGTCATGTGCGGCAGCGGTTTGCCAACACAGACCCCCTTGCCTCTCCTGGTTTGCTCCCACGTCTCTGCAAGTATTTCCCGTGCGGTTATCGAGGCAATCGGCAATGACTCTGTCGCCCCGTATGGCGTATGGATCTCCGCGTTCTGCGGGAGGATCGCCATGGTTCTTGCCAGCAGCTCACCAGGTACGGGCGCTCCGGCCATAAGAACATTTTTCACAGATTGCAGCTTGATATCATGATCAAGACAATATCTGCTGACAACATTCCAGATCGCCGGTGAACCAAATGAATAAGTTACATTGTATTTTTTGACGGTGTTGACGAATTTATGCGGATCAAGCTGGGCAGGTTTTGCCGGATTCATTTCCGGAATTACCGAACAGGCGCCAAGGCCTGTTGAAAAAAGCGCAAAAAGGGGGAAAGCCGGCTGATCAATATCGTCGGGACCGATCCTGTAGTATTCCTGGATAAGTTTCAACTGAGCCTGAAAAATGGAGTGCTCGTAACGTACACCTTTGGGTGGGCCGGTGGAGCCTGTAGTAAAAAGTATGGCAGCCAGGTCATTGGCCTGCATCACCGCTGTTGGAAACGGTTTTCCGTAGAATGGCAATCTTTCTGCCTGTGCTGCAGCAAGAGACGGACCGAACAAGCCCCAATAGGAACCTACATAAATTGAAATGCGTACACTTTTAAAAGGCCGTGGGAACATGAATCTGAATATATGGGCCTTGGCTATGCCGATGAAGACCTCCGGTTTTACCTGGCCGATACAGCGAAGCAGGTTTCTGTACCCCATGCCTGGATCGATCAGGATAATTACTGCTCCGATCTTGAAAAGGGCGAACGTAAGTGCAATAAACTCCAGGGACGGTTTTACCATCAGCATGACCCGGTCGCCTCTTTTAACCTCCTGTTCAGACAGCATGTAGGCAAAACAGTCGGCAGTGTTATTCATATCCTTGAATGTCCAGGAACGATATCCACTGCCTGTCCTGCATATCAGGCCGGTTCGGTCAGGATAGGTCCTGGCTGTATCCGGCAGCACTTGTGCAATGTTGTGATTCATTCTGTAATTCGTTTCTGGAAAAATGTATTAAGCAAGGGCGCAATTGCCCCAAAGGCGTCTTCAAGAACATAATGGCCGGCATCGGGGAAAAAATGACTCTCCGCTCCGGGGAATCTTTGCAGCCATTCAGTATAGAAGTGGCGGGTGAAGCAGAAATCCCTGCCACCCCACAAAATAAGCATGGGGGAGTTCCGCAGCATTTTTAAACCATTATCAATGTCTGCCAGGGTCTGCCAGGAAACATCTTTGGGACTCAACGGAATATCCTGGACAAAGCGCAGGAGTGCTACCCGGTGTGCCCAGGAATCATAGGGTTCGAGATAGCCCTGTGCAACCGCGGGAGCCATTTTATTTGTAACTGCCATGGAAACAGCAGCACGGGCAAAACCATTGAACCCGCGAACAATAAGATCTCCCAGCAAGGGAATACGGCAGATGCTGATCCGCAGGGGAATTCTCTGGGAAGGGAAGGCAGCCGTGTTCATGACAACTATCGATTCCAGCCGGGCCGGAGAGCGGACAGCCAATCCCGTGCCTATGGCACCCCCCCAGTCATGGACCACAAGTGAAAATTTTTCAATATCAAGTTCTGCAAGGAGGGTTTCCAGGTTATCAATATGAGTCTGCAGGGTGTAGGGATAATGCTGCGGCTTGTCGGAGAAACCACAGCCCATATGGTCAGGCACAATGACCCGGTAATCTTCCTGCAGAAGAGCTACAACATTACGGTAATAGAAGGACCATGTCGGGTTGCCGTGCAGCATGACAATGACCTTTCCCTGCCCTTGATCGAGAAAGGAGAGGTCATGCCCCCGGATGGAAATCTTTTTGGTAACAAATGGATAGAGATTGTGATCAGGCATACAGTGCGTTTGTTATTAAACTACGGATCATTTTAAATTGTAACGCTGCACCATACTAAAAAACAAGCGGGAATGCCAAACTTCAAGTGATCACAAGAAATTTAATAATTTCTAATAATGGCAGCCGTTCACTTAGCCTTAAAAGCGGGGCTCCCTGCACTGCTCACAAAAACGGACGACATCGGAAAGTCAGTATTCTTTGCTGTACTGCCCGGCTGCATGAAATGGCGTAGAACGTAACGAGAACCTGGAGCCCAGTGTCCAGTAACAAATGCTTACCCTTGACTTGTAGAATCCTTGGCCCCTTGCCCCCTGCTTCTAAATCGGCGGCGCTATAGTCACTATAATGCGCATATTGGTAGTTGCCCGGACCCCATGCGGCTCGCGTATGTCAGATATGAGGATATCTCCCGTCTTGGCAGGAATGGCAGTCTCATCCTTGCCCAGAAACTCCCCTTCCCCTTCAATGACCAGTATGGAAAGCTGACCCTCAAGGTCATGTGAGTGGACGGGAAAAACGACTCCCGCACCAAGGTTGAAATTTATAATGCGGAAATAGGCTGAATCATGTACCAGAAATTTTTTCATATGTTCCGGATGAAAATTTCTGGCCGGATCCAAATCAATTTTTTTCATCATAAAGGTATCCTCTTTTGACATTTCACAATACTGCAAATTCGTATACCAGTTTTATACCATGTACTTTGCAGTCGATCCTTGACTTATATCAATGGCAAAATAATTATGAAAAGTGGTACTGAGGGGAAAACGACAAGCCTAAAAGCAAGCTGGGGAGCGATGCCGGAATAATTGCAATTCAGATATAATCTGCAAAAGGATAGCAGCCGGCTGCAAATTTCTCCTGCTCTTCCACCGGGCAAAAAATGGTGTTATTTTTTGGCTTGGGATCTGGATTGAAGATGCAAGGAATAACCCAGTAATCCGAATCCGACCAGCACTGTAATAATGGCAACAGGCCAGGGTGTCCGATAACTGCCGGTCTCCATTGCATTAATCAAGAATACTGCCGCAATAAACAACACAATATAGCTCGCCTCCCTCAAAGAGGCGGTTGAATTGCGGGGTTCTTCTGGATGTTCCCCGGTAGAGGTTTCCTTCGTTATGTCTTCATCCTGCGCTTGACGGTTTGTAAGATTCTGCAGGTCCTCATTGGTTGTGTCAGTCATGGGAGTCACATCGTTTTGCGGTCATAAGGTTTCTGTTTTAAGCTCTGAATTCCAGGTGATATAGTAAGAAAGAGTTCGCGAAGTCACAAGAGTATTATTCTGGTTTAGTGAACCTGCTCTTACATTTCACTGACAAATATCCTTTCTCTGCACAAAGCATATTTCATTTTTCTTTTGAACTTCCATTTCAGTAATAACCGGTTCACATAGGTAAACGGGGATTTTGCAACATTAACGCGACCTGCAAGGGTGGCAGCAGGATCAAAAAGCAGGTCGAGCAGATGGGCGGTCGGACCAATCCTGGCAAGAAAATGAGCACAGCCGGCGCAGTACGTTATTATCCGTTTCCCGCCAACCTCAGATTTACGCATTTTAGCCCAGTTCCCTGCCAAATCAGGGGCAACAAAATGGGCTCCTCCTCCTTCACCGCAGCAAAGGGTTTTTTCCCCATGATGTTTCATGTCCTTGTATGATATGCCGCGGGCCTGGATAAGTTTGCGGACGGAATACTGCAGATTATTTTCAAATCTTGCTACACAGGAATCCTGAATTGTCACTGTTTCAGCAGGCAAGACTGATTCCGGCTGCCAATATTCCCTTGCCAAAATTTCATAAACGCTTCGGGTGAGGAGCCTTCTACCGTATTCGGTAAACACTGCATGGCAGCTTGGGCAGGCTACCAAAACATTTTTTATGCCGTGATTGACCAGGTATTGCTGCATTTCAGTAAACATGGCATGAAAATAGGCAGAACGGCCAAGATCGTGGGAGGGTTTTGTACAGCAGTCAAGAACAATACCCAGGTTCGGAAAAAAATCCAACAGATGATTGTAAAGCTGCATAACACGCAGCGGTCGTGAACCTGCGAGAGCGCAGCCGGGAAACAACACGGTATCGCAGCCTGCCGGCAGACCGTAAAATGAGTAACGTTTTGAGGTCCCCCGTTTTTCAAAATTTAGTAGCCGTCTCTGTTTCATAAAATCTGCATTGCCGCTTGCAGCTGCATGGCGCCGCATATCAAGAAACATCAGTCTGGGATCGATCTTGACAGGGCAGACCGCTGTGCACAGGCTGCATAGTGAGCATTCAAATGATTGTACAAAAGTGGCGTTATTCTGTGAGAGCCACTCCTCTGCAATCTTTTTCGGGGTACCGTATTTTTTCAGGAAAGCACATTGCTTCACGCATATACCGCATTCAATGCACTGTTCAGACATGGTACGAATTGAGTTATCGATAGCCTGTCTTCTGCGGGTGTCGGTATAAAATGTTTTATCGAGTTGGTTTTGTATCATGTTGGATTTCGCATCACAAAAAAAAGCAGCCGCAGGAAGACCCTGCGGCTGCATATGTTTTACTTATGGATTGCTGCCCGGGCTATTTCCTGTACCATTTGCCGGAATCATCCTGCAGCCATTCGCCGGGGCCTGCTTTTTCTGCAATCTGGATCGCCCGTCTTTGCCCGACAAGTTCTGCCGTTGTTCCCTGCTGCTTGGCAATGGCCTCGTAAACCGTTTGCCGGTCCTTGTTTTCGGCTGAAACAACATCCTGCATTTTTGCTGCAGCTCCGGGGATAAACTCAATGAAGCCCTTGTTGTTCTCACCGATTATATTGTCTGCTTTCATCTGCACAATGGTCGGCAGTCTTGCCTGCATTCTGGCCTTGATGTCATCAGACCCGGCAAAACACATACCCTCGGTACTGAAAACTGCTAAAACGAAGAAAGTAATAATTGCATAAAATAGGGAATATCTTCTCATGGTCATTCTCCTGATAATATAGACAATGAATTATGTCCTCTGATACTTTATTTGATTTCCTGTGCAGATTCATCAATATCAGAGAAAAAATCATCCAGGGCCCTGTCGACCCTGATATTGACATCGATGGTAATATGGATCGGTTTTATTTCAACAGGAGCCACCTCAACCTGGCTCCGGGTCTCCACCTGATGCTTGGTGCAACCCGGGGCAATGAGCAGCAACAGCAATAATGACGAGCATACGAGCTTTTTCATATAGTTCTCCCAGAATTCAGATGTGTTCATAAGGAACAAAATATACCGTTAGTAGCAATATGTCATTTTATCCCAGGAAGCAAGGGAGGATCATTTTTATTTTCTGCATGATAATGAGCAGAATGCTGCCAGATATTGTATCAAGTGCATATAAATTTTAGTATGCCCTGTTCAGGACCGCAAGACTTTTTACGGTCGTAGCTTACCTGATTTTTTTCATCAGATCCTGAATTTTTCCGCTGTACCCCAAAAACCTGTTCAAAGGCAGGCGGAAATTGACATCCAGCCGGATGGGCTGCATAATGCCTTGTTCAGTCTTTTCTATCCGCTGCAATAAACCGGTCTGGCTGTCATATTTAAAGGGCAGGGACTGCACAGGTTTGCCGTCCATCTGCATCTGCATGAGCAGATCCTCACCTTCAGTATTCAATACAAGCTTTACCCAGTTGTACTGAAAATTTTTCAGGGCCTCGGCGGCAAAATCCACCTGAGCAAATTGCGGTGTGTTTTTAGGGATTCCCGCTGCCAGGAGTTCAAAGGCTGACACCTTGACGCTGCCGCCCTGTCCGGGACTGGAATAGAGAAAACCGTCTTCAAAGCCAACGGCCTTCTTGCCCACCAGCAAAGGTAACCTGCCGCTTACAGTGCCTTCTCCTTCCGCATCAGTTATGCCGAATTGATGCAGCAATTCGGTGAGCCTGAGCCGATCGCAGAAGATGGGCACAACAATTTCCTTTTTTTCCGATGAAATCCTTACCGCGTTGGCAAAAACACGGCCTCCAGCCCACTGGAGAACCCCTTCTTCCAAAAAGACAGAGTCCAACGATTCCAACTGCCAGATAAATTTTCCATTACGAAACGAAAGGTTGCCAATGGATGCTTCGGCAAACTGCAGGGTTTGGGCCGGTGCAGTTCGCATATTCGGAAGTGAGGGTATACGCATGTTAAAATCCATGCCTTTTATGTTGTATTTCTTGTCCGGAAATTCAAATGTGCCGTTGCGCAGTCCAAGCTGCATGCTGCCTTCCATAATGGCTGCTTCAAATTTCAGGGAAACATCCATATCCAGTTCACCGCTGATATAGGAATTATTCAGTGCTGGATCAAATATGCCGAGATTTACGGGTGCAAAAGGAACCGTATCGGAGTGCAGGACAATTTCTCCAGAATAGACCGAATCTGCAAATCCGGCCCGGGCGGAAAATTTTGGGGCAAAACCCGCAATCAAACTGCTTTTGTAGTTCCCATCCAGGAAATAGGTCATGTCCTTTAATGTTATATCAGCTCTGAATGTGCCAAGATCGATGTCCTGCCAGCGGATGCGGGAAGCCTTTATTTCTCCTGTCAATTCCTTGCCGCTCTGCGGCCAGGTCCACGGAATACGCCCTTCCAGGCCGGTCAGTGCAACACTACTGGCATCCTCTATGATTGCAGCATCATTCAGAGTAATCTTGCCCTCCGTCTGCATCACCTTCATGCCATTGATGAGTTGTGGCGCCATTTTACCCTGCAGCAGGATATCGGCCTTGGAACTCAGGGTATTTTTTTTCAACTTTGTGCTGTCAAGGTTTACGCGGAAGGTGCTGCTGCTTGTTCCCCCTTGGTCCGGCTCCCCCACCCGGTTGTAAGTTGCCTGCAGATCTGCTGTTGACACAGTTATTTCTGTTCCTTCCTGATGGAGTTCCACATTGGGGAGAGCGAGCGATGCATGGAGTTCAGCGGAGTCAGCAGTCCCTTGACCAAGTATTGTGAAAGTGGGTATTCCAGACTGCAGGCTGATCGTGTCAAAATGAACATGCAACTGCTGGGATTGTCCCTCATGCTGCTTTTGAAGCGGGCTTTTGAGTTCACCCTTCCAGTCACCTGATTTATTTCGGGCAAAAATAAAATCAGCCTGGAGCTCAGAACCGCTTTCCAGCAAGAGAACTCTTTGATCGCTCTTCTCCGCATTCATGGACTCAGCAATTCTGATCACAATATTCCCGGCACCTGTCAGGTCATTCTGCTCCTGAACGACAGAACCGTTTATTTCAAGGGAAACTGCAAGGGGTTCATGCACAGAGCCCTGCGCGTTGACGAGCAATTTTTCTTCATTGGAAGAAACCTTAAGGTGAATGGCATGGCCTGTGCCATGGCTTCCTTGTCCAAATCGAATAGGGATGTTCCCGAAATGGAGTAAATCAGGATCGATGTTCAGGCTTAATGTCACAAGCTGCAATGGCAGCAGGTCAATTTCTGCTTGCCCGCTGATAGACGTTTTACCTAAATTGAAACCAAATCCGTCCTTGTCTGACAAAACCAGTAATTTGTGCAAGTCAAGAGATTCGGCAGTAAGCGTGAGGACACTTCTATTGCCTGATAAATCAATGGTCCCCTCCAGGGTAATTTCTTCCCCCAACGGCATCATTTGCAGGTGTATACTGTAGACAGACTCTCTGCCGCCCTCAGGTTTATTTGTTAGTTGCAGATGAAAGGGAAGAAGCAAACGGTGGCCGTTGTAATTAATTTTAACGAGGCCGTTGCTGATCTGAAAACTTTCCATTGTAACCGCGACATTCATTTGGGCTGATTGCTGCGGTCCTGCAGATTCAGCTTGTGAAGATGCCAAGTTTTCCAGGACAACGCCCGGGAGAGTGATTCGGCCATCAGTTACATCCACGGAGAGGGACAATCCGTTTACTTTGATGTGACCAAGGTTTTTTGCCAGCAGGGATGGCAGTGAATAATCTGCATGGATCGATCCGATAGTGACTGCAGGATTCAGCATGTCGCCCAGGACTATTTCTCCAAAATCAGCTGCAGAAAATCCTATGCTGTAAACCTGGCCGGCAATGGTGCTTGACAGTTGACGGCCCACATAAGGGAGAAACTTTTTTTCTACATAGCGGGGGAGCAGAAAGGAATAGGTAAGAAACCCTGCTGCAAGCAGACAGAAAAAAAGAAAGAACAAAAACACCAATGGATTGCGTTTCAAGAACATCTTCTCCATAGGGCGGCATCGATCTTATGCGCAGGATAAAAAGAAAGTCTCGTACAATTTGAATTTTACTTCTTCAGGCTGAAAATAGCTTTTAAAATGAGCAGGAACCACGGAATGCCGTGCATAACAAAATCAAACCAGTCTATGGGCCGCACCAGGCGGCCCTTGATCAGCATGTGCAGCTTTTCAACAAAATGTGGCGGATTAAAAGGCGCCAGTCCAAGGGTCAGGCATGCGATAATGAGCAACCCCCAGGGTAGAGAATCCAAGAATTTTTCCATGCTTAACCTTTGTTTGGATCAAATAAGTAAATGCAGAGTTTATTGCGCTCCAGCCGCAAAACCTGCTATTGGACTGCTCAAGGTATGGAGAAATGCCTCAAGCTCGTCGAGTTCTTTATCTGTCAGGTTGCCATGCGATAGTTCTGGATTTTTTGCCTGGCTCCGGTAGAATTCCAGCACTTCGCGCAGCGTGGCAAAATGCCCGGCATGCATATACGGCGGTCTTTCGGCAACATTACGGAGAGTTGGAGTCTTGAAAGCCCTGACGTATTTTTCGTGGGAAGTATCGATAAAGCGAAGTTCCTGGCAGTCGTTGGGATGGGCATCGCTGTATTGGCCCAAACAGTTGAATTCACTGCTGAGCACTTGGGTAATTGCTGCTGCGCGCCCTTTATCCGGAGGACCATTACCTTTCTCCGGCAGGCCAATATTGTGAAAATCACTGTTGGTCAGCAAGGGGCCGTTGTGGCAGTTAGTACATTTGGCCTTACCGATGAACAGACGCAAACCGGCGGCTTCATCATCGGTCAATACCATTCGGCTCGGCACGTCCTCGCCTGCCAGTATTTGCTTCACATAACGGTCAAACGGTGATGGTTGCGGCACAAGGGTCCTGACAAAGGCTGCAATGGATTTCCCCATGTTTACATAGATACGGTTCACAACCTCTCTCTGTTCCGGAGTCATAAGCACCCAGGCTTTCAAAGCATTCGGATCATCCAGGGCGGGTCTGGCGTGCTGCGGGAAGGTCTCTTTCATGAACTCAGGCAACGGACCGAAAAGGTCCTCATACTCTTTACGGTAGTACTTGCTGATGATATAAGCACTCATGGTTCGGGATATCCCGTGTTCCAGTTTGTTCTCTATCGGGCCCAGTGCCTGGGACCAGAGGCTGTCGCTGCGTCCATCCCAGAAGAACCAGCTATTGTAAGCCACACCGATAAGGGGCATTGATCTTCGCGGGGTGGTTTCCATGCCATGGGAAAGTGGCAGATTGTCAGTAAATGAATAATCCGGACGATGACAGGTGGCACAGGATACCTTCATGTTGCCGCTGAAGTGATCCTCAAAAAATAGTTTTTTCCCTAATGATGCAGCTTGTGGATTATCTGAGTAGCTGTTTGACGGGTCAACAGGGAGAGGCCCAAGTGTTTCAATTGACAGGGAACGGAGAATGGCCTTTTCCTGCTCAGTCCACGTGTGCTTGTCCATTGACAGAGATTTTCCCGGATAGATTATCGTGCAGAAGCCAAACAGGAGACTTGCAAGCAAAGCAGTTCCACTGGAAGGGACAAAAAGAAATCGCATGATGGACTCTCTAGTACATGATTGTTACAGGATATTGAGATTAAAGGAAACGCTGTCGTGTACACCGTCAGCCATGACACTTATGGTAACAACCCACCAGCCGGGCATGGTAAACTTTATGCCGTCTACCCTGTAAAGACCTCCTGCGCCAATTTTTGTAATTTCAGGCTGGGTCGGCAAACCATGCCCGTGTTCCGGCATATCACCAACCACCGTTACCTCAGCATCATTCACTGCCTGCCCTGCAGCATCCTTTATAGTCAATTCCCAACTGTGAATCCGGTTTATCCTGATGTGACCGCCGACACTTTTATACATAACATTGAAGACATCGTTGGCTGTCATTTTCATGGTTGAATAATCCAGGTCCTTTGGCGGCGGTGCATGCAGCATGGCATGTTCATGGCCCATGGCCTTCACCTCGGGAAAATCAAAAACTGCTGTATCCTCCTTGTCATCCTTGGCAATTTTTACCTGCAGCTGCCAGTGGCCTGTCATTGATAAAACAATGTTGTCAACAGAGTACAGCCCCCCTCCCCTTTCAGTGACGACCGGTTTCTGCATGACTCCATGGCCCATGCTCGGCATCCACGGTGTAACTGTTACTTCTGCCTCTGGCACATCTCCTCCTGTGGCATGGTGGACGATGATTTCAACTGTATTGACCCCCATGCTGAGTTGCTTTGCCGGGATAACCATTTCCAGGCTGTAAAGATTCTTGTCGGTCAGCTTGGTCAAACTTTCATCAAAATGTTTTGTTACTTTAACATCCCCGTGACCATGGCCTTCTTCCATGCCCTCCATCGGGCCGGAAGCGTCTTGTTGTTCTTTGACAGCACAGCCTGCCATCAGCAAAAACAGCGCAACAATAAAAAACAGTCCTCTTTTCATGGTATCCTCCCCTAAAATATTGATGAAAACAAATGCAAATAGTGGAAAAATGACATTAAATGATTATGATCTTTACATAATAAATACTTATTAATGATAGATTAGAGATAAGTAAAGCCCTTACTATAAATTTATAGTATTTAGCGTGTATACTGGACTGCACAGATCATAACTGCTTCCGTACCCTGTATCTTTACACGTGAATGTAATATTATGATAAAGCAAAGGTAAAGATACTGTAAATAGTTAAAAATCTGCACCATTGTTTTAAATTGGCAGATAGATATCTGCCCAAAACGGCATACAGAGATTCTTCCTAAGCGGCAACAACCTGAACGGAGGATATTATTATGGGAAAAATAGGAAAGATATTTGGAATACTTGTCCTGCTGGTCGTCGTCGGTATAGCAGGCCTGATTGCCTTTGTGCACTATTATCTTACCGAAGAACGGGTCAAGGCGCTTGTCATCCCGCAGGCTAAAGCCGCGTTGGGCAGAGAGGTCGCCATAGGAGAAATAAAGATCGGCCTGCTGTCAGGAATCACTATCCGGGATTTTCTTGTCAAGGAGGAGGATAAGGAAACTAATTTTGTAAGCACCAAGGCCTTTGTCCTCAGTTATGAATTGCTGCCCCTGCTGCAAAAGAAACTAATTATCAGTGAGATACGTTTCAATGAACCGGCTGTGCAGATAATCCGTGACAAGAAAGGACAATTCAATTTCTCCACCCTGGCAATTCTGTCAGATAAACCCCAAGCACAAAGAGATGAGAAACAAAAGCCGGCTGCTGCCGCTCTGCCTTTGGCTCTGACCATCAACCAGATAAAACTGGATAAAGCACAAATCAAAATTCGTGACCAGCTGAACGAGATTCCCGCGGTTGATGCCACCACCAGCGCCGGACTCAACGTTGTCCTGGGCCGCTCCATTAACGACCTGCTCTATAATGGTTCTTTTGATTTTAATGCGGCTGTCAGCCATGAGGACATGCAAGCCAAGCTGAACGGTAAAGGCGATATCAGTCAAAAAGACGTATCTATTGTCCTTGATACGAATCTTGATGGAGAACAGGTCCATGCCGAGGCGGATGTAAAAAGCTACATGCAATCACCCAAGGCTACCATTGCTGTCAGCAGCAAATCATTGAATGTTGATAAACTCCTTGGGATCATTGCAGGTTTGCCTAAAGCGAAGGCAGATAAGCCGAAAAGCACCGGGCCTGCAAAAAGTGCATCGGGCGATGTCATTGCCGATGCACTGCCTCCAGGGCTTGTTGCCCAGGGCAGCGTCAAAGTCGATAAGGCACTGTACAAGGGGTTGACTGCCAGTAATTTCTCTATGATTTTTAATCTCACTGATGGGATACTTACTGTCAAAGAACTTTCTGCCAGTTCATATGGTGGTAAAATTGATTCCAGTATGACTGTTGACCTGAACAAGCCTGATCTTGCTTATGATGGCAAAATGGGATTACAGTCGCTGCAGGCTGGTGATTTAAGTTCTGCTCTGGTAGAAAAGCTTGCCGGCATGTTTACCGGCTCACTGCAATCTGAAGTGATTTTCTCCGGGTCAGGGACAACCTGGGAGAAGATAAGCAAGGTCCTTACTGCAGACGGTTCCTTCTCCCTCAGCGACGGCAGCATTAAAAACACCCCGGTTACCATGTCTGTGGCCAACCTTCTGGGCCTCCAGGAACTGAACAACATCAGCTACAAGAACATTTCAGGCACCTTCAATATAGTTGAAGGGGGCAAGCTTAAAATAAAGACAAATCTGCAGGGCCCTGATATAAACGCTGAGACCGAAGGCATTATAGGACTTGACGGCAGCCTGGATTTACCCCTGACCTTTCACCTGTCACCACCTTTGGCGGACAAGTTACGATCACGGGCATCCTTTGCTAAATATCTTACTGACGAGCAGGGAGGCGCCTCCCTGCATCTCAAGCTGGGCGGCAATCTGAAGAGACCGCAACCCTCCCTGGACATGAAAGGCGTCCAGGAGCAGCTGCAAAAATCTTTACAAAAAGAAGTTCTTAAACAACTGGACAGCTCCGGCGAGCAATCCGGGGAGAAATCATCGCCGGAAAATATGATCAAAGGTCTGTTCGGCAGATAATTTTACACCAGACGGATATGAACGAAATCCAAACTGAACACGATCCGGGAAAACCAGGGCGTTATGTCCCTTTGGGTGAAAAAATTTCCCAGAAGTGGCAGGAATTCTGCGACTGGGTCTGGCAGCCACAAAGGCCTGAAGAGGGATTCGGTTCACGATTGCTGCGCGGATTCATGCGTCTCATTTTTATCGTGGTGCGTGAGTCACAGAATGACCGTATCACCCTCCGGGCCAGCGCATTAACCTTTACAGTCGTGCTATCGCTCGTTCCCATGCTGGCTCTTGGGACTGCTGTGCTCAAAGGCCTGGGCGCTGGAGACCAGATGCGTCAGGCAGCATATACCTTTATAGAACAGTTTGATGCCGACGATATAGATAGCGCGCCTGTCCCTGAAACGCCGACAACTGATTCTGAAACAAAAGGTTTACCCTCTCAATCACCTAAAACGCAGACAGAAAGCTCAACCACCTCAGCCGTGAAGCAGTATCCTGTTGAGCTTACCTCCCATTTGCGACGAGCTGTGGATCAGATATTTGACTATGTTGATCGTACTGATTTCACGACCCTTGGCACCTTTGGCATAATTGGAATGGTGCTTGCCGCCCTCGGGGTACTGGGTTCGATAGAACAGTCCATGAATGCCATCTGGCAGACAACGACCGGCCGCGCTCTGGGGCGTAAAATCATCGATTACATGGCCCTGATGATCCTGTTGCCCCTCAGTGTCAATCTCACTCTAGCCGCCACTGCGGCACTGCAGAGCCCTGCCCTGCACACCCACATACAGAATATTCTCCCCATGCTTTGGCTTGAAAGGTTCTTTTTTAAGGCATTGCCTATTGGCATTCTTATTATCACCTTTTCATTGCTTTACCAGTTTCTACCCAATATACGGGTTGAATTTCTGCCAGCCCTGGCCGGAGGCCTCTTTGGCGGGCTTACCTGGTTCTGGGTCCAGATTCTCTATGTGAAGATGCAGATCGGAGTTGCCAGGTATAACGCCATATACGGTTCCTTTGCCACTCTGCCCCTTTTTTTTCTCTGGATATACGTGGCCTGGGTTGTTTTCCTCCTCGGGGCTGAGGTGGCCTTTGCTTTTCAGGCCAGGCATCATTACCAGTGGAAATCCTATACCCTTACCCCCGCAGCACGGTTGGCAATGGCTTTTGATATAATGGAAGCCGCCCTGGAAGATTATAAAGCCCGAAAAGTTACCAACCGGAAATCTTTGGCGCAACTCCTCAACCAAACTGAAAAAACGGTAGTTTATATTATCAATGACCTTGTAAATGGAGGACTGCTTCGCCGCGTCGAAGGCAAACTGGAGGGCTATGTTCCTTCGGGTCCCTTGACAGAGCTCAAACCCTCGGAGATCATGGATATAATTCTTGGTAAAGATCTTCCTGATGTAAAGGGGTGTGACCTGGCCCGACATGCCCTGGAAGCCGCCCGCAACTCTCTTGACCAGTATAACTTGAACTGCCAGGAAATTTTCCGCCGCACTTCCTCCTTAAAAGAGGATGGTCATAGTGGAACATCTTGAACCCATTATAAAAACCATAGCCCTGACCATGGGGGTTGCATGGGCCAGCGGCATAAACCTCTATGCCGCAATTCTTGTCCTTGGAATTCTTGGCTCAACCGGTCATATTACCCTGCCCCCCGAACTGATCATCTTGAGCGATCCGTTGATCATTACTGCCGCAGGCGTCATGTATGCAGTTGAATTCTTTGCCGACAAAATACCCGGCGTTGACAACGGCTGGGATACAATACACTCGTTTATAAGGATTCCTGCCGGGGCCCTTCTGGCTGCAGCGGCAGTCGGCGAGGTGCATCCTTCTGTTGCTATTACAGCAGCCCTTTTGGGTGGCGGCATGGCAGCCTCCACCCATGCTGCCAAATCAGGGACAAGGGTACTCATTAATGCCTCTCCGGAACCAGTTACCAACTGGATAACTTCTCTTGGAGAGGATGCGGCTGTTATTATCGGACTCTGGACGGCACTTCATTACCCCCTGGTTTTTGTGGGTTTTCTAGTTTTTTTTATTCTCCTGCTGGTTTGGCTGCTTCCCAAGATTTGGAAGGGTGTGATGAAGATGCTTGCAATGCTGCGCACTCTTTTCAGGCAACAGCAGGACACAGGACAAAAGAATAAACTGCCCAGCAAATGAATTTTCTCTCATTTTATGCGTGACAAATAAAAAAAATCGAGTTAACAATTACAAATAATTAAAGAATTTTACAAATTGTTAATAAACAACTTGATGCTTTCGTTTCGTATCAACTGTTATCTTTTTACAGGCGTTGTTGTTTATATATGACGGTGTGGTTCATTTTTTTAAAAAAAATCAAACCTACGCAAGAGTCTATTATTTAACTTCAATCGAAAAGGAGAGGGTTATGCGAGTAAAACGTTTTGTAACAGGTTTGTTGGTGTTGCTCCTCGGTCTGGTTCTCACGGGTTGTGCCGGCTTATCAACTCAAAGTACGACGGATATAACCTGTACACCCAAGGATCTCAACGCAATGCTGAAAAGTGGCGATTATCAGAAAAAGGTTGATAACTTCCTGATCATCCGGGACGCATCTTCCTCAATGGCTGACAAACTCACTCGGGCATTTTGTGCTGAGCCTACTAAGCTTGATCTTTCAAAAGAATTGATAAGGTGTCTTAACAATTCACTCCCGGATGATTTTGATGTTAATGCGGGAATGCGGGTTTTCGGACCTGTTTATGCTGAAAAGGGCCTGGTATACGGCATGAGCAAATATTCGAAAGCAGGCATGGAAGATGCTCTGCTTTCCGTCAGTGGCACAGGTGGTGTGACACCTCTTGCCAATGCAATAACTCATGCCAATAAAGATCTTTACGACATGCCGGGTGACGCTGCTGTGATCATTTTCAGTGACGGCATGAATACAGATCCGGCCAGCCCAGTTGAGGCAGCTGCCGTAATGAAGGAAATGTACGGGGAAAATGTCTGTATCTATACTGTTCTTCTCGGTGATGACCCAAAAGGTAAAATGACCATGGAGCAGATTGCCGAAGCAGGGAAATGCGGTTTTGCCATCAACGCAAATGATCTGCATACCCGAATCCTTGCCGATGCCTGTTCTTCAATTGAGCTTGCCGATGGAATGGGAGATTTTGTCACCTCTGTTTTTGTTGAAAAAGCCCCACCAAAGGCACCACCGAAAATAGCAGACCTCGATAGCGATGGGGACGGTGTCCCGGACAGCCTTGACCAATGCCCCAACACCCCTCAGGGGATTAAGGTTGACCGTGTAGGTTGCCCTGTGGCAATTCCGGAAAAAGTTTCAATCCACCTGCTGGTACAATTTGATTTTGACAAAGCTGTTGTTAAGCCCCAATATCACAGCGATATTGAAAAAGTGGCAGACTTCCTGAAAGCTTATCCCAAAACCACGGGTGTTTTGGAAGGACATACTGACAGCATCGGCACCGATGAATACAACATGCAACTGTCCGAAAGAAGAGCTGAAAGCGTTAAAAATTACATTGTCGAAAAGTTCGGCATTAATGCCGCCAGGCTTTCAACTGTCGGACATGGAGAAACACAGCCCGTTGCCAGCAATGAAACGGATAAAGGCAGGGAACAGAACCGGAGGGTTGTGGCAACAATCGTCACCATTACTATGCAATAATAATTGCGACCTCTATAGCGAAAAAGGGCGGTTAATCTGATTAACCGCCCTTTTCTTTTTACCAGTAGCAACTCTCTTAACATTCAAGGTGTCACAACGCCCATGACCTGGTTTCTTCTGTCTCTGTCAGCAGCCTTATCCATCGCTGCCCGGGATGTATCCATCAAAACCTACGAAGACCTGAACATCACTGAAATTGCCATCCTTGAGCTTTTCTGGGCTTTGCCATATTTTTTTTTCGGCTGCCTCCTCGTTGAAATCCCCCCCCTTGATCAGACGTTCTGGTGGGCATTCACACTCTCCATACCTATTAATATTCTTGCCTATCTTCTTTATCTTTATGCCATCAAATTATCCCCAATATCCTTGTCGGTGCCTTTTCTGGCTTTCACCCCTGCATTTATGATACTGACCGGGTTTATTGTCCTCGCCGAGACCATAAATATGTGGGGCGGCGCTGGCATTGGCTTGATTATCCTGGGGGGCTATGTTTTGCATTGCAAAAAAAATCAGGCAAATATTTTCGTGCCCCTTACAGCTTTTTTGCATGAAAAAGGGTCCTGGTTCATGCTTATTGTGGCCATTCTTTTTGCATTTGCGGCGGTGATCGGCAAAAAGGCAATTCTCCATTCCTCGGCGCTCTTTTTTTCCTACACCTTTTTTCTGATTTTCAACAGTACGGTTCTGACCGGTCTTCTTCTCACGGGCAAGAATAACTGGCGTAAAATTTTCCGCAATACACCGCGGGGTATATGGCTCGGCAGTTTGCTCATGATTCACATAAGTTTTCATGGACTGGCAATCGCCAGTTCAACCGCAGTATATATGGTGGCTGTGAAAAGAAGCAGCATTCTCTTCAGTGTTCTCTTGAGCTGGATTATTTTAAAAGAAACAGATATCCGTTACCGCGGGCTTGGAACCCTCTTGATGTTTACCGGGATGCTTTTCATAACGCTGCTGGGATGACAATATTATCCTGCACCTGTAATGTCCCGGGTTTTATCTTCAGAAATCAAGTCATGATTCACCTGTCATTTTTTTTTTGACCCTAAAATCCCGTCCTCTCTAGGTTTATTATAATTTCACTCAACACACAACATATTGTGGTCTCTTTTTCTTTGACACACAAGTTTGATTGTTCTATATTTTCACTTCCTGGATCATTCAAGAGTGCATTCAACTCACTGACGGGCAATACATATTTTTTCATTTTTGTAATATTTTCAAATTGTTATTTTATTTGTGGTATTTACGTTGTTTGAGACTGTACCCTGCCAATCACCACTATATACTTAATGTTTTTCAAGTAAGGAGCCTGGAGAATGAAACTGCCGATCAACCGTGAAGATGCTATCAAGGAATGGAATCGATTTGAAGACTATCTTGTACGTGAACGCTACGCCGTAAGGGATCCCAAGACCGGGAAACCGATGGAAAAAAACCTCACCGATGTCTTGAAACGGATCAGCAAGGAATTCTCATACCCGGATATTCCCAAGGCCCTGTCAAATTTACAGTTCATTACCGCCACCCCGTTTTTAATGAATGGCGGCAATCCCTATACGCAGCGCAAAGGGTATTACTCCTGTTATCCTCTGGGCAATGTTGAAGACTCAACCGAGGCCATATTTAATATGGAACGTGACCTGGTCACCATTTTTCAGCATTCCGGTGGTGGCGGTATTGATGTTTCAGGTATACGACCGAAAGGATCCCCTGTTGACCATGGCCAGGGTACAGCCTCAGGACCCGTGTCGTTTGCCAAGGGATATTCGCACCTTTCGGCCCGCATCAGCCAGGGTGGTAAAAGGCGCGGCGCCCTTATGATCCAGGCTGACTGGGATATAAAGGATATCAATGATCTCATCACCTTTAAAGGCAATAATCCAGGCATATATACCGGCTGTAATGTTTCAGTCAATGTCACCAGTGATAAGTTCTGGGACGATGAAGAGTTGATCCAGCTGATAGCTGAATATATCTGGAAATCCGGGGATCCGGGACTTCTTTTCACCCAAAAAAGCCTGGATAATACTCCAGTGCCCAAGCAATACAACCCTGTCTTCTCCAACCCCTGCGGTGAATATCTTTCCACCAAGGATACGGCCTGCAACCTTTTGACCGTAAACCTGCAGAAGTGCCTTGATGAGAAATTTGCCGATTTTCTGAATAATGTCTATGAAAACGCCCGGCTTGCAGCAATTGCCGGCAATGAAATTCTCGATATGGGAGGTTTCCCTCCAATTGAAAGAATCAAGCAGAACACCATGAAGTTCAGGCCCATTGGCATTGGCTTTACCGGTTTGCAGCATGCCATGAATCACTACGAAATTTCCTATGCCGATGAGCTTGAGGCCCCTAAATTTGCCAAGGCAACACAGCTCGCCCTCATGCTGGGATCAATGCAGGGCAGCCTGGATTATTCAGGCTATTACAAAAAGAAAACAGGCAAAAACCTGGAAGTCCGTGAATGGAACCTTGATTATGTTGAAAGAATTGCCCGGGAAGCGAAGGAATTTTCCAGTCAGCTGCCGAGAAAGGCCACCTGGCAGAAACACATCAAGAGAATATTCGGGACAGTCCTGAAGCAGGGCGGCCTTTTTAATTCCGTTACCACCTCACAGGCGCCGACCGGCTCCATTTCTCAGTTGATGCGGGTTGCATGTACAGGTGTGGAACCTTATTTCTCCATGATACAGTCCCGCCGGGTAAAGGATGCTGACGGCTCCTGGAAGGAATTCACCCTGGTGCCCTTGGAATTCTATGATTATGATGAAAACAAGCTTGACTGGGTCGAAAACCAGACAGCCCATAATATAACCCCGCTGCAGCAGATCAGACTCCTTGAGGCATGTCAGACCTTTAATCATACCGCTGTTTCCAAGACCATAAATTTGCCTGCAACTACAACCGTGGAAGATATCAAGGAAATGCTGTTCATAGCCCGGGACAGCAAGCTCAAAGGTGTCACAATGTTCCGTGATTCCTCCATGACCGGCGTCCTGAGTGACTCCGCGGCCAAAGCAGCTGAAAAACAGGGCAGGCCCTTCTCAGAACTTCCGCAACGCTACGGCAGCACTTTTAAGTTCAGCGGCCCTGCCTCCTTATATGTTACTGCCAACAAGGGAGAAAATGAGCATGTTCGCGAGGTATTCATTAATACCACCAAGTCAGGTTCGACAATTCATGGCATGTGTGAATCGCTTGGCCGTGTTATCTCTGTTGCCCTGCAGCATGACTACAGGCTGGTGGGCAAGATAGCCCGGACCCTGGAGGACATATCCTCTGATTCTGTTTGGTCCAGCAGTTCACTTGGAAGGGTTTTTTCAATCCCAGCGGCCCTTGCCAAGGTCCTTGACAACTGTGCGCCTGAAACTAACGGCAAAGAAGATCCGGATCCCTATGAAGAGCCGTCTTCCTATTCTTCATGTCCGGCCTGTGGAAAACTTACCCTCCGCCGGAGTGGCGGCTGCAGCCAGTGCGTCAGTTGCGGCTATTCAACCTGTTAAGGTTTTTCTGGACAACGGATTCAATTTGTGCGGCTTTATCTGCGAAAACCGCCGGTAAGTGTCCCAGAGGCCAAGAAAATTCTGGCCTGTCTGGTTTCGACAAAACTATTACCCCCTGGCTTGCGTCTGTCAGCGGTATAGACATATCCTGCCTGAGGTCAAAGTACAATCCGTGCTTTCCCTTATTGCTCCCCACAAGGGATAATGTTTCTTCTATCGTTGGCAGGCGCCAGTCAGCATACCCCGAAAATTCTGTTAGGTTAATTTCTTTACGCCCCGTTGCAGCTTACCAATGGAACTGATATCATTGCCCGATACTGGCCGCATCAGCTCTGTTTTGCAGTCAAATACGGTCCCCTGTCCTCTGAGTTTTTCAGGAAGTTGTGAAGCGTGCTGCCAGGAGGATACATTTTATCAGAAAAATCATATTGTTGTTGAGGTCCTGCAGATCAGTTCAGCACTTTGCTTCAGTTTGTAATCTGCCTCCGGGACTGCCTGCAAATAACCGCATATTCTGCGGCAGAACCATAATTCATTGGCGGAACGTTTCTTCAGTATCTGGTGGAGTGATATTGCTTTTCCTGAACCATATCGGCAGCGGTACATCGAGATGACACATGTTAATGATTACATGAGGAGTCGTGATGTATTTTTTTCTCTAAATAAGATTTTGGAGTATGATGTGACTGCCTTAATTTTTCCTATAAAAAATATTTGTACCCCCACTGTTTCTTGACTGAAAAAGTAGTGTCCGCCATGAAAAAAATCCAACAGCAAATCCTTGCCTGGTTCCAGGATAACGCCAGGGACCTGCCGTGGAGAAAAACGTATGATCCCTACCATGTCTGGATATCTGAAATTATGCTGCAGCAGACACAAATGGACAGGGTGGTTGATTTCTTCACCCGCTGGATTTCGCGTTTCCCAGACCCGCAAAGTATTGCCGGTGCAAGCGAGGAGGAAGTGCTGAAACTCTGGGAAGGGTTGGGATATTATGCCCGGGCAAGAAATATTCTCAAGAGCGCCGGTATTCTTGTGGCCGAATACAACGGCAAGCTTCCTGCTGATTATGACTTGCTCCTCAGGTTGCCCGGTATAGGAAAGTATACAGCCGGGGCAATTATGAGCATTGCCTTTAATAAGAAGTATTCCCTGGTCGATGCTAATATTGAACGTATCTTTGCAAGACTTTTCAACCTTAAGGAACCGGTTAAGGTTCAAAAAACAAATGAATTTATCTGGCAGAAAGCCAGAGAGTTGCTTCCTGACGGTAAGGCACGTGAATTCAACCAGGGATTGATGGAACTCGGAGCGCTTGTCTGTATCGCCAAAAATCCACGCTGCAAGATCTGTCCTATCAGTACTGCATGCCAGGCTTACAGCTTGGATCTCGTTGCAAAGAGGCCGGTCTTGAAGAGCCCGCCACAAACAATTTTTATTGAAATGGCTACCGGTATTCTTATGCATAACGGAAAAGTTCTTCTGCAGAAGCGCAAATCAAAAGGTGTCTGGGCCAATTTGTGGGAATTTCCCGGCGGCCGCCTGGAACCGGGTGAAACCCCGGAAATGGCCTTAGTGCGTGAATACCAGGAAGAAACAGAGCTCACCGTTGGCAACCTTAAAAAGATCACAACTGTGCAGCACAGCTACACCATCTATCGGGTGACCCTGCATTGCTACTTCTGTACTTCAATGGATGGCAGAGACGAACCTGTCCTGCATGGTGCCCAGGAATACCGCTGGTTAAAGCCTGAAGAGATTACTGATTTTGCCTTGCCAGCCGGCCACCGAAAGTTGATTGACCATCTCGAGAAGAGAAAAGGGTGGTTTTTGTAGTTGTTGTACTGGATTTTGCTGAATTTTTCCAGTAGGGTACAATACAAAACAATAACCTTATTTTTTATGAAACAAAAAATTGTTTCAGTCTCTGTTGTTTCACTGAACAACTTTGGTCATTCTCTTCAAGGGGTATGCTGCAATGCCGCGAGATATACCTGTTGGAAACGGCAAACTTCTCATCTGTTTTGATCACCATTACAACATACGTGATCTCTATTTCCCTCATGTAGGCCAGGAAAATCATGTGCAGGGTGAATACTGCCGCCTGGGCATCTGGGTGGACAACCAGTTTTCCTGGGTTGGAGCTGACTGGAAGATTGATCTGGGCTACGATGAAGACACCATGGTTACCCGTGTATCCCTGTATCACAAGAACCTGGGCGTACTCCTCATGTGTCGAGATATCGTCGATTTTCATGAAGATATCTATGTGCGTGAAATAATTGTTGAGAATATGGTGCCGCAGGAACGGCAGATCCGGCTTTTTCTCAGTCACAACCTTGACATATCAGGCAACAGTGTCGGAGATACAGCGGCCTTTGATCCGCACACCGGAGGTTTGGTTCACTATAAAGGATCACGCTATTTCCTGGTAGGGGGCAAAACCGAAGAAACTGCCGGTTTGGATCAATTTGCCGTGGGGCAAAAAAATATAAACGGCAAGGAAGGTACCTACATCGATGCTGAGGACGGGATCCTTTCAGGTAACACTATTGCTCAAGGTTCAGTAGATTCAGTCATAGGGCTGCATTTGGATATCAAGGGCCTGGCCCGTAAAAAAGCATTTTACTGGCTGGTTGCAGCAGAAAACTGGAATGATGTACGCCTCCTAGATTCCCGCGTTAAACACAAAAATCCCGCAGCTCTCATTAAGAGAACATCGGATTACTGGCATCTCTGGGTCCATAAGGAAACCCTGTCCCTAGATGTTTTGCCTCCTGCTGTTGCCAGGCTTTACCGGAGGAGCCTGCTGGTTCTCAACACCCAGATCGATGCCGGCGGTGGGATACTGGCAGCAAACGATTCTGACGTTGTCATGTTCAACCGTGATACCTATTCATATATCTGGCCGCGTGATGGAGCGCTTGTCGCCAATGCCCTGGATGTCGCCGGATACCCTGAGATTGCCAGACGCTTTTATGAATTTGCGGCACGGACTATTAACAAGGACGGCTACTTTCTCCACAAATACAATCCCGACGGTACTCTGGCCTCTTCCTGGCATCCCTGGCAGGAAAAAGGTCAAGACCAACTCCCCATCCAGGAAGATGAAACCGCTCTTGTTATCTGGTCACTGTGGAACCATTTTGTCATTTACAGGGATATTGAATTCATCAAGCCTTTCTATCGCAGCCTTATAAAAAACGCTGCAGAATTCATGTGCAGTTACCGTGATCAGGAAACTGGATTGCCTGATGCCTCCTATGATTTGTGGGAAGAACGACGCGGTATGCTCTCATTTACAACCGGCGCTGTTTTCGGCGGCCTGACAGCAGCATCCCTCTTTTGTACAGTCTTTGGCGAGGATGAGCTGGCAGATCATTATCAACAGGTAGCATCAGAAATACGCGATGCCGCGTCAAAATATCTCTGGCGTCCTGCAATAAACTGTTTCTGCCGTCAGGTGTCCAGGGATGACAAGAACAACCTTATCTATGATGATACCTGCGATGCGAGTCTTTGGGGTCTCTTTGCCTTTGGGCTTTACGATGCTGATGATGCCCGTATTATTGCCACCATGGAAGTTCTGCGCAAAAAACTGTGGCTCCAAACAGACGTCGGTGGCCTGGCCCGCTATGAAGGTGACCAGTACCACCAGGTTGACAAAACCTTTCCAGGCAACCCCTGGTTTATCTGCACCCTGTGGCTTGCCGATCACCTGACACATATGGCTAAAAATGAAAAAGAACTGGAAGAACCCTTACAAATACTGCAATGGGTTGCTGAACATGCGCTGCCCTCAGGTATTCTGGCTGAACAGGTTCATCCCCTTACGGGGAAACCCCTTTCCGTCTCTCCCCTGACATGGAGCCATGCAACCTTTGTTGCCTCGACCAGGAAAATTATGCGCAAGATATCCCACATTCACCGGTGCCCTGAATGTGACCATTCCAAAGATGAGATCATACCAGGGGATGACTGGCTGGCAAAACTGTATAACAAAGCATGTGATACCATTCACGGCATTTGTACTGTTAAATAATGACACGGGAGTGATTTATGACTCAGAAGATAGGTTTCATAGGTTTGGGTATCATGGGGCAGCCCATGGCTGCAAATATTCTCAAGGCAGGTTATGAACTCATGATCTTTAATAGAACATTGAGCAAAACCCAGGCACTTGCCGATGCAGGTGCGCATATTGCTTCAACGCCGGCAGAGTTGATTCATTGGGCTGATGTCGTCATTCTCATGCTCACCGGCTCTGAAGCTATTGATGCTGTCCTTTATTCTGATCAAGGTATCCTGTCTGCCGCCCAAAAAAATAAGGTTATCATTAATATGAGCACTGTGTCTCCAGCGTATACCCGGACCCTTGGGAGATGTCTCGAAACAAGCTCGATTATCTTCATTGATGCCCCGGTTTCCGGTTCAAAAAAACCTGCCGTGGAGGGAACATTGATTATCCTGGCAGGCGGGCCAAGGGATGCAATAAATACCCTTGAACCGTTATTTCACTGCCTGGGCCAGAAAATCATTTATTGCGGGGAGGCCGGCCAGGGATCTGCAATGAAAATGACGATTAACCTTCTTCTGTCAATCATGATGGAGGGACTGTGCGAATCCTTGAACCTGGCAAAACAATTGGACCTTGACCCTGGTTTGGCATTAAACTCGATTCTCTCCGGACCACTTGGCTGCGGCTTATTTAACCTCAAAAGCACCATGCTGCAGACTGATGAATTCCCGGTGCAGTTCCCCCTGAAACATATGGCAAAGGATTTGCGGTACGTGCTGCAGACTGCTGATGAAGCAGGTGCTGCCGTACCGGTTGGCCATGCCGTCTTTCAGCTTTACCGCCAGGGAGTTGGCTTGGGAAACGGTGATCTTGACTTTGCCGCGGTCAAGAAAACCCTGGACGCATTGAATGATCAATAAAAATCTTTAGCAGGTTCCCCATGCATACTACCTCTTACAACGCCCTCGTAATAGAAGAAGTTGCCCCGAGTAACTATAGACGTGAAGTTCGCTCAGCAAACATTGCCAATCTGCCACGGGGTGATTTACTCATCAGGGTGCAGTATTCCTCTCTCAACTATAAAGATGCCCTGTCCGCTTCAGGAAATCGTGGCGTTACCAGACATTATCCCCATGTTCCGGGCATCGATGCCGCCGGTGTTGTGGAAGAGAGCAACAGTCCTGATTTTAAACCGGGTGACCAGGTAATTGCCTGCGGCTTTGACATCGGCATGAATACGCCGGGAGGCTTTGGGCAATACATGCGTATTCCCGCTGAATGGGCGCTTCATTGTCCGGAGAACCTTACCTTGCGTGAAAGCATGATATATGGCACTGCCGGCTTTACTGCCGCTCAATCCGTAACACGTCTGGTAGACTTTCCCATAGTGCCGGAAAAGGGTAAAATTCTTGTTACCGGCGCTACAGGAGGTGTTGGCTCCATTGCAACCGCCTTATTGGCAAATTTGGGCTACAGGGTCAGTTGTGTCAGCGGCAAGCCGAATGTGGAAGAATTTTTATTCCGCCTTGGTGCGGCGGAGATTATTACCCGGCAGCAGGCTAGCGACTCCTCGGGAAAACTTTTGCTGAAAGAAAAATGGGCTGCTGTCGTTGATACTGTGGGTGGGGATATCCTTGCCACTGCAATAAAATCAACAGCCTATGGTGGTGCTGTGACATGCTGCGGAAATGTCGCTTCTGCCGATCTCCCAATTAATGTTTATCCATTTATATTGCGCGGTGTCTCATTGTTGGGTATAGATTCAGCAAAGTGTCCCATACATATCAGAAAAAAAATCTGGCAGAGACTCGCTGGAGAATGGCGCCTGAAAAAACTTGAATCTCTGGTCACAGAATGCGGGCTCTCGGAGCTTCCGGATTATATTGAGCGGATGCTGCAGGGCCGCCAGGCCGGACGGGTGATCATAAATCTGCATTAATAAAAATGGAGAGTAAGGGGCAGCTGGCTGTCCTATAATAAAAAACATAAAGGAGGTGCAAAATGTCCGGAAGTGTTTATAAAATGATCGAGTTAGTCGGCACAAGCGAAAATTCCTGGGAAGAGGCTGCAAAAAATGCTGTGGAAACAGCCGGCAAAAGTTTAAAGGATTTACGCGTTGCGGAAATTAAAACCCTTGATATGCGTATCGAGAACAACAAGGTCATGGCCTACAGAGCAAAAGTAAGCCTTTCATTCAAATATCATACGGACTGATTCTGCAGACTGTCGTTTCCAGGGAACCCCTAAAATTATGGGTTCCCTGGAAACAATTGATCCTGCTTGCTCGAATCACAGGTTTTCTCCACCCGTTGTTGAATTTTGCAAAATGCACCTCTGTTTACGGGACCTTCTTTTTTTGCCCTGATTGACGATTTCACTACTTCAGTCCGAATCTCCATCCCGGCACTCACGATTTTCTTTTATAATCAGTGTATTGCTGCGTACCCAGGTCAAAGCTGAAGCTAGAATGCCGGTCCTTTGAGTTATGGCGTTCTTGTTGTGCATTACAATATGTTTAAAAACAGCAATAAGGAGAGGAAATGCTTCTTAAACAACTGGAATTGGGTGCTGATAAAGTCTTCTGTTATATACTCGCCTGTGAAGACTCCAGGGAGGCGGTGATCATTGATCCCTGCGGCGAGGAAGAAAAACTTCTTTCAGTCATAGAGGAATTTCAGCTTAAGCCCCTTTTCATAATCAACACCCACTGCCATCCTGATCATACCTGCGGCAACAAGATCATAAGGGATGCGACAGGTGCTTCTATAGTCAGGCATGGCGCTGATGAAAGCCTTCTGCATGATCCTGAGGCAAAAGAGTACTTTGCCAGGCAGGGTTTTACGCCTTCGCCGCCGGCTGATATTGTTGTCAAGGGCGGCGAACAGCTTGAATTCGGCAAATATACCCTTACCATTATCCACACACCAGGTCACTCACCGGGATCTATCTGTATTTATGTCGCCAATAATCTTTTTACCGGTGATTCCCTTTTTGTCGGTGCTGCCGGCAGAGTGGATGTGCCGGGAGGCGATTTCAATACTCTGGTTGCATCACTTGAAACCAAAGTTGCCGTTCTTCCCGATGAAACCAGAATCTGGCCGGGGCATGACTATGGTGACTCGAAAACAAGTTCAGTGGGCCGGGAAAAAAAAGAAAACCCCTACCTTGGCGGTGAATGGTAGTTTAGCAATATTTCCTGAAGGTTTTGCAGGGCCTCCGGATATAAAATTACTGGACAACGGCTCCATTTTTGCGTCAGATGATTTTCCAGGCAGAATGGACCGTATGAAATACAATTAAACTCCCTGACTATCCCAGCACCCTGCTAGCGGTTGACAGGGCAGAAGTACCCTTCATAATAATTATCGTAGCTGCACCCATGGTATTCGACGCCGCTTGAAACACCGAAAGAGTTATCCTCAACATGTACCCGCGGCACAAAACGCCACTTTTCATCATACTGCCTGGTGCTCTGGCCTGTTTGCGGTGCACATCCTCCAATAATCAAACCCAGAATAATCAATATTGCTGCCTTCTTGGTATCGGAGAATTTCATCATCATGTGACCTCCTTGCTGTCTATAATGAGACAAACTCCAGTATGGATTATCTCTTTACCATATATAAAATTTAGTTCTTCCCCTTGCAAAGTCAAGGGACCGGATCTTATTGATTACATATGGTATAAAGAAGTTTCGCTTGACATGACTCGAATATTGCCAAGAAATTTTATTGTAATTTCATGCTAATTTGCACAGTATGACAAATACGTACTATTATGTCATACAACTAAGCATGATTTCCATAATGAGCCCCTAATGGCAAACCGACTAGAAAAAGAAAAAAGCCCCTATCTCCTGCAGCATGCCCAGAATCCGGTAGACTGGTATCCCTGGTCTGATGAGGCTTTTGATAAGGCATCCCGAGAGAATAAGCCGATATTTTTATCAATCGGCTACTCCACCTGCCACTGGTGCCATGTTATGGAACGGGAATCATTTGAAGATGAAAAGGTCGCCAAACTGCTCAATGACGCTTTTGTCTGTATCAAGGTTGACCGCGAGGAACGTCCCGATATAGATACTATTTACATGACCGTCTGTTCAATGATGACCGGCAGCGGCGGTTGGCCGCTAACCATTATCATGACGCCTGACAGAAAACCTTTTTTTGCCGGGACCTATTTTGCCAAGCATACGCAATACGGACGTATCGGCATGCTGGACATGATTCCGCGGCTTCAGGAAATCTGGCATAATCGACGCGACGAGGTCCTGCAGTCTGCTGACAAAATTCTTGGACTTCTGCAGGAGCAAAACAAGTTCACTCCCGGCCGGGAGCTTGACCGGAAAATTCTGCACCAAGCCTTTAAAGAGCTTTCCGGCCGCTATGACAGAGTTCATGGAGGCTTCAGCAAAGCTCCCAAGTTCCCTACCCCGCACAACATAACTTTTCTGCTGCGGTACTGGAAAATGACCGGCAACGATGAGGCCCTTGCCATGGTAAAGCATACCCTGACAGCCATGCGGCTGGGTGGTATATTTGACCATGTTGGCTTCGGGTTCCACCGCTATTCCACGGATGAAAAATGGCTGCTGCCCCATTTTGAAAAAATGCTCTATGATCAGGCCCTGCTGGCAATTGCCTACCTGGAAGCTTACCAGGCCACGTCCGATTCTTTATTTAGCCAAACCGCAGAGGAAATATTCAACTATGTCTTGCGTGACATGACAGCACCCGCCGGCGGTTTTTATTCTGCTGAAGATGCTGACAGCGAAGGAATTGAGGGAAAATTCTATATCTGGAGTCTGCAAGAACTTCAGGCCGCCCTGCCCCCTGAAGAAGCTCAATTCATACAGGGATTATATAATATCAAGTCTGCGGGAAACTTTCATGATGAAGCCAGCGGCTTGCTGACCGGGGCAAATATTTTTCATCTCAAAAAAAGAGATTCCGTCCCTGCTGCTAACACCATGGAAAAGTCAGGAGATTCAGCCTCGGGGCATGAAAAAATCAGGGACAGGCTCTTTGAATTCAGGGAAAAACGGAGCCATCCCCATAAGGACGACAAAATCCTCACTGACTGGAACGGCCTGATGATTGGAGCGTTGGCCCTGGGGGCCAGGGTTCTGGATAATAAGGCTTACCTGGATGCTGCAACAAAAGCTGCCCGGTTTGTTCTCGCAAAAATGCGCATCAATGACAGGCTCAGACATCGTTATCGTGATGGAGAGGCAGCTGTGGACGGAATGCTTTGTGATTACGCCTTTGTTGTCTGGGGGCTGCTCGAGCTGTATGCAGCAGATTTTAATCCAGAAATCCTGAGCGAAGCCCTCCGGTTAAACGAACGTATGCTGCATCTCTTCTGGGATGAAAACGAAGGCGGATTTTTTCTGACTCCAGAGGATGGAGAATCCCTGCTTGTCAAGCCCAAAGAAATTTATGACGGGGCCCTGCCTTCAGGTAACTCTGTCGCTTTATACAACCTACTGCGTCTGGAGCGCCTGACAGGAAACCCAGAACATGGCAGCAAAGCCAGGCTTCTCATCAAGGCCTTTTCCAACTCCCTGCAGGAAGTCCCCAGCGGCTATGCACAATTTCTTGCAAGTGTATATTTCGCTCTCTCCCCGACAACTGAAGTAGTAATCGTGGGTGACCCCAAAACACCTGATACCCTAAAAATGCTTTCTATCCTCAAACAAAGTTTTTCGCCCCTTATTGTCGCCCTGCTGAAAGACACTACCAGTGATCCAGCAAGACTCTCGACCCTGGCCCCATTTACAACCGATCTTATAGCAATTGACAATAAAGCGACAGCTTACGTCTGTCGCAACTTCAGTTGTGAATCCCCCACTACTGATGCAAATAAGTTATCATTGTTGCTGCAGAATTAAAAACTCGGCCAGAAAGATTGACTCAGCCCTTGAGAAATATATTGTAATGCGATACATAACAAAATCCTGTTATTGTATCGTATATCAATTTTATAAATTTTTCTGCTACGAGGCCCTACATGAATTCGCAAAACAAAGCCCTTGATGAACTTTGCATCAATACCATCCGTTTTCTCTCTGTTGACGCTGTCCAACAGGCCAATTCGGGACACCCGGGCATGCCCATGGGCGCAGCCCCCATGGCCTATGTTCTCTGGACAAAATTCCTGCGTCACAGTCCTAGAAATCCCGGCTGGCCAGACCGGGACCGTTTTGTTTTGTCTGCTGGACATGGATCCATGCTCATTTACAGCCTGCTTCACTTATGCGGCTATGACTTATCCCTTGAGGAACTGAAAAACTTTCGCCAATGGAAAAGCAAAACACCCGGACATCCTGAATACGGTGATACTCCAGGAGTAGAAACTACTACAGGCCCTCTGGGCCAGGGTTTTGCCAACGGCGTCGGTATGGCCATTGCCGAAGCTCACCTTGCTGCCCGATTTAACAGGCCCGGTCATGAAATCGTCAATCATTATACATATGGCATTGTCAGTGACGGTGATCTTATGGAGGGCATATCACACGAGGCCGCCTCACTGGCAGGACATCTAAAGCTGGGCAAACTGATATACCTGTATGATGATAACAAAATCTGTATTGAAGGAAAATGTGATCTAGCCTTTACCGACAATACCATGGAACGGTTCGCTGCCTATGGCTGGCATGTCCAGCAGGTTGAAGACGGAACAGACCTTGCAGCCATAACTTCCGCCCTGGAGGCAGCCCGCAGTGAAACCGGGCGCCCCTCCCTTATTGCTGTTCGGACATTGATCGGCTTTGGCAGTCCCAATCGTCAGGATACTGCCAAGGCCCATGGAGAGCCGCTTGGCGACGAGGAAAGAAAACTGACAAAGGCTAACCTCGGCTGGCCGCAGGAACCGATATTTTATATCCCTGAGGAAACATTGGCTCATTTCAGGAAATCCGTTGACAGCGGACTCGAACTTGAACAGTCCTGGACCACATTATTTCGAAGCTATCTCGATGCCTTTCCTGAGGATGGAGCCCGTTTTGAAAAACAGCTTAAAGGAGAACTGCCTCCCGGCTGGGACGGGGATATTCCTGTTTTCCCTGCTGACAGCAAAGGCAAGGCCACACGCGTAAGCTCCGGGGTTGTCTTGAATGCCATTGCCAAAAATGTGCCTGCCCTGATGGGTGGTTCGGCTGACCTTGCACCTTCCAATAAAACTCTGATCGACGGTGAAAACAGCTTTCAGGCAACCTCTTATGATCAACGCAACATACATTTCGGCGTCCGGGAATTTGGCATGACCGCTGTTCTTAACGGTATGGCGCTTCACGGTGGTTTTATCCCCTATGGCGGCACCTTTCTGATTTTCTCCGACTATATGCGGCCTGCCATACGACTTGCCTGCCTCATGAAACAGCATGTCATATATGTTCTGACCCATGACAGCATTGGTCTTGGCGAAGACGGACCTACCCATCAGCCCATTGAACACCTGGCTTCTCTCAGGGCCATGCCCAACCTTACTGTTCTCCGTCCCGCAGATGCCAACGAAACTGCGGAAGCATGGAAGTATGCAGTCAAAAACGGCAAGGGCCCGACAGTTCTTGCCCTTACCAGACAGTCTGTGCCAACCCTTGACCGTACTCTCCTCGGGGCGGCGGAATTATTGCACCGGGGCGCTTATGTACTCAAGGATGTTGATGGCATGCCAGATGCCCTTATTCTGGCAAGCGGCTCAGAAGTCAAACTTGCCCTTGAAGCTGCAGAAACATTAGCCCAGGACAACATTTCAGCACGGGTTGTCTCCATGCCGAGTTGGGAAATCTTTGATGCCCAGACACAGGATTATAAAAACAGTGTTCTGCCCGAACATGTCACGGCCAGGGTTGCCATTGAAGCCGGAGCTCCTCAGGGATGGCACAAATATGTTGGAATGAACGGTAAAGTCATCGGTCTCGATCACTTTGGCGCCTCTGCCCCCATAAATGACCTGTTCACGAATTTTGGCATCACCTCCCAAGCAGTGGTGCGGGCAGTCAATGATCTTATCAAACAATAAGGCTGCGTATGATTGTAGCGTTGGGTGCAGATCACGCGGGTTATCCCCTGAAAAAATCCATTATTGCCGCTATTGCGTCTGGCGGCTACAAGGTGCTTGACTTGGGCACCTTTGATGAAACTCCTGTGGACTATCCTGATTACGCAAAGTCGGTTGCTGAAGCCCTAATTGGCAACCAGGCCCAGCGGGGAGTGTTATTGTGTGGCAGCGGTGTAGGTGCCTGTGTTGCAGCCAACAAAATTAGGGGTATCCGTGCCTGCCTGTGCCATGACACCTATTCTGCCCACCAGGGTGTTGAACATGACGACATGAATATCCTGTGCCTCGGTGCCCGTGTAATTGGGCCGGCATTGGCCGTGGAGTTGGTCGAATCCTTTCTCGGGGCCAGGTTCAGCGGCGAGCTTAGACACAGGCGCCGCCTGGAAAAAATTGCCGCTCTTGAATAAACCTCACAGACATGAAAGCTGCTCCTAAAAATCGGGCCGCGTGGCGGGACCATCTGCATGCAGTTATTTTTGAAGCCGAAACCCCGGCCGGTAAATGGTTCGATATACTTCTCATTGGTGCCATTCTGACCAGCGTTTTTGCAGTAATGCTGGACAGTGTCAGCAGCATCAACATCCGATACGGTATCTTGCTTACTGCGGTGGAGTGGTTTTTTACCATTATGTTCACCATAGAATTTGTTTTACGTCTTATCTGTGTTGATCGTCCCCTGCTGTATGCCACCAGTTTTTTTGGTATTGTTGATATCCTGGCCATCATCCCAACCTATTTAAGCCTTTTGATCCCAGGCAGTGAATATTTTCTCGTAGTGCGTATTTTAAGGATTCTACGAATATTCAGGGTGCTTAAATTAGTGCAATACATGGGTGAAGCACTTCTCCTGATAAAGGCACTCCGTGCCAGCAGCAGGAAAATTACCGTCTTCCTTTTCACTGTGCTCACCCTGGTCATTATTTTAGGCTCGATGATGTATCTAATTGAAGGCGCGCAAAACGGGTTTACCAGCATCCCCCGGTCTATATACTGGGCCATAGTAACCCTGACCACGGTTGGTTATGGCGACATATCTCCACAAACCAATATTGGCCAGATGCTGGCAGCATTTATCATGATTCTGGGCTACAGCATAATTGCGGTACCGACGGGTATTGTAACCGTTGAACTTTCCCAGGTTTCCGGCAAGGCTGCGACCCGTTCCTGCAGAAGTTGCAGTGCCGAGGGTCATGACAATGACGCTCTTTTCTGCAAATACTGCGGAGCAAAACTGTAATGGTTAAATTTTGACACGAGTAAACCCATGTCAAAGAATATCATAAAAACAGAATGTGACCGCTGCGGGACCTGTTGTACAAAAGGCGGACCAGCCTTGCATTATGGGGACAAAAAGCTTTTGCTGAATAACCGGCTCAAGCCGGAGCATCTTCTCACTATCCGAAAAGGTGAGCCGGTTATTTCCTTATCGACAGAGAATCCTGAGCCTGCTCAATCTGAGATAGTAAAACTTAAAGGCAGGGGTTCTGAATGGGCCTGCCTTTTCTTTCAGAAAAATGAAGCAAAATGTACGATTTATGAAGAGCGCCCACTTGAATGTACCCTGTTGAAATGCTGGGAAACGGAAGATCTGGAACAAGTTGCCGGTAAAAGCCTCATGAGCCGGTATGATATTATAGCACCACATGACCCTATTATTCCATTTATTGAAGCCAGTGATGAACAATGCTCCCTGGAACGGCTTCCTCGATTGCTATCTGCTCTCAGCAGGAAAAATACCCGGCTACAGGCAATGGCTGACCTTACCAGTCTGGTAAACGCCGACCTGGCCATTCGTTTGCAGGCCTTTGCCGAATTTCATTTCAGCCTTGATCTGGAGCTCTTTTATTTTGGCCGGCCAATTTTTAAAATTCTGGACCAATTCGGTATCACGACCCATGAAGCGAATGGTACCTGCAGCCTCTCCTTGGCCCCTTCCCTGTGAAGCATCTTGCAAAGAAATTAAAATTTGCACAGGAGAGAGAATAAGTTACTTTAGAAACCTTGCTAATGCATACCAGGACCGCACAATGAAACTGAAGAGCGTAGGCGTCAAGAACATAAAATTTCCTGTTTCAATTAGAGAAAAAACAGGAACACTGCAGGAAACTGTGGCAAGCATCAGTCTGCATGCTGATATCCCGAAACATTACCGGGAGTCATGTGTTTCCACCTTTATTGCCGCGCTGAATAAGCACCAGGATGACATGAGCGTCAACATCCTTGCTAAGCTGCTTTCAGAAGTACAGGATGAACTTCAGGCTGAGGCTGCGCACCTTGAAATGACATTTCCGTATTTCATTGAAAAAAAAGCCCCTGTTACCTTGACTGCCAGCCTCATGGAATACCCATGCCGCTTCACCGGCAGTGTCGGCAAAGACGAAGATTTTATGCTCTCAGTCTGGGTGCCGGTAACCACCCTGTGCCCCTGTTCCAAGGAAATAAGCTCAGGCGGAGCCCATAACCAGAGGGCCGAGGTCAACCTGAACATTAAGTTTTCAGGTTTTGTCTGGCTGGAAGACCTGATCGACCTGGTTGAATCAGCAGCCTCGAGCCAGGTTTATGCCCTGTTGAAAAGGCCTGATGAAAAATATGTTACTGAACAGGCCTATGAAAATCCAATGTTTGTCGAAGATGTTGTCCGCAGGGTTGCTGAACTTGCCAAACAGCACAAGGATATTTACTGGTTTTCGGTCAGTGCAGAAAGTTTTGAATCAATACACAAGCACAGCGCCTATGCCTATGTTGACAGCAACGAAATATGAATACTTCAGTTTTTCTTTCTGAATTTGCTTGACACAAAATACCTATGTAAATAATTATATTGAAAAATAATGAGGCACTGATTTTGTTGTGCCTTCCTGCAACAGCAGACAACGAAAAAGGATGCGATCATGGCAAAAGCTAAGACCCCCACAACATACGTCAGGCCTGACAATACTGCTGTAATCACCTGCCCGCACTGCGGCAGGCAGAAAACCCTTCAGGCGCTTTCATTTCAAGGCCATAAGCATAAGCTTAAAGTTAAATGCAGCTGCGATGAAATCTTTACGGCCAATCTCGAGTTCCGCAAAAAAGTGCGCAAGAATGTCAATCTGCGCGGGACCTATATCAATCACTCTCAAAAAGATAAAACCGGCTCTATTGTCATCAGAAATATCTCTTTAAGCGGTCTGGAACTTACCAGTTTTGATATCCAAGATTTTAAAGTGGATGATGAACTCACCCTGACTTTTACCCTTCATGATGAGCATATGTCTGTAATCACAAAAACTGCTGTTGTCAGAGATGTACGTCCCAACTCCATAGGATGCGAGTTTGAAAGGTCCGGTGACTTTGCCTATGACGGACCGTTGGGATATTTTATCATGTCCTGATGCATTTATCGGGCAAGACTTCCGGTTTTTGAACGCGATTCATTTCTTTTTTTTAAAACACCCGTAAAAGGATGTGAATATATTTTCTGCTATTCCTCGCGACTATTTCAGGTGGCAAAATGAATAAACATCTCGTACTTGTCGGTGGCGGACATGCGCACATGGTGACCCTGAAAAACCTGCATACCTTTATAGAGCGGGGACACAGGGTCACCGTCATCGGTCCCTCACGATTCCACTATTACTCCGGCATGGGCCCCGGGATGTTGAGCCGCACATATTCCCCTGATGACATCCGGTTTGCCACAGAACATGTTGTCAGCAAACAGGGGGGGAATTTTATTCTGGACTCAGTTGTCACGATCAACGCCCAGGAAAGAACCGTTCACCTTGAATCCGGCAATACTATTCAATACGATGTCCTCTCTTTTAACGCCGGCAGCTATGTACCCTGGAGCATGGTTACCGGTGAACCGCTTGACATCTTCAGCGTCAAGCCCATTGAAACACTTCTCGCCGCCCAGAAGAGAATACTCGAGCTTTCGGACCAGAAAAGCTTTTCCGTTGGTATCGTTGGCGGCGGCCCTTCTTCTCTTGAAATAGCCGGCAATATCTGGAGGCTGGCAAAGGATAATGGAAAATTCCAGCCAACAATCCAGATTTTTGCAGGCTCAGAACTGATGTCCAGGTTTCCTGCAAAAATCAGGAAAATGGCGTATCGCTCTCTGCAAAAAAGAAATATTGAAATTATTGAACATGATTATGCCAGGGAAGTCAGTTCAGGGATGATAATCCTTGAATCAGGCAAACGTTTTGCCGCAGATGTTATTTTTCTTGCTGTGGGCGTGAAACCTTCAGCCATCTTCAAGGAGTCAGGCCTGCCAACAGGTCCCGATGGAGGTCTTCTGGTCAACAAATTTCTGCAGAGTGTGGCCTACCCTGAAATCTTTGGGGGTGGTGACTGCATTTATTTCCAGGATGAACCACTGGACAAGGTTGGCGTCTATGCCGTAAGGGAAAACCCTGTCCTGTACCACAATCTGATGGCAAGTCTTGAAGGAGGAGAATTGCAGGTGTTTGATCCGGGCGGCTCCTATCTGCTGATTTTTAACCTGGGAGACGGCAAAGGGATACTGGGGAAGAATTCCCTCATGTTTGACGGCAGACTGGCGTTTATGATCAAGGACTTTATTGACAGAAAATTTATGCGGGCATTTCAAGCCCTGGAAAAATAAATTCTGGCAACGGACTGATAGCTGCTAAAATTGGTTTTTCAAGTCGATCAGCATATATTGACTCGAATTGAATTTTCCTCCAAGCAACAGTATGACAAAAAAGGGTGAACTGGTACAGGTACAACTTTTTGAAATCTGATGTGTCTCAAGATAAGATGCCTAAACTGAAGTGACTATTTCTCCTCCAATTCTTGAGGTTTTTCCAGGCCGACAAATATACCGTTAACCCAAAAACCTTCCATTTCAAAACCTAAGGAATTTTTCTCATACCCCCTGCCGTGTCTTACACCGTTTTTCCAGTCCCCAACATATTTTATGCCGCCAAATTCTATCATGGTTCCCCTGCCGTGCCTTTCCCCATCCTTCCATCCCCCTTTGTATTTCCAGTGATCGGCCATTGTCAGTGTCCCCTGACCGTTGAATATACCATCTTCCCATTGCCCCTGGTACATACTGCCGTCAGAAAATACCATGGTTCCATGACCGTTTAAACAGTCACCTTCTATACATTTCCCGTCATCACCAATCATTATAATTGGCATGAGGCAGATGGCAAAAAATATTGCCAAAAGAGAAAGTCTTTTCATTAAAATGCCTTAAAGGGATGAACGTAATTTTAGATTTGAAAAAGCCCAAAATGAGAATATTTATTACTTGAGATGACAATTCAATGTCAATTAGGAAATATCTATTAAAAAAATATTTTTTATAGGAAAATTCTATAAAATGAATGTTTGTAATAATATAATATTACCAATAAAACGACCAACCAGTTCTTTACGTGTTCAGGCTGTTTCAGGCATGATAATTTCATGAAAATTCTCTTTTCCGTAGTAAATATCCAATGCTCAGACAATAAAAATCCCTACATTGTGGTACTTTCTTCTTGACGGCCTGATCGTTATTAATTAACAATAGAAACACAATTTATACGTAAATTGTATTGATGAGTTTAGGCATGAGAATGGACAAATTGGATCACGTTTGTAACGCCTCAGTTGAATGAATAATCCGGCAGGGGCAAATGTCTTCTTTTCTGAAATAAAAGCTAAGCCTGCCCAATCCGGGAATGTGGACTAACGGTTCTTACCGGAGATATCCTGCTTGGATTGAAAAGGAGCTCGACATTAGGCAAGAGTAAGTTATGGAACATGAAGATAGAGAAAGTATCATTCCAATCCCGCACCTGACCATTCATTTCTGTGCAAGCATTCTCCTCTGGACAATATTGATGAAGTTGCTTTTCTGAGTCTGCTAATACGCTGCATGCTTCAGTTGTTCAACATGCAAATTTCAAAGGCACACTTCGAGCACTAAAGATCGTTCCCTGCCCCCTATCTCAGAACATATGATAAACAGAGAATCACTCATGTGTTGGAAAGTCTGCGATTGAAATTTTGGTTTTAGTGGTTTGTACATCGAAAGAACCAGACTTTTCTCCCGTCTCACCCCAAAATACTCTCAAAAATACTCCTGACAGTCGATTGACTTTCTTTCCTACTACATTATACATAATAAATTAAATAAATTATATCCGTTCGGATTACCACATTGTGGCACAGGATTTTTCTTGACAAATTATTTAATTTTAGCAATAACTTATATATATATTTAGTTGCTATATAAAATTGTTAGGTATTTTTTGCTCATCATATCTGTCAAAAGACTTTGTATGATGAATTTGCATAGATATATACTGAAACTGATTGGGAGCTTTTGCAAAAAAGCAACCTATTATATAGTATATAACACCAAGATTTAACTACCATAACAGGCAACCGATGAGGAAACTGGCAACCTATTTTCTGCTGATATTTTTTGCCAATACGCTTTATGGTCATTCAGTGTTCATGCTGAGCATTGAAAAAGGGGATGTTTATACTGAAAATTATAACCTGAGCCATTTACTCAAGGCCACTTTTTCTTCCTGTGCAAAAAATCCTAACAAAATTCAACCAGTTTACGGTCCCGGCCAATTTCTCAACCACCACCATGTTCAATTAACAAGATATACCATTCCTGAAAACGTAAATTCATCTACCGAGTCAGTTGGACTGTCAAATACTGATCCCCTGCCTGCTTATCCCGCCTTTTCCAATTCCATTCCTGATCCCCTTCAAAAATTACTTAGCCTGAGCAGGCTATTTAAAATACCACTTGTGCCGTTATTGCAATCCTCAGTTCTTCTGATCTGAGAGATTTTATATATTCTGTAGTGTTGTGCAACACCTGTTGGGTCTTCCAGAGAGTTATCTGGTTAGATGCCGCGTACAAGTGATGCGTAATCATGGAATTTTACAATTTTTATTGAGAGCAGCATGAGCAATTCAGGACCTGACAACAATTCAAAAAATCTCTTCTGGGCAGCTTTAATTCTGTCTCTTGTCGGGGCGCACAGCGTTTTGCTCGGGCTGTCCATTTATTTTTTTACGGAAATTTTTTATAAGATTTTCTTTGCAGTAAAAATTGAGAATTTTTTCTTTGTACGGCAGTCAGGTATATTTCTTTTCTTAATCGGACTTTTTTACCTCTACCCCCTTCTTAACCTGAAAAATTACTACAACCTGATCCTGCTGGTTATTTTCTCCAAGACCGTAGCTGTTTTATTTCTCATAACCAACGCGCAATTAACCCCTGCCCCTGCAATGATATACCTGGCCGCATTTTTTGACGGTCTGATGGGGGCAGTGCTCACAGTAGTTTATGTCCAGTGCCGGAGAGCATACTTGCAGCCGAATCCAGGCCTTATGCCGGCAGACGAAGCACGTATCAAGGAAACAGCCTGATGAAGGTTTTACAATGAAAAAATTAGGCGAATATTTGATTGAGAATGATATCTGCAATGAATCGCTGCTGGATAATGCGTTGCAGGAACAGGCACAACTCCAGAGCCAGGGGATTTTCAAACCCCTCGGCTCAGTTCTCATAGATTCACATGATATCTCGCCACAGGATATTGATAATGCAATTTCCCTCATGCATCTGAATGTCCTTTCCAGGTCAGGTTTCTTTCAGAACATCACAAAGGAAACACTGCTGAAAACCCTTGACGGCGCGCAGTTTCGGATTGTGCCTGAAGACAGTGTTATTTTCAGCCAGGGTCAGGAGCCGGAAAGTTTTTTCATTGTCATTTCAGGTAACGTCAAGATAT
>Ga0209536_100001040_pt1 | contig 46082 bp, 37 predicted proteins | sample DeeMarSeWOR28_12_FD_187461 | JGI IMG/M metagenome (GOLD analysis project Ga0209536, IMG submission 187461) | Marine sediment microbial communities from White Oak River estuary, North Carolina - WOR-2-8_12 (SPAdes) (version 2) | ecosystem: Environmental > Aquatic > Marine > Intertidal zone >...
GGCAACCACCGGTGAAGCACATCCGCCAGCCTTGCGGAAAATGCTTTCGGGCGAAGTGGAGGAAAAAGCAATACCGCCGCCGCCGGTGGATGCGGAACCGTATTCAGATATTGGTCAAGTTAAAAAACCGCCATCCCAGATCCTGTCGGTTTCAAAGTCTGCTGAAAGAACCCGGACCCAAAGACTCTGGGTTTTGACGTTTGTCAATATTCTCCTGCTGCTCGTACTACTGTTTTTGGGCTTTTCGACCTGGCGCAACTTTCACTATGCCAAAGTGGAATCCCCGGAGGTCGTGACGGCGGCTCCGCCGCCGGCCCGGGCAGCCGCTGTCCCGCAGATCGAGACGCTGCCCCTGAGCGCTTACGGCGTTATTGCGGAGCGAAACCTGTTTAACATTTCGACCGAACAAACACCACCTCCCGAAAAAGAGATCGCGGTTGAAAATATAGCCCTGGCCGAGAAAGATCTCGGTCTGAAGCTGGTGGGCACGGTGGTGGCCGACGACCCGCAACTCAGACGCGCGTTTATCGACAATCGCAAAACGCGGGAGCAGGAAGCCTATCGCGAGGGGGATGAGGCCGGCACGGTGAAGATAAAAAGGATTCTGCGTGACAAGGTGGTGATTACTACCGATAAGGGGGATGAGCTGCTGGTCATCGAGCCTGAAGCGTCCGGGGAGGGCCGTGTCTCCCCTCCGTCCTTACAGCGGACAATCGGGAGCATGGCTCCCGGGCTGGAAGCATCCGGCCGTCAGATCCCGAACACACGAACCGGCTCCATCAAGGTAAATCGTGAAGAGGTGGCAGCTTATCTGGCCGATACCGACAAGCTGCTGGATGAGTTGCCCCTGTCCCCTTACATGCAGGGCGATGAATCCGCCGGGTTCAGGCTGGGCAGAATTCCGGCGCAAAGTGTTCTCCGGAAAATGGGGTTGCGCAGCCGCGATGTGATCGTCGGTGTGGATGGCCAGGAAATTTCAAGCCCGGATCAGGCCGCCGATTTTTTTCAGAGACTTGCACAAGGGGGCGAAATTACCGTTACCTTCAAGCGCAGGCGCCGCACCCGCCAAATAAATCTCAACATTGAATGATCCATCCGGGTCTAACGAATGAGTTGGTTCATTTCGAAGATGGGAAGGCAGATCGATAAGACAATAAAACCGACCACGGACCCCATCACCAGGATCATGACAGGCTCAAGGTAGGATGTCAGCCGCATGATACTGGTTTCCACCTCTTTTTCGAATATTTCCGCAATTTTATTCAGCATGGCCTCCAGCTCCCCGCTTTGTTCCCCGACCTGAATCATTTGGATGGATAACGACGGGAATACACTGCCTTCCGCTAAAGCGGCCCATAGCGCCTGGCCCTTGCTTACCTCGGTGGCGGCGCTTTCTATTTTATCTGAAATCAGTACATTGCCGGCAATATTTTTTACGATTTCCAGTGCGACCAGCATCGAGACCCCGTTTTCCAGAAGCGACCCCAGAGTCCGTGAGAAGCGCGCCACCGCAAGTTTATTTGCCAAAATGCCAAAACCGGGCGACCGCAGGATGACGCGGTCAAACCAATATCGACCTTTATCTGTTTTCTTGGCCCGGTGAACAGCAAAACCTGCTGCCGCCAGCGCTATCATGATCAACCACCAGTAAGATTTAAAAAATCCGCTTAAAAAGATCAAAAAGCGCGTGGGAGCCGGCAAAACCTGATTCATCTCCGTGAAAATGGACGTGATGCTGGGCACGATATAAGTCAGCAGCACAAACAAAACCAAAGCACCGATAAAACACATAAATATCGGATAGGCCAAAGCGGTTTGAATGCGGTTTTTCAGGTCCTGTTGCTTTTCGGTTATTTCGGCCAGTCTCTCCAATACAATTTCGAGCGTGCCGGAAGTTTCGCCGGCCCGCACCATATTGATAAAAAGGGGAGAAAAAGTTCCGGGGTATTGAGACAGAGATTGTGCGAAGCTGTTGCCCTCGACAATGGAATCTTTGATTTTTGCCAGTATCCGCTGAAAGCCGCGCGATTTTGTCTGGGGCAACAGCGCATCAATGGCAGATACCAGCGGAAACCCGGCGCTTATCAGCGTTGCCAGCTGCCGTGTCATTATCGCTATTTCGGCCGGCTTGACGCGGCTAAAATGCTTGGAAAGATCTAAAACCCGCGGCGTTTTTTTCTCTGCAACCTCCTGGGTCTCCTTAATGGATACCGGATAGATGCCTGACGAGCGAAGTTTCTGACGGGCTGCTGCTGATCCGTCCGCATCAATTATCCCGGAGGTCGTTTTGCCTCTGGCATCTAAAGCTGTGTATTCGTATACCGGCATATTTTCCCGTTAGGTTGAACCCTTGTTGAATAATCGAGGGGCCGAAGTGCTTTCACCAGCGCCGGTGCCCCGATGGGAACTTCGTCTTCGGCATCGATGGCAGCCCTGCCGGGGCAAATCCCTGCGGATGGCAACAAATGAGGTCACGTTTTCCATGGGCCTCAGAATTTCGATATCATCTGCGCAAACAGGCAGCCTGAAACATAATGTTATTATGGTTAGGCCCCAATATCAACTTAATTTTGATGACAAAAACGGGGCTGGCTGCGCTGCCCTCAATGATTGCAGGCAGTCGTATCTTTATGGGTGCTTGTTATCACCGGGTTTCCTCCAACAGCGGCCACAGATTTATGAGTCCAAACAGCGGGCCCGGCAAAAGGAAGAGGAGGATATAATTTGCACTGACAAAATCTGCCAAATAATTCACCAGATGAATACTGATGATCGTGATGGAAAAACCGATGCAGTTTACGATGGTCAGAGCCGACCCGACAGATTCCTGTGGGGCCGTGCGGGCGGTTAATGCCGAAAATTGAGGTGAATCGCCTGCCACAACAATGCCCCAGAAAATGAGGAAACATAAAAATACGGTCAAGGCAGCCTGATACATGAAAACCGAAACCAGGCAGCAACCCCCCGATGCTGCCAGCTGAATAAAAGCGACCTTTGCACTGCCCATCTTTTTCGACATCAGACCACCGCCGACGCATCCAAGCAGTCCGGCAGCGATAACGCAAAATGCCCAAAAGGAAACATCGGCGGTGACGGTGTTTTTTGCAAGATATTTACCGAGATAAAGTGGCACAAATGCCCATAGTGTATACAATTCCCACATATGGCCAAAATAGCCGAAGGCGGCGGCCCGCAGGTTTTTGGATCTAAAGATAGCAAAGAATGCCCTGCCGCTGAATTGAGCGCCCTTGAATAAATAAGGGCCATCGGGCACCAGCCAGAACATCAGCAGCCCCCCCGCCGAGCTAATAATGGATATCGCAACAATGACGCTTTCCCATGCTACCGATCGGCCGATGCTTTTCAACAGATGTGGAAACGCAGTCCCGACTACCAATGCGCCCACAAGAAATCCCAGGGCCCTCCCCAAGCCCTTTTCATACCAGCCCGCGGCTATTTTCATGCCGACCGGATAAACTCCCGCCAGAAAAAATCCGGTGATAAACCGCAACATCATCAGCGATGGAAGCCCATCGGCCCCAAGACATATGCCCAGATTGGCCAATGCGCCCAGCACCGAACAGAGAGAAAAGATTATTCTTGGAGAATAACGGTCGGAGACTGCAAAAAAGGCAAAAAGAAAAGTTCCGAAAATAAAGCCAAATTGAACCGAAGCGGTCATGTAGCCCAGGGCAGCGCTTCCAATACCCCAGGCTTGCTGCAAATCCCCCATCACCGCATTGCTGGCAAACCATAACGATGTGCCCGTAAACTGGGATATGATAATAGCCGGCAGGATCCAAAAAGGTCTATTTCCTGAAGACCTGCGCCATGGCCGCGGGTGCATAATTTTCAACCATCTCCCTGGTGATCGCATTTTCCCCGGCAATTTCCGAAAAAAGCTCAGCGCTGCGCAGAATACTGCGTTTCTGCGTCTGGGGGTTAAGGCTCACCAGCCCGAAGCGGGTGGTCCAGCCCTCGGTCCATTCGTAGTTATCAACAAGGGTCCAGTAATAGTAGCCACGGACATCTGCACCTTCGGCCAGCGCTCGCCACACGGCTGCCAGGTGGGTGAGGATATAGCCGGGTCGGATCGTGTCATCTGCATCGGCCATGCCATTTTCGGTGACATAGACCGGTATGCGATATCGCTTATGAATATTGCGGATAAAATGATAAATGCCTTCGGGATAAATTTCACGATCTGTCCAGGGTTCGGGCCAGGCGACTTCGGCAGCAGCCTGCGCTTCTTCTGCGAACAAGGTGGCTAATGATCGGGGATTAAATTTTACAAGGTGGCGGCCATAATAGTTGAGCCCTAGATAATCGTTTGATTTGTATAGGTTTTCCCGGAGCTTTCCCAGACCCAGAGGGAATTTCAGGCGCCCCTCCAAGACAGCTTCTACAATGCGCCAGTTGAATATGGTTGAGCGTATGCCGGTGACCCAGCGATTGGGCCACGAACGGGCATTGCTGGGATGAAAATCCGCCATATGCTGCACAAGCCCAATCTGGGCGTGCGGCTGTATCTCTTTTATGGCATGGTAGGCTGCAGCGTGCGCGTATGTCAGATGGCGTGTCGCAACGAATGATTTTTGAATATTTGTTTCTCCCGGGGGCCATGAACCGAGCAGATAGGCATAAGCGGCATACACATTGGGCTCGTTAATGGTGCACCACATCCGACACAAATCACCCAGTGATGCTGCCACCCGTTTTGCATAACGGGCAAAAAATTCGGCGGCCTGCGCATTGGTCCAGCCCCCTTTATCCCTCAACCAAAGCGGATTGGTAAAGTGATGCAGGGTAATCATCGGGCTGATATTTCTTGAGTGCAGGGCTTTTAGCATTTCCCGGTAGCGATCAATGGCCCCCGAATCCCAATTTCCCGGCTCGGGTTCAATCCGGCTCCACTCAACCCCGATGCGCAGGGCATTCAGGTGCAAGGATGCGGCCCGATCGAAATCTTCTTCCGCCCGGAGCCACCAATCACAAGCCGAGCCACTGGTGGTCTGATCGGCCACATGACCGGGGATATGCTCCCATGCCCAAAAATCGTTGTTGCGGTTGTCGCCCTCGTTCTGGTGGGCCGAGGTCGCCGCCCCCCACAGAAAACCATCCGGGAAATTAAGCCTGCGCTCAGACATGGTTGATTCCTGATTTCATCAATTTTTTTTATTCCTCGCCCGAATTCTAACCAATGCTTCCAGCAGCCAATCCCAGCTTTTCAACAATGGTTGCCCGCCGCATTTGATTTGATATGGTTTATTGCTCACGGTACTTTTGGTGGCACACAAGTCGATAAACGCTTCTGTTGTGGTGATCTTATTTTTAAAATACTCGAATTATATCCAATCGTTGTCGGCTGCGGTCATTTCACCGCCGGCATCACCGGTGTTCACCGTTCCTGCAGGTTCGACCAGCATGATCCGGCACTCTTTTTGCGAGGAAGGTTTATGTTCGACCCCCCGGGGAACGACGAACATTTCACCCGATTTCAGTTCCACGTTTCCGCCTGGCAACGCTATCTTCATTGCGCCGTCGATGACGATAAATACCTCATCGGTGTCCGCATGGTTGTGCCAGATGAACTCGCCCTGAAATTTCACAAGCTTGAAATGATAGTCGTTCATTTGAGCGATGATTTTAGGGGACCAGTGGTCGCAGAATTTAGCCAATTTTTCTTTAAAATTAATGGGATGATAATTCATTGATGTGAATCTCCAGCAGCTGAATGCGAATTTAAGGTCAGGGTCGGACGGCAGACCGAATCCGGCGCGAAATGCTTAGCTCGTTTTGACACCGGCGCGGGCCATGCTGCTGACCACAAGGTGGTGAAACGGCCGGATCGTATTGAAATAAACCGGCCCGGTCCAGTGTTTATAATGCACGATGGTGGCGACATGAAATCGATTCAGATACCCGTCAAGCGGCTCAACGAATACGCCGAAATACGCTCTCAAATGTCTGTCTTCCGGTGTTTCCGCAATCCAATATGACTCTTCTTTGGCATGGCGCACTATAAAAAATGTTGCTTTTTGCCCGGCCGTCATGGGGACGTCTTCAGGTCGCAATCGCGGCAAGTCTTCCGGCCTGGCAGGCTGCTTCATCCCGAGAAATCGGACAAATACAGCCCGTACATAGAAAAGGCAAACGATCCACCATGGGTAATACGACAGCATTGAAGCGATAAATTCCCGCAGCCTGACACGACCGTGGGCGATCTTTACGTCAACGTGATCCGCGCCTTGCATGAGCGCGCTTGTTTCCGGAAAATGCTGGATATAGTCCATCACGCACCTGCTTGCGTCTAATTCAACTTCTTTCTTTTCTCAGAATGATCCACATATATCCTGTATAAGGGATAATCGTAAAAGCCCGGAAGGTTATAGATTTTATTCCTCTCCCGATCCTGATCCATTTCAAGCACATGCCAGCTGCCATCGTAATAGACGTTTACCCACATGTGTCCGTTTGAAATTGCCGCATAGGCTTGATGCCCGTCTGCAATTAATATCGATAACGCCAGCAAAGACAGATTCTTGCAATCGCCCCTGCCGGTCTCTATGGTTTCGTCAACGCTCGTCCATTCACGGGGCTGCATCACAAATTTATATTCATTGACAACGTATTGATGAATTCGGGATATACGATGCCGGCGATCGGCGCCATCTAATCCAATTTCCCTTCCCAACGGTAGCGCACGCGAAGGTTCAATCAAATTTTGTATCGGCGTGCTTCCATTGTCTGTGTCGACGATGAATTCGTGCGGGCGGTAGTCCCTGGAATACAGGGAGTTGATGGCAGCCATGTTCTGTTGCACAAATTCAGCATAACTTTCTATATTCCATTTCAGCTCCGGTTCGGCTTCTTCAGCCGGCAGTCTGTTTGCAACGAATATCGCACAGCCCGAGCAGAGGATCAGATATAAGCCCGCGGCCCCGATTGCAGCCCCATAGCCCTTTGCCGCCCATCGTATTTGCTTCATCTCGAATTTAACTGCACCGATGATAACTGCACACATATACAAAAAGGCCGATGGGAACCGGCCCTTTTTTACCCGGTCGGGTTTCACACGATAGGGTCGGGATGGCTTGCCCGGGAAGTTGGATTGTAACTTTATCATTCCCCTTATCGATTATTTAAACCTTCTCGGGTGATTGTATCAAGCTAATTTATGCACCTTTATGGAAAATTCAATATTCGCGCCGCAAGTCTATTTAAGCCCCGCACTTAATCGATACGCCCAATTGAGTATCAATATAAGTATTGCCGACACCACCAACAATTTCATCCGGCCAGGATTCAAACGCAGAGCCCTGCCGCGGATCAGAATTTTCCCCAGAACAAGTCCCGCCATATTCCAAGCGAACACCAAAACAATCAGGACGTACAGTGCGCCGGCAAGCGGATAGTTATAGACAGCGAAAGCCCAATCACCGTTTGAAATTGCCCAAAAAGACCGGGTAAAACCGCAAAAAGGACAAGGGTAACCGGCAAATTGCAGAAATGTGCATGGAATCATCGGCACATATTTGAGCGGGACCAGAAATGAAAGCATAAGCGGAAATCCCGCAATCACTGCCGGAAGCAGATGGGCGCCGACAACATCCCAATATGAAAAAGGTCTGGAACAGGACAACCAATTTCTCAGGGCCCCTGAGCCCCGCAAACTACCCGAAGCCTCTGCTGAAATTAATTTTTGAAGTTGCATAAGAAATGTCCCGCCTCCTATTTTCGATCATTCCATTATTGCCAATAGATGGGGTAATTGCTTGACCCCAAAGCAGGATAAACACCCGCCCATGTGCGGCAGTTCTAGCGGGCGGGATGAATCGGTTCATTGTCCGGCGGTTCACCCTCCGGCGCAGAATCGTCTGGATGGCCTGATGCGACGACACCGTCAAATATTTCGCGGTAGGCGATTGCCAGAGAACAAACCTGAATCGGAATTGTAAAGATGATGCCTATTCCACATGCAATTCCACCGATACTGCCGATAATAGCCGTTACCACGGCGAAACCCAGAAACGGCCAGAAATTTCCCTTAACAATGTTGATACTCTCCATGGAAGCCGGCCAGAAGTCCATTTTTTTATCCACAATTAAAAACATGCCGAACATCAAAAAGGCCTGGGCGGCATAGATCAGGCAGATGGCGGCCAACTGCCCGAGGCAAGGCACAAGTCCCAGGAGAAAAGCGGCAAACATGATGATCGCGCCCCATACAACGACAAAAAGCAGTGCGTTGAGGAAGTAATCAAAGCCTTTAAACACGGTACTGGCGGTGGGCGCAGGTTTCTTTTTATCAACAAGCTGGAGCGTTATCATTAAAATTCCTGCCATCATCGGGCCTGCCAGGATCCCAAAGGTTACCGTGCCGAGCAAAACGGCAATGAGGGATGCCACCACCAGAACGCCGAAATTGGCCTTGTAAAGGTTAAATCCATTTTCTATCCAATCGCCGAATTTTACCTGAACTTTTTCCATTTTTTCCTCACTTTGGTTGCCGATTATGGAGAAACCCGCTCAATAAATGCTTCCTGCCGCCGTTGTTTATTTGGAACTTTTACCGGTGACATGGTTGGAGCTGACAGGCGCAGCTTACGCGCCGATACCACTGTCGTCAAGTTTTCAGGACTAATTCAAACTTTTGTTCGTTGATATTTCGGCCCCACTGGTTGATTTGGCGTTCTTCGGCCAATCGAAAACCCTGATTCTCATAAAGGTGCCGTGCGGTATCCAGGCCTTCGAAGGTCCATAGATGTATTTTGGAATAGCCCCTGTTTTTGCAAAATGAGACCGCCCTAAAAATCAGTTCCTTTCCAATCCCCATGCCCTGGAACACGGGCACGACAATAAACCATCTCAGGCGGGCACCCTCCGTATCTGCTGCCCGGCCATCGATGGCCACCGACCCGGCAAACATGCCATTTCGTTTAGCTACCCACAAACCGTCCCTGTTTTCATCAAAGGCCATCAAAAACTCTGAGAGTTCTTTACCTTCCTGGGTTTCAAAAGAAATGTCAAATCCCCACTTTTCGTGGTAATATACGGCATGAACCTCGGTTATTTTGCCCACGGCTCCCGGATAATACCCGCTGTATTGTGTGTCTTTCACATTAAACCTCCTGGTCCGGTTTCGCCGAAAATTCGAAGTATGAATTTCGGATCTATACTATCGTTCATGGTCCGGTGCAAATACCCATACTTCAGGTGATGATCACATTTTACCGCCTTGAGTCAAGTTTTGTCACTGGATACGGCCTGCGTTTGACAACCTCAAACCATTGACTGGCACCGATAAGTGTTATCACCGCATCATCGATAACGCCAAGAATGGGGATGCTGTCAGGGAAAAAATCAATCGGTGATACCAGCCAGATGACGATGATTCCTGTTAAGAGAATTTTGCGGATCCAAACGGCGATTTCATCGAAAATCGAATCAATTTTAAATATGGAAGGGTAGGGAACCAGGTAAAAACCGCGTCCGTCGCCGTGCAATTCAAGGATGCGGTGCTCTTTTACCAGGCGGTGGGAAATGGCCTGGGCAATACCCCTGACAGCCAACGGCTGCAAATCAAATTGCTTGCAATACTCGCGCTGAACAACAGCGAGAACGCCGTCTTCGGTGATAAAACCATCTTCAACCGTGTTTTTGGATATCCTCAGGCTGCACTTGAGTTCGAGTCGATCGTCAACCGTGCGCAATCGAGTTAATATGTTCTGCTGGCCGATGATGCTGCCGTACCGATTATACTGGGTGGCGATACCGGCCACAAGCGCAACAAAGCCGAGACCGAATGAAATGGATGGCCGGGGATCGTGAGAGAGGGTTTGCATGGCAGGAATCAGAAACCCGACGAAAATCAGTGCGAAACGACGGCTGCCCTTTTGCTGGGTAAAGGCAATGGCTGTAAAAAAGATGAGAAGCAGAATCGACGGGTTGCGAAAAATATCCTGAATCCATTGCGGAACGAAACTTACGATGCCGGCCGCATCGGTGAGAGTGATAAAATATTCCTTGACTTGCCCCAAAAAGCCGTAAGATGCATCCGGTCCTGGGGGAAGGCCGGCAATTCTTCCGATCAGCAGCGTCACCGGCACGATGAGCAGACATTGCAAAACCAGATTAATGCCATGGGGGCGCCCCAAAAGGTAGCTTTCCCAACAAAACCCGGCCACAATCAGGATCGCCAGGATCCCAACAAAAATGCCCTGGTTGTATGTAAATTGTTTTTCACCATACCAGGGATCCATACCCATCAAGGCAATCGCCGCGATGTGGCACAGGGCAACGAAAATCCACTTTGGATCTTTGATATTGACAATTCCGGCCACGGGCATCTTTATTCGGTATTCCTGATTTCTTTGCCAAGCGCGCTGATGCGCTGTTCGAGTTCCTTACGTCTAAATTTTTTGCCGCCGATGACCTGCTGGCCCTCAAACCAGTACCACCGATCGAGAATATGGCGATAGATATTTATTTTCAGTTCCGCGGCTTCTTTCATGTCTGAGAGTTCTTCGCTGTCGCAGATACCCAGAGCCTTGTCTCTATAAGCCACATCACTGTGGTTATCTTCCTTGTAACCGCCGAGCTTCCAGATCAAGACAAATAATCTGGCCTGTTCCAAACGCAACCTCTGGTAAAGCTCTTTTAATATGGACTCTTTTTCTTTTGCCCCGGGGTGCGCTCTCTGTGCATTCAGCGTATTGCAGGCATTTTCAATCTGCCGGATGATGGATTGGGCTTGCTGGCGATAGGTTTCCTTTGTTTGTGGAGAAAAGGATTGAACCCGGTTGGCGGCGGCCAGGAAAGCCTGAGCATAATAATAATTGGCAAAAGCATCTTCCGGCATTATTTGCAGATATTCCTGGCATGCCGTTTTCAGTGTGTGAACCCTGCCGGCAGCGGATAGAAGTTCCCAGTAGCGATAATGAACCTTGCGCCAGGATTCCCATTCCTCGCGGGGTACAATTTCGAGCGCCGATTTTGCCACGCGGATGGCTTCGGTCAATTTGCCCTCCCCGAAATAAAGCCGATCGATTTCCAAAAGCTTCCCGAACCAGGGCTGGTTGCGGTTGTCGAACCGCGTCGATTCAGCCTCGCTGGTCGGCCCGCCGATGGTCATGGTCCCGATATCTTTGGGCCTGGTCTTGAAAAATCGATCGGCTGGAAAGAAAAATATGACCAGCGCAATTGCCGCCACGGTTAAAACGAGCAACTGTATTTTGTCCACATAACGGGATGTTGAAGGTTCAAGGGCAAGTTCAATAGCCAGCGGATCATAACCCTCTTCCCGTGCCAGCTGTATTCTTTCGCCGCTGTCGATGGTGGTTGTTTGGGGCAGGTGCCCGGAGGCCGCCGGGGTATCGGCGCCCTGCTGGCCGCTGATCTCTGCCAAATCTCTTTTTGCGGGTACCTGGGGCTTATTTCGGTTCGGGTTCTCCGACAAGTGATATCCTGCCGCTGTAGAATTTACTGCAAATATTTTTGCCTCCCGCAGGGGAATGCCCCCGACCGGAATGCCGAAAAATAACGCATTCAAAAGGCTGTTTTGCCGGCCTCGGTTAATTCTCGTTCTTTTTTTTCGCGCTCATTCTGCTCGGTTTCTATCAATTGTTTCAGGTTTTCGGTAAAATATATCATGATCCGGTATCGGTAATCTCCGAATTGATCCGGTATGGAAGACACAATCAGATAATCCCCGTATTTTGTCCAGTACATGGACCTGCCGGATTCATTTTCCCAGATGATGATTTCCGGGCGGCCATACTTTGTTTCAAGGGTTTTAACGATATTGGCATCGTCTTTGCGAAAGCGTATGTCAAATAAAAGCGGGGTTTCGGCGTAGCCGGAAAAAACAAGCTCTACATAGTCGAACGGGGCGGCCTTTTTCTGAATATACCGGTACATCAGTTTTTTAATGTTGTGCTCGATTCTTGCCCCGGGCGGGTCATTTAATTTTCGGTTTAACTCATGCAGTTCGGGAAAATGCTCCTTGAGAAACGCGTTGTAGTTGATTTTCAGGTCTATTGTGCTGCGGCCAGCAATCGCATCACGTCCCAACCTATCCTGCAAATTTTTCCTTGTCCGCTCGGAAAAAATCGTGTTTCTGCCCAGATCAAAGAAAGTGAAACTCTCGATATTTTTCTGGACCGTTTGGGTTTCGGCGCTTTCATTTTCTCCACAGCCGGCTAAAACCGCAATAAACATCAAAAGAAGCAGCGATCTGTAAAATAATCCTCCGCATCCCCGAATTTGCCAGTTTTCAAGCTGCTGCATGTGGCTCCCTTTCGCTATCCGGAAGTTGTTTTAAGAACATATCGTGTGAAATCATAGAAGATGAAGTCGACAAAAGTCAATATTTTACACTGCGGGCTTCCTTTTTGGACAAGATGTCTCCCAGATGGAAATGAAATTGACGGTCCTTTCGGTCCAGGTAATATTGCCTGAGCGTCTCTTCGATCACCTTGAACGCGATTTCATCCCAGGGCATTTCATCTTCTGCAAAAAGCCGGACCTCCGTGCTTTCGGCGCCCGGTTTGTAATTTCGATCGAGCAGTTGGGCACGGAACATCATATATATCTGGTTGACGTAGCAAATATTGTACAGCGCAAAAGGGGCTAAAATTTCTATGTTGGCGTGGGCCTCTTCATAGGCTTCACGCGCAGCTCCCTGTGAGACCGTCTCTCCGTTTTCCAGGTAACCGGCAGGAAGTGTCCATTTATCTGGACAGGGTTCAATGGCGCGTCGACACAGAAGTATTTTGCCCTCATATTCAGGTATACAGCCGACCACCACCGTGGGATTCTGATAATGAATCATCCCGCATGATCCGCAACAGAACCTGGGTCTGTCATCGCCCGCAGGTATGGAAAATTTCAAGCTGGAGCCGCAATTGCTGCAGAAGTTCATCCGTTCTCCTTTTGTCGCATCATTATTATGTCCAGTGGTATCATTTTCACCCTAATGGATCGCAGACAAAATGAAAGCAGGCCCCGACATTAAAATAGTATTCATCCAATGCTCTACTCGCTGTCTGCTAGACCCAGAATCAGATAATCCGCATCCTCGTCGGTAGCAATCTGGCTGTCCAGAATTCCGGGCAGCTCCGGCAAGATAACTGCAACGGGCAGTTTGGAGCGCTGAGCTATTTGCCGCGGGATGGCAGCTTTCTGGGCATGACCGGTGCCGGTCAGAATAACGACGATGGCATCGGGGTTGGTTTCTAAATAATCCAAAGTATGAATGGCCATTACACTGTCCCAGACGAGCTGGGCTTCGCAAAAAAAGGTAAAATCAAGATTGCCATGACTGTGAGCTCCGTAGGCTTTTCTGATAAATTTCATGTAGGCATCGTCGACCCTGCAGGTGACATCCGAAAGTTTGTCTTTCTGCGCTTTGGACAGTGATTGAAATCCTTGCCGTGATACCTGGCGCGTGATGTCGCGGGATACATTCAGGCCGATCATCGGAATTTTGTTTTCTCTGGCATACTCAAAGATCGGCCTGTAGGCGGCGTAGGGAAAATTCCAATTGTCATAGTAGGATTGCTGAAACGCTTCTTCAGTAAAATCCCCGGCGATCCATCCATCCAGTACTTTCTGGCTGTCGTTTCGAAACATTTCAAGGCCGACGGCCACCCGGGCACCGGCCTGATGCAGTGCTTGAATGACCCGGAGCTGAGCCATATGATGGTCTTCCCTGGAATGATGCTCGCCTACCAGGATGATCCGCATTTTTTTCAAATCCGGAACGATCTCTGCCAGGGTGGTTATTTCAGCTCCGGCCAGATCGAAAACAGACAGGTCCGACTGAGGTTGTTTCACCAGACAGCCGGCCACCAAGAAGATAATGAGCCAGATAAAGGTGATGCGCTTTTTGATCATGCAGTATCTCCAAAATTTTATTGATCCCAGCGGAAAACAAGGGGTGACGCTTCAACTTGCCAGAAACCCTTGGCCCGGTTTTGATCGTTGTGAAATAACAGATAACCGTATTTGCCGTAATGGGTAATTTTTCTGGCCACCACACCGGCATATTCAGCGGCGGGCGGCCAAAACAACGCTGCAACACGCTGTTCTTCATACGGATGTTTAAACACGCCGAAAAAGGAATCCGATGGCTGGTTGTATAGATTTCCATTCAGCGAAAAAGCCGTGTCTTCTATAGTGAATTGAGGTGGTGAATGCTTGACCAGTTCTTTTCGCTTCGGGCCTCCGATGATCAGGATGTCATGTTCATTGAGCTGGTCTGGCGCCACTGCCTTTTCCGGAAGAAATTTATACCGTTTTAGTCCCAGGCCACGCGCAAGCAACTCGGCGGCCTGGACCTGCTCCGGTTCCAGGTTCTCAGATAACAGCAGCAAAACCGACTGCGAGCTCTTCAGATAATTGATCGATGGCGGCACTTCGGTCTCAAAAAGCCGTCTCATGACATCATGTTCGGGGTCCAGGGTGAGTTTTTGCGGAGCAGCAGCGCTGATGAACTCAAAAGGCGTTGATGGGCCATTTACGGTTATGATTTTTGTGATTTTTTGCCGGTTGGCTTCAAGCAGAAGTTTCAGATTGAAATTGTAATGTGGCTTTTGCTGAACAATATCTCCCTGAATTTTCCATTTTCCGGCAAGATGGACGGCGCTGACATTATCCAGATAAAAGCATGGTGCGCCCTTTTGAACCACCCACTGGTCAAAGAACGGCTGAAGGGATCGCTGCGCCCGATTTTCAAAAGCTTTCTGTAAATCGCTCCAGGATGTCTTCTGAAAAAGCCTCTGGCGATAGATGTCCTGCAGAGAATCCCAGAATGCCGCTTCGCCCACATTTTGTCTGAGCATGTGAAAGACCATCGCTCCTTTGTCATATCCGATGGTCTTGGTTACGGGATCATGGCGGCTGATAAAACGGCCCAGTGAAAAATCGTTTTGCGGCTTTACCAGGGTGGCATAATTGCGCAGGATTTGCAGCCTGTATTCACGCGCGGCGGATTCCGATTTTTGTTCCTTGTAATAATAATCCGCAACATAGGTTGTCAGGGCTTCACTCCAGTTGCCCTGGTCGTATTCTGCATATACACCGTTGCCCCACCAGCAATGCGCTATCTCGTGCCCAAGGCTGGTATCGATGATAAAAGGCAGTCGCAGCACCGTGCTTCCCAGCAGGGTATATGAAGGAAAACCGAAGCCGGTGGGGAAAAAATTTTCAACCACCGCGAATTTGTCAAATGGATATGGCCCGAAAAGTCGGGTATACAGTAGAATATATTCTTCCGTTGCAGAGATGTATGATGCCGACAAGTTGGGGTCGTCGGATAAGAGATAGGTGGCAACTGTTATCGCCCCCACCTGTTTTTCCCGGATGAAAAACCGCGATATAGAAAGGGATAATCCCTCAATGGGGTAATTGATCTTCCATTCGGACACGGTCTTGCCGTTTTCGGTTTTACGTCCCAATGACTGTCCGGCCGTCACCGCGACCATGCCAGCCGGCGCACGCACTTTAAGGCTGTAGACTGCCCGGCTATCCGACAATTCGGGGTACCAAAAAGAACCAGCCAGCAGAAAGCAGCCCTGTTCGGATATCGTCGCACTTACGCCGAAGCCGGGATTGTCCATGTTTGCCGGCAGGCGCGGTACGGGATCGTCAAAAATGCCATAATACCGGATAGTAACTTTGAACGTTGAGTTTTTTTCGGCAGCATTGAGAGGCACCGTCAACGCTTTGCCGTTTCGCCTGAATTCGCATTTTTTTCCGTTCACCTCGACGCTGATTCCATCGGCATGTTCTGACAGCTGAAAAAAGAGCACCGAGTTACCGTTTGCCGCGATTTCCATATGATCGACAGCGGTCAATTTTTTTTCCCCCGGCAGCACTTCGACTTCGAGCGCGTGCTCAACACGCAGCCCGGCCGCAAAGGCATCAGAAACGCAAAACATCAGCGTCAGCACATATAGAAAAACCATGCTGCAGCGGATGAAGCCAATTTTATTTGATTCGATAAACATCCTGCCCGCCGAATCGACCCGCTATCAAGGACGGATCATTGATCAAAATATGCGACCCCTGAGATCGTCTCTGGTTTTAAGCTTGATGGTATAGACAATCTAAGTATTTTCATTAGCATGTCAAAAGGTTGCATGGTATTTCATGGTTGGTTTTTGGGTTTCCAGGTATTTAACTGATGATTTTTTCCCAAAATATCTTTAGAATGAAACACCGGACAACCCGTTCCGGCATTATTGACTTGACCCATTTGGGTCTTAATTTTATTTTAGTGCCGCGCGCAAGGAGCCCCAATGCGATTCAAATATTGCCCTCACTGTACCCATCGGCTTCAAATCCGGATATGCGGCGACCGGGAACGCCTTTATTGCACCCGCTGCAACCGGTGGCAATACCGCAATCCCACAGTCGGTGTCGCGGTTATATTGGTTGAAAAACGGCGCTTGCTGTTGGTGCGGCGCATCGGATCTCACGGCGGCATGTGGTGCATACCCTGCGGGCATCTGGAATATGGCGAAGAGGTTCGTACCGCCGCCCGGCGTGAATTCAGGGAAGAAACCGGCCTGGATGTGAGCATCGGACCGGTTTTCGCGGTGCATTCCAATTTCCATGATCTTGAAAACCAAACTGTAGGCATCTGGTTCTGGGGAAAGCAGACCGGCGGTAAACTGAAACCCGGTTCCGACGCCGACGAAGCCCGCTTTTTCCCGATGGATGCCCTGCCGCAGCCAATGGCTTTTCCGACTGATCTGTTGGTATGTGAAAAACTCAAGCGCTGTTTGGCTTCCGACGATCTTTCCCTGTGGCTGGACTCCTCGTTCGCGCGGGATTGATCGGGGATTATTTTCATCTGTTGCAAACACGAATGGATTCCGGGGGAAAATATTGAAAAATCAAAAAAAGACTGAGGGTCAATACGTCAGAAAAGAGACCTTTTTGATGGTGACCCTGCTGGCACTGGCGATTGGATTTTTCGGTGGGGTGATTTTCGCTGTTTTTAAATCCGATTCGGATACACCCGGTCACCAGGTATCGCAGGGGCCGGTCCAACCCGATCGGACCGATGTGATTGCTGCCCTCGAAAAGACGGTTCAAGCAGATCCTGAGAACGTCGAAGCCTGGACAGGTCTGGGCAATGCATACTTTGACGACAATCAATATAACAAAGCCATCCGCGCCTATAAAAAATCCTTGGAGTTGAAGCCGGACAATGCCAATGTATGGACAGACCTGGGGATCATGTATCGCCGTTCCGGCAATTCACAGCAGGCCGTCGAGGCCTTCGGCCGGGCAATCGAAACGGATCCCAAACATGAGATATCTCGCATGAACAAGGGTATCGTGCTTTTGCACGATTTAAAAGATACTCAGGGCGCCATCCAGGCCTGGGAGGGGTTGCTTGAGGTGAATCCCGTTGCGATGGCACCCAACGGACAATCCATCGATCAAATGGTTGCCCAGCTTAAAAAAAGTTTAAGTCAGCAGGGTTCGTCGAATTAGCTACTTATGTTCATAAATAGTTATATGGTTTTCTTTACGGCTTCCCGATTTATCCTCAGACAAAATGGGAAATGGTTCAGTTGTTTGGAAAACGCTTTGCATAAACCTGATTAACATCCGCCTTGCTGAATTCAAATGCCGTATTGCAATAATGGCAGCGCATTTGAAGCGGGAAGGGCCCGTTCGCGAGGATATCTTTGAGATCTTCATACGGCAGCAGGGTCAAGAGGCTGCGCACTTTTGCCGGATTGCAATGACACATAAACTCCATACGTCGATTTGCCAGGAACTCGGGTGTGTGGTTTTTAAAAACATCCCGCACGAAAGATTCCGGATCCTGGTCCCCGGCAAACGCGATTCCCAGTGACGGCAAATTCGAGACCTTTGCCTCCAGATCAGATAATAAATGGTCCTGCGCTTCAGGCATGGCCTGCAACATCAAGCCGCCTGCGCCGCTGACATTTCCCTTTGTGTCAAATTTAATGCTCAAATTAAAAGCCGCAGGAATCTGCTCGGATATCAGATAATAATTGGCCAGATCCATGGCAATGTTTCCGTATTCAAGGGCTACCCGGCCGGTAAAGGGATGCTTTGCATCCTGTAAATATTTCGTTACGGAAAGAAAACCGGTGCCAAAAAAAGGTGATAGATCAAAGTTTTCCATGGGTTTTTCTATGGGGATAGGCACCTTTTTCAAAAATCCCCGTACTTCGGCGAAGGCATTGGCTTCCACGGTGAGCCCTTTTATCGGGCCCGAGCAATCGAATTTCAGGCTGATGCGGTCATCGCTTTTCAGATCGGCAGACATCAGGCCGGCACCTAAATAGGCGCGACCCAGCACCAGGGTCTCCAGAATACCCAAGTCATGATTCGAACGCATCTCGTTGACCATTTTGGTGCCGCTCAAGATGACGCCGCGAATACTGCCGCCGGCCAGTAGAAAATTATACAGGCGATCTTTAGCGCTGGCGATCAATTGCTCTTTGAGGGTGTCCCCGTATATTTTTTTCTTTTCCATTACAATAAATATCCCTCAAATTCTTTTTTTATCTGATAAAATCGTTCAAAATAGGTTTTCAGTTTTTTCTGTACCGCATGGTAAACCGTCCCTTCGGGGAATTTGCCCAACCTGTCGGGTTTGCCTGCCGGAACGCCGGTGAGGATTTCGATCCCCTCCTCAACGGTCGACACCTGATAGATGTGAAACTTTTTTTGCCTGACGGCATCGATGACTTCTTTTTTGATCATTAAATTATCCCTGTTGGTGCCGGGTATGATGACACCCTGATCGCCCGTGAGCCCATTTTCTTTGCAGACTTCAAAGAAGCCCTCAATTTTATGATTGACGCCACCGATGGCCTGGATCTGCCCCTTTTGGTTAACCGATCCGGTGACTGCAATGCCCTGTTTGATCGGAATATCAGAGAGGCTGGAGATGATCGCATACAATTCGGTGGAAGAGGCACTGTCGCCGTCAACCCCGCCGTAACTCTGTTCAAAGGTAATGCTAATCGACAGACTGAGCGGATAATGCTGGGCAAATGTTCTACCCAAGTAACCGGACAAAATCAAAACGCCCTTATCGTGGGTGCTGCCGCTCAGCTCGGCCTCTCGTTCGATGTTGATTACCCCCGGCTTTCCCAGGTAGGTTTCCGCGGTAATTCGCGAAGGACGACCGAACGACAATTCGCCAATCTGATAGATGACCAGGGCATTGGCCTGGCCGACAACCTCGCCGTCGACATCGATCATAATTTGTTTTTTCAGATAGGATTCATGTACCTTCTCTTCGTATAAATTATAGCGAAAGCGGTGCTCGTGGAAGGCCTTGATGACATGTTTTCCAGACACAACCCTGGCGTTATTTTTCCGGGCCCAGTAATCCGCCTCTTTTAAGACACCATGAATGGGGCCAAAGCGGATGGAAAGCTTATTTGTATCTGAAACGTATTTTTCGCCATATTCGACGATGACCGCCACGCCTTTTGGATTGAACGGCAATAGATTTTCCTCCTTGCAGACCCGGGCAATGAAACGCGCGTATTGCTGAATGGTTACCGCAGTACGCTCCACCTCGGTGTCAAAATCGGCGCGCACTTTGAAAATCTTGTTGAATCGTGGGTCTTCGTTTTGCAGGTATTCAAACTCCTCATAGCTGCCCAAAAGGACGACCGTGATGTCCAGCGGGATCGGCTGCGACTTCAGTGAGGTGGTTCCGAATCCGGACTCTTCTGCAATATCTTCAATCTGAAGACTTTTGGTTCGCAGGGCCCGCTTGAGGGCTTCCCAAACAAAAGGATTCATGAGCACGGCGTCAATTTCCATTATCAGATAGCCGCCATTGGCGCGAAGCAGCGAGCCGGCCTGGACCATCGTGAAATCAGTGCTTACGGTTCCCATATACGCTCTTTTTTCAATACGGCCAAATACATTGTGGTAGGTTGGGTTTGACTCGAAAATAACGGGGGCGCCTTTTGGCGACACCTGTTCAACCAGAACATTCACCTGGTATCGCTGAAAATCAATTTTTTGCGTCTGAGCCCAGGGATTTTCCGGCGGGCGCTCACTGGTATCCGAAGGGATGAAAATATTAAAATTTTCAATGATATCCGCTTGAACACGATTGATATACGCCTGAATGTCCTTATTCTCCTTAAATGCATCCCTAACTGGCTTCAGATGGTCTTTGACAACCGAGAGCGCGACCTCCTCCAAAAGCTTCTCGATATCAGCACGCAGACCCTGGTCCATTTTGTCGATTTCTCGGGCTTTGGAATTCACCTCAGTCTGAACAATACGCATATTTGCTTCTATTTTTGATTTTATATCTTCGGATAACTCGAGGTATTCCTCGGGGGAGATCGGTTCCCCCTTAAAAACCGGGACGGTTTGGAAATCTGAATCAATTCTTTCAATTTTAAAACCCCTGCCGGCCGCAAATTCTTCCAGCTCATGAAAAAGAGCCCTTTTTTCTTCCGTGTATTTATTTTTAATTTTTGCCAGTTTTTTCAGATAGGGTTCGCCTTCAAGTGCTTTCGGTAGATCTTTTTTGAGACCTTCGATCACCCTGCTCATCTTTTTGCTGAAAGAAACCGCCTTGCCCGGGGCAACTGCAATCGCATGAGGACGATATTCATCCCTGAAATTGTTGACCAGGCACCACTCATCCGGGATTGGCTGTGTCATCGCATGTTTGTTCACCAGGTCGTTTACAATTGTTGATTTGCCGGTACCGGGAATGCCGGTGACAAATAAATTGTAGCCGGGATCTTTCATGTTTAAACCGAATTCAATCGCCTGAACAGCCCGCTGCTGACCGATAACTTCATCCAGGGGTTTTATCTCTGAGGTATTCTTGAATTTGAAAATTTTAGGATTGCAGATATTTCTGAGCTCGGATGCCCTGAGTTCGAATCGTTTTGCCATTTTTTATCCCCTTTGTTTACAGAAAATAACGAGCTGAGCCAAACGCTCACAGACGGCCAGGCTTGCAGTTTTTATTAAAAATTACAGCATGCTATAAAACCTACCGTATTTTGGTAGAACATACAAGCTTCAAAATAACACCATGCCGGGCATTGCAGTCGCTTTGTTTTGCATAAAGAGAGAAATCAGTAAAACCCGGGGGCGGGCGGCAAAGGACAGATAAGACAAAGGGGGTAGTTGCTATACCGCTTGCCATGATAATGTTGCAATAAAAAGACGGCGGCATAAGTGACTGCGGCCCAAAAAACGCTCCCAATGGGAGCGCGTTTTTTGAAAATCACTATATATCGCGGAGAAAGGATTTATGCCAGCAGCAGTTTCGGGTTTCAAGAGGCAGGCTGCGAGGTATCTGCAATGCTTTCTCTGCCCGCACCACGAACTGCAAACTAGCTTCCCTTCAAATACTTCTCGAAGCAGCGCGCCGTGTGGGATTCGCTCGTATATTCCAGCAATTCTTCGGGTGAACCGGATGCCACGATCCGGCCGCCGTCACGGCCGCCTTCCGGGCCCAGATCGATGATGTAATCGGACTCCTTGATGATTTCCATGTTGTGTTCGATAACGGCAACGGTGTTGCCCGCTTCCACCAGCGCCTGCAATACAGTAATCAAAAGCTTTACATCCGCCAGATGCAACCCGGTGGTCGGTTCATCCAAAATATACAGCGTATGGCCGTTGGCCGGTTTGGCAAGCTGCTGAGCCAGTTTGATGCGCTGGGCCTCTCCACCGGACAGTGTAGGGCTGGGCTGGCCGAGGCATAAATATCCCAGCCCGACATCGCAGACAAACTGAACTGCAAGCCGTATGGCAGGAATGGCCGAGAAGAATCGAGTGGCCTCGGCAAACGTCATTTCAAGTATATCGGATATGTTTTTGTCCTTATACATTACAGCCAGGGTCTCCTTGTTGAATCGTTTGCCCTGGCACACCTCGCAAGGCACGTACACATCGGGCAAGAAACTCATCGCCACTTTCGGGCGCCCCTGTCCCCTGCAGGCATCGCAGCGCCCTTCGGCAACGTTAAACGAAAATCGGCCGGGTTGATATCCTTTTGCGCGGGCCGCCGGTGTGAGGGAAAACAATTTGCGGATATCCGACAGAAAGCCAACATAGGATGCCGGAATCGAACGCGGTGTGCGGCCGATCGGGCTGTGATCGACTTCCAGCACCCGCTTGATGTGATGCCATCCCTGAATATCTATACATTTGCCGGCCGGCCCTCGTTGTTTCAACAGCCGGTTGTGCAGTCCTTTGTATACCGTCTGTTTCAGCAGCGAAGATTTGCCGGACCCCGAGACGCCAGCCACACTTATCAAGCAACCCAATGGAAGATCTACATCGATGTTTTTTAGATTGTTGGCGGTCGCACCCTTGATGCTTATTTGAGGCATTTTTTTATAGGGCCGCAAACGCGAAGTGATGTCCTTGGCGTGTCCATCGAGCAATGCACCGGTTATCGAGGTCCGTGCCTTCTTCAGGTCAGAAAGTTTGCCCGTGGCGACAACCTGTCCGCCATTGACACCGGCGCCGGGACCCAGGTCGACAATGGAATCAGCCGCCCGGATGGTTTCCTCATCATGTTCGACCACGATGATGGTGTTTCCCCGATCCCGAAGCCTCTGGAGCGCCTTTATCAGAACGCTGTTGTCGCGAGCATGCAGGCCGATGGTAGGCTCATCCAGAATGTAGCAAACTCCGGTAAGATTGGAGCCCAGCTGGGCGGCCAGCCTGACCCGCTGAGCCTCCCCGCCGGAAAGTGTATCACCGCTGCGGGCAAGCGAAAGATAGGATAACCCCAATTGATCCAATAAAGACAGGCGGGTTAACAATTCTGCAACCACCGGCTCGGCTATCGGTTTTTCATAATGTCTGAATTTAAAGTTTTGAATAATCAGATAGGCTTCCCGTGCCGGCTGTTTTACCAGGTCCCAGATGGAGTGCCCCCTGATTTTTACGGCCAGGGCCTGTTGCTTGAGGCGGCTTCCCCCGCACTGCGGGCAGATCCGGTGGGATGTCGAATCATTTTCTTCCGGGTTGCCCAGCACGCCCAGCCCGCCGCATTTTGCACAAGCGCCCTGTCTGCTGTTAAAAGAAAAAAGGCGTGGATCGAGCGGTTCCAGCCCGATGCTGCAGGCCGGGCAAATACCGTGCAGGCTGAAGATTTCTTCATTCTTGGATCCTGTTGAGACGATAAAGCTGCCCGCGCCTTCCTCCAGCGCCAAGCTCACCAGAGCATCGAGATTGGATGCCGGAAGGCGGCCGACAACCATCTCGATATGATGTTCGTGATAGCGGCTCAGGGCCATGTTTTCTTTTAAGACCGTGATCTTTCCGTCGATCCGGGCCTTTTTATAGCCCTTTTTCAAAGCCCGTGCGAGGAGATCCTTGTGAAAACCCTTGCGGCCGAAAATCTTGGGAGACAGTATCATAGCAGATTTATCTCGATAGCGCTGCCGGATCTGGCCAATGATATCCCCTTTGGTTTGTGCTGTTAATGGCCGATCACAGCCGGGGCAGTGCTGCGTTCCCAGTTTGCTGTATAACAGTCTGAGGAAATGGTAAACTTCAGTCAGGGTGGCCACGGTCGACCGCCTGCTGGCGTGGCTGATTCGTTGTTCGATGGCTACTGTGGGAGCAAGGCCGTTTACCAGATCAACGTCGGGTCGCTCCAAAATTTTCATGTACTGTCGAACATAGGGTGCCAGGCTTTCGAGATAGCGGCGCTGACCCTCAGCAAACAGAATATCAAAGGCCAGGGTAGATTTGCCCGATCCGCTGACTCCGGTTAGAACCACCAGTTCATTGTGGGGAAGCAGAAGGTCGATGTCTTTTAAATTGTGCTCGCGGCCGCCCTTCAGCGCAATGGCTCCGGACACCGGCAAGGTTGAAAATCCGGCAGGCCTCTGGGCAGCATTTTCTGACCGGGATGGTTTTCGTTTCAATCGGCCCGATCCTGCCAGGTAGGCTTTCAAAAAATGGCCGGTATGAGATCTGGGCGCAGTTGAAATTTTTTCAGGGGTTCCTGCGGCCACGATCTGACCGCCGGCCTCACCCCCTTCGGGACCCAGATCGATGACCCAGTCCGCTGTTTTGACCACATCCATATTGTGTTCGATCACCAACACGGTGTTGCCGTTTTCGACCAGCCGTTGTAATGCGGACAGCAGTTTGCCGATGTCATCAAAGTGCAATCCGGTGGTGGGTTCATCGAAAATGAACAGCGTTTGAAAGGACTTGCCGGGATTGAATTTCAAATAACGTGAAAGTTTGAGGCGCTGGGCTTCGCCGCCCGACATGGTGTTGATTGGCTGTCCCAGCCGTATGTACCCCAGTCCGACATCGGCCAGCGGCTGAAGCGCATCCACGACGGCCTTCTGATTTTTAAAAAACCCCAGGGCCTGGGTAACGGTCATCATCAGAATATCGTGAATGTTCTTGCCCCTATAGGATATATCCAGCACCTTTTTTTGAAAGCGTTTGCCCCGGCAGTCGGGGCAGGAGATGAAAACATCGGAAAGAAACTGCATCTCCACTTTTTCAAACCCCTCCCCCTTGCAGGTTTCACACCGCCCCCCCGCAACATTAAAGGAGAAATAGCCGGGTCCATAGCCCTTTTTCTTGGCACCTGCAGTATTTGCCATCAGACGTCGGATGGGGTCCATGGCTTTGGTGTAAGTGAGGGCATTTGCCCGCGGCGTCCGGCCAATGGCCCGCTGATCGACCAGCACAACGGCTTCGATTTTTTCCAGACCCTTGATTGCAGAATGCTGGCCGGGTTTGCCCTGGGAATCGCCCATGGCCCTTCTGGCAGCCTTAAAAAGGATTTCCTCGGCCAGGGTCGATTTGCCGGAGCCGGATACGCCGGTCAGGCAAACAAACAGCCCCAGCGGGATTCTGACGTCTATTTGCTTCAAATTGTTTTCGGCGGCACCCTGAATGGTTACCCACTGTTTGGGCTGGGGCCTGCGTCGGCGCTCTGAAACCGAAATTTTGCGTTGGCCTTTCAGATACTGACCGGTCAGAGAGCCGTTGACACCGGATGTCGGGCCGAAGTACATGACCTGACCGCCATGTTCACCGGCCCGGGGCCCGAGATCCAGAAGATAATCGCTTTCGCGGATGATTTCCGGATCATGTTCGACGACAACAACGGTATTGGAAAGATCTCTGAGGTTTTTTAGTATTTCTATCAGGCGATGATTGTCGCGCGGATGAAGTCCGATGCTGGGCTCGTCCAAGACATAAAGCGTGTTGACCAGGGAAGAACCCAGGGCCGATGCCAGGCTCACGCGCTGTACTTCACCGCCGGAAAGCGTTCGCGATTGACGATCCAGGGTCAGATATCCCAGGCCGACATTTTGCATATATTGCAAGCGTGAGCGGATTTCGTCCAAAACCAGGCGGCTGGCCTGGTCTGGATCGGGAATCGTCAGGGTGCTGAAAAATTCAATCGCCTGGTTCACATTCAGACTGTATATCTGGGCGATATTGCTTCCGGCCAGGCGATAGAGCAGTGTATCTTCCTTAAAGCGGGTGCCTGTGCAATCGGCGCAAATGTCGTAGCTTCGATAACGGGACAAATAAACCCGGACCGGCATTTTGTAGGTTCTGGACTCAAGCCAGCGGAAAAAACCTTCGATGCCGTAATAAGAAGACGTTCCTTCGATGATCGCTTTTTTATGGGCTGCTTTCAAACGCCGGAAAGGAATCCGGGTGGGGATATTGAGTTTGCGGCAGCAGCTCATCAGGTCCTCATACTCCATGCGGCCTTCTTGCCGGCTGCCAAAGGGTTTAATCGCACCTTCTTCCAAAGTGCGGGAGGGGTCCGGAATGATGAGGTCCAGATCAATGCCGATGGTGCGTCCAAACCCGCGGCAGGTATCGCAGGCTCCGATAGGGCTGTTAAATGAAAAAGAATTGGGCAAAGCCGGGGTGTATTGTATGTCGCAGCCGGCGCATTCCAGCTTGTTGCTGAAGGCATGGTGCCCATCCGGGGGAATCCAAACCTCGAGGCGGGCGCCGCCGAATCGAAATGCCAGCTCCAAAGAATCCATAATACGTTCGCGGTTGTCTGCCCGCAATATGACCCGATCCACCACGACCTGAATTTCGTTCTCCGGGGTTTGCGGCTTCCAATCATCGAGGTGAACAATTCGCCCCTTTAACCAGATGCGATCGAAACCCATTTGCATCAAATATTTTTTGATTTCAGCAGGAGAAAAGGACGCGGTATTGCAGGGAAATGTGATGATGATCCGTGAGCCAGAAGGTGTTTGCCCCAATATTTTCCAGATACGCGCCGGGGTCTCGGGCACAACAGGTTTGCCGCAGGATCGGCAGCTGAGCTCGCCCAGCCGGGCAAACAGCAGTTTGACATAGTCTGTAATTTCGGTCATGGTGCCGACCGTTGACCGGGAGGTCCTAACCGGATCCTTGCGATCAATGGCAATGGCCGGCGGAATCCCCTCGATTTTTTCCACCCGGGGGCGATCCATGCGGTCCATAAACTGGCGGGCATAGGGCGAAAACGTCTCGACATAACGCCGCTGCCCTTCCGCGTAAAGCGTATCAAAAGCCAATGATGATTTGCCCGAGCCGCTGACCCCGGTGATCACCGTTATTTGATTCAAGGGTATCTCAAGATCGAGATTTTTGAGATTGTGCTGCCTGGCACCTTTGATTCGGATAGCCTGATTCGTCATCGCGCTGTTAACCCCACTGGTTGTGGTATAGGCAAACGGAGTTTTTTTTCCATAGCGATTAATTTAATTACCCTTTCGTCACTTTGCAAACCGCTTTTTACCGTTTGCATCGATTCATTTTGTGTTTATCTTTTGGCCCATTATTGGTTTTTACTCGGAACCACCAACTGTCTTAATTTATTATGTTGAATAAATGTCGCAGAAAATATTTCATTTTTTTCCTGATCGCCTGCATCTGCCTATCAGGGGCGACACGATCCTCAGTGGCGGAAGCTGTGGTGGAGGCACGGCTCCCCGACGGAGTTTCTGCGGGGATGAAGCATTTTTTAAACCTTGTCGATCCGGCCAGAAAAGCGGTGTTTAACCCTCGGATGATCGACAACCTGCTGGATTTTGTCGCCGGCCCCAAAAATGACAATACACTTTATTACGCGAATCTGGAATTAAATTCGCCCTCAGCCTATTACGCGTTCGATATCAAGCGGAGTTTTGCGAAAGTCCAAAAAATTATCTCCCCGGGTATTTGAAGAAAAAAAATACTGGAAACAATTGTCCAAAGCTCAAATGCAAGCCCTACTGGCCGTGGAATATATGAAATATATTCTGGGAAAGACCCGCGCGGCAGAAATTGCAGACCTGTTCTAGCCAAGGGATAAATAGCCATTGGCGGATAAAGCGGATAAATTGGAATGAATCTAAAAAAAAAGATTTCTGTCATTCGGTTTCAGCCTTGGGATTTGGGCGTAAACATGTTACCATAATTTTGAAGAAGCCGGAAAAATGATCAATGGTTCACCCGGGGCAATAAGGAGGACGCAAGATGAAGCAGCATTTTATGGTCAGGCCAACCAGGATTTTCATATGGGTTTCGGCTTTAAGTCTATTGGTGGTGATGGGCGGATTTTTATCTGGTCAGGCAGTTGCCAAATCAGCCAGAGAGATAGATGTCAGCGTCAATGTTGCCATAGATCGATTCTACAAAAAGGTTGCCAATGCCAGGAAACTGGTTCAATCAGCAAAGGGAATGCTGGTTATGCCCAATGTTGTCAAGGCGGGTTTTATTATCGGGGGCGAATACGGGGAGGGTGCCCTGCGCATCGGAGGTAAAACCGTGGATTACTACAACATTGCCGCCGGTTCGTTCGGCTTGCAAATTGGCGGACAAGCCATGGATATTATTCTGCTTTTCATGGAAAACGATGCATTGAATGATTTTCGTGCCAGTGATGGATGGGAAGTTGGGGTGGACGGCAATGTCGCATTAATTACCGTCGGTGCGGGCGAAACGGCAACCACGACGCTTGCCAACAAGCCTATTCTTGGATTTGTGCTCGATGTCAAAGGGTTGATGGCGGACATTTCCATCAAAGGTTCCAAATTCAGTAAAATCGAAAGATAAAGATACCGATACCGGCCGTTCCAAAACGCTAATGGGCAGGCCCGGTCCGGGTCTGCTCATTCACTTCTCCAACTCCCTGATTCGATCTGCCTGTTGTGCTATCCGAATCATCCATTCCGCGTCATTTTTTAAATGAAGTTCCGCCAGACGATTAAACTCTCGGGCTTCCGCAGCAATTTCCTTCGATAACCATGCTTCCGCCAGGTAATAATAATTTTGGCCGTTGTTGGGATCTATACTGATGGCCTGCTCTAAAACCCGGATGGCGGTATCCGGGTTTCCGGCCGCAAGAAACTTCCGGCCCTGCTCGGTGAGTTGCCGGGAGGCCTCCTCTCGCGGGCCCTGGTCGACGGGCGTTTCTTCGGGGGCTGCCTCGGGGCTAATCGACTTGTCAACGGAAACCGGTTGTTCGGGTGCTATTTCCTTCACGCATCCTGCCGCAAATAAGATGAAAAGACTGAATACAGCTGTACCGATTATTTTAGAAGCGATCTCAGAAATATCTTTCGGCCCGGGCCCCTTGTTGGTGACTGGTTTCAAGTCTTCGCTCGGGCTGAGGCGAAGCGCGGTTGCAAAATCGGCCCCGCCGCATCCCTTGTCGGCCGTGGTCGGTTGAACCGAAATCCCATTTCCGAAATGGCTTCTATTCTTCATTGAAAAGGTTTTTTATTCCCTTGATGAATTGATCTTTGAACCCGGATTTTTTATGGAGCGGACAAAATTCGTCCGGCGCCCGACCTTCAAGAAAATATTCGTCCAAGCGCTCGGGGCAAGCATCTGCGACTGCCAGCATGCCGGATTCCCTGCAGACGGTTTGCCTCTGAACACCCGGTGGCTGGCTAAATTTATTTTTCGATATGTACCTGGGGATGGATTTCATTAAATCCGCCCAAATCGGAAGAGCGGCCGAAGAACCGGTGGCCATGATCGGGTCGCCGTTGTCGAATCCGACCCAGACCAGGGTCAGTATGTCCGGTGTGTATCCCACAAACCAGGCATCCCTGAAGTCATTGGTCGTGCCGGTTTTGCCCGCCACGGGCCAGCTGATGCCCTGATTCTTTAATGATCGTGCGGTTCCTTCGGATACCACGCTTTCCAGCATCGAGGTCATGATAAAAGCTTTTGCAGGAGAGATCAAGCGTTCTATTTTCAGGTGTTTTTGTTTGAGCACGTATCCGGCCTCATCGGTCACATCCTTGAGCGACAAGGGGTAAGATTGCACCCCATCGGCGGCAAACACGCAATATGCCCGGGCCAGCTCGAGCGGTATGACTTCGAATGCACCCAGGGCCAGTGACGGGTAATTTTTCAGCGGTGTTGAAAAATGAAAGCGGGATGTTATCGCCACAATGCGGTCAAGACCGGTTCGCATGGCAAGGTCGACGGTAGCCCGGTTATATGACATTTTCAGAGCCGTTCTCATGCTGACCCTGGGTTCTGTTGCTTCTTCAAAGTTTTTGGGTTCCCAGCGCCTGCCCTCGACGGTATACGCGATCGTTTCATTCGAAAGCATGGATGCCGGATTGAATTTGTCCAGAGCCGCTAAATAGACAAAGGGTTTAAAAGCGCTGCCGGGCTGGCGTTTTGCCTGGGTGATCCGGTTAAACTGGCTGGTGCTGTAATTTCGGCCACCGACCATCGCCAGAACATATCCCGTCTTGGGTTGGATAACAGCGATGGCGCCCTGGAGTTTTTCGCCGGGATCCTCTCTTTTCAAATCGGGATTCGACTCCTCCAGGCGGATCAGGCCATTTTCTAAAGCCCTTTCGGCCGCCTTCTGAACCTGCGTGTCCAGGGTCGTGTAAATGGACAGGCCCAGACTGGTGAGATCTTCAGGACGATATAAATGATCGAGTTGTTCTGAAAGATAATCGATAAAATAAGGCGCTGTTTTTGCATGAACCATATAGCCGGCAACCGTGACCGGCGCCCTCAAATCAGCATGCAACTCTGTTTCTGTTATCCAGCCTCTGGTTTCCATGGCCTGTAAAACAGAGTTTCTGCGTGCGCGGCAACGGCGTTTATCCTGATAAGGAGAGTAGTGATTGGGTGCCCTGATGAGTCCCGCGATGGTTGCCGCTTCCGATCTTGAAAGATCTTCAACCGGTTTGCCAAAATAGAAATAAGAAGCCTCTCCGACCCCGTTGATGGAGTCTGCCCCTTTTTGACCCAGATATATTTCGTTCAGATATATTTCCAGGATTTCATCTTTTTCATATTTGAACTCGATGGCCACTGAAAGCAAAATTTCTTTCAGTTTGCGTCTTAGCGTTCGGTCCGGAGTCAAAAAATAGTTTTTGGCAAGCTGCTGGGTCAGCGTTGAACCTCCCTGCCGAATGGATCCTTGACGCAAGTTGGTCATCAATGCGCGCAGGATACCGCGCGGGTCGATGCCTCGGTGTTGATAAAAACGATGGTCTTCAGCCGCCAGAACGGCAAAAATGAGATGGGCAGGAACCTGGCTGAGCGTGACCAACCGACGGCGCTCGCGTTCCGGACCGAAAAAAAGCATGATTTCTTCCGGCTCCAGCTCTAAAAGAGAGAGCGCTTCATTTCTGTCGGTGCGCTTGATATTTTTTATTTGCCCTTCGGCAAGAACGATTTGTATCGGAAACCCCTCGCGGTTATTCCAGGGTGTTCTCAAATCGTTCAGGAAAATCCGGATAGAACCCGCATTGATTTGCATCTCGCCTTTCTTTGTCGGCGGGCTTAAAACCTTACGATAATCCAGATTTAGCAATTTTTCCTGGAAAAGCCTCCGGTTTATGTATTGTCCGGGGTAAAGCAAGGTTGTATCGGAATAAACTCTGGATGGAATGCTCCAGCGGCGGGCGGCAAATCGCTGTTCGACGCCGTTGGAAAGGTGCCAGCCATACACAACGATGCTCCCGGTGACCAGCAGCAGGGTTAAAAGAAGGCTTATGAGGATTTTCTTTGACATGGGATGATTTTGCTCTAAAAATTGGAACTTAATCCCATAAACGGCCAATTGTTTTTCACCCGGCGCTCCATCCTTTCAGGCCCCAGCACAGCGAACCCAGGGCCAGCACACTGAAGGCTGCAGACACCAGGGCTGTTGCGGTTATGCCGCCTGCAATCCAAACGGGGCCCCCAATTAAAGCTCCCACAACGCGACCGAGGCCGGCAGTTGCAAAATAGCCGGCCATCATGGTAGCTCGCGATCCGGGCATTAGTTCTGTAGCCAGAGACAGACTGGTAACGATCATAAATTCGAAAGTTAAAAAAATCAGGAATAAACCCACGAAAGCCAAAGAAAGCGTTTGTTCGAACAAGGGCAGCATACTGTAGCAAATCGTGCTCAGGATTAAACCCGCGAATACCGATCTTTTCAGACCGATGCGATCCGCCAGGGCCGCAGTCATGGATTCTCCCATCAACTCGGCAATTCCAATGACTCCCGCACCCAGACCCAGAGCCACGACGCTCAGGCCAAAGCGCTTTTCTATCCAAGCCCCGTAAACCACAAATAAATTATCATTGGAAATGCTTACAAAGAAGGCATAACCCAGTGCGCCCAGAGCCCTTTTTTCCAGGAGCAAAAGTTTCCAGGAAGCCCGCAAGGCCCCGGAAGCCTGCCGTTTTGCAACAGGGCCGGTTTTTGTCGGTATCAGAATCCGCAGCAGCACAGCACCGATTAAGCCCAGGCCGCCCATCACAAAAAAGGGTGAGCGCCAACCGAAACTTTCGATAAGCAATCCGGCCAATGGAATTCCAACCAGGGTGCTTCCCGCCCAGGCAAATTCGAGAAAGCCTATGATCAGACCCCTGCGCCGGTAAGGCACTCTTTCACTTACATAAGCCTGCAGGGCCGGATCGAAGATGCTTTTTCCCAGACCGGCCAAAAACAAGCTGATCAGCAAAACGGTATAAAAAGGAAAAAACCCCGCCGAGAACATACCGATCACCAGCAAGCCCAGTCCGGTCATCATCATCAATCGATAGCCCAGACGATCGGATAGCGGTCCAAAAAACATGCCCAGCACCGCAGTGGCCTGGTTGACGGCGATCAGGGAGGTAATGGCCGTCAGGGGCACGCCCAGGCTTCTGCTTAAAACGGGTGCAAATGGATAGACAAAGCGGCGAGCGGTATTGAGCACCAGCCTGCAGAGTGTAGCGACACCGATTTTTAGAGCCAGACCGGAAGTTGTATTTTGCTGTATATGAGAGTTTGAAGGGTCAGTCACAATAATTTTGTGCGCCGGCGGGCCTGGCGCTTTCCAACGAAATTCCCTTTAATGAGCGTCAGAACGGTTTTAGCGACACCATTTAGACAAAACCGGGATGAAAGCAAATATCACATATGCTTCCGGCTTTCAATCCATCAGATATCCCTATGTTTTGAGATTTGTGCGGCAGTCGGTGCCGATCATGCGGAAATTCAGCTTATCTATCTGATATAGTTTGATATATTTTTTGTTATTTGACATTGTATCGCCTTTTTATTAAACTAATTATATCTGGACAGTTTTATCATCAGGAGATTCGAATTTGTTCATCAGGGACTGCCTTTTTTCAGATCTGCTTGAATCTGCGATCAAGAACCGTCCTTAACAAAATTCATTGCCAGCAGACCTATTGTCCTCGTCGATTCAAAAAAAATAATCTTCGAAAGGAGCTCAAAAATATGGATACAAATGAAATCTCCTGCCCTAAATGTGGACATTTGAACAATTATATCTCTGAAGGCTGTGTAAAATGCGGGATCATTTTTTCAAAATATCTCGAGATTCAAGCCAGGCAAGAAGGAGCAGCGCATGCGGATACCGCGATCGGGGCAGAGCACAATAATTCGGAGCCAGATCCGGAAACCGGGTCCCCAGACGAACCCGAATCCGCAAAGATCGAAATGGATTCGGATCCGGACCGATCGCAGGCCGAAACCTTGGCAACTCCGGAAGCCCGGGACAACACTATAAATGCGGATTCAATACCCGTTGACAACCTATCTGAGCAAACACCGCAATTTTCAATGGCAGAAAACGATGCTCCGGATGAAAACGAGGCCGATTCGGCAGAAAAAGAGATTTTACTGAACGCCGAGGCGCCCGACAGCCCCCAGCCGGCATCCTCGATTTTCTCGGTTTTAGACAAACAGGCGGAATCGCCTGCAGAAACTGAAACCATCCATGCTACCAGCGATGTGCAAACAAAAGCTCAGATTGAAGATCAGGAAACAGACGAGCCTGCCCCACCGGATACTGCTGCTCTACAATCTGTGAAATCGGCTGAAGTCGGGGCCAAACCGGAAGTTGAGGAAGAGGTGATTCTGGAACTGGTTGAGCCATTGGAGCAGGTCAAAAATGTCGATGAAAAACCGGATTTCGTCGAGGCGGACCCGCTGGACCGGGATCAGCCGGACCCGATGAAAACGGCAGAAAGGACCGTGAAAGTTGAAGCCCCGACAGCACTGAAAATTGAAAATACCCAAAAGGCAACCCCCGAAGAGGAGCAAGATAATCTTCCCGAACAGGAAATAATGTTAGAAGCCATTGCTGTGCCGGTTGCCTCCAAGCTCCCGCCGGACAGGATAGAGGATCAGGCCCGGACATCGCTTCTAAAGAAACAACAGGCCGAGTTGGCCAAAGCCGAAGCATTAAAGAAGGAAAAAGAAGCCCAGGCCAGGTCCGTGGCTCTAAAGAAACAGAAATTGGCAAAGCTTGAGGCACTTAAAAAACAGAAAGTGGCCCAGGCCAAATTGGAAGCCTTAAAGCGACAAAAGGCGGAATTGGCGAAGGCAGAGGCTTTGAAGAGACAGCAGGGCGCAACGGTTCGCGCAGAGACGCTCAGACAGCAATCAGAAGCACAGGATACAGCTGAAGCTTTCCATGGCCCGGGGGCAGCCGCAAGTGCGGTCGGGAAGCCTGCCGAATCAAAGGCGATAGAATCCAGGCTAAAAATAATGGGCCTGCTGAAAAAATACGAAGGCCGGATGATCGGGATCAACTACGATAACTCTGCGGAAATCAGAGAGGCTGAACTTGTGGTGGCCAATGACGAATTTTTCAGTGTTCGGGTAAAGGATAAGAAATTGCAATACAGCTATCCTTTACAGACGCTGCTGTCGCTTGCAGAAGGTGAAGATGGGGTTGAGACGGGAAACGATGAAAAAAAAGCAAAGTTTACCGCAGTGATCAGGGTTTATCCGCTCGCGCGGTTTTGAATCCGATTCTGTTGTTTATACAGGTAACGGCCGCACGCGGTATGTAAGGAAACCTATATGCGTACCCCGGATAGGATATAAAACACCCAGTAATACAACCCGCCCAGCACGCAGATTCCGCCGAGTATCAATGTCAAGGCGCGGCGCCGGTTATGCCGGTGGTTTCGCTGATCTTCCTTTTCGATGAGGTAATTCATGGCGCTGTCGGCAACCACTTTTCTGAAGGTTGAAAACGTCGGCTTTTTGCAATGGGGACACAATTCGAGTTCTGCGTCCAGGTTCTTGGTTTCATAGTGGTAGCGGCTGACATATCGGGCCGGCGAGCTTATGGTTTCATCGACTTCTTTTTTTGGTTTATAGTCCAGAACGACCAGGTTTTTTTCTTCGATTTTCACTTCGGTTTCAGGGATTAAATCGGCTTCTTCAAGTACAATGACCTCCTGTTCCTTCATGATTTTAATTACCCCCCATTGGAATTTTTTGCAGCCCGGCGCAAATTATGTTCCATCCCAAAGCACAAGAACGAAATTTCTGCAGCTATTCACGGTCAGATGCCTTTCAAATTCAATAAGTTATGCAGAAATCGTGCCAAATTAAGGCTTTGCAAAATTTGCCGCAATTGAAGACAGTTACCCGGCAAGGCGATTGCACTGGTGCACGTATTTCTCAATAAAACTGAGAAATTCGTTTCATATTGAGAAAAATAGTTCATATAGATTTAAACAAATCTATATATTAATCGGCCTTGTGTGCCGAACAGATTTTTCGATTTGAGGCTGTGAAATGATCACTTGACAGCTCGGTGCCTTCATTTTATCCTGCAACGGTTTTGTCTCCAATTCTATAATCAAATTCGGAATGCTCTTATGAAATATCAGCAGATTGACAATAGCCTCTTTGTTGAAAACAGGAAGCGATTGGCCGCCCGGCTCAAGCCCAATTCCATCGCCGTATTCAATTCCAATGACCTCATGCCTACCAGTGCAGACGGCCGGCATCCATTTATCCAGCAAACCGATATTTTTTATCTCAGCGGAATCGATCAGGAAGAAAGCACACTGGTTTTGTTTCCGGATGTCAGGGAAAAAAAATATAAAGAAATATTATTTCTGAAAGAGACCAACGAGCAGATTGCCGTCTGGGAGGGCCAGAAATACTCCAAAGAAGCGGCAACGAATATTTCCGGTATTCAATCGGTATTCTGGAACAAAGAGTTTGAGAATATCTTTCGATCACTTGTTTTGCAGGCAGAGAACATTTACTTGAACACCAACGAGCACCTGAGGGCCATTGCGGATGTTGAGACCAGAGACAGGCGATTTTTGAAAAGATGCAAGGATGCTTTTCCGCTGCATCATTATCACAGGTTGGCGCCCATCCTTCATCGGCTGCGAACAGTGAAGTCTGAGACCGAAATCGCGCTGATCAAACAAGCCTGCCGAATTACCGGGAAGACATTTAGGCGGCTGCTCGCCTTCATTAAGCCGGGGGTGTGGGAATTTGAAATCGAAGCCGAAATCTTTCATGAATTTTTGCGAAACCGCTCCAGGGGCCCGGCCTTTGAATCCATTGTTGCTTCCGGACCCGATTCCTGTGTTTTGCATTATGTCCAGAATAATAAGCAGTGCCGCAACAAAGATCTGCTGCTGATTGATTTTGGAGCCGAATACGCCAATTATGCCTCCGATGTTACCCGCACAGTACCCGTGAACGGCAAATTTTCGAAGCGGCAAAGACAAGTATATAACGCCGTATTAAATGTTCAGAAGGCGGCCATCAAGATGCTCAAGCCCGGAAACAGCTTGGATAGACTTAACAAAGAGGTGGGCAATATCATGGAGGCGGAATTGATTGCTCTGGGTTTGTTGAAAGCAGCCGAGGTAAAGAAGCAATCAAGAGATGCCCCGCTCTACAAAAAATTTTTCCCCCACGGCACATCCCACCATCTGGGGCTGGATGTTCATGATTACGGAGATCCTGCTCGCAATTTCGAGCCGGGAATGGTACTTACCTGTGAACCGGGTATTTATATCCGGGAAGAGGGTATCGGCGTCAGAATTGAAAACGATATCCTGATAACCAAAAAGGGAGCGGTGGATCTTACCGAAAGCATACCCAGGGAAGCAGAAGAGATCGAAGACCTGATGGCTTCTTCTGACCGCAGGCCGCGTAAATAATCAATTTTGGGGGGCGTTTAGAAAACGAGATTTTATTGGTTGCCATCCCTGGCAGATTGCCCCCGGGTGGGGCGGGCAGCGTGCAGATTAAAGGCTTTCTCAGTTAAATTTGATCTTAATCCCGGCACACACAAAGTTGGAGCCGGCCGCTCCAATTACACCCTTTATGCTTGAACGATGGTGGACCCGCATGACAAAATTCCAGCGGGGTTGGCTTGGCAGACCCAATGTCAATTCAAACAGCAGATAATTCAATAGCTTGGTTGCATCTTCATCATCCTTTTCCTCGACATCCGAAACCTCGGTATTGTAAGAGAGACCCTCACCCACGGCCAAGCTGGTATCCAGATAATTGTTCCAGGGAAATCTATTCCAGCGGCCGATAAACAGGCCATTGAATTGCCCCTGGTGTTCATCCCCAAAGTATTTGCCGACCTGTCCCTCGGCTTCTATGCTGAGCAAGTGCTTATAGCTCCAGAGTTCTCTTGCCAGAGCGACAACGCCGATATAGACATCGTCCGGAAACGTTGCCTGGAGGGTAAACACGTCCCCAATGTCATTCTGGGCCGAAATTCCGCCATAAATCGTCAAAAACCATTTATAGTTCCCACCAGAGGGTTCCTGCTCAGTGCAGTATGCAGTTGCGATAAGAACGGGAAAAACAATCAACAATACAACCAGAACCTTCAGGTACCGGGAAAAAGCCATCGTCATTTTCACCTCTGCGATAGAGATTCGATTCAGCTTCAATATGCTGGGCCGCCCCTTAACAGCTTTTCAGAAGAAAGTTTATATACCAGAAAAATGCATAATTTCAAAACCGCTTGCTGTGCATTCAATTTGTAATGATAAACCGATCGCCCTGGCGGTAAAACACCCGCGGTTTAATTTTCAGCCTCTGCAGCCGCTTCTGCTGAATGATACAAAACATTTTTTTTTCGGATCCCAGATAATTCTGCAAAGCTTCGGGTGTGTCCAAAACGATGCCCTTGCGGCCGGTATAAAACAGGGCGGAATTTTGCAGCCGATGATAAAATACGATTTTTTCACCTTCGGCCAGTATCTGATCTAATTTTAGAGCGGCCGCCCGGGTGGATCGATAGGGATTAACATTCGGTATGATAACCAAAATAGCAAAGAGCATGGCGCCGACAGCCATGATGACTATCGCTGAAAAAAAGGCTTTATAATATTTGTTTAAGAATAGAAAAAAACCGGCAAAAAACACGCCCGTTATCCACAGCAGCACCATGGTCAATTTATTCATATCGATTCCGCTTTCAGCTTCCCATTTCAGCGGCGGCCGGATCAAACTATAGATTAAAGCCATAGCGCAGATGATCATGATAGGGAGATAGGAATATAGAAAACCTTTTCGAAGCCGTTGCGATGGTGTTTTCAGCAGCTCATGGCAGAGAAATCCCACCAGCAGCGCCATGGCCGGAAACAACGGCAGGATATAAGTCGGGAGCTTGGAGCGGGACACGCAAAAGAAAAGCAGCATGGCACCAAACCAAAGGATGGAAAATAGAGCACCGTCCGCAATTTCCCCGGGGCGCCATCGCAAGGGGCGAATGACAGCATACGGCAACAACCAGCTCCAAGGGAAAAATCCGAGCAGCAAAATCGGTAAATAAAAATAGAAAGGCTCCGGGTGCCGACTTGCTTCGGAAAAAAAGGTCATCAGATTTTTTTGAATGAAAAAATAGGAGGCAAATTCAGGGTCTTTTAAAGCAATGCTTGTATACCAGGGGGCTGCTACAACTAAAAAAATCAGTACCCCCCAGCCGATCATCATCTCCCTGATGAAGCCCAGTTTCCCTTTCAGGATGAGAAACATAACGATAATTATTGCAGGCAGCAACACACCGATCGGCCCCTTGGACAGTACGGCAAATCCCAGGGCGACATAGAATAGGAAAAAACGGATCTTTCTTCCTTTGACGGCTTTAAAGCCTGAATAAAAAAGGCCGAGGGCCAGGCTTATAAAAAAGGCCAGCGAAATATCATGCACAATGGTTCGCGAGAGGACCCAAAACTCGATGCTGGTTGCCAGCACCACGGCACTCAGGCAGCCGGTCAAAGGATTAAACATTCGCCGGCCCAGCTGGAAAGTCACAAATACGCACGCGCTGCCGATAATAGCGGCAGGCAAACGGGCGGCAAATTCGGTGAAACCGAAAATCAGGAAAGAAATGGCGACCAGCCAATTATAGAATGCCGGTTTATCGTAAAAGGGCTCCCCGTTGAATGTGGTCACAATCCATTCGCCGCTTGTCACCATCTCCCTGCTGGTTGTGGCGTGCATACCTTCATCGATATCCCAAATGGGCCTATCTCCCAGACGGAAGAAAAACAGGGTCAGGCATAAAGCCAGAAGGATAAAGATTGAAAAAAAATCTTGTTTGGAGAAGTGATTTGTGGATACGCCATGATCCAAACCGGTCAATCGCGTCATGTTGATGATTTTTTCATCCATTTATATGTGCTTTTGAACAGCCACACCACTGTGCTATAGGCTGGCACTAAATACCAAGATTTCGGGGACGCGGTCAAACAAAAATTGAGTGCCCAACCCTCAACAGCACAACCCCATTCAACGGGCTGGGCCGAGTCGCGGATGCCACGGTCAATGAACGCTTGACAGAGAAGGGCCAAGGGGGGATATATAGCGATTGTCAAAAAAAACTTACCGATAATTTATCAATCAGATGCTAAATCCCGCTCTGCAGGGAAAAACAATGGCATGACCGCACCGGGTTTTGTAAGAAATTTCTCGAACATAACATGATGAACCCGCTTTTACAAAGGAGGCTTCAGGATGGCTCAACGAATTACCCCCATTACGGACCCGCCGCCCAGACAGGAAATTGAAACAAGGCTCGCCAAAGTCCGCAAATTGATGCAAAGGGAAGCGCTTGATTTTTATGTCGCCAATCATACGGACAATGTCTATTACCTGACCAACTTTGCCTACATTCCTTTCGAGCGGCCGTTTTTTCTGATTATTCCGGCAGATGGCAAACCGCTGCTTGTCATACCCGGATTGGAAGTAAGTCATGCCGAAGACCGGGTTCTTTTGGAAGTGGAATACCGGACCTACTATGAGTATCCGGCGCCTGCCGGCCGAACCTATGTTGATGCCCTTCAAAAAACCATTCCGGCCCAAAAACGGGTCGGGGTTGAATCCTCCCTGCCCGTGGCGCATCGGCAGATCATGCCGGGTGAGTTAAAGATCGTGGATCTCGTCGATGAGGCCCGTCTGGTGAAATCGGACTACGAAGTGGGGCGGGTCGCCTATGCTTCGGATGTTGTCGGGGAAGGGCTGCGGAAAGTTTTCGAACTCAGCCAGCCCAATGCCCAGCAGTTGACGCTTTACGGGGAGGGTGTTCGGCATATGATGGGCAAGGCGATACTGGAGATCAAGAATCCGAACCTGCTGGTTTCCAAGTTTATTGCTGCGGTGTGGCCCAAATCCCTCTCCGCCAAACCCCACTCCGTGCCGGGGTTGTTCGATGTTTTGGAAGAGGGCGGCCCCCAGGTGGCGATCATTACCGCCCAGGCCGACGGATATTCTGCCGAAATCGAACGAACGTTTTTTATCAAAAATGTGCCCGAGGAATGCGAGAAGCCCTTCGAAGTCGCCATGAAAGCGCGGGCATTGGCCTATGAACTGGTCAAGCCCGGTGTCCGATGTGCCGACGTGGATGGGGCCGTGCTGAACGTGATCAAGGACCACGGCTACGGGGACCAGATTCTGCACCGCACCGGCCATGGTTTCGGAATCACCGGGCACGAGCCGCCCTGGGTCGCCCTGGGAAGCGATGACGTGCTGGAAAAGAACATGCTCATCAGTATCGAGCCGGGTATCTATATACCCCAGCTCGGCGGATTTCGCCACTCCGACACGGTTCTGGTAACCGAAGACGGTTGTATCTCGCTGACTGCAGCGCCGGATCGGCTGGAAGACCTTATCCTATAACTAAAATATTGAGTTTTCAGTTTTGGGAGGTTCCAACCGGGTTACCAGTCATATTTTTCGCGTTCGATAATAGTGGCCACGCCCTGTCCGCCCCCGCAGCAAGCATTGGCACAACCGTATCTGGCGCCTTTCAGAGCCAGAATGCGTGCCAGGGTCCCTACCAGCCGGTTGCCCGTGGCACCGAGCGGATGCCCGATGGCCGTTCCGCCACCCATGACATTAACCCGATCCGGGTCCAAGCCAAGCTCTTTGATGCAGTTTAAGGCCACGATGCAAAATGCTTCGTTGATTTCCCAATAGTCGATGTCTTTGGCTTTCAAACCGGCTTTCTCAAGGGCCTTTCTGGATGCCGGTACCGGACCCGCACCCATGATGGTCGGATCGACACCGGCAAAACCGATGGAACGGATGGTGGCCAGCGGCTTGAGGCCTTTGGAGCGGGCTTTTTCCTTGGACATGAGGATGACGGATGTGGCGGCGGCATTCAAAGGCGAGGCATTGCCGGCGGTAATCACCCCGTCTTCCTTGAAAGCCGGTCTGAGATCTTTCACACCCTCGTAGTCTGCGCCGGCCCGGACGGCCAGGTCTTTATTCACAGTCATTTTCGAGCCGTCGGCCTGCTCGGCCTCTATAGGAAGGATTTCCTCATCGAAGAACCCCTCCTTTTGGGCTTTTTCAGCAAGATTGTGGGATCGGGTTCCCCACCTGTCCATGTCTTCTTTTGTAAAATCCGTTTGCGAGAAGAGTTTTTCAGCCGTAAGCCCCATGTTGGATAGGGTCGCAAAGTCCCAGTGCTGCAAGGATGGATCATTAAAAAAGCGTGGATTCGGGCTGATGGCACCCTCTTTGGCTCTCAGGTTGGCACCGTAATTTCGCGTCATGTGCTCCATTCCGCCGATCAGGACCGTATCCGCAAAGCCCGTTGCAATTTCCATAAACCCGATATGAATTCCGGCCATGGTGGACCCGCATTGCTGGTCGACGAATTTGGCAGGGATGGTTTCAGGCAGATTGGCCAGAAAGATGGGGTATCTGCCGCCATAGGTCCAGTTCTCGTTGACACCGACTGCGGCTCCCACCAGAAAATCATCGACTTCTCCGGGGTCGACCTGATTTTTTTTGAGAACTTCCGGTAAAAGATGCGCCAGAAGATCATCAGCCCTTAACCGGCCGAATACGTCTCTATCCGGGTCATTGGGTCTGGATCGCGACTGAGCGGTTCTCAGGTATCCCGCAATTACGACGTCTCTCATTTCTCTCATGGATTCACCTCCAAAGTTCTATTTGTTTCGCGCCGATGATCCTTTATCGGCACCGAATCAGTTTTTTGCCAATATCGCGGGCTTCCGCCAGCAGTTCCCGGTTGTTTTTGGCCGGGCGGATGTGGCTGTCTGAATGGATGATCCGGCCGATTTCTGCAGCACCCAGGCCGCTGCCGGTCATGCCGGCAAGCCAGCGAATGGATTTGATAAAGCGCTCAGGGTCGGGATGGCCCTGGGAGGTCACCAGGGCATAGTTTTTACCGGGCGGCAGGGCTGAATCATAGACGCCGGGCTGCTGTTCTCGGCTGATATAAAGGGAGTATGCACGATCAACAAATATTTTCATTTGTCCGGTCACATGATACATGTAAATCGGGCTGGCGATAATATATCCGTCACAGGTCTTCAGGGCCTCCAAATAGGGACTCAGGTCATCTTCCTGCTTGCAAACGCCCGGGTTCTTGCGGCAGCTCAGGCATCCCATACACCCCTTCAAATTGATATCGTGCAGGCGCACTTGCGTGGTTTTGGCGCCAGCCGCTGCTGCACCCTCCAGAATTGCCCCAACGATGTTCGAAGTGTTGCCTGTTTTCCGTGGGCTTCCGTTGATGGCGATGATCTGCATATTGTCTCCTTATCGGCCTTGTGCGGCGTCCAGTAAACTGAGCGCCTTTTCTTTGCCCACCAGCTGGACGAATGTGCCGAAGCGCGGCCCGCGTTCCTGGCCGAAAACAACTTCGTAAAACATTTTGAAAAAGTTCTTTGGATCCTCGTTAAAGGTCCGCGCTACATTAAACGGCAGGGTCTGAAGCTCGGCTTCATCACCACCCTCGTATTGAGCCAGCGCATCGCTCAGGGCTTTCAGCATCTTTTTTTCTGCTTCGCCGGCAGCGCGATATTTTTTATTCGGCAGGATAAAGTCCCGGTAGTAGTTCAGGGCTTTATTTACCAGATCTTCGATGATCGACGCGAATTTTTCCATGGAGGAATCATAACGCTTGAGATACTCCAGGATCAAACCAATATCATCAGCGCCCACAGCGGAGATAAGGTTGTTGATCAAGGAAAAATTGATGGATGATTTGTACTGCGGGACATCGGATCCCTTATCAAAAAGATGCCAGATTGTCGAATCCGGTTTTTTCTCAGGAGCCAGTGCTTCATAATTATTCAAGCCCTTGAGATAATCATCAACCGACCTGGGCACGATCCCCCAATATAGGCGTTTGGCCTGTTTGGGATTTTGAAAAATATAGTAAAGCAGGGACTCCAGGGGTGCATACCCGATCCATGAGTCTATGGTCAGGCCCTTGCCGACGCTTTTGGATATCTTGCGTCCGTCTTCGTCCAGAAAGAGCTCGTAAAACAGCCCGGCCGGAGGTTGCTTTCCCATGAGCCGCTCGATCTTACCGGAAAGTCTTGCCGATTCAATCAGGTCTTTTCCATACATCTCATATCCGATGTCATAAGAATACCAGCGCAGGGCCCAGTCGATTTTCCAGCCGACCTTGACATGGCCGTTGAGAATGGAGGCCGCAGCCCTGTGTCCGCAGCTTTTTACCTGATCCTCCTCACGATCGCAAATGTAATCAAGGGTGTTGTCTGCAGGGTGGTAGGCCACCACCCGCGTGCTGTTGATCCGGCCGCATTTTTCACAAATCGGAAAAAACGGGGACCAATTGACCCGTTTGGCTTCACTCAAGGTCGGCAGAATGATCGCCTTGATCCCTTCCACATTCTGGAGGATGATGCCCAGGCCCTCATTAAAATCGCCACGGGTATAAGCTTCATAGGAACTCTGAAAGGTGTAGTCAAATTTGTAACTGTCCAAAAACTCGTTTAACTTTTTGTTCATGTAAGCACTGTAGCTTTCGCACTCGCCGAACGGATCGGGAATATGGCACAGTGGCCTGCCCAAATTTTCAGCCAGCATTTCCTGCTGCGGCATGTTCAGGGGTACTTTTCTCAATCCATCCATGTCGTCGCTAAAAGTAATCAGCTGGGTGGGCCATCGGGTCAAAAATTCAAATGCCCGGCGAACCCAGCTTGTGCGCGCCACCTCCGCGAACGTGCCGATATGGGGCATGCCGCTGGGGCCAAATCCCGTTTCCAGCCTGACCGGAATGCTCGGCGGTTCGGGGAAACGGTTTTGCAGTTTCAGAGCTTCCTTAAAAGGCCAAGATTTATATGTCGCCATCGCCATGCGTGTATACCTCACCGTGTCATGAAAATTTTTTCTTATACCCTTTTAATTTCTATTCATCAAGGTAAATTCGAAATCCGGGGAGCGAAATTCGGGCCGATCGCTAAAGCCCCGAAAAATGGCGGTGGGAAAGGTTTTTTTGTTCAATCACCTATGCCGCCATCATTTTATCGGAACTTATTATGGCAAGCGGTGCAGATGAGGGAAGATGTTGAGCTTGATATTATGGGCCTGATACAATAAACTTTATCCACCGGGGAAATGGTGAAAGGGGCATGTGGACCCGATGATATTGATCTTAAAGGAGGCATTTTATGAAGCTGGAAGAATTGCAGGATGTTCTGTACGAGGTCGACCGCGGTCTGGCATGGGTGACGATCAACCGACCTGAGCGCTTCAACGCATTTCGCGGCAGAACCATTGATGAATTGATTTTCTGTTTTAAGACAGCCTGGGCAGACAAAGCAGTGGGGGTCATCGCGCTGACAGGATCCGGCGACAGGGCTTTCTGTGCCGGCGGCGATCAGAAACAGCGGATGGAAACCGGAGATTACGGGCCGACAGAGACCGGTCTTTTCGAGGTTGAAGCCTTCCATCGGTTGATTCGGGATGTACCCAAGCCTGTGATCGCGGCGGTCAACGGGGCTGCCATCGGCGGAGGCCATGTGCTGCATGTGCTCTGCGACCTCACCATCGCAGCCGATCATGCCCGTTTCGGGCAGGCCGGCCCGAGGGTCGGATCCTTTGACGCAGGTTTCGGCAGTGCTTATCTGGCGCGTATCATCGGCGACAAGCGCGCCCGTGAGGTCTGGTTCCTGTGCCGCCAGTACGACGCCGCAACCATGGAACGCTGGGGGTTGGTTAACAGGGTGGTACCAATGGCCGATCTCAAAAGCGAGGTCAGAAAATGGGCCGATGAGATGCTTGAGATGAGCCCAACGGCGCTCACAGTTCTCAAACACTCCTTTAATGCGGATAGTGACGCGATTGCCGGAATCGGAGCCATCTCCTTTGACAGTCTCAATCTTTTTGTCGATACCCCGGAAGCCAAGGAGGGGGTGGCTGCCTGGAATGAGAAACGCAAACCTGACTTTTCACGTTTCCGGTGATAATTGGCAGGAAGGAGCCTCGATGACCATGTCTGCCGGCGATCTTTTGAATCTCGAATTGCCGCGAAAACCAAATCCGCCATACCATGACCTCAAATGCTCACTGCTCATCGGTTTATTTTTCCCATTGGGCATAAACATCGGACTGAGACTCAAAATGATCTGGTACTTATCGGCCTGCAGGCAAAGTTCCTGAAGTATCTGGCTGCCATTTCCGAGGTTGTTCTTGAAAGTACCGATATGATAGATATGGACATAATTGATATTTTCATCCGTATACACGCCCAGGGCAACAATGCCGATTGACTTGCCGTCTGTGTTTTCAAAAACAAATGGATATATTTCAGATAAGTTCTGATCATAGCCGACACCGATCGCCACGCGACCCTCATATTTTTTGTAAAAATAATTCACATAGGCATGCTCCTGATTCATCAGGTAGTAATTCCTTTTGCCTTTTCGGTTATGAAGTCAGCATTTCTTCGATATATCGATTCTTTTCCGCCCAGAGGCTGTTCAACCAGCTCTGCATTCCCGCGCGAAAGTTGCCGTCATTGGCATAATCACCGAGCAGTTCCGCACTCACCGGCAGTGATCGCACGCGAACTTTGATGTTGCGGATGTTGCCGCAAAGAAGCGCCCAAAAGCCTTTGACGCCGTCCGGATACACAATGGTTACATCCAGTACGCGGTGAATTTGTTCTCCCATAGCGCCGAGCACGAACGCAATGCCGCCTGCCTTTGGTTTCAGTAGATGAGGATATGGCGACCGCTGCCCACGATGTTTTTGATTCGTGAAACGGGTACCTTCCACAAAATTCATAATGGATACCGGGATTTTTTTAAACTTCCTGCAGGCCTTGCGCGTTATTTCCAGATCCTTGCCTTTCAAATGGGGTCTTTTTTGGAGATCGCTTTTCGTGTATCTTTTTACGAACGGAAAATCCATCGCCCACCATGCCTGACCGAGAATTGGAAACCAGAAAAGCTCTTTCTTGATAAAAAACTTCAAAAACGGGATTTTCCGATGAAATATCCGCTGAAGCACCAGGATATCCACCCAGGATTGATGA